>Ga0209831_1004756_pt1 | contig 10502 bp, 11 predicted proteins | sample Maine_Asex4_meta_FD_187451 | JGI IMG/M metagenome (GOLD analysis project Ga0209831, IMG submission 187451) | Marine algal microbial communities from Maine, USA - Maine_Asex4_metaG (SPAdes) (version 2) | ecosystem: Host-associated > Algae > Red algae > Unclassified | place: Maine, USA | collected...
GCCGGTTCGCTGAGACCCTGCTGAAACTGGACGGTGTTGCGTGCCATGATCGTTGGCTGCCAAGTTGCTGAATATGCTGATCAATTATACAGCATCAACGGGCAGCTGAGTCATGTGCGTAAGCAAGTGCCTGATTGCAATTTTTCGCCGTCTGGTCAGCGCACCCGGACGCATCGGCGCCGCAGCACGATCGCCGCTGTCGCCAGGAGACCGAGCAGCCAAGTCATGCCATCTCCGCCGTGCCCGCCAATCGAACAGCCGCCGCCGCCGGAGCTACCGTTGGCGGTATCGAGCGTGCCCGTGCCCTCGCCCGCAGTCGTCGGATCGGGGTCCTGCACGTCGGGCTCATCGCCGGTGCCGACCGGCGACGCAGCGCCTGACACGAGCGGCGCATCGGGCGAGGTGCGGTAGTCATCGACGTAGACAATCGCGTTAGAGCCGTTGAAGGCGCGCGGTCCGGTACCGATAAAGAAGCGGCCGTCCTCGACCGGGAAGATCGGCGTGGCGATCGGATAGACAAGCTCGGACTCGTTGACTGCGAAGCGCATCGTGCCCGCCTCGCGATCGAGTTCGAGCGTCGCGGCATAGGGGGTGTCGAGCGCCGCCTCGATGCCCGAGTCGGTACAGTCCCGGCCGCCGTCGGCCAGCAGATCGAGTGTGTCGGAGAAGTCCGCGGTGTTCGAGCGCACGAGACAGTACTCGATGAGCGGCATGCCGTTCGCGTACCGGTTCAGCTCGATGGCGGCGAACACGTTGCCCTCGTTCGCGTTGAACCCGCCCTCGGCCGTATCGTTGTAGGAGGTGAAACCGAGGTAGGCGCGCGCCGTCGGCTCGGTGTCGCCGTCCGGGCCGGCCACGAAAGTCGACTCGCTCGACAACTCGAGCACCGCTTCGATACGGTCGCTTTCGCCCTGGGCGATGAGGTTGATACGGCCCTGCTCTTCAGCGCTCGACGCGACCTCGAACCGGGCGCGTCCGTCCACGACGAAGAGCGACGTGCCGGCACGTTCGAGATCGAAGAACGGCCGGTAGGGACCGATCACCGGAGGATCGGTCGGGAAGTTCTGAAAGTAGTCGTCGGTGCCGATTGCGTGGACGCTGGCCACCGCGCGACCCGGCACGCCTCCTTGGGCGAACTGCACGCCGCGACGGTCGAAGGCGGGCGTGAATACCGGCTGTCCCAGGGAGACCGTGCGCACGTCATCGTCGATCGAGTAGGTGAGTACGCCCGCCGCGCGATCCACGGAAACCGACAGGGTGTATTCCGCGCCGAGCTCGAGAACGACATCGTCGAAGAAGTCGCAATTCGCTCCGCCCTCGAACAGTGGCACGCCTTCGCTGTCTCCGCTATCCGCCTGAGTTTCACGGTCGACGCAGAGTCGGGCGTCCTGGGTTCCGTCGCCGTACATGCGCAGTTGAAGTTGAACGAACACATCACCAGTCCTGCCATCGAAGCCGCCATCGGCCATGTCGTTCCAGAACTGCCCGCCAATGCGGATGCGCGCCTCGGGCTCGTCACCGGGAGGCAGGTTCACCTCGTCCAGGCTGATGCGCGCCGTGAGCAAATCGGAGCGGCCCCAAGCGTCGATTTCCGCACCCGCCTGGTTGTCCTCCCCGGTGGCCGAAAGGGTCATGCGAACCCGATCGTCGAGGATCTCGTATGAGCGGGTCTGGCGATCTTCATCTGGCCGATCGTCCACAGTGAAACGCAAGGATTCCGCCGAGAAGTCGTCAGCGAACTCCACCGGCTCGGCCTTGACCGCGGCACTGACGAGCCCGAGCGCGAGGCCCAGGGGTAGCGCTGCAAGACGCAGCCGCGCGGTCCGGCGTGCGTGCGCAGTGGGAGCGTGGAATTCGGTTGTCAAGACTCTCTCCAGTTAGGTGTTCGGGTTCATCACTTCGCGCATGTTCACAAATCACCGAACAGGCTGACGATTCGGTTTCGGGCTCTGAATTTTCGGCCGATCCCGGGTCCTCTCCGGAATCGTCGACCTCAACTTCTACGCTTTCTTCGTTGATCGACTCGTCTACGACTGGCGTATCAGACGCGCTAGCCTCTACCTCTACGCTTTCTTCGTTGCTTGGCTCGTCAGAACTAGCGTATCGGACGCGTCAACTTCCGCCTCGGCAGTCGAACTGGAATCGGCGTCGCCTCCGATGTCCGATGCTGCTTCGAGTACCGGACCGCCAGTAGCTTCGACGCCGGGCGCATCCGTCGAGGTGCTTGAGCTTCCGCAAGAGGACAATAGAAGAGAAGCCGCTGCCAGAGTTACTGTTCAACGTCTCGAAGTGCGAACTCCTCAGCTATATCCCAATCAAATAATTACCAGAGCGCTTTGCATATTGCAAGGGTGAGCGAGCTCTGATGTGTAGCATGTCGCAGATATTTTGAGCCTGTCGTCGCGGCATCAACGAGGTAGCTTGTTCTCCGAGGGTGGCTCCAGCTCGGCTTGCTGGTCAGCTTGACGTACCGCGGAAGCGATCCGCTCCACGAGGTGCGTATCAGACGCTATCCGCGATCGCTCGCGTGCTGACAGGGCGCGCTCCAGTCGCGTGGCTCGCTCCTGTGTCTCATCTCGAGACGCCTCGATGCGATTCAACCGTTCAGTCAGTGTGGCGATGGTTTCGCGGGTTGTATTAAGCGACTTTTCGCGCTCGCGAACGCTCTGCTCAAGTAGGGCCATTCGTTCCCGTGTCTCGCCAAGTGTCTGCTCATGAGCAAAGCTGGCGGCCTCGGCTGACTTCTGTGACTCATCCAGACGGGCGGCAAGGGCGGCGAGTTCGTTCTGTGCCTGGACTCGTGCGTCGCGCTCAGCTGATGCTCGTCCCTCGGCTTGTGTCGCTCGCTGGTCAGCCTGCGCCGCTTGTTCTTGTGCATTCGACTGGGCGGTACTCATGGCGTCTCGCTCGCTCTGGAAGCGGATGCTGTTCTCGCGTTCGCGCGCAAGCGCCGTAAGCGATCTACCCTGACCGTCTTGACCCCGCTCGATCAGGGGCTCGCTTTTTTCGCCGACCCCGTCGGCTTCGGCCTCGCCGCGTAGCGGCGCCGGATCTCCTCGCCCGTCACGTTCCACGGCAGCAGCTCCTCGATCGCCTCCACGCTCGCCGCGCCCGGCAGCTCCGCCAGCGCGATCGTCAGGTAGCGGCGCGGCTCGTGCCCGTTCGCACGCGCTGACTCGATCAGGGAATAGATCAATGCGCTCGCGCTCGCACCGGCCGGCGTATCCGCGAACAGAAAGTTCTTCCTCGGCACCGCGATCGTCTTCGCCACGTGTTCCGAGGCGATGTTGGAGATCGGCAGGCGCCCGTCGTCGCAGTAGCGGCGCAGTCCCGTCTCGTGGTTCAGCAAGTAGTCGAGCGCCATGCGCGTGCCCCGATCGCGCACTCCCGCCTCACGCGTCTTGCGCGCCCAGCCGGTGAACGTCTCCCAGGTCGCTACCGCCTGGCTCCGACGCCGGTGATGACGCTGAGCGGACGTCAGCCCGCGCAGTTTCGCGTCGCGTTCGAGCCGGTAGAGCTTCTTGTAGAACCCGATCGCCTTGGCCGCGATCGAGCCGGGCACTCCTCCGCCCCGCGCGGCGGCCTTGGCGCCACGATCGGCCTCGACGAACTTTCGGCGCGCGTGATCGTTGCACAGCACCGGCACGAGATCGTGGATCCGCGCGATCGCCTCGAAGCTCTGGGCGGCGTCGACAACCAGGTACGTCTTCGCGCGCACCCCTTCGAGCAGCGTCGCCCCGGCCGCCGCACTCTTGGTCTCCCGGTAGTCCACGAGAACGACCGGTCGCTCCGGGGGACCGCCGCGGCGGATCCACAGCGCGCTCCGCGTCGACGGGGCACGCCCCGGTTCCTTGAGCACCTGGATGCCGGTGTCGTCGGACTGAACGATGTCGTACTCGAACAACTCGTCTTCGATCAGGTTGTAGAGGGGACGGAGCACGACAAAGGCGGCGATCAGCCAGCGCGCGAGCTTCGCCCGTGACAGCTCAAGCCCCTCACGCGCGGCCATGCGCTCCTGGCGTGCGAGCGGGATGCCGTCCAGGTACTTCGCCACCATCGCGTGCGCCAGGATCTCCGGGCTCGCCTGGCTGCCCGGGAGCGGCGCGGCCGGCGCCACGGACGTGCTCACGCCGCACTCCTTGCACGAGCAGGCGTACTTCTTCCGAACGATCTGGATGACGAAGTGCTGCTCGGGCACGAGCGCGAGCTGTTCGGTGACCTCCTCGCCGATCTCCACGAGCTCGGCGCCGCAGGCGCCGCGGCACGCGTCCCCGACGAGAGCGTGTTCCACCCGGACGCGCTCGAGGTCCTTCGGCAACGATCGACGACCGCCCCGCGTGCCCGTCGGCTTTGCCGGCTTCGTGGGTGCCGCCGCGTCGTCGTCTCCATCGTTCGAGGCCTCGTCGCCGGCCGCGTCGGTGTCGTCGCCATCGTCCGCGTCGTCACCGGCACCGCCCATCGCGATGACCTCGGCTTCCTCGAACAGCGAGAGCTCGACCTGATCGGGATGGCGCTCGGAGGAGGCGCCCCACTGCCGATGCTGGAGCCGGGCGATGATCTCCTCGAGCTTGTCGATCAGGTAGCTCTTCTGCGCCAGCGCCGTCTCGCTCGCGATCAGCCGACGGCGCAGCTCCGCGATGTCGTCGATGTCCGAGGGAGGGAGTGGCGCGTTCACGAGGTAGACGTTACTGCAACGCCGACACGGTTGTCAGGTACAGGCTTTGTCAGAAGTGACGCTCGTATACCTGTGCGCGGTGCGGTCGCATGCCGTTCAAGTCGTAGCCGTCGAGGAGGTAGTCGAACTGCTCCTGATCGAGCTCGAGCACCTCGGCCTCGTCGAACCAGTCGGGCCAGTGAAAGCGCTGCGCCTCGAGCCTCTTGTAAAGCAGCCAGTAGCCGTTGAGGTGCCAGATCAGCACTTTGATCCGCCGACCGCAGCGGCTGATGAAGACGTACGCACAGCGGTCCCCGGCGTCGCGTCCGAGTTCGGCGGCGACCAGGGCCGAGAGAGCGTCTATTTGCTTTCTCATGTCGACCGGGTGTCGGTAGACGAGGACGTTCTCGGGCGTCCAGCGCGCACTCATCGGGTGGCCTCCCGAGCGAGGCTCGCGATCGTCTCGATGCCGATCAGGAGCGGGCACTCGATGGCGACACCGCCCTCGATACGGATCGTGACGGCGGTTGCCGCAGCGGCCGCCACGCTACCGACAGCGCTCGGGCGAGAGCGCACGGCAACGAAACCGGTGCCGGTGCGGGGTGCGTTCGTCGCGGCCGGTGCTCCGCGCCGTTTGCCGGCGAACCGTTCGCTCTTGCGGTAGCGCACGCGGAAGGCATCGTAGGGGACGTCATTCGTGGAGCAGAACGTGCGCTGGGTCTGTCCGGAGGCGAGGTAACGGACGAAGACCGCATCCCACTCGGCAGGAGAGAGACGTGAAACGGACATGGCAAAGAGACCGCTGATGAGAATCGGGATCTACACGATCGTCGTCTCGTCAGCCGTCAGCAACATGGGCAACGTAGATCGCTTACCAAGCGCCTCCTGAGCAACCGTCAGCTCCTGATCTCGTGTGGTGAGTTCACCGGCGAGCCTGTTGATCTCGAGACCCAGTGCATCGCCACGACCGATCGCGTTCTCGCGCTCGAGCTGCGCTTGCGCCTCGGCCTGACGCGCTTGCTCCTGCAGGCGCTGACCAGCAGCGATTCGCTCGTCCGCCATGCGGTGAGCCTCGCGTGCGACGTGATCAGCGACACGGGTAGCTTCGACGCTCAGCGCCTTCAGCGCTGCACTGGCCGCTTTCTCAAGGGCGTTCCTGACCGGACCGCCGCTGGGCGCCACTGCATCGAGCAGGCGCGCCGCCAGGTGCTCATCGCGAAAAGTGGCGATCCGCTCGCGACTGCCGCCGATGCGCTTTTGCAGGGCGTCGATGGTGAGCTCGTTACCGGTCTCAGCGCGATGCGCATCCATCTCCGTATCCACACGCTCGCGCGTGGCCACCGGTGGACGGCCACCGCGCGAGGCCTTCGCCCACCTCAAGAGCCCCTGGCGCGACGGCACCACTCACGTCGTCCTCGAGCCGCTGGACTTCATCGCCCGACTCGCCGCGCTCGTCCCGAAGCCACGGGTAAACCTCACGCGCTTCCACGGCGTGTTCGCTCCCAACAGTCGCTACCGCGCCCGCGTGACCCCCGCCGGACGCGGTCCGGGCGCCAGGTGCGCCGCTGCTGTCGAGGCCGAACATTCCGAGGCGTCGAGCGAGCCCGAACAGCGCACCCGGCGCGCCGCGATCGGTTGGGCACAGCGCCTGCGACGGGTCTTCGGCATCGATGTTGAGCGCTGCGCCGCCTGCGGCGGGACGCTTCGGATCATCGCCTGCATCGAGGACCGTGCCGTGATCGAGAAGATCCTCGCGCACCGGCGCACGAGCGGTTCGGCGAGCGGCGCGGGCGAAGCGCGCGCGCCGCGCTCTCGCGCACCGCCGCCGCTGTCGCCTCTCGGCTGAGCGAGCGGCCCGGGCACCGTGCCACTGAGGCCGAGGGCCGAGCCCAAGCCCCACCCTCCCGACACCGACGAGCACCCGCAGGGCATGAAGACGCCGAAGCGCCGCCTCGGCTTGAGCCCGTGCCTGCGCAGCCGCTGCCGAGCGAGGCCGGTGCCCATCGGGAGCGTTCGGCCCGAACGTCGCTCCTTCATCGAGCGCTGCGCACCGCCCTCTCCACCTCGGGGCGTGTCCCAACCGCTCCCTGCGGCGCCCAACGGCACGCTACCGTGCCACCATGGCGCTTCGAATTCGGGGCAGAAGGCCCTTTATCGTTCCTATACCCTGCGTTCGATCCTGAAGAACGGACTTGACCTGATCGACGAGCAGCCGAGCGACGAGCGTCAGCTGGAGATGCCGTTGCACGAGAACGTGCGCGGCGAGGAGTACTTCCACTGATGCCGAAACAAGACAACCACGGCACTTCATTGGCCAACACGGATACCACCTCGATGCTCCTCGAACAGACTCGCGACCGGCTGCGCACCCTGAAGCTGGCCGGCATGCTCGATGCGCTCGATCGCCAGGTCGAGCAGCCCGACGCGCACGACCTGTCGTTCGAGCAACGGCTCGGACTGCTTGTCGAGCACGAGTCACTGCACCGTGAAAATCGACGTCTGGCACGCCTTCTGACGGTGGCGAGACTGCGCATGTCCGCCTGCATCGAGGACATCGACTACACCCATCCGCGCGGACTGGACAAGTCGAAGATGGCCTCCTTGGCGCAGCTCGGCTGGGTCCGTTCGGGGTTGAACCTCTGCGTGACGGGCAGCACGGGATGCGGCAAGACGTGGCTCGCCTGCGCGTTCGGCAATCAGGCCTGTCGGGTCGGACTGTCGACGCGCTACTACCGGCTGCCGAGGCTGCTGGACGCGCTCAGGATCAGTCGTGGCGACGGGACCTACGCACGGCTGCTCACGCAGCTGCAGAAGAGCGATCTGTTGATCCTCGACGACTGGGGCAGCGTGCCGCTGGAGAGCTCGCAGCGGCAGGACTTGATGGAGGTCATCGAGGACCGGCACGGTGCCCGATCGACGCTGATCGGCAGTCAACTGCCGGTGACGAAGTGGCACGCCTGGATCGGTGAGGCGACGCTGGCAGATGCGATCCTTGATCGGCTGATCCATGGCTCGCACCGACTGCCGCTCAAGGGCGGATCGATGCGCAAGGCGCGCGCGGAGGCCGGCGGAAAGCCCGACGCCGGGTTGACCGAAGATGACCGCTCGGAGTAGAACTCGGCCTCCAGTGTCGCGGGGGTGAAAACGGCGGTCACGATCGCCGGAACGGCCGGTCATCTTCGCCGGAATACGCATGCCCGGCGGATTGGACAAGGACGTCGAGGACGAGGTACTCCGCGCCCGTGAGAGACACCAGGTCATCGCCACGGAACACCGAGCGCGAGCCGGGTTCGATCGTCATGTCACCGATGACGACGCGATCGGCGGAGGTCTCGGCGCCCGCCGCTCGACCGAGTCGGCGCAGGATGGCTCGGATCCGTGCCACGAGTTCCTGCAGATTGCAGGGCTTGGGAAGGTAGTCGTCCGCACCGATCTCCAGCCCCAGGATGCGATCGATGTCGTCACCGCGCGCGGTCAGCATGACGACGGGAACATCAACTTCCCGCCGAATGCGCTTGAGCGCCTCGAAGCCGTTCAGCCTGGGCAGGCCGACGTCCAGAACGACGACGTCGAATCGTCCGTTGACCGCGGCCTCGACACCGGCCGCGCCGTCGTGGCGCATCGCGACCGAGAATCCGCCCTCGGTACCGAGAAACTCGGCCACCAGCTGAGCAAACTGCTCGTCGTCATCGACGATGAGCACGTCGACCATACTGTCAGGATGTGTGTTCAAGGATGTACTTTCCTCTTTGAGGCTATCTGGGTTGACTGCCGAATTCGGACAATCCTGTACCCTAAGCTCAATCGAGTCAGTAAAATCAATCGCTTGCGTGAGCTGTGCCACAGCGGCCGAGGTCAGCTCGGATGAAGCGACCCAGGCGCGGCATCTTGTCACTTCGACATCGCTCAACTTACTGATTTCGCCTGGAGATATCTGCTCGCCGCCGACGCAGGCGGTAGGTCGACGTAGACGCCAGCACGGTCCTGGGGTACAGGATTGTCCGAATTCGGCAGTCACCCCAGACACTGTCGGTGTCCCCTTCGGGCGTAGGGAACCTCAGGGGACAGCCCTCGCGTGCAGCGATCAAGCTGCGCGAGGGGGTTCTTCGACGTCCATCACGAAGCGTGATCAGCAGAGCGCCTAAACGGCTCGTTCAATCTGATCGTGCTCAGCAGCCATTCCCGTCCTGTCCGGATCTGTCGCGCCAGCCGTCAGAGCGTCTCGAGCTGGTGCTCCGTCGTTCCGTTCCAGCGCAGACGCACCCGCCCGCCTTCACGCACGTTGTCGACAGCCTCGGGATCGAACGCGACCAGACAACGCCCGCCATCGTGGCGCACCGACGGGTAGATCAGCCCCCGGCTGCCATCGCGGGTCAATTCCGCGGAGAGCGCCTGCCCGAGCGGGTAAGCGATGTTCGGATCGGGGTGCAATACGCCGGCACCGACGGAAAGGCTTCGTCCATCATGAAACTCGCCGCGGAAATCGGCGGCGAGAACCTCGTACTCGAGCACGTCGTGCAGCCGTTCGATGGCCAAGAGCTCTCTCGCGTGGTGCCAGCCGACCTCGTCGGCGGCGCACTGCACCGAATCAGCCGAGTACCAGGCGCCGCGATGCTCGTCGTTGAAGCGGCTGCCACCGGGACGCGGGTGATCGAAGGCGGCATCGACGCAGCGGCGCCGCCAGCGTGCCAGATCGGTCTCAGCCGAAGACAGCACGCCGCTCGTACCGGCCGATCCGAGCCGACCCGCGAGGCTTGCAAGTGCATCGAGCGTGGCGCTCTCCGCCCCGACGTCGACAAGCGGCGCGGGGTAGTGAAACCTCGCCGGCAGCAACCGAACGTGATCGCCGAAGACCCCCTCGATGCTCGGTACCTTCGGCACGGCAACACCCGTCATGTCATGCGCCTTCGGCCATCGCCTCGACCCGTCGTCTGACGTTCATCAGCGCAGGCAGAGCGCCGTCGATCATGTATTGCAACGGACTGCGGCCGACGAAGGGGGCGGAGGCGTTGGCGAGCTTCGGCCAGGCGAGCGCGATCTCGGGACCGAAACAACGCGGCAATGTCTGATGAATCCCGGCCAGCGTGCCGATCCGCAGTAGCTGATCCTTCGTCAACCGCTCACCGTTCCACTGCTCGCGCTTGATCCGCTGCCACGTTCGCGTGGTGAGCTCGAGCAGCGCGGCTGCCTCACGATCGGTCAAGGTCCACAACGCGGCCAGTCGCACATAGGCCTTGAGCGCGACGCGGATCGTCTCGTCGTCGGTCGGTACCACATCATCGGGCGGCGTCTGAGACCGCGTCGCAGCGGACCCATGAGCGAAGACCGAGAGGTTCGGGTTCATGACGATGGTCTCCGGACGTTCGAGGAGGGTGTAGGCAGTATGCCATATGGCGCCGTATGCCGCCATGTGGCAGCAGTTGACACCTTATTGTTGGCTACGGACGGCCCGACGTGAACGCCTCGGAAGCGTCGATTTGGCGCTGCAGCCGTATCGGTGTTGGCGTTAGCACCATCTGGCGACCCGCGACTTCTCCGCCGAGCGAAGGAGCGATGTTGAGGACAGGTTAAGTGCGGGAATTTATCCAATCAGCAAACTATGACTACCGACAAGGGCAGTTGTCGGGTGTTGTTCTGAGTCAGATTCGTACCAAAAAACTGTACGTATTGCGTAACGTACGTTGATGATGTACACATTGGGTATGACTGACGACCGGCACGGCACGCGATCTGACCCTCCCGAGGGGGAGCAGGAGGGAAGCGCCGGCGGCAAGCCGGGTCGTCCGGGCATCACGTTCGAGCAGTACGAGGCGGCGTATCACGAGCTCGTCGGCGCCGATGGCCGTCC
>Ga0209831_1004760_pt1 | contig 10499 bp, 7 predicted proteins | sample Maine_Asex4_meta_FD_187451 | JGI IMG/M metagenome (GOLD analysis project Ga0209831, IMG submission 187451) | Marine algal microbial communities from Maine, USA - Maine_Asex4_metaG (SPAdes) (version 2) | ecosystem: Host-associated > Algae > Red algae > Unclassified | place: Maine, USA | collected...
ATGTGAGGATTTTTCTTCATACATAGCCTCATTTTTGATGCAAGCCAAAACGGTATGGAGCATCTTGTTTCTAAGAGCATTGACTACGACAAGGTGCTTCTTACCTTCGGCCATTTTTCGTCTGTAATATTGCCCAAAACGGTTTTCCCCTCCGATAACACTCATTACCGCACAAGTAAGTGTTGTTTTGAAAGACTTGTTTCCCATCTTACCTATGGTCGGTCTCTTATTGAGACACTTTCCTGATTGCCGAGGAAAAGGGGCTATTCCAATATTGCAGGCTAACGCTCTTGGGTTGTCCAAGCGCGTAAACCCTTCGGTAGAGATGACAAGGTTTCGAAAATTGACTTTTTTGAACCCAGGTACGGACATGGCAAAGGTCGCTTTTTGTTTGAGCTGCTTATCGGCCTCGATCAATTGATCGATTTGATCATCGAACCCTTTAATGGTTTTTTCCATTTTTTCGATTACCTCACGGCTGCTTTGGTGTAGATCATCAATAGGAATGGTTGCAAATTCCTGCTCTTCGTTAATCGGTACCAGAAGTATATTCTTCGTTTTTATCATACGCAGGCGCTGCTTTACTAAACTTCGAATACGCGTAACGGTTTCGTTCTCAGGGTTAAATGGCTTCATATCCTGCCAGTTACGTTGGGCGTACTTAGCAATTCTTGCGGCGTCTACAGCGTCCGTTTTACCCCTGACTCGGCCAAAGGAATGGGCTAGGTGAAGGGCATCCTCCATCCAGACGGTAAAGCCCATTTCATGAGCGATGTAGGCTAGGTTGAGCGAGTAAATCCCACTACGCTCAATACAGATTAGGATTTGTGAAGCAGATAATGAGTGGCCATCAAGTAATTCGGACAACCACAGAGTAAGTGTAGTGGAACAATTAGAGACTTCGGTGGCCAGCTGTTTATGGCCATCATTGTCCAAGCCTGTAAAATCGAACTTTGCTTTCGAGGTGTCGGCACCTATAAATAACTTGTAAGACATATCTTGTGATAGTTTATTGTTTCACTTGAAGATCACCTCCCTTGTCCTTTAAGATCATTGAAGACAGATTGCTATATGGGTTCTATTGTGATCCTGAACAGTGAAGAGTACTAAATCTGGTAAGTGCTTTGGCTCAATTGCTAGAGCCAGGGAACTAAAGACTACTGGTAGGTTACTCTTCTCCGTCAAGTGAGACGTGGTTAACGCCAAGATCGGCGGTTGTGTGAATGTATAACTCATTCACCAACCGTCGTCTCTTAAGGAGACGATTGGTGAATAAGTTACACATTCAGAGATCGATAACTTGTTATATCACAAAGCTAAAGGACTACCGAACTTTGGACTTTGGAGGGAACAGCATCCCGCCCTCCTCACTAAAAGGAAGTCTCAAAGTTAACTTTTGCACCGATGTAAGCTGAACGAATAGCTTTTTACCCCTTTACAGGTCGCTTGCGGACCCTGGCATGCCGTTTTCGAGGCGTTTGCCGGGCACCTTTTTTGCGTCCGGTACCACCTGTTGACTTTGGAGGTTTTAGCCATCGCAGGTCCAGAGTGGCATAATAGCCTGCCGCCGCCCGGATCGCCCGGCTCATTGTTAGTCGTTCATTCTCTTTTTTATCCTTGTCTGGCAAATATCGTTCCCATGGATTGAGGCACTGCTCTGCCTGCGAAGCGGTCAGGTAAGTCATCCAGGAGGCTAACTGAACGATAAGCAGATGGTTATCCAGGTGTTGTATTTTACTAGGCTGGAACTTGTCGAGCAGTAGATTTCGTTTAACGGTACGGAAGAAAGCTTCAATATCTGATCTGGAAACGTAATACTCCTGCGCCTGCTTGGTAGTGACCTCACGACGACGTTTACCACTGATAACCAAGTACATTTCATTTTTGTAGATGGGATTTCCACTTCGTTGGTCAGTGTACTGGATTCGTAAGATGTCCAGTGGCTTATCTTTCATCGAATAGCCTCCGTAACTTTTCAGTAGCCGGTCGTTAAAGCGTTCTATCTTTACTAGTACAGTACGTTGAGCGCGCCCCATCTGACGTTCGTAAATGACGGTTTCATCTGCCTTCCGTTCGCTGATGCTGCGCCGTGCTACTTCATAGCGCTCGTCACTACCATCCTTCTTGTACGACTTGACGTCCGAAGCCAGGATGTTGTAGTGATGCTTCCCATAATACTTGCGGTGATAGCTCCCATCAGACGGAGCGGCTACGGAGGTATAGGTCTTAGAGCCACGCTTTAAACGCGCAATATTGACCAAGTTTTCATGCCGCTCGTACAGGGGGCACAAAAAGGGTAAACTGGCGTAACCGTTATCCGCCGTGTTGACGACCAGTGTATCCTTCAAACCAATGACGGGGTCGGTCAGTAAATCATCAAATTGTCGAAGTGCGCACTGAGTTGATGTCTCTTCGATACCGACGCGCTCAACACTCAGTGGAAGGCTCCATTTATTCTCAAAATGGGATACGTTAAGGAAGCTCAGATTGTAGCCAACCTCCAGTCGGTAAGCCTGATGAGGATCGGGGTTAGGCATGACGATCGACTGGCGATAAGGTAGTGTTTCAGAAAACATAGCTGGTCGGGGAGTGGCGTCGATAGTGGTAATGAGACGGTCTCCAGCCTCACGATTTGTCTCCGACAAATAAGTGGAAAAGCAAATACGACGTATCTTGGCTGCTGCCCGCCTCCATTGCTCATCATTCAATGCAAAATGCTTGATGGCATCAAATACACTGGCATATTGATGCTGGAAGAAAGGACTAAGGGATAGGCCCACAACACTGTTGGCCGCCGTATTACTGGACAGGCTGAATAGCAGGCTGGCCAAGGCGCGCGATCGACGAAACCCGCTGGAAACGAGCTGGTGGCAGAATGAGTTTATTTTGTTTGTCAGAACCTCAAGGTAATTCTCTTCTGTCACCTTTCAGTTTCCCTCCAAAGTCCAAACCAGACTACCGAACTACGAGACTACAATTCCAGTCGGTTAATCGCCTCCCAGGTCCGATGAGATTCAAAGCCCCGCTGAAACATATAATCGGCCAGTTTGCGCCGACGCAGGTAGGGGTGAGTCGCTTTTCTTTCTAAACGGTCTCTGCGTTCCAGCTCCGCATCAATCACTCGCTGGTAATCTTCTTCCTCAATCTCCGTAAGTGCCTTCTTGATGCAGTAGGCAGAAATCTGCCGTTGTTTCAATTCCCGGATTATTTTTTGTTTGCCCCACTTGTTCATTTTGAACTTGCCACGGGAGAAGGAGCGGGCAAAGCGTTCTTCGTCGAGGTACTTGTCCTTAATCAAATCACAGATGACTACTTCTGCGGGGTCTCCGAAGTAACCGAGGTCACGAAGTTTTTGCCGGGCTTCTTTGTGGCAGCGGTCCTGATAGGCGCAATAGTCCTGCAGAGCATCCAGGGCTTGTTCATGGGTATGGACGACCTTTTTTTCTTTTGAAAACAAACCGTTTGTAATTTAACGTAAAACTACAAATAAAAAGCTATTCGTGGGTAGCTTACGCTTCCTTTGCTCATGCCAGACGGGTAAATTATCATTAAAACTACTTCAATGGAATTCAATATTTCAGAACTCTGGGACAAATACGAACCCGTCTTACTTCAAATCGGCTTCAAGGTAATTGCCGGAATTTTCATTCTTATTGTCGGTTTTTGGCTCATTAACTGGTTGGTTCGCAAAGCGGGTGAATTGACGGCGGCGAGGAACATGGACCAGAGTGTAGCGGGTTTCCTAACGAGTTTTGTAAGTATTGGCCTGAAGGTCTTACTCATTCTTTCGGTAGCGGGAATGCTGGGGGAACAAACGACTTCGTTTATTGCTATTCTTTCGGCACTCTCCCTGGCAGTAGGGCTGGCGCTGCAGGGTAACCTTGGCCACTTTGCCAGTGGAATTCTGTTATTAACTTCGCCGTTCGGGTCTGGACGCAAAATGCAAATTACTGGCCAGCTTTCTTTCACGTAACGGAACACGTCAAAAAAGCTTTTGATGCAGCTGGAATTGGCCTGCCGTTCCCTCAAATGGATGTACACATTAAGCCGGAAAAGTAGTCGGCATATAATTTCATTAAATTTTCTAGTGTCTTTTTCGGGCTTCTGCGTCTGAAAGATGAATTTGGGTGCTTTACACTCCAAAAACTATTTATTCATCAATTAATTTATTTTTTAAAATGGAATTTGATTTTCTTTCCGAAAAAAACATGGAAACTATAATCGGTTACGCTACTACGCTTGCCGGAGCACTTGTTGTTCTCATTATCGGTTTCTGGATTGCTAACCGAATTGCTGGTATGGTAGGCAAGCGCATGGAAAAGTCTGGTATGGACGATACTATCCGTCCCTTCCTCATGTCATTGATCAGCACGGGCCTGAAAATTCTCGTTGTCTTAGCAGCCGTTGGCATGATGGGCGTTGAAACGGCTAGCTTTATTGCTATCCTGGGTGCATTGGCTTTTGCTATCGGTATGGCCCTTCAGGGTACCCTTGGCCACTTCGCCAGTGGTGTAATGCTTATTTTTTTCCGTCCCTACAGGGTCGGTGATTTGGTAACCATCGGTGGAGGTGAAACCGGAACCGTTACGGAACTGGCTATCTTCAACACCGTATTGGCTACGCTGGACAACAAGCGGGTAATGGTACCAAACGGTGTCGTCACCAGCAACATCATCACGAACATTAGCGGTCAGGGCACCATCGGTGTCGAACTGACCTATGGCATCGGCTACGGTGACTCTATCGACAAGGCCAAGGAAACGATCCTGGCCGTTGGTAAGGAATGTCCCTGGATTCTCGACGAACCCGGACAGGGCGTAGTTGTCGCTTCTCACGGTGATAGCTCCGTGAACCTTGCAACTCGTCCGTTCTGTAAGAGCGAGCACTACTGGGATACCTTCTTCTACATGCAGGAGAACGTCAAGAAGGCGTTTGACCGCGAAGGCATCAGCATCCCGTTCCCACAGCAGGATGTGCATATGCACCAGGTAAGCTAAAAAAGAAACTTCCTCCCTGCCGGGAGGCGATTCTTCGAGCGATCAGCGATCAGCATTCAGGCATTACTGCCTCGAATGTTGATGGCTGATCGCTTTTTTTGTGCGCTAACTAAAGTGACGTACCATCCGCACTTCTTCTTCAGTGAGAAATCGGTAAAAACCCCGGGGCAGATTCTTTTTATTGAGCCCGGCCAGGTATACCCGGTCGAGCTTTTCAACGGTATAGCCCAATTGCTCGAAGGCACGGCGGACGATGCGGTTGCGGCCTACGTGAATTTGCAGGGCGACGGTCTTTGGCTCGTCGTGTTTCGCGTAGCGAACCCAGTCTACTTTGAATGGCCCGTCATCCAGATCATAACCGTGTTCCATTTCGGCGAGGCTGGCGCCGGAGAAGGGCTTGTCCAGCGTAGCATGATAGATTTTACTGACCTGGTGGCTGGGGTGGGTGAGTCGTTTGGCGGTGTCTCCATCATTGGTGATGAGTAGTAACCCGGTGGTCTCCCGGTCGAGGCGGCCGACGGGGAAGAGGCGATAGTCTTTCAGCTGGGGATCGTCCAACAGGTCCATCACCGTGGTGCGATCGCGTTCGTCGCTGGTGGTCGTGATGACGTTGCGGGGTTTGTTGAGGAGAACGTAGATGTACTGCTCGTCCGGCGAGACGACCTTGTCCTTATAGCTTACCTCGTCTCCTGCCTGTACCTGATAAGCGGGGTTGTCCTGGGTTTCCCCGTTGACCTTCACTTTCCCGGCTTTGACGAGGTCGCCGGCCTGCCGCCGGCTGGCCACGCCGGAGTGGGCCAGGTATTTGTTGAGGCGCATGCCGATGATGTCTTCCGCTTTGCGATCGAGGCCGGGGGGCTGACCGGAGTTGCGGGCCTGGGAGCGTTGGAAGCGGCGGGGTGGTTTCATGGTTGAGGAGTCAAAGAGTCAGATAGTCACGCAGTCAAAGTCGTGAGGACAGCAAGGTACTGATTGTGTATTTGGTAGTGGGCACTCAACGAGCTGTTTTAGGCGCGGACGCGGGTGCAAAGAAAAATTGGAAAGAGCAGGGTGGGGAAACGGTAAGTGTTTTATCCCGAATGGTTGTTTTATTTTGAGGTGAAAACGTGTAAAAAAAATTGATTTTTCTTTACACGTCAGGCTCTACGTATAAAGAAAAGGCTAAAATCTTTACACGAGCTGATTTCTAATCAGAAAAATCGCGAAAAAATAAAACAATACCTTATGTTCGCCATCTAACCTTATTAAACTATGGCAAAAGCTAACAGTGTAAACCTTGATGCATTAATTCCACGGGAAGATTTTGGGTTTAATCTCAAGGATGATGAAGACTTTGAGCGTTTTAATACTATTTCAATTCGCGATTTAGTGAAGGGAGCTTTAATAGGTCCGAATTTGAGAAAACCAGACTTTCAACGAGAAACCAATCATTGGTCTCCAAATCAGGTTTTATCACTTCTAGAAAGTTTTGTAAGTGGAGATCTCGTTCCATCTGTGATTTTATGGAAGTCACCAACATACTTATTTGTGATTGATGGAGGACACAGGCTAAGTGCTTTAAAAGCATGGGTGGAAGATGACTACGGAGCTGGTACTCTGTCATATGATTATTTCGGACGACACATTTCTAATGGGCAAAAAAGAATCGCGGATAAGACAAAGAGACTTGTCGATGGATCAATTGGAAGCTACAAGGAACTACTCCACAATAATGAAAAAAGCGATATTGCTGACTCCGAAAGAAGGAAAATTAATCGAATAATCAGCAGAGGCCTTTCAGTTCAATGGGTTACAGGAGATGCAGGAAAAGCAGAGGCCTCATTTTTTAAAATAAATACTCAAGGCACCCCTCTAGATTCAATTGAAGAGCTTCTTCTGAAAAATAGAAAAAAGCCTATCCCGATTGCAGCGAGAGCTATAATTAGGGCAGGGACAGGCCACAAATATTGGTCAAGTTTTCCTGCTGATAAGAGTGAGCTTATTGAAAATATTTCTCATGATCTTCATAGGACGCTTTTTGAACCTGAGGTAAATCGTCCTATAAAAACCGCTAGACTTGCCTCTAGGAGGGTCGAAAGGGGTTCGTACAGCCTTACAAATACTAATTGACTTTTTAATTGTAACTAACGATAATCAGCAGAAAAGTCTTTCTGATGTTACAAAGTATGACGATGACCTTGATGGTGAAATCACTGTTGGGGTGTTGAAGCGTTCATTACGACTGGCAAATCGAATATCGGGAAATGATAGAGGGAGTTTAGGCTTGCATCCTGCGGTTTATTTTTACGGTCCGAGTGGTAGACATTCGAGACCAATGTTTATGGGCGTTGTTCATCTCTTTTCAAAGAAAATCATTGAAAATAACAAGGATTTTTTTAGAAAATTCACTAGCGTTAGAGCTGAGTTAGAAGATATTCTTATTTCGAAAAAAGACCTGATTGCGAATATTTTACAGAAACATATAAGTAGAAAACGAGTTGGTATGTTCTCAGGTCTTCTTGAAGATTTGGTTAAGGATTTACTTAAGGAAAAAAAAGTTTCTGATCAACGAATAGTAGAAATTACTAAACTCGAGGGCAAAATAGTCCTTGGAGAAACAGTCGGTTCTGGGGCTGGATTTAGCCAAGATGTAAGGAGTAAAGTTTTTATACACAAAGCCCTGAGTTCTGCTATGAAATGCCCAATTTGTGGTGGTTACCTTGATCCGTTAAAGTCTCTATCCTCTGATCATATCGAGCGTAAGGAAGATGGAGGCTTAGGAAATGAGGAAAACTTGCAGTTTACTCATCCTTACTGTAACCAAGCAATAAAAAATTAATGTCTCCTTTTAGGTGGAAAATTAGCCCTCTGCTTCTCACGGTACGGAGTGTTTTGTAGTTTCATCCATAACAGTGATTCTAAAAGTAGGAGACCTAAGTTTTACCTTAAAGTAATACCCTCATTTTTCCAGTTAAGGATTGTCATGGGTGAAAAACTGACTTTTTTACCCACGACCTCGATTTCATGGGTAACCCACGACTTTTCCTACCTTAGCCGCATGCGAAAAGTTATCCTCCCCCTGCTCCTCCTACTCCTACTCTGCACCTGCGTCAGCGCCCAAAAGACCCTCCACGACCGCACGCTGGAAAGCCTGGAGCCCTACCAGGAGTTTCTCTCCATCCCCAACGATGCCCGCATCAAAGGGCAGCTGGAGCCCAATCTTGTCTGGCTGGAAAAGGAATTTACCAAGCGCGGCTTCGTGGGCAAGCGCCTGGAAAACGAAGGCATCGATCTGCTGCTGTTTACCTTTCAGTCCGCCACCCCGAAGGCCGAAACGGTCTTGTTCTACGGCCACGTCGACGGGCAGTCAGTGGACGTATCTAAGTGGGTGCTTTCCCCGCCCTTCAAACCCGTTTACGGTACGATGACCGCGATGGCCGACGGCACGATCGACTACCAGAAAGTCGCCACCCTGCCAGCTAAACCCGAGACAACCGAGGTCCGCCTCTTCGCCCGCGCCAGCTCCGATGCCAAGGCCCCGATCATGCTCTTTCTCGTTGCCTGGGACCAAATGATCGCCGACGGCAAACGCCCCAACTACACCGTAAAATTCATCGTCGACTCAATGGAAGAATTCAGCAGTCCGGACCTGCCCGGTGCCGTAAAAACCCACCGCGCCGCCCTGGCCGCTGATCACCTCATCATCCTCGACGGGCCAGTACACATCACCAATCAACCTACACTGGTGGGCGGGGCCCGCGGCATCGCCGCGGCCCGACTCACGGTTTACGGCCCTAAGCTGCCACAACACAGCGGCCATTACGGCAACTACGCCCCGAACCCGGCCCTGCGGCTGGCCCAGCTGCTGGCCAGCATGAAAAACGACGCCGGCCGCGTCACCATTCCCGGATACTACGACGGTATCGAGATCGACGCGGCTACCCGCCGCATCCTCGATGGGGTGCCGGATGATGCCAACTCCATCCACCGCAAGATCGGCTTCAGCCAGCCCGACGGTGTCGGGCGCAGCCTGCAGGAAGCGTTGCAGTATCCCAGTCTCAACATCAAGGGAATGTCCAGCGGCTGGGTAGGGCTCTCCGCCCGGACGATCATCCCCAACACCGCCGTGGTGAATATGGACCTCCGCCTCGTCAAGGAATCCGACGGAGACCGGCTGCTCGGTCTCGTGCGCAACCACATCAAAGCCCAGGGCTACTACATCATCCCCGAAGGCCGCGAGCCTACGGATGAGGAGCGGGCCAACCACGCCCGCCTGGCCTCCTTCGGCGGGAAAACGAGCTACGCTGCCTTCCGCACTGACCTCAACGGTAAAACCGGCAGCTGGCTACAGAACGCCATCAGGCACACCTTCGACAAAGACCCCATCCTGATCCGGACGATGGGCGGCTCGGTGCCCATCGCTCCCTTCATAACGGAGCTCAACGTGCCGGCCGTCGTGCTGCCGCTCGTTAACCCGGACAATAACCAGCACAGCCCGAATGAGAACATTCTGCTGAAGAATTATTTTCGGGGAGCGGAGACTTTATACGGAGTGCTGATAGAAAAACTGTAACGCCGGCGCCCTTACATTATCTTGCACGCCTATCGTTTACTAACCCTATGGTAGGAGAGAAAGACTAAACCTCAGGTCAGGAAATAACCAGAGGTATCCAAAAACACATGAGTCGCCCAATCCGGAAAAATAGCTACGCAGCGAAGGCCTAATTTTATCCGGTGGCGAATAGTAGCCACCGGAAAAGAAGAACTATGCGCGCGAAGATGCTTCTGCCGGGCCTGTCCATGCTCCTGTTATCGATGTGGTCCTGTGCTGACCAGATAGACCCCGTCTATCAATTCGAAGATGGCTTCTACCTCGTGGAAGGACGGATCGCTAACCAGGACGGGTACGGCAAGGTGAGCGTAAGCCTGAGCGAGCTGATAGACGGCGTCTACCGCCTCAACCGCCTGGAGGGTGCCCGCGTGAGCTCGGTGGATAACCAGGGCGGGACGGTAGAATGGGAAGCAGATGCGGGGACCATCGATTACTATCCTCCGGAAAACTTTACCGGCGTTCCCGGGAGGAGCTACTACATCAGGGTGGAAGCTCCCGGCGGCAGAATATTGGAGTCAGTGCCGGAAATGATGCCGGAGCCGGTACCGATCGCTGACTTCCGAATCGGCTTTGAACAGGAGGCCTACTTCGACCTGGTGCGCGATGCTTTTATTCCCGCTTTCCGGCTGTTAATTGATGCTGACGATCCTGCTGGGCAAGATAATTTTTACCAATGGTCAAGGCGGACCTTTCAGCTGGTGGACGTCTGCCAGTCTTGTTTCGGGCAGCGATACCGCAACGGTGAGTGCGAGACTCATCGCAGTGCCCGGTTCGTTGACCGCTGGGATTACCTGTGCGAAGGGGAGTGCTGGGGGGTTAGTAATCCGCTGGATTTTCAGCTCTTCAGTGACCAATTCAGCCAGGGCTTGCCGATCCGTGATCTGCTGGTGGGCTTTGAGGATTTTGACCGG
>Ga0209831_1004763_pt1 | contig 10494 bp, 16 predicted proteins | sample Maine_Asex4_meta_FD_187451 | JGI IMG/M metagenome (GOLD analysis project Ga0209831, IMG submission 187451) | Marine algal microbial communities from Maine, USA - Maine_Asex4_metaG (SPAdes) (version 2) | ecosystem: Host-associated > Algae > Red algae > Unclassified | place: Maine, USA | collected...
AAAGGCGGGGGGGGTGGCAGACTCTGGCATGTCCCGCGCTGAGTGCGGGCCAACACGTACAGATCACCGGTGGGGGGGAGGGGAACTCTAGGTGGGGAGGGTGACAAGCCTGGCGGCGATAGATGGAGGCGATGGAGGCTCAGCGACGTTCCGGGGGGAGCCGCACGACAGTATGGGTTTGCACCAGGCAGGGTTGCAAGTTTACGGTCGTCAGAAAACTATCGTCCTGCACGGAAGTCCGAACGGGAATCCGGTTGAAGGGACAATTGAACGGGAAATCGCTGTTCAAGCCACCCGTTCATAAACGGGAGGCTGTTTCGGACAACTTCCCGTTCAGGGCGTCCGTGGCACAGGCCCTTGCAGAGTCTTGTGAGTCACGACATAACCACGAGGTAGATGCTTAGCATTGGTCTTACTAAATACATCCAATCGGACGGCTAGAATATCGGAGGCCACTGAAGTGACGTCATTGCGTGGCTGCAGCGGTACCTGTTGGAGACTTCGAACGCAAAGGCCAGCCGGAAAGGGCCGGCATTGCCTGAGCATCCATTCAAATCCAACTGCGTGCTCTTTTTGTTGCCCACACGCCTATTCTAGTGCGAGGACCCACCACGACGAAGTCAATGGCGCCACAGGCACTTTGGGCAACGACTTGGCCGACCGTGTCTGCGTCATTGTGGTGGTACTGTGAAGCTCTGCGACATTGTCTATATCACTGAAGAGGCGATGCAGTTTTTCCCCAGGGCGTGCCGTGCAGGTGGAGTGTCACGGGTTGGCCAACAACGAGCGGATGCCGTGACCAGCGTACTAGAGATGGTCCTGCAAAATAGCGGGGCTTGCGCGTGCAGAGCATTGAACGGTACTGCGTTTCTCTACGCATGTGCCGAGATAAGCAATGAACATGTGGGGGTGTGGTACGTGTGGAGGTCGAGACGGAAGACAGTGTCACTGCGCCACAGCCACTCTCTCACGGAGACACCACAGACCTTTTGAAGGAGAGAATAAGCACCACGGACAGCCAACCACTCACCAGAACTACCAACTACTCCACCCGTTGAGAACGTAAAGATAAGCATGCCCTCTTATACCTTCACCTCTTGTCTATAGCAGCTCAAAGACCGGGACGGAGCTCGCGGCTCGTCCATGGGAAGAAGGGGTTGGTGAAGTACCGCGCCGCCCGTCGCTCCTCCGCGTTGATTGCCTTATTCGCCGGCGTCGCAAACAGCCCAAGCCGTTCGGTGAGGTCCCACCAGTCGAATTGGACGTCTTCAGCCCGTAGAATGCGGTTGGCGTCGACGAGCTCGAGCGCCGGATACTCGTCGGATGGCGAGTCAAACTCCCACGCCAGGCGTTGGCAACCATAGCGGGACAGCACACACCCCGGTCACGCCTAGTCAAGGTTGCTCTTTTGGATTTGAAAAGCAAGATACCATTACAGAAGTTTCCTGAAAGCGCCGCGATTCTGGTGTGGCCTTCAGTGGCTCTGATCGACACTCTCGTGTCGGAGCGGCGATTCGGCAGCCCGCTTTCCTCGCCGCCACGTCCGCCCGTCGCCGGATCATCCCGCACCGTGCTCTTGATCGCTGTGCCGCCATCCTGCCGCCTCTCCTTTCGCCCCTCATGTTTCCAAGCACCTTGAGGGCCGGCCCTGGACGTCAACAACTATATTGCAAAGGAGTGTCTGCATACAACCATGATGTGCGATCTGCAGGACCGGACAACACGAGCTCTGCCGTCAACGAAGGCAACCCAATTACTCTGGGTTCGTTTGTTGATAGTCTTGGGTGGACCGAATGTTTTGACATCATCGTGATCAGCTCTCTGAGTTGAACTCAATGGTATGAAGAGAACCCATCCGACCGCTATCGGCTCGGGCATTAAACTGCATCTTTTTCGAACTGGGCTCGTCAAATGTCATCTCATGCGCATGAGAGCCAAAGACAGATCAGAGACTTGCCTTCACACTGGGAGTGGACTCAAGGGCATCTCGCCTATTGGATAGGTGTCATGCGCTGATTGGCCCACATCCACTTCCGCAGGAAAAACTGAGGACGTGGAGGCAGTAAGTGCTATGTTTTCCAACCCCACTGCCGGCCACCGCAACCGCCAATAGAAAGCCAAATGTTTTGGACCGATCCAATCAGGTGGCTTCCTGGGCCCTGAAATCCAAAAGAGCCGCTGGAGGCGGTCTTGACTAGGCGTGCGGTCGAGCGCGCACGCGACGCATGCGCTGCACGACCACACAGCTGCGGCGATCGCAGCCGACCGCTCGCATGACAAGTCTTACACGACCCCACTGCAGCATGCCGCCCTCCCCCTCGTAGCGCACGTACGAAAACCAAGGCTTGTTCATAAAGTTGGGTTGCCGCGGAGGTACTGAATCTTGCGGGGAGCACCCCACTCAAAGCGCGCCACGGTTCTTGCCGTGCTGTGCAGTGTCACCGACTTGGTGTCCTTAACGCCGAGTAAAGCACCAAGCTTGCAGAGGACCCCAGCGCGGTGGATGTCACCGTCAGCGATACGTCTGACGCGGCCCGTAAACGATACAATTGCTGTCTGTGTTGGCGGTGCCGCATCCGATCCGCCGCCGTCGTCGCCATCTTCCGGCGCGACCGCGTTGGCAGTGGCGTCGTCCTCAAACTCCTGCAGCTCGCCGAGAACGGCCGACTGAGCTTCATCGCACCGCATCATCTGGAGGGCCACATCGGGGCCTCGCTTGTTGCTCCTGTTGAACATGCGCTTGCACGACGCGTGAAGTCGCTCATTCTCCGAGGTGTTCCCCTCCCACAGGTTTCCCCGCGCGCGCAGCTCGTCTCCGAGATGTTGGACCAGGCGGTGAAGCTTGGTTGTGTTGACATGGCCGTACAGAACTTGGACGCAGTCAACGCCCAACGCCTCGGCCTCAGCGTCCATGCGGTCAATCTCAGCCCCCGTGATAGCCGGTGTGTCGGCGAAATTTTCGCTAAAGAGGGCCCCTCCTAGGCGTGCCGCTCGACAGAACGTGTCCAGCACTGCATCTTGGATCGGCATAGTGCCGAAGGACTCGAGGTAAGGTTCAGAGTTGACAGCGTCGGGGCCAGGAAGCGGGTGCGTGCTTGGAGCGCCCGTGGGGTTCCTCTGGGCGATGTGCCGCGTGTGCTCTTCCGCCTCGTCATTCCCGTACGTCACCGCGTCGCCCTCTGTCTCCGACTGGCAACCGTCACTATCGCTGTCTGTGCCGCTGCCGCTTGACACTGCTGCCTGCAAACGAATCGAGCCCTCCGTTGGCGCCACCGGTAACCCGTCAAGGAGCCCTGCGGAAGGGCTCGGCGCGGGGGCGCGGCCCGACCACTCCGGCGAGCATGAAGGGCCAGAAGATTGAAAAGTGCCGCCAGCTGCGACCTGTCATGGTCGCCTGCGCATCCAAGGTTGGCACAAAACACCTGTTGGAGGAGAGGAATCGAAGACATACCACGACGAGCAAAGTGGAACAGCAGGATGCGCGCAATCCCAGATGTAAGACGGTCGCCTAAAGCAGTGTATTGCCTAAGGCCGCAGGCGTTCACAAGCCGCAGCGGCACGCCACAAAGGCGACACACCACCGGTCACCCTGCTCCCGCGCACCAGCGCCCACAGCCACGAGTACAAAGCCCCAGGCGTAGTACTGCATCCCCCCGTTCTGAGACTGCGGCGTCCGCGCCACACGACGGAGGCCGCACAGAGCGCATCGACGCGAGAAACAGGAGATCTGGAAACCCGCCGAAGACGGTGCGGCCGCCGAGGTCCTCGTTGCCCACGGGGGAAGGCCGCGCCGTGGCGCACTCGTCGAGGCCAATGGCATCCGCAGCCGACGACGGGAAGACTCTAGGTGAGGTATGCCAACATCGCCCGCCCACGGCGGCGGCAAAAGAGGGCGCCGCCCCGTTCCCGTTGGGTAGGACGCCCGCCGTTTGGAACCACAATTGATCCGGCGGCGCCGCCGCAGCCGACCAAAACTATTGCAACGGCGCCGCCGCGCCCCAGCGCCACGCCGGCGGAAGTACTCCGTCGTTGCCGCCGCCGCCGCCGCCCGCCAGGGGCGGCGCGCCCCCACGCCGAGGGGCGTTGTGGCCCCCGACTTCCCCCCTACGCCGGGGGGGAAGCGCGCCTCGCGGAGCCCGCGCCGCCATCGTCGCTGCGCGAATCTGACGACGGTAAGAACTCCCCCCGTCGGCGGCACCGCGCCCGCCGACGACGACGGGGGCAGACAAAGACGCGCGTTGCGCGCCGGCGGCAAGACGGCCGCCGATTGGGCCGCGCTTGATCCGGCGGCGCTGTCGCAGAGGACCGAAACTCTTGCAACGGCGCCGCCGCGCCTCAGCGCAGCACCGGCGGAAGCACCCCGTCGTTACCGCCGCCGCCGCCGCCCGCCAGGGGCGGCGCGCCTCCACGCCGAGGGCGTTGTGTCCCCCGACTTGCCCCTACGCCAGGGGAGAAGCGCGCCTCACGGAGCCCGCGCCGCCATCGTCGCAGCGCGAATCGGACGACTGGAATACCTCCCCCCGTCGGTGTCACCGCGCCCGCCGACGACGACGAGGGCAGACGAAGACGCGCGTCGCGAGCCGGCCGCAAAACTGTCGCACATTGCTTGAGCGCCCAGTCCTGCGTCGCAGGTGCTCCTTCGCGCACCGCTCGCGATCTGGCCGCCGTCGTTCAGCGACGACCAGCTCAGAAACGCACGCCGCGGGCGACACTGACCAGGCACATGCCCGCGATCGGGTCGGCTGCCTGTTATAAATCAGCATCCGCCCAGGTTGGGACGTCCGGCGCAGTCCCGGGGGGAGGACGAAGGCTACGTCGGCGACCGCCGTCACCCGCCACGACTCGGACCGCTTCGTCGACGCTCTGGCCTGGCCGTCACCGCTGCATCCCCCACGCCCGGTGGAGGAAGCACCGCGGGCCCGCCGTGCCCGCGCACCCATGAACGCTACGAGGGCGGCTTGGCCGCCGCCGCCTGCGCCCGACACAGGTGCCGCCTGATCGCCACGCTACATGGCCAACTGAGCCCGGCGCTGCGTTGTACCTTTGTTGACGCCCGGAGGATACCCCCCTTTCGGTTCAGGTGCTCGTTCCAGTGAGCGCCCACCCCGGCGGGGCTGTCCGTCACCGACCGCGTCAGCATCGCACCATTTGCGGTTCCATGTCAGGTAGAGTATAGGCGGCGACGACGTTGATAGACCATGGTGCCACCAAATTGGGCCGCGTCGACGACGCCCCGACTCAATCTCCGTCCCACGGCGCAGGGCGGACTGGTCGAGAGTGTCAACGACCGTCATGGGCGTCGCCCCCCGTCCCCGTCTCAACGGAGCCGACCGTCACGGCAACGCCGCTCCAAGCACGCATTGCACCGAGCCGTCCGGCCGCCTCAAGGGCCGTGCGCTGTTAGACAATCAGCGTCCGCCCCAAAGGGACAGCTCTTTGGCCTGCGTGCCGGCGGTGCCGGTTCCGTCTGCCCAATCTCGCATCGGGAGAAGAGGACGGCGACGCCGATGACCGCCCGCGGCGTCCCTAAACTCAATCGCTCTGGCGACGCCCTCGCTCGGTCGCCGATGTCGCCGCAGCTGTGGCCGCCGTCGACACGCCGCCGTCATCTTCGACGACCATCCGTCCTCGGAGATGCCGCGCGCTGCCTACGAGCGACAATCCCTGTCAGGGGCGTCACCAGTTACCGTGCCCGTGCCCGTACCGTCGTCCCCACGACACGGGGATGGACAGGCCGCGTGCGCCGACGTCCGGCACGGGCGTCGCCCCTCCCCCTCCTCAACAGGAGCGACCGCGGCGGCTGTGCCGCCCCAAGCACGCATTGCTGCGAGCCGTCCGACCCCCTCCGGGGCGGAGCGCTGGCCACCAATCAGCGCCCGCACAAGAGGGATGGGTCGTTGCCACAAGTGCCGGCGGTGCCGGTTCCGTCTGCTCGATCTTGGGTCGGGGGAAGCGGACGGCCGGCACGGGCGTCGCCCCTCCTTCTCCTCAAAGAATTCGACCGTGGCGGCTGTGCTGTTCCAAGCACGCATCGCTGCGAGCCGTCCCACCACCTCAGGGGCGAAGCGGCACACTCACGACGATGTCGGCCCGTCGCGCGGATGAATCCGATCGCGTCGACGACGCCCTTGATCGGTCGCAGTCAACGACTCAGTCGTCGATGCCGCCGACGCGCCGTCATCGCCGTCGGTGTTGAGGTTCCCGACGGCTCGTAGTCGTTTTCGGAGCGGCCCCCCTTGTGTCTTGCGCTCGCCCCAATATCTGCTTCGTCTCTCTCTCTCGTTGCGCGATTCTAGTCGCTTCTTATCTTGCCCGGTCCTTGTCGCAACTTAGTAGCGCTGGCTGCCGAAGAACCCCGCGTGTGGCCGGATGTTCTCCAAGATGCTCGACAGGGAGTCAGCACCGGGATGTGCTGCCACGAGCAAAGCCCCACCCGCAGTTCCGACGACGCCGGGGGAAGACACCGATGGTAACGACCCCGCCAAGAATCTTGGTCTTCACCGCCTCACGCTCCTCCGTCGAATACCCCGCCGGGAATTCATGGGAGAGCTCTCAAACGCTGAGCACTGCCGCCTTCCGGGTCGCCAATCCGGGACAGTAATGTAGCCCAGCGCCAAGGACGCCATCTCCATCGTACCGCGGCGCGGTCGGAATGAACTTGTTAGTTCCATCGCCACAACCGACACAGCTCACAGGCCAAGCGCCGCTTGACGTGACCCGCGCCCCAATGGGAAACGGCTAACGTCCCATAGGCCGGCGAGCCTTGATTCCAGGGGTCGGTTGGAGGCCCTGGCGCCATCGCGGCACACCGTGCCCGCAGCTACCCGTTCCGGATGAGGGGGGGACGAGTCCTGTTGGTCGGCGTGTGGCCGGCGTCCTCGGGTAGGGAGTCCAACTCATCTACCACCGTACCACCGCCGCCAAGCCGGGGCCGACCCTCTGCCAAAAACCCGGGTCCGGGTTGGCCGCGCCGGCGTGCCGTCGTCTCCCGCCGATGGCGTGGTTGCTCTTGATGCTTGTCAGGCATGTCGATCTACCACGCGACATCGTTGAGCGGGGAAGAAGAGGAAGACCCGCAATCCACAAAGACAACAGGAAGCACGGTCCCTCGGGACGTCCTCGCTCGACCGACAAATTCGCACCCAAGACAACCCCTCTGGGGCCACGCGATCTCTGCACCAACATGATTCGTCCCCGGCACCACGCCAGCAATGCCAGAGTCTCACCCGGAGCGCCAAATGTAGTACAATGAATCGCGATCACCTCGGAGAGGAGGGAACTACCGGCCGTCCTAACCGCTCGTGCGTCACCCGCTATGGGACTCGAGGTCCAGGAAGTCAGGCCGACCGAAACGCCAAGACAAACAGGCACGGTGTACTTGCCGGTGACGACGGTGCCTCCCACCGTCGTCGCCCATCGTCCGAAAAGGGCGGAAACCGCTGCGCGGGGACCGGGGCCACTAGTTGGCCCGGTCCCGCGCTGCCAAATACCTACGATGAAGATAACTCCCTCCAATGCATGACACTACCCAATCTGATTAACCCTCCCCGCCGTCAGCACACGACAATCCGGCGAGCTCACTCGGACAGGTGCGCCGCAGGCGTTCACAAACCGCAGCGGCACGCCACAAAGGCGACACACCACCGGTCACCCGGCTCCCGCGCACCAGCGCCCACAGCCACGAGTGCAACGCCCCAGGTGTCGTACTACACCAAGAGAACTTCGTCAAGGGCATCACCCGAGTTTATTTATTTGGGTATATACTTGTACCTGTGGGATATTTCGACGCGTCGGCCATACTTATAATCGCGAATGGGACGTGGCCAGATACTCGCAACATCAAATCACCAGGGGTATCCGAGAGTTCAGTCGTCCCACAAAAAAACCTAGCACTCCGGCGGGATCAATAGTGCCCTCGACATGTCACATGTGCCTCTTTTGCGATGCAACGCTCTCGATTTTGGTCAGGCGCTCTCGAAAATCCCTTAAACGTGACCAATCCACGATTCCAGGAGACGCCCAGCGGTCCCGGGGGACCCTCTTGTGAGGGACTTGAGATTTCTGAAACAAACTTTCGGGATCAGCCGACGCCGCGCCCGACTTCGGCGTTCGTGGAAGGTCCATTGCTCCAAAATGTCGCCCGCGTTCCCACGTGGTGGGCACTATCGCGCAGGCCGGCAAATTGTTGCCTCAATAGTTCTCACGGCTATGCTCCCTCATTGGCGAGAGTTTCTAGGAGGCACTGCCCACTTTGTCGGTGATTTGGTGGACCAATGAGAAAGCGCCAGAGCGTCTCTATTGAGAAAGGGCCCTTCAATAGATACTCCACTTGTCACCGGCTCACGGACTGCGTGAAGGCAGGTCACGACTGAGCGGGTTGGTGCCGTCGGAATCCTTCACCTTTTTCGGGAATGGCCTCATCAGACGCGGGCTGGTCTGACACACGAGGCAGCACATGACAGCAATGAGCCCTCCATCGCTCTTTCTGGCCCCCCACATCGTGGAGCCGGGCCCATCCGCCAAGCTGGCTGGTCTCCCACTGGCGGGCGTGCCAGGGGTCACACGTCCCGTTTGAATGTTCAGAGCGCGGAGCACGCCTAGTTAAGACCCAGTGTTTCTGCTCTTCTGGGTTTTCAAGCGAACTGCGGCCCTGGATTGGCTCCTCCCTCAAATACGACTGCTCATTGGTCACAAGGGGGGGTGTCAGATCCCGCAAATAAAGCATCAAGCGGATTACAACGTGGACAAGGTCATCCGCTCTCATTGGCCTTAAGGGGACGGTGCGGATGGTCCGGTTTCGAGCTCCTTTCGCAAAATTTCTACATGCAACGAGGTGGCGTCAAGCCTGCTCCGACAGACACGGAAGAGACGCACACAGCACAAGGACAAGTACAGCGACATCTCCGAGAGTGGTTATGCCCTCGAAGCGCTCCGTGGCTCATTTTCTTGCGCTCTGCGCCTTTGTGCAAGAACCGTTGCCTTCTGAACACGCTCGATGACCAGAAAAAAGATAGTTGAGCGAGTATCATCTGTATACATGAGGCCGGTATCTCGCGGGAAGTCGTCCGATCCATAAACGGACTTCAGATTCTGCCTCTTCACGTCCCACTTTCCCAGAATAACGTAGGGGGACCTGCTGGAAGAGTTCCATAACGCTGGCAGACCCCGCCAACCGTATTTCCTCCTGGTGGTGTTGGGCTGTCTGGAGACAATGGAGCATTACTCTGGCTCTGCTTGTCCGTTTGCGGTGTTCTTTGGCTCATTTTCTTGCGCTGTACGCCCTTGTGCAGCGCTGTGGTGCTTACAGGGGCGTCGCACGCAACCGGCGGAGTCATCGATTTTTGACCGCAAGATGTTGCGGACCCCCCCAGCACGACACCATACTTGACGGTTTTTGACCTATTTAACCTCAAATGGCTGCGTTATATGTTTCCTGGAACCCGTCAGAACTGTCCTTACACCTCCCGAAGCGTCTGAATGCGACTCGATTAGCTTCGGGCATGGCGAGCGCGGAATCACTCCACTGTGCGCTTCACGAGGCAAGCGCAAAAGTCTGTAGCGCCTCCCTGCGCAGACATGTGGCAGCTGTCCACAATTGATCGCCCGGGGCTGTGCAAGCTGGCTGGGTCAGGCGATCTCCCCCTGTGTCATCACAGTAAGCCGAGAAGAAGATGGCGGTGACCTTTGACGCCAAGGAGACTCAAGCTGACTGCCCACCACGTCCCGCCATGCCCGTCCACTCCCTGGTACACTCCCTGGTGCCCTACGATGCCCCGTCCCGCGACGCCACATCGAGGATCACAGCACCAGAACCGTAACTATTGGTCTACATCAGAGCCTTCCCCCACTACGCCCCGCCGCGCCCCTGCAGGCTGTGGTGCGCCACTCACTTTGCCACGCAAAGACCCCAACATGCGACGGGCACGTCGTCGCCCACGGCGGAGGTGCCGCTGTTCACTGTGACGTCCTCCCCGTGATCGCCCTGGTACGGGAGCCAATCCTCACGCCTGTCCACGTCATTATTGGCACCCACGCCGTCATCCGCCACAACGTCGGCGCCATCAGCGTCCCCATATCTGCGCCTGGTACAGCCATCAGCGCCCACACAACTGGTGACGTGGGCGTTGTCGTCGGCTCCCAAACCGTCAACCGCCACGACGTCGGCGCCATCAGCGCCCAGCTCTCCGCACCCGGTACAGGCATCGCTGGCCACTTCACTCTCCGAGGCTGTTGTCAATAGTTACTATTGACACCGAGGGTGAGGCTGTTGTCAATAGTTACTATTGACACCGAGGCTGTTGTCAATAGTTACTATTGACAACAGCCTCGGAGAGTGAAGTGGCCAGCGATGCCTGTACCGGGTGCGGACAACTGTTGTCAATGACGGACGCGCCCGTGCTGCCTCTTGGCAGACCCAGCGAAAACGGTCGGATGTCAAAACTCGTCACCGCAGATTTGTCTTAATTGGAGCTCTTCATTGGCGGATAGACCCTG
>Ga0209831_1004764_pt1 | contig 10494 bp, 10 predicted proteins | sample Maine_Asex4_meta_FD_187451 | JGI IMG/M metagenome (GOLD analysis project Ga0209831, IMG submission 187451) | Marine algal microbial communities from Maine, USA - Maine_Asex4_metaG (SPAdes) (version 2) | ecosystem: Host-associated > Algae > Red algae > Unclassified | place: Maine, USA | collected...
CTACCGAATCGTTACCGTTGCCATCAGCGCTATCAAACGGAGCAATTCCGTCAGCTGAAAGGTTTATGATTGCCTCTGTTGCTGGATCTTGAGCAGCAGGTAGACCTAAAACTTGGCTAGGAGTGACAATGCTAGTAAGTGATATTGCTAGCAAAGCAATTAGAAGGCGTTTTGTGTTTGACATGAGTCTCCAAAGAAATGTGTTCATAAATATTTCGGCAGTTATCAATAAAAATTAAGGAAAATAACTACTGGTTACAAGTTGTGAAACCTAGGGCATGTCTAGATGCAGCGATCAGTGATGCTCATAGTTCTTTTCACTGTTTCTGATAAATAAGATATAAGAAATCAGAATAAAGACAAGTAAAATTACAGAGATATATACTACTAACTGGCTGATGTTTTGACCATCTGAATAAATCCCAGATAATGGCGAAACCAGAACAAGAGGTAGTTTATACAAAAAACTAAATGCTGATAGTACAGTAGAGCGTTTATTAGAGTCTGTGCTGCGCTGTACTAAATCATTTAACCAAACACTCAAAATAGAAAGAGTAGCAATACTTAGACAAAGTGGAATAAGTGTCCATAATTCAAAATCGTATGCTGTTGCTAAAAAAAATAGAAACGCAATCGCTGATACTATATATATTCCGTATTGGGTGTTGAATATTAATCTAGTGTGTCTGACAAAACCGACCGCAATAGCAGAGATGATTAAAATTAGAGCTGCAGCATATGGCTGTCTAGTTTCGTTGTAACCAAAACTATCTAGTTGGAGCGGCCTCAGAGCACCCCAATCAAATGTATACCAAAGACCTAAAACTCCAAAGGTGAGTAATGCTAAGTGTCGATTCTTCGTCAAGAGAAGATGTCTAATGCCACTTAATAAAGTTTCTAAATAGCTAGATGCCTTAGAATTTGCTTTTAATGTGTTTGCGTCAGTTTCGGTGTATTTCAATGCTAAGAATATTGCACCTATGATTATTATGCTAAAAGCTATAAAGGGGAGACGGGTGTTAATTAAAAAGAGTAAACCACCAACAATTGTCGAAAATGTAACAACAAGTAAGACAATACGGTGTTGCTTAGCTTTTATAGAGTCCCACTTGTCTTCTAAATTTGCGTTTAAAACAGAATCATAAACAAGGGCTTCGTCAGCTCCTGAAACTAAACTCATTGACCCTAAAAGTAAAAAGTTCCAAATAAATAACTCGATATTAGAAGTTGCTAATCCAAGGCCGGCCATCGAAATTGCTGCTGATGCTAAACCAATAATGTATATTTTTTTACGACCAAATCTGTCTGCTAAAGCACCAGAAGGAATTTCTACAAGTAAAGCAAATGTAAACGCAAGCCCATCAATCCAACCAATTTGTGTATCGCTAGCGTAGATTCTAAAATGGTAAATCCATACGGCTTCCATAAACCACATGTTCGACAGTGCAGAGACCCAGTAATAAAGTTTGGTATTTTGTTCAGCAATTTGGATATCTGTATTCGTATTTGTTGCTGAAGTCACCATTACTCATTGTATAGAGCTATATTCTTAAGGCCTCTTGTTACTTTCTCTGTGTATTCACTATTTTTGAATAAAGCAGAAATCTTTATATGAGTTCTCTGTAGAGTAAATGTGTGATCGAATTAAATTCTGAAATTTTATCGGAACTTTACTTACAAAATACGCATTCTGGAATCCATGCAGGGGAGTTTGACCAGCATCACAGTGTTGAAAAAATCGCTAATCAGATCGGGAGTTCCTTACGCCAACTCCATGAGATCCCTGAGGGCTCATTATCTCAAGACTTAGTTACACAAAACTGGCAAGCTCTTGATAAAAAGGCGATCGAGGTTCTTGAATCGGAGGGTTTTGATTCAAGAACTTTAGCCGCCCCTTACAACCAGTATTCAGCCGAAGAGCTTGCAAAGAATCTTCTATCTTCAACACCTGAGGAGTTCAAACCCTGTCTTACTCATGGCAATGCAACAGTTGACAATTTTTGGTTCAAAAATGATGAACTAGTTTCTATAAGTGGTTTAGAGAGTCTTGCACTCCGAGACCCTGTCTGGGATGTAGCAAATTTACATTTAAGTATTCAGCAGTCTTTAGGGGCGGCTGTGGTTTTTGCTTTCTACGATGGATATGGAATTGAGCCGAGTGTTTCTAAACTAGATCATTCAATATTCCTGATCAACATTTTGCAATCTAAAACAGGAAATACTAAATAGTATGTCTTCAATGTCTCAGATGGCTCCACTTGTTATTGTTGGGCCAACAGCTTCAGGAAAATCTGAACTTGGTTTGAAAATGGCTGAGAGTGCGCCTCCTGCAGAAATTATCTCTGCAGATGCTATGGCGATCTATGAAGAAATGAACATCGGTACTGCAAAAGTTTCTTTATCAGAAAGACGTAAGATACCGCACCATCTCGTTGATGTGGCTAGTGTTACTGAGAACTATACGGTTTCCCAATTCCAGGCGGAAGCGTTTAGTGTTATAAGAAGGCTTCAGCAAAATTCGATTAACCAAATTATTGTAGGGGGTACGGGTTTGTATGTTCGTTCAGTAGTTGATGAATTTACTATGCCTCCAAACTTTCCAGACATCAGACAAGAATTGGAATTAGAACCAGATGCTGATGTTCTATGGCAGAGACTGAATGAACTTGATGCTTCTGCCGCTTCAAAAATGGAGCCAACAAATAAGCGTCGAATTGTTAGAGCTTTAGAGGTTTGTATTGGATCTGGACAAAAGTTTTCATCATTTGGTCCTGGAGTTAATCACTATGAAAAAACTAGTCACGTGCAAATAGGGTTAGAAATTGATCGAACAGTCCTTGACGAGAGGATAGAAAAAAGATTTGACTTTCAGGTAGAAAATGGGTTTGTTGATGAAGTTCAGAATCTCATGAAATTAGAGTTAGCGAGTACGGCAATGCAGGCACTTGGTTACAAAGAAATTATGAAGCATCTTAAAGGTGAATACAGCCTAGAAGATGCAATAAATGAATCAAAACTAAGAACAAAACGATTTGCACGAAGACAGCAAAGGTGGTTCCGGCGAGACCCAAGAATCACATGGTTTCAGGCTATGGATCCTGATTTGTCAGAAAAAGTATGGATTCACTGGCAGGATAATTCGAAGTGATACGCATAAAATTATGGCAGACTATATAAACATGCCAAAAGAACCCGATCAAAACCTTGAAGAAATTGAAGATATCGATTTTGTAGAAGTGCAGAGCTTAGGCGAACACGGAGAGATCTTGTCAGATCACCGTGGAGCGTTCGGAGAGTTCGGTGGCTCGATAGAGTCTGGATTCTTAGATCGAGACTTTAGAGAAAGAATCGTCATCGTCGGAGTGGTTGGTCCAGATCAAACCGAAGAAGAAATTGTGTCTTCTTTAGACGAGTTAGAGTTGCTAATTGATACTGCTGGAGCTGATGTAGTAGACAGACTAATCCAAAAACGCAAGACCCCCGACCCTGCAACCTATATTGGGAAAGGTAAAGTTTCCGAAATTTTTCAAGCGTGTATTGCTTTAGACGCTGACACAGTTGTATTTGATAACGAACTGTCACCGGGGCAGCAACTTAATCTAGAAAAGCTGCTCAAACGTACCGCCTTAGATAGAACAGCGGTCATCCTTGACATCTTTGCTCAGCATGCTACTACATCTGAAGGAAAAGCTCAGGTTGAGTTAGCTCAGCTCAAATATAACTTGCCTAGGTTACGTGGCAAGAAAAATTTTAGTCAGCAGGGTGGTGGAATCGGAACTCGTGGTCCTGGTGAAACTCAGCTAGAAGTAGATCGACGAAGACTAGTTAGTCGCGTTCATAAATTAGAGAAAGAATTAAAAGTAATTCAATCCAGGCGTGATAGCCAACGTAAAGCTAGGAACCGTTCTGCGAATAAAAAAGTGTCAATTGTTGGTTATACAAACGCTGGTAAATCATCATTGCTTAGGCATCTAACAGATGCAAAAATATTAGTTGAAGACCGTTTATTCGCTACGTTAGATCCAACTACTAAAAAGTTTCAACTGCCGGGGGGAGAAGCTATTCTTCTGACTGACACTGTTGGTTTTGTTAAAAAACTCCCACATCAATTAGTTGAAGCTTTTAAATCAACACTCGAAGTAGCAAAGTCAGCAGATCTGTTGATTCATGTAGTTGACGGTGCCGGCGAAGATCCAATTTCTCATATCGAAGCAGTCCAAGAGGTGCTTGAAGAAATTGAAGCCAATGATGTGCCAGCAGTTCTAGTATTTAACAAAGCAGATGCTTCTAAAGATGCTGAATACCTTGCAAGTAGGTTTCCAGGATCTGTTGCTGTTTCAGCTCTGACTGGTTTCGGTATAGAAAGTATGTTGGAAGAGGTTTCTGAAAGGTTAAGAGCTCATTTTAAAAGTTATGAGCTATTAATACCGTTTTCTAGAGGAGATGTGATTTCTCTTATCCACCGTGAAGGTCAGGTTATTTCAAAAGAAGAAACCGTTGATAGCTATAAGATTACGGCCAGACTAGAAGAAGCGTCTGCTGCTAGAGTCAAAGAATTTATAACTACTTGAAATATTCGATCGATGCGTTGGATAGGCGTAGTTAAATCTAGTACTCTTGCTTTGTGGCAAGTTCAAATGGTTTCAATCCTCCTCCGTATCCTTTTGACCAGTTGAAGGTTTTAACAGAAGTTGCTAATCGTCACGAGGGCGGAATCGTAGATCTGTCTATTGGTGTTCCGTATGACAAACCGCCTGTATTTGCTATAAATTTATTAGCAGATGCAGAAGCTGCAAGACTTTATCCGCCAGCAAACGGCACAGTGTTATTTAGGTCTGCAGCAGCGCAATGGCTGAATTCTCTTGTTGGCACAAACTTAAGTAGTGATTCTGTAAGAGCAACAATTGGTTCTAAAGAATTTGTTGCAAATTTGCCTCACCATCTAAAATTGCGTACCCCGGATAAATCAAAAGTTCTTTACCCCTCAATTAGCTATCCAACGTACGCTATGGGGGCAACTTTGGCTGGGTGCGAACCAGTTGCTGTTCCCGTCGATGATAGTTTTAAACTCGATCTTTCAAAGATTGCTCAAACAGATATTGATCAAGCTTTGTGTCTCTGGGTTAATAGCCCAGCGAATCCTACTGGAGCTATAGAAGATCTTGAATCCATAGTTGCATGGGGTAGAGAAAATAATGTTCTTATTGTTAGCGATGAATGTTACATAGAGTTTGTCTGGAACCGAAAACCTGATTCAGCTTTGGTCTATGGAACTGAAGGGGTTCTTGCTGTTCATTCTTTGTCTAAAAGGTCAAATTTTGCTGGCTTGCGTTCAGGTTTCTATGCTGGGGATCAAGAATTAGTCAATTATTTAGGTGAAGTAAGAAAACATGCAGGTTTTATGCAACCAGGTCCTGTTCTTGCTTCTGCTGCTTCTGTTTTCAAAGATTCTGAACATGTTATAGAGCAACGTGGAATTTATTTGAAGCGGATGAATCTTTTAATTGATATTTTTAAATCCATGGGAGTCGAAAGTGGTTTGCCAGAAGGAGCATTCTACCTTTGGATTAAATCTCCAGAAGGAGATGGATGGGATTTTGCGAATTACTTAGCTGAAGAACGTGGCATGTTAGTCTCCCCAGGCGATTTTTACGGAGATAATTCTGAAAATTATGTAAGAGTTGCAGCTGTACAACCGGATGAAGTTTTAGCTTTGGCTGCTGAGCGAGGCTAGTTCTTTAGTACTACACATCCAATATTGCATAGTTCATTTGAATTATCTGAACCATTACTTGTAACTAAAGTGCTCTACAAACCGTTTTATATATTGTGGCAGACACTTTTATCAGTAACGTAGAGACTTATCCTGGAGATAAAAGCGCTGCCCAAAGTTTCAAGGTTCCCAAATCTAGATCTATTCCAGCCTGGGCAAGGTTTGTTGTCTTTGATCTAATGGCTTCGATCATTGGGCTAGGTGTAGCTGTAGCTATAGATCCAGTTCCAATCAACGAGCTGATTGTGATGTATATATTTATCGTAAGTTATATTCCATGGTTTATTAAAGACAAGTTATATGCATCCAGGTTTATTTCAAAACGCACTAATGAATATCGAAGATTAACCAACGCTATGGCTAAGGCAGCTACTGCATTTGTGATGTTGGGTTTCTTTATAAACATGGACACTGACCGTTCATTATTTGCCATTGTTTGTTTGTCAACTTATGTTTTCATTGCCCTTGAACGTGAAATGGTGCGTAGTTGGTTTAAACGTAATCGCAGAAATGGAACTTTGAAACGAAAAGTTGTCTTAGTTGGAGATAATCAAGAGAGCGTTGGCATAGAAGAAATGATTTCTAACCATAAATATCTTGGTTACAAAATTGTTGAAAAAATTGACCCAAGTGCTTCTATCGATCCGAATGAGCTTACAACCAAGGTGCTTAGTGCAGCTAGGCTAAATAGTTCTGATGGTGTGATAATTGCTGCATCTTCTATTGATATGAATTCTTCAAATAGGTTGATTCGAGATCTAGTAGAGGCAGGCATTCACGTTGAACTAAGTTCAACCTTGGCCGATATAGCACCGGAACGCTTAACAGTTAGAACACTAGGAAACTTCCCTGTAGTTTATATCGAACCTAGACATAGGCATGGTTGGCGTAGCTTAGCCAAACGAGCATTTGATCTTTTAATAGCATCTGTTGCTGTTATTATTTCGTTCCCTATATTTTTAGCAATTGCAATAGCTGTTAAGCTTTCCTCGAAAGGGCCAATTCTATTTAAACAAGAAAGAGTTGGTAAAGATGGTGAGCCATTTATGGTTCTTAAGTTTAGAACAATGGTAACTAATGCAGAAGAAGTTCTTAAAGAGCTAGACGAGGAAAACGAAGGCGCCGGACCGTTATTTAAGATGAAGAATGATCCAAGAGTTACAAAGGTTGGCTCTTTACTAAGGAAAACTTCTTTAGATGAATTGCCTCAGTTAATCAATGTTCTAAAGAATGAGATGAGTTTAGTGGGACCTAGGCCTGCACTTAAATCAGAGATGGCTGACTGGAGTTACGACCTTTATGCAAGACTAAGAGTTAAGCCTGGTATTACTGGAATGTGGCAGGTTTCTGGTCGTAGTGCTACAACTTTTGAACAATACACACGGCTTGATCTTTACTATGTTGATAACTGGTCATTATTTATCGATATTTCAATCTTGGCAAAAACTATTCCCGCTGTACTTAAATCAGATGGCGCTTATTAGGGTTATTTGATTTAATTTGGTTACTATATTTGCATGCAAATTTGTATTATCTCTGGAAGTTCAAGGGCAGAAAGTCAAAGTCTGAGAGTTTCACAAGCACTTGCTGGGATTGTAAAAAATCAAGGCTGTAAAGCTGTCGTAGTAGATTTATTTGAAAATAATATTACAAGTGTTCTAAATGATGTCTGGTCAAACTCTGACGGCCATGGCGATAATGTGAAAGAGATTTCGGGCATAGTTGAGAACTCAAATGGATTTATTATCGTTACCCCAGAATGGGCGGGTATGGCCTCTCCAGCTGTTAAAGCCATGTTTACTGTGGTCTCAGGGTTTGCTCATAAACCGGCCATGATCGTTTCAGTGTCTGCATCAAGAGGCGGATCTTACCCTGTTGCTGAACTGAGGATGAGCAGTTATAAGAACTCAAAAATTGTTTACATCCCTGATCATCTGATAGTGCGTAATGTTGAAACTGCATTTACCGACGATGGTAATAAAAATGATGAGTATATTTCTAAGAGAGCTGAATTTAGTATTAAAGCTTTGTTGAAGTACTCAGAGTCTCTTAAAAACTTGAGTGAAGATCCCGAAATGCAGAATGAAGAATACATATTTGGTATGTAAATTTAAATTCTAAAAGTTATTTTCGTTTTCGTTTAAAGTAAGCAACAAACTCATCGACGTTAGTACGCGAAATGATCTCACTTATCACATCTAGAGGAAGATCGCTTGCTGATTTAAACCGTATGCAAGAGTCACCCATGTCAAGTTTGTGTCCTGATTCTTCGAATTTGTATCGAAACCATTTATTTATTTCAGGATCAGCATAAACCGTAGTCAAGTAAAGAGCCATGTGATCTTTTTGCGAAGCTAAAGCAGCAAACATTAACGGCTTGCCATTGTATGTTTCTGCGAAGGTCTTTAATGGAACTTCATAACTGATCATTCCCCAGTTCATAGCTTCTGAAAAACCTTTGTTGAGACTTTTAATTATTTGTGCTCGAACTATTGAAAGTTCTCGTTTGCGTTCAGGGGGTATTTCGTTTAAATACTCATTGACACTTGTTGCGTTGCTTCTTACCATAAATAATTTGCTTACTGAATTGTTATAACTGCTTTGTTACAACGTATAACTCTTTCAATTTAATTCTAGCTTGAATTAAAGCAAATTTGTTCTTCATTCTGATCTTGTTACTTTATAGTTGAATATTTGACCATACATCACATTTTGTTGACCTTATAAGCTAGTATGTGGCTGCGTGAATGATTTGCTTGCAGTTACAGCTGACTTAATCGATAGACCATCAGTTTCATTTGAAGAAGCTGAATTTGTTAATTGGTTGGAAAATGAGCTTAGAAAGCTGGACTATTTAGAACTCACACGTATTGGAGACAACCTTGTAGCTCGTACCAATTATGGTAGAGCAAATCGGCTTATCCTGGCTGGCCATTGCGATACAGTTCCCGCTTGTGGTAATGAAAATTCAAGAATTGATGGCAACATAGTCTGGGGTCTCGGTGCTGCTGATATGAAAAGTGGGCTTGCGGTTTTCTTAGAAATTGCCCGAAATGTTCCTGAGCCAAATGTTGATTTAACTTATGTGTTCTATGCACGTGAAGAGGTTGCTATCAAGTTTAGTGGTCTGAATGAGATTATAGAGAACCGTCCTGACCTTCTAGAAGCAGATTGTGCGATTCTTGGAGAGCCCACTGCAGGTTTGCTTGAAGCAGGGTGTCAGGGGACACTACGCCTTGAACTGTTTTTGAAAGGTGCAAGAGCTCACACGGCTAGACCTTGGATGGGCCGCAATGCCATACATAGACTTGCGCCAATATTGTTTGAACTTGAAGCCTTTAAAGTTCGAACGCCTACAATCGATGGATGTACTTTCTGTGAATCTATACAGGCTGTTCATATCGAAGGAGGAATTGCTGGAAATGTAGTTCCAGAATCAGCACTATTGAGAATTCATTACCGATATGCGCCTGATAGAACTCCAGCACAGGCCGAAGAATTTGTTAAAGAGCTTTTGGCGCCGTATTTAGAGCCAGATGATGATATAAAAATTGTAGACGGATCTCCTGCATGCCTTCCTCAAATGGATCATCCACTATTTCGTAGGCTTGCAGATGAAAATCAATTAGAGGTTAAAGCAAAATTAGGTTGGACCGATGTTGCAAGATTTACAGGACTTGGTGTTCCAGCAATAAACTTTGGCCCCGGTGATTCTTTAGTATCACACTCAGCTGATGAGAATTGTGACCGAGAGAGTTTAGAGAGAACCTATAATTCTCTATTTAAATTAGTAGCTGGATAACGGGAATGCTTCGCATTCTTTTCGGCAACTCTTCGAGTTGCTTGCGAGATTCTCAATAGAGGTGAACGGCGGCTCTTAAGTTTTTACAACTGTCTTAAAACTGTCACGACTTTTCCATATATTTCAACTTCATCTGAGTCAAATACTAAATCTGACATTTCTGTATTTGAAGGGACAAGGTGAATTTTCTTTTTGACTTTTTTGAATGTCTTCACTGTTGCTTCTTCTCCAGGGATTCCTGCCACTATTATGTCACCATTATTTGCAGTGTTCTGTACCTTTGCGATTACAAAGTCTCCGTTTAGTATGCCAAGGTCGATCATGGACTCTCCACGTACTTTGAGCATGAACAAGTCACCTTCACCCACAAAGTCTGCTGGAATAGGTAGCATTTCTTCGATGTTTTCTTGAGCGAGTACGTCAGTACCGGCTGCAACTTCGCCAACAAGAGGAACGTGTCTTGAAGGCCGTCTTTCAACTGATGAAGCACCGCTCATGGGGTCCCATGAAACCCTAAGACCTCTCGGAGTGCTTGGATCTTTTTTTAGATAGCCAAATTTTTGAAGTCTTTCCAAATGGTTGTGAACTGTTGATGGGGAACTTAAACCAATTTCAGCTCCTATTTCTCTCACAGAAGGAGGGAATCCTCGATCTGACATTTGTTTTTCAATAAATTCTAGGATTGATTTCTGTCTTGGTGAAAGAGTATGTTTTTTCATAACGGTCTCCTTAAAGACTGAAATAGGTTTTGGTTGATGGTGCTGATGAGTTTAATATAGCGAATGTATGTTTGGCAACATTTGTTCGAAAAAAGGGTTGCAAGCGAACATGTGTTCATGTAAAGTATTCTTCTAAGTCACCTCTAACCGTGACTGCACAGACCGGTTAGAGGTGGACTTTACAAAATGTCAGACCCATA
>Ga0209831_1004765_pt1 | contig 10494 bp, 3 predicted proteins | sample Maine_Asex4_meta_FD_187451 | JGI IMG/M metagenome (GOLD analysis project Ga0209831, IMG submission 187451) | Marine algal microbial communities from Maine, USA - Maine_Asex4_metaG (SPAdes) (version 2) | ecosystem: Host-associated > Algae > Red algae > Unclassified | place: Maine, USA | collected...
ATAGACATCTATATAATCTATGAATGCTTTACCTTCAGTACTTCTATAGATCTGAAAGTAGAGCAGATCATCTGTATGCTGATAATTCCAATCAAGCTGAGCATACACCGTATTTGTCCAGTACTGGTTTTTCTTGAATGTTAAAAATGAGATAACTTCACTCGTGGACAGTAGGAACAAATTATCATATTCGCTCTGAGTGATGATTCTAAAATCTACAAGTATTTGCAGAGATGCAAGATCAGGCGGATTACTTGGACCAGAGGCATTGATTGCAGTCGTGATAGCTGTGTAAGCTTCTGGCTGAGCCTCGATGCCATTAGATGGATATCCTGGATTTAGTTTAAAATTATTTATGCTGCCAACAAATCTTGAAACATATGGCTTGATGCTAACTCGCTTAGAATAAGAACTATTTTGTGCATCATCAAAAGCAACAATACGGTAATCTAATGCTCTGGAATCAGGATAATCTATATCCGCATATCTGGCTTGCTCATAGGGTAATGAGCCATCAGTAATCATATACCCACTTTGAGCAATCGCTGGGATCGTCAGTATTGTCCTCCACTCAGGTGACTCATATGACTTGCGCTGTATCTCGTGATAGCTTACGTCATCAGACACACTAAATGACCATCCTAAAAGATTCCCTGTTTGCCTGCCTTCTGCCAGGCTGATGAGTGGCTTAGAGGGAGCCACACGGTCTGAAATGATTTCAGTGACACATTGACTTTGATTGGATTCATTTCCTCTATGATCGATAGAAGATATGGTAAAACAAATGCTGTCTGCTAATATATCAGATGGATAATCATATCTAAAAACAGTCTCTTGTATGATATCATTAGCAACCATATGAGTTATCCCCACTTCATCTAACTGTGCATAGATCAAGTAACCTTCTAAATCTGGGGTTCGTAATGGGGACCATGTGAGTTCAAACTGGTTCTTATCTGATACTCGGATTCTTAAGCCTTTAGGTACTGGAGGTGCGTACACATCTACGATCTGAGCAAATTCTGCATAGGACTCATGTTCCTTACCAAATCGATCAACTAAACTGACAATATAGAATGCACTATTCAGTGGATTAGGGTCAGCATAGGTCGTCGCAGTGATTAGGTTCTGATTCAGCTTCGTAAAGCCCTTGGTCGCATGTTCTGATCTATATACATTGTAGCCCTCTACATAAGCAATAGCTGATGCGGGTGCTGTATTCCAACTAAGCTGCACTTCACTGACTGCTGTAGATGGCACCGTATGATCAGCACTAGACCCATCATTGACAGTGACAATAGGTGCGATACCAATGAGATGAGGGATCGCCTCAACTGATACGATATCGGATTGATTCCCTGGAATTCCAAAAATCGTCTGCCCTTGTAATTTATATTCATACGTCAAGCCTGGTACGGCCGTCGGATCTTGATAGGTAAATGTCTGAGTTAATTGATCGCCAGATTCAAAAAATACATAGGGGCTGTCAGTTATCGTGATAAAGCTCCCGCCACCGGTAGCTTCTCGTCGGAGAATGTCGTAGGCATAGTAGTCCTTAGATATCTCTGATATATCCCATTCAAGCTTCACTACACCTAACTCTGAATAACCAGTCACAATTCCAAAATCGCTGAATGAAGCATCAACATCAGTAGACACCGTGATGACATCTTTAATCTCTGTACCAATAATCTCAAGCCTATATATATACGTTGTATTGGCAACTGCTGATTGATCTTCATAGCCTAGTGCCATCTTTTGTGCCATTCCATAATCCTGAAAAGCTACCGCCATTCCATACTGTAATCGTTCTAAATTATCTTGGGTGGACTGAAAAGCGTCTGCTAAATTAGGTGTATTGGAAATGCTAGGATTACTGTAGTAAATAAAATGTTCTGCAGCAAGACCTAAGTCATCAGAGGCATCACCAACCACCCCTAAATCCTCCTGCCATAGTATGTCACCCATAGCTACTGGGTATAATCCTGAAGCTAAAACTACTGCAGTAGAAGCTAATTGATCTAATGGTGTATCAGTGCCATTTTGTGACTTTACGTACCGAGTAATCTTATATCCATTATCAATACCTGACTGAAACACGTTAGGATTGTCTGGTACCCAGAGTAACCGAATATTAGTCGAGTTACTATTTACTTTGGCTCCGATAAGAGAGATATCTCTTTCTAAAGTAGTGCTTGACTGAGCCATCACTAATATGTAATACATGCTCATCCATATCGCATAAAATAATCGAGTCATAACAAAAATTAAAATTGGTGATTAATGGTGTATTCGAATGATTGCCCTCCAGGGATCTGATATTTTAAGCTGATCCAGTATGTCCCGTTAGGTAAATCTTGAAAATTATCGATTTTACATCCATCATCGAAACCAAAATCTCCATCTAAATCGTTGTCGCATTCAGTAGAAACTCCTTGGCTTGAATCCCCACATATTTCCGTGACACAATCATCAACTAATGCTCTTAAATCAGAATGCAGATTTCTGTAATTGCTCTCATACCCAACTCTCAATGCTTTCATCCTAAATATAAAATCAGGGACTTCATAGCCGACTAAGAATTCTGCTACCTCATTAAAACATAAAAAGCATTTATCAAATTGATCGAATTGCTCTAAAAAATCTCGCTCTACAGAATGTCCGATATTTAAATTCACATCTAACAGCTCTCTATTCTTAACAGTAAATATATTTTCATCACTGAGACTATACCAATCACTTGTAGAATTATAGCTATCTTCTAATTCTTGGACAACCTGTTCGAATGAATCATAAGCAGACACACCAAATCGGATCGTATGTAATACTTCCCTTTCTCCAGAAGCTGTAACTCTAACTACCTGAAATAAATATTTCTCTTCACTAAGAGCTTCGGATGGAAGCTGGTATTCTATTTTATTATTAGAGATATTATAATTAATCGGTATCTCAATTTCACTAACCGGATATGTACTTCCACCTAAGGTTGCAATTAAAGCATTTGGATTTAGCCTGCCTTGACTTTTTAATATTCCAATAACTTCTTGCCCTTCAAATAGATACCGTTGTCCCGCATTTAATTCAATAAAATTATTCTGAAATTGATCCTTATAATAATAATCCATTCCGTCGATTGGATAAGCATACTTTACATTTGATGCTGGTATATTTTCTATTCTCTCACCTGTAGTAAATGTGACATATTTTGATTGAATACCCCCTGGCACAGGGCTTCCATCTTGATATAATTTTACATTAACCGTAATCGTAACTTCATTACTTTCTGGGAATGAGGTATATGGGAAAATCTTAAGACTCATCTTGTCATCCGACACTTCAGTGTAAGCGGATATACCTCCACTGATCTCGACAGATTCAAAATCAACCCTAAAAGTAGAAGTCCCTCCACTGAAATTAGCCATGGTGAAATTCTGACCTATTGGAAAATTAAAATAGGCGGTAGGTTGAGCGACAACAGAGACATCCATCTCATGATCGCCTGGCGTGATGGCCGAGACTACCTCTGCTCCAAATACTGCTGCAGGGGTATCACCTTGTAATACACAAGTCTCACCTAAGGTTAAGGTCAAAGATTTCCGTACGACTAGTGGACCGACCTGAGCTCTAACACCTACTGTGGCATCAGCAAAGAAAGGATTAGGCATCTGGGCCTGAATCAAAGCAGCGACTCCTGCTGATAATATATTCACACCAAATGCACTCAGCGTCCCTTCTAATAAAGCATATAACTGACCAGTCGCATACCATCCATTGATACCTATTTCTTCGCCTGCATTGGGTCCATTGCTACAAGATACTCCTTGATAGTTGCGTAGCATGACATCGAAACCAGCAGTAGCACGTACATCTACTTGTACGATGCTGCCATCGACCCCGATGCCACCATCGATTTCTAATTTAGCTCCTGCTACCATTCCCTGACCTGAAGTCATTAGAGATTCATTTCTGGATGCAGTGTAAGCAAGATCAAGCACTTGTTGTGGGACATCAGACATAGGATCAGTATCTGTTCCCACTTGGAAGTATGCTGTTGCTCTGATCGGTGGTACTGGGGCTATGTCAATAGTAATAGCCGCAGGATCAACTACACCTGGTTTACCTAACTTAATATACCATTCATTAGGTGCGAAGTGAATTTTACCATCTACGAGCTTACCGTCATTATTCATGCCAGATGATCCATAGATTAATGGCGTATTCAGATAAGCTGCTAAATCGCCTGTGAATATATTTTGCCCAAAATCCATTCGGAATGCCGCATATGCAGCCAGTGGGATTTTCTTACCAGGCATGCCTGGCACTTCAGGTGCATTAGGAGTAGAAGGCGCAGGACCTGAAGGCAAGTCATTATTAAGGTCTGCTAAGAATTGAACTGTACCATCCAAGTATAATTGCTGTATGGCCGTACCACTAAATTCAGCTCCGATGCCAATTGTCCCATTGACTAACCTCTCATTAGCTGCTTTAAACTGTGCTATCCCTTTTATACCGAAGCTGATATCAGCTTGGTATGCATAGACGCCAGATGTCAGTGATTCACCAGGAGAGCTGATGAGCGTCTCAGCGTTAGAATTTGGTGGTGAGAGTAAGTCATCTACGTTAACAGCAGTATTATCATAAGTCATATTGCGATATAGCCCTAAGCCTAAGCCGTTGAATTGAATAGGGCCAGCAGGAATATCTACAGGAAGACTGGATAGTACATCAATATAGAAGTATTTATCACCATTGGGCATGCTACCGAATTGCCCAATCCCTGATACTGTGATATCAGCAACTGCATTAAGCTCTACCTCAAATCCACCTCGCACAAAATTGCCCCACATGGGATCATTATTATTCTCCCATGCTAAGTCTCCCTTAATGTGAGCTATTGTACCAATAGGTGCATCTATGCCTAAGCCATGCATCTCGAAGCGGTCAAACAACCATCTCTGTCGCCCACCATCTTGATTCATTCTGCCAACAATACCGAATGCGCCCTCGGCTGATATAGACATATCCTCATCACCATTCTCATTAAGAACTAATAATAAATTAAAGTCTATGCCTGTCTCTAATGGGTCATTAACTTCAGCAACATCGATATCATCGAGGGTAATACTAAAGCCTCCAATCGAACCACCTAAATTACCATCAGTATCCCAAATACCAGCATTGAGATATGGGGCTCTATTTTGCAGCATCAATCCTTCGAATTTTACATCAGGTATGCTCAACTCTGCAAATCCAGAAGCTGATGTCAGACCTGCATCGAATGCAACTCCTCCATTTAAATAAGCTGTAGTATGAAATCCTAATTCATCTTTTGATATGGTAATCTCACTATTAGTGAGTGATAATTCTGCTTTGAATAATTCAGAATAGCGAGTTTCATTTATTCCCCCTACGGTAAATTCATAAATATCATCAGGGTAGATATCTGCTGTGTAAGTCAAAGGTTCATTAAGGATTGGTAATTGTATTTCTCCTCCGAAACTTGTCCCAGCAAAATTATTTTGAATGACTTCTAATTGAAAATTATTTACAGAAAACGCCCAACCATTTAAGTTACCTTCTCCTATGGAAATTAAGTCTACATTTGGATTTCCACCTGCTCCTCCTCTACCAGTAAATCCTGTATCGTCTATGATCGCTAAGTCTACATTAATTATAAATTCTGACATGCCTTCTCCTACATCACCTGTAAAATCTCCAGGTATTGTGGCTTCTAAACCCTGCACATAGAATCCCTCCCACTCATTCTCTAAAGTGTTAGAAACAGGATTTAAAAAAGGAGATTCATATCCAAAAATGACTCCATTAGGGTCAGTAAGAGCCGTACTAAAGTCCAAGACAATATGCTCTGCTCTCCACGTGACAGTTTCATACTTTGTTAATACGAAAGGTTCACTGGCACTAAAGCCAATATGGAAATCATTCCAATCATCAATTTGTAGGTTTACTTCTAAGCGGTAGTGTTCTTCTTGATTAACAGTCCCGTCAGGGTTAACCATTTTAACAAAATCTGGGCAAAACTCTACTTCAGATTCTACTCTGATGGATTGAAATCCTTCGCAATTCCAAGTCACATAGGTGCCCTTATCTGGATCTGAATTTGTCAATAAATGCAGAGCAGCCGCATTATTAAGCCGTATCGTGTAATCCTCTGCAAGAGACAACTTTGAGTCTAACTCAGATTCAAATCCTCCAGGACCGAAAACTAAATTTTCACCTCGAAAGATGATATCCTGTCCATTCTTCGTGTCTTCTATAACAATCGCTGCTGTAATCCTGGCTCCAAGCAAGGCGGATATTTCAATCTTTTCCAGAATGATATTATATGGCTTAGAACTATTTTGATTGAATAGCGAGATGGGTAAAGTCAATACATCACCGTTCATGCTTTTAAGCCTCTTTGACTTCTCAGCTATATCACGTTCATAGTAGACTCGATCTACTCCATTAATTAGATATCCATTTTTATTAAAGGACTCATTGAATAAATGTATGGTTTCCTTTATGCCGCTTTTCTTTGTAGAAACAACGACACTTGGCTGAAATCGATCAGATACATCGACTCGAAATACCTCAGCTAATTCTGAATTAAGTTCCGTCGTCAATTCCTCATCCGATACATATGATAATACTGGATCACTAGATGATCTAAAGTTTCCAGTCTCTGTTAAATCTCCAGCTGCAATTAATGCTAATTGCGCAATAATCCATTCATTAAACTTATCTGAATCAGTAGAGTATAAATTAAGTTCGTAGCCAGTCCATAGTGATATCTGATAAAGAATAATTTCTATATAATTGGATGGAAGCGATGTCGCTCCACTTAGCGCTACATTTAACTGAGTCAACTCTACATCACAGTTATAAAGATCTACGTGATGAGACTCTAATTGAATAATCTCAGGTACCCGTTCAATTTGATTTTGGATTAATGAAGGAGCTTCTATAAAGTGTTCGGACAGCCCCTCGCTAAAGTATTTAAAGTCTGGCGCATCACCTTTAATTAGAGTTTCTGGTATACCTAAAGCAGCGTCATTTATAATGCCATCCATGTCCGTTCTTATACTATCGCACTCAATTGACTTGGTAGAAATGAGTCCATTAATTTCACTTGTAAGATTAGTAGCCGCTGAAGAAATAGAAGCTGTAAGACTGCCAATATTCTCATTAACATAATTTAAAGCATCTTGATTGACTTCTGGATCTTCCTCTGTTTCAGCAGGGGGCGGTGGTGGTGGCAAGCATATTTCAGCCCCACCTCCAGGAAAAAGCAAGCTTTTCTTATTGGTAATGTACTGCGTAGCTAATAATCCTGAAGCATCAGTTGCATCTCCTTCTACGACTCCTCGTACTATTTCATTGCATCCATTAAAGAATAATGCTTCAGTGATATTAAGCTCTACCATAAAGCCTCCAAATGGTAAATGCAAATTCGCTTTATCTCCTGGCAAGACCTCAAGATCAAGTCCACGAAAGCTATAGCTTGTATTTAGCTGAACTGGAGTTTCACTCATATCCATTGGACAGTCTGATTCGAATGCTGCTGCACCACATGTTGCAGCTGGGGAAGAAACGTAAGGATTAATATTTAATATGACAGGTTCTTTACAAGCCTCATCATCTACTAAAATAAGGGCAACTAATTCATACTGTCCTGCCTGTCCTTGGTCTTCATATTCCATCAACTGTCCATCAACAATCATCGTCCAGGAGTGCAAGTCCACATCAGAAATAGTCTGACTGCTATTGAGTAGCATATCATTACTTAGCATATTAGCCAATCCACTAACATCAGGCAATTTGCTATATAGCTCTATTTGAATTTTTGATATGTTTGAATCATTGACATACTGTAATATATCAGTTTCAGAATCAGCCAAACTAACAATGACTGAGCCATCAGCCATATATGCTGCATTTAGAGAAATATTTTGAATAGAGAGGCTATTATTCGCTGAGAGATTTTGAGCAAATATTTTCAAGAAAAGTAACAGAAAAAATATATTCTTGGTGTTATTAATGTGCATAGGAATCATATTAAATTGTATGACAATTAGATTTTTGTAACCAAACTTTAGCTTAATAAATGTCTATTAGTTAGTTAGAGCAACCTTCTAAAATGACTTCAAATGTTGCTGATTTCTTTACTTCAAATTTAGGCATGAGTATTACCTCAGTTTTAGCGTTATAAATAGCTCCACTATTTTCATGTATCACGTTAGATGCGTTGATACGACTTCCTGCTTTAATATGATGACTATCACTTAAAATATCATCAGACTGATAGCTTAGGAATCTAGAATCTGGACATGCTTCAATTGGACAATTGTTAGATAGACAGTAATTGAAGTTTAGATGATTCACATCTTCAACTCTGACACTCTCATCATCTACAATGGACTCTAGAAAGGAAGAAAAATAGTCTTGTGAAGCATCTTTAATGATTACAGAAAAGCAATCCTGAGTGGCGTCAGACTTAAATCGTATCGACCCGATGAGGACAAATTCATTTGTCAATACATACCCATCAGTCGTTGGGCACTCTATGTTATAACTTATCTGATTGGCTTTAGAGCCTGTCAGCGTATTGGGAGAAAATACATATGGTCGATTATTCGCATTGAATCCAAATCCTGAAAAAACGCCTTCTTGCACCAATTCAAAAGAGTTTTCAATTATTCCTGCCAGACCTAATACAACACGATAGTTTTGATTCTTAATTTCAATATTCTTTTCGTCGGCACTACGGACATAGAATGATAACTCAACTTGTATACCATCATTTATGCATACGACATTGGATAACTCTGTTTTAGTAACTACTTGAGCAAGACTGGCAGTGAGCCAAGAGGTTGCAACAAAAATAAGTAATATCAGTTTTTTCATTCTAAGGTTTTTTAACTTTTTGCACTCTATTAGAAATACCATTATTTTCAAACCATAATATCTTATCCGCACCATTTATATCTGCATCCATATTCATATCCCCAGGATGGTAAAGACCAAATCTTCCATTATTCTCAAACCAAATTGTCTTATCAGAACCTATTATATCAGATGCGAATACATCAGTCACTTGATCAACATCTCCCGCATATAATACCCAAGGGCCATTTTTAAGATGCTTTAACCCAAAAGAGGTTGCATCACTATAAGAGTCTTGTAATGTAAAATCAAAGGACGCAGAATTTGTAGCATCAAATTTTATTTTTTTAGGCGTCATAGCTGCCAAATGGTTTCTATGTTCTATCACTATATATAGGCCACTCTTGGGAATGGATACATTATTCAATGCACTGCAACCACTAGGAAAACGTATGTATCCCCGTTTATCCAGCAAGGCTACTTCTCTTAAAATTGTAGATTTCGGATCTATCTCCTTCCTATATCCGATCAATACCCAATCTACAATATCAGATGTATAGATTTCATTTGCTAAAGCTGATGGAACGGTCGAAAAGCTTCCTCTGAAACACCATGGTTCATAAGTATATGTCAGTGAAATAGGAGTCGGTATAAATGAAGCACTCACTGGTGTTTGCCCTGGCAAATAACCTCCTTTATTCAGCAGTTTAGACATTTCATCTATACTATTATTATAAGCACCCTCAAGAAATACTTTCAGCTTAATTTGGGAGTCACAACCACTTTCTTCGACTCCTGAATTTAAGATTTCAATATTTTCAATCCGGCTTTCGCAACCCATTCCATTGATAACAGTCGCACTATAGATTCCTGCACAAATATCTTCGAAAAGAAAGGATAATGATCCACTTGTTATAGAGCCTGACATTCCATTATCAAATAAAATATTATAAGGTGAAAAATTATCGCCAGTAACAACCTCTATACTACCGTCACATCCAAAGTCATTTGTGTTATGAACCACAAGTATATCATAAGATGCAAGTAAAGGAAGGTGCAGTAATAAAATAATCAATATAGATAATTCTCTCATTGGTGATTATTGTTTTATAATCATAAGACAGAAATATGACCTCTATATAATGGGGTAGAGAAAAATAAAATAAATAATTTTAAAATAGATGGATACAAATGATAAAGACGAAAAGGCACAAAAACAGTTATTCTTGCCGTTGTAGAATAAATAAGTGGACAGATTTTAAGCCTTCTTTCTGCGATTAATTTTTAAATAATAAAATACTACGATCATTAAGACGATAAAACCAAAAGCAATCCATATCCAATAGCTATAGTTTGATCTAAAAATTACATCATCTCCGATGAGTATAAATCCAGACCAATAATAAGGATGAGCATCCATAATTGATGTGGCATTAGATATATACTCTTTCTTAGATTGATGGAGAGATGATTGTATTGATTCTCCTTGGGATAAATGAGAATAAAAGGATTGCATTAAGCTTAAGGTGGCGCTGTCATTCACATTCCATAGACTGGTGATAACACTTCGGGCCCCACTTGCGATAAACGCGCGAGCCAGACTCATGACAC
>Ga0209831_1004766_pt1 | contig 10493 bp, 15 predicted proteins | sample Maine_Asex4_meta_FD_187451 | JGI IMG/M metagenome (GOLD analysis project Ga0209831, IMG submission 187451) | Marine algal microbial communities from Maine, USA - Maine_Asex4_metaG (SPAdes) (version 2) | ecosystem: Host-associated > Algae > Red algae > Unclassified | place: Maine, USA | collected...
TTTGTGGCCGCCGCGGAACCTGTCCTACACACTAAACGGCCGGACCCGTCGCTTACTTTACTACACGGCCGATCAAGGATACCCCCGCTACCCGATTTTTGCCATGCCTCACCCCGCCCCCAACACCCGCAAGCTGCTCGTGTACAACCGACTACAAGAAGCCGTCCGCAAGGACGCCGAGCGTCTCTACGCGGTGATGCCGTCTCGGTTCAACATTGTGCTGCGTCCGGCACGCTTTACGACGGTGGAGCGCATGATCAACACCGGTAAGACAGTGGCCATTCTGCACAACATGGCCATAGAGTGCACACGCGCCGGATTCTTGGCGCACCAAAGAATGCAAGCGGCGCCTGGGGTACCTGCGGATGGGATGGGTCGACAAGCAGACGGCAACGCCTCTGGACGAGACGACGGGCGCGACGAGGACGCAGGTGGCCACGGCTTCTTTGTTAATGACGGGCCGCGCGGCCCTGGCGTCTGGGGACCCCCAATGCCCGCTGATGATCATGGCCGCGACCCCTGCGACCACGACGGGCCCGAGCTTATTTCTGGCTCTTTGCGGTACACCGATGGCGCCGAGTGCGAGGCCAAGGACAAGGACGCCCACTTTGACCTGATGCGCGACCTGTCTGAGCACGTGTGGAAGAAAAGAGGCCGCTTTTTGTCGCCCTACGTCTGTGGGTAACTTGCGTTCCGTCTACGTGCCGGCTTGCGCGTGTCGTTTTAGTTTCCAAAAGGTTTTTTTTTCCGCTTGGCAGGGTTTTTTTTTCCTCGACAACTTTGGCACTGGAGTTCAAGCCCAAGTGAGCCGACCGACGCCGGTATGAGGTCTGTGCGCGGTTTGGTGCCAACAGAGGCGCGGAGCTGACGGACACTGATAAAGCCTGTCCGCTGCCCCCGCTCAGCGGCTGTGTTGGGACTACTGGGGCTGTCCATTGTAGGGGTGCATTAAAGGGCCTACATTTTCTCGATTGAAAACATTCGCCATTAAAGGGCCTACATTTTCTCGATTGAAAAATTCGCTAAGGCCTTTTTCCGGCCTTAGACAATGCTTCAAAACGGTGAGAGGACTCTATGCAGCGTGGTGTGACTCGTAAGGACCAGGCTGATACAGAGAGTTGTGGCCAAGGCTGATGGCAACCAGCATCACTTTGCAAGAAAAGAAATGCAAAAGAACATGTGCACAAAAACATACAGAAGAAAAGCAAAATGCAGAGCAACTGGCTACTCGGGCATGCTCATTGGTCTCGGCCACGACAAAGACGGCCGTCCGTACATCTACTCCTCAGCGTCGGTGGCGTGTGACTCAGGGGCGATGGTGCCGGCCGGGGTACGGCAGCGGCGAGTCGGCAAAGGTGGCCGTTTGCCATGCGCCGTGGCACGGCCGCGTCGCGAGCGGCCGTCTTGCTCCAAGTAATAATCGTTGTCTGTGTTGTCGGCCATGCCCTCCTCGCTGTCGGCACGATGCGCAGCTGCCGCCATCATCTCTGCGGCCTCCTCAGCGGCCGCTTCAACAGGTGTGAACGGTGTCACCTGAGAAGCCATGGGCGTCGAGCGCCGTTGACGTGCTGCGCGTCCGTCGCTGCCTGTGGTGAGCGCCTGGCCCGAGTTCTTTTCGTCGTCAGTCGTAGATGACGCGTTGGTGGCGCCGCTTCGCAACCGGGTTGATGGAGGAGGCGGCGTCGACGAGGATGAAGATGATACAACAGCACGAGCAGTACGCACACGCTCACAGCGGCCACCACGGCCGCGTCCACGACCACGGCCGTGTCCTCGGCCGCCCCGAGCACCGCGGGCACCACCAAAGCCGCGGGCACCCGCTCTTGCATCTGCTCGCTCAGCTTCCTCCTCAACCTCGTCCGAGTTGTATTCGACCTCATCACGTGCTCGGCGGCGACGCCCGCGCGTTCCTTGGCCTTGGCCACGTGGCGCGCTCGGCAAGGCCACCAACAGGTCACCCTCGTCCATGTCACGACCTTTCTGCGCGACCTTATCCTTGTCCTCCGCCTCCTGCAAGCGACGTTGCACCTCGTTGGCCCACCACTCGCGTCCCTCGCTTTATTTGGATGCCTGCGGCGTCGACCAAAAGGCCAACGCCGTGCGTTGCGCAGCGGAAGCGGCCAGCGACTCAAGGGCGGCCGTGCTGGCGGCCGCCTCCCGAATAAGATGCGCTTCCGCCCGGGACGTGGCCTTGGCGGCCTTGTTGCCCATAGGCCGCTCTTGAAACAGGCGCTGACCGCGCGTGAATGTGGATGACAGAGGTGCGTTGCCGTTGCCATCGTCGTCGTCCGAGTCCCCCATAACGCCAGGAGAAAGCGGGTCTTCGCTCCCAGTCGTGCGCCGCCCGCGGGGCGAGGCCACCGTTGAGGGCGCCGCGCTCGCCAAAGCCATTAGCGTGGCACCACCGCTAAACGTGTCGGTGTCCTTGAGGATTCGCCAGTTGCTGAGCGGAGGGCCCTTGAGCTTGGACGCGACCACCGCGGTGAGGCCATCGTAGGGGTTCAGGCCGTTGTACTTCGCCTTGGCCGCGTTGATGAGCTGCTCAGCCGTCGGGTTGCCCGTCATCTTGAGGTTGACCACCGCCAGATAGCATTCTTTAAACCGATTAACAGCTGGGAACATGTTGTATCGGAGCTCCTTCATGATGGCCGCCGTCGAGCGGGCACGCCGACGCTCCAATTGGTTTATTTCAGCGGGAAGGCGTCGACGGAAGCGGTCGGCCACGTCCTCGTCATGGCGCTCCAGGCTTTGGTCGACCTCCACCTCAGCGTTAAGCGTTGCCTCCTTGTAGACGGAGGCAAGCACGTTGCGCTCTGCTTCAATCCAGGACACGCCGCGCGTGCCACGACCGCCGGCAGTTGAGACATGGCTGGCCCGTCGGCTGCGCTCCTCGATGAGGCCGCGCGACGCGGCGGCCTCGGCGCGGAGCTGTAGAACCTCCGCGCGCAACCGGTCCTCTTCCGTCTGCAAAGGCTGCTGCTCCAAGTGCCTCGCCAGTACCCCGGAAAGCATGCTACCGTCGGCTCCAACCGGCGCAGCACGTCGCCCAACTACTGGCGCCTCGCCCAGCTGCGTCGGCGCGATGAGCGCCGTGCCGGGGACGTTGTCTTGGTTGGCTGGTTCGATGTTGAAAGAGCCGTCTTCGGTAGCAAAGGTGGCCATGTCTTGGCCATCGGCGTTGAAACTGGCCATGTCTTGGCCAATCGGTCTTGAGCACTTGTTGAGCACTGAAGCGGCCAAGGTAGCCACAATGCCGACGGCCTTGATGGGCCGGTGCTCAGGGGCGGCTACAACCGTATAGGCAACGGCAGTCGGCCCAACGCCTTGGGCGCCCACCAGACCGGCGCCGCTGGGAGGTTGATGTTCACCCAGTACTCCTCGCGCTTGCCCTCAGCGTCCGGCAAAGCCAGGCGGCGCTCCCACCGCAGAGGCCTTGTGAGCGCCTCCTCCCGCTCGGTCTCGCGCCGCTGGGCCAGCACCCGCTGGTGTTCCTCCCACGTCACGGTGACCTCGACACCGTGCTCGTCGGTGGGGAACTTGATGAGGCGCGGCGACGCCCACGGGCAGGGGCACTGCGGCGGGCACGTTGGGTGCTCGTCCCCGACAGTGACCGCGCACCGACACACGTAGCACATACGACGATGCGCCCGTCGCTCAGCAGTCCGACTCCAAAACGCGCCGTCACCTTGTAGGATCCACTCCCAGCCCCAGCCCGGCTGTGCGGGGGGCCGAACTGCCCAAGGGCACGGACAGTCTCGAGGGCACATAGCGATGTTGCTGCTCACCTTCTGCGACCGCTTACACTGCGTGCAGATGCTGCGACGGCCACGCTGCAACTCGGCCTTGGAGATAGTCGGGGCCCTCGGGCCATACCTCGGGCGAGGTGTGTACGCGGGAGCATCGCCGCGAGCTTGAGTGCGCGACGTCCGAAGCAGAGCCGCAGTGTCATCAGCTTCTGGAATGACCGCCGCAGAGGCAGGTCTCGCACCACCTCCCGTAGGCCCTGAGTGCGAAGCGGTGACCGCACGTCGTGGGCTGTCAGGCATCTCAGCAGGAGCGCTCGACGGAATCGGCGGGGGCGGCGTCGCCACGCGGACGCGTGGTGGCGTCGGAGAAGTAGTCGTACGGAACGGCTGGGCGCCACTAGCCATGGCGCGCACCTCGGCTCGAGTTCGGAACGAGCCGGATGGTAGCGCTGGCTCTGGGGCTCCCCAACACCACAGCCACACGCACAGCCCGCTGGCAGCCGGTCGCAGCGTAGAGGTTGCAGGCCGCGAGGGAGGGAGCAAACCGTGGAGCTGGCCGCCGTCAAAAAAAAAACGGCCGCTGCGAGCGCGCGGCCGTAGTAGAAATGAAGCCCAACGTCGGGGCCCAAGCGGCGGCACGAAAGCACGGTCGTGGGCGTGGTGGCGTCCGAGCAGCAGTGTGGCGGCCAAGCGGCGGCACGGGAGCAAGGTGGTGGGCGCGGTGGTGTCGGCGCCGCGCCACAGTGTGGTAGCGGGTACGGTGTGCGGCGGCGGGATGGTGGGCGTCACGCAGGTTGACAAAGACGGCCCTGGACCGGTTACTACGGCGGGCCGGCCGGAAGTGGCTTCTAGACAGCTGCTGTCTGCTTGCTGCTGAGGCTCCGAGATGCGGATGCGTCACACAGGGCAGAGGTGGCACGTTCCTCCAAAACGAGGCTGGGCACAGGGCCTGTACCCCCACGCCCACAGGCCCTGTCGATCTTAGCCTGCCTGGCGAGGAGACATCACTCGTGGCGAGGCCACAGCGCCTGACGTTCATCCCTCTGGGTTCTGAGCGGCCGGTTGGGAGACAGAAGATTGCCCCAATTTTGATAAATCGGACCCAATAAGAGAAACTGGTGACGCGTCACGGGTATCGCTGGTCACTGGGCCCTGCGCGGAGCGATCAGTGGCAGTCAATAGCCCATACGTATCGTGTCGGCCATGTCAGCTTGGCCACAACGCTCATTTTCCTGCCAAGGAGGGCCACACAATGTGATCGCACCGCATGACCAATGACTAATAACGGTGAATCGTCTGACATCTCGAGGAACGCTGCGAGCAGGAGCCGGCTCGCAGGGCCACCATCGGACCTAGTGTGGTCATCCACCGGACAGCGAAGGCGTGTGGTGCGGAATGTCCCTACGCATAGGCTGTCCGTCGGCCGGCCATGGCGCAGGGGCCAGCACGTGGCGGTCATTCTACACCGTCCAATCAAAATTGGGGCGGCCTTGATCCGACTCACTGGCGCGCCTCGTGTCAAGCGAGACTCACTTACGGTGTTGCACCGCAATCTCTTATCTCTGGCCTGATCGAACCGCCCGAGGAGGCAAGCGGCCGGGCCCAGGCGTTTGTGAGTAGTGTTGACGGTTTCTACGCACAGGGGCCAGAGCGTGGAGGCCAGTCGCCAGAGCGTGGCGGCCAGTCTCTCTGGTCCAATCAAGTGCAGTTCCGTCTCTTTGATCCGCGCGGAACTGGCTCACGTGATCTCACCACGATCGCTTCTTTCACATGTGGAACATCATTTTCTGCGGCCGTGGAGGGCGGTGCTTGCACAGAACTGAGGGTTACAGGTTTACAAAGGCTTGGTTAAAGTAAATATGCTCAAATGTATGCGATGCCTGCAGCCGGCAACGGATCAGTGTGAGAGGCGCCCTCTGTAATCACAATCACTGCAAACTGACTGAGTGCCGTGTGCACTGCGTCTCCGTATGGAGGCAGTCAGCGAACAGCCATGGCATCGACCGACATGACCGCCACGCGGCCGTCACGCGTACTGGGGCGGAAGGGGGGGAGGGTGGGAGGGGGGGGTGCGCCCGTAGCTTCCAGTCATACGCTTCGACGCTTGGACGCGCTGAAAAGGCCATCTCCATACATTATGGAAAGAACGCTCACGTCCTTTTCATATACTCTGCACAGGGACAGGCGCGCTGTGACACTGTCGTGCAGGTAGTCGTACCAAGCCTAATGCACAGAGAAAAGTAACACGAAGCGTGACGGAGAAGCAGCAAGACTTTTATGGAGAGGCATCAAGACAGATGATGGTACAGAGGCCGCGCCCGATGTACGCAATCCAGTATGTAAAGAACAAGAAACAGAAAATGTGGCAACAAAGCATGCCCGACGTACGCCCGACCTACGCAATGCTAAAAAAGAAAAGATGGCAGTGCGAACGGCTCGGCCCTGCAAAGGCCGTCCAATGAAGAGAGAAAGCGAGACGTACAGACGCCGTCCCCAGGAGCAGCCAGTGCTACCAGCAGGTGCATTCCATGGTCGTACAGCCATACCCCTCGGCACCTCCCAATACCCCTCGGCACCTCCCCAATACTGCAGAGCCCAGGGCGTCACTCAACCCCGTCTCACTCGTCCCACTGCTCCCCGTCGTCCTCATCACTCTCTCCCTCCTCGTCTGTATACCCGAGGACCCCTGCAGCAGAAGCAGCCGCCGAGACTCCGCCCAATACCCTAGCCGTCGTCCCTACCGCACCCCCAGCCGTTGCCGAGCGAGTGTGGTCCTGCTCGCTCGCGAGGATGACCTTGCCGATGACAACTCCATCGTCGTCGTTAGTCGCCGCGGAGGCCGACACGGCCTTGCCCTTGCCGTTCCCGGTTGACGGACTCCCGACACTCGAGGCCGCACCCCCGCCAGTGGAGGCCGCGAACTCCCCGGCACCCTTCCCTCGTGCCCCAACCAAGGCCGGGACGGCCTTTCCCTTCCCATTTCTCGACGACGCCCCTTGAGGCCCGGTCACGACCTGGCCAACGCCTGCACCTTGCCCACCCTCCGAGGCCGACACGGCCATGACCTTGCCCCTGGCCGCCACTGCCCGAGCGCCAGACGCGCCGTCAGGCCTGAATTCGGCCGCCAAGGCCGCCATCACTATGGGCTGTCCCGGACCCTTGTATGCTTTTTTGATGGCCTTGCAGTTTACATAGGCCATACCGTGCGGCCCGGAGGCCTCCATTCGCTTCTGGACAAGGCGGTAGTTGCGGCATTCATCCCAATAAAGCTTGGCGGCGGCTCACTGTCGCATCTTGGCTGCGAACAAGCGCTCGGCCAGCAAGAACGCAACAGCGCGCTGCTCCGAAGTGGCACCGCGCAGGGCCGCCCGCTGCTTGCGGGTTGTCCACTGCAGGCCGAGCACATCCACGGCCTCGAGCGCGCGGGAAAAGTCGCCGGCTGTAAAGTGGTAGATCGCCCCCATCTCCGCGACGTCGGAACCGGTCCCATGCTTGGCCGACTTGACGGCCACGACACCCCCCGAGTCCAGGCTGCTATCGCTGCGCGTGCTCGGCTTGCAATTCTTGACGGCCACATCGGCCCGGCCGTCCTTGGCCGCCTTTGCGAGCTTGGCCACCTTGGGGGCCACACCAACAGTGAGTGGAGCTTCTCTGGCCTTGCGCTTATCTCCTCTGCAGCCAGCCTCGACCGAGGCCGCGCCCCCTGCCGTGGCCGTCTTCACGGCCACATGCTTGTACTCGTTCTCGACCTCGTCGGCCTTGTGCATGGCCGAAGAAGTGCCACGCGTCGTGTTGTTCTCGATCAAGGTAATCGTCGCCTTGGCCGCGTCCTGGCCAATCTTGGTCGCCTCTGCCATTTCCCGCTAATACATCTCTGGCTGCCGCAAGGAAGTGCGGGCCCTAGGGCCACGCGGCCCTTCAAGGCCGAGCAGATGCAGGCTGGAGGCGCACCGGCGGCGAACGGGCAGGCGGACCGACGGCGGCCGAGAGCTGAGTAATGGGAGGTTTCGGCCTCGTAAACGGCGACGATGTCCAGGCCGGAGTAGGGGCACGAGCAATCTGCGGGCGGCGGGTGGGTGTAGGCGAGGGAGCAGTGGGTGGTGCGTGGGCGTGGCCGGTGAGCGTGAAAGAGCAGTGGTGGTAAGCACGACATTCCCGCGATGGTGAGCACCCTATGCTGTGATCTGGGCACAGAAGAACCCTTCCGAGCCACCTGCCCATCCGCTCCACACGTGCTGTGCAATTCCACATGCCCCCTAGCTAGGTCCCTACCTAGACTCAGTGCCCCCCTCGAGGCGGGTCGAAGTCGATGGCCAAATCGATGGCCCCTCAGCGTCAATCGAGTCACCACCGGCGAACAATAATGATCAGTAACAGGTATCTACTGGTCCGATAACCAGTCGTTGGCCCAGGCGTCAGCTGAGCGGCACGTGCTGTGTACTGAGAGGTCCCGCGGCGACGGTATTTCGATACTGGCAGGCTGCTCGTCATGAAAGAGCCGTGCGCGCGGGGCGTGGCGCGCCAGTCACGCGAGGACGGGGGAAATAGTGGATCACACGCCGGGGCGCCTGTGCCCCTCAGACGTCTGAAGCACACACAACGTTGACAACCGAGCTCTTTCACCTCGTTCCCGCGTCGCCAAAAAACAGCAGTCCACCAGGCCGCGCCTCGTGCGGCTGTCGAATCACTAATGCAGCGCATGCGGGCGCCTTGCAGCGAGAGCCGACCAGATTATGAATGGAAGATGAGGCTACTCCTCATGAATCACAGGTGGAGCCCTACGAAACCGTAGCCTGGCTGGCCACCGCCCTTCCACACACACACAAGGCAACAGAATAGAGTCCGACGAGGCTTTGCCGCGGCTCGTGTGGTGCTGACTCAGCCAACGAGCGATGTAAGCGGGCCGCCCGGGCCCTAGAATGGGCGACCGAGGGCCAGTAGAAGAAGATTCCATGCATCCCATATCCCTTTTATATCCCTGTCTCGGCCCTCCCACAACGTTGCCGGGCTAGCCGCGGCCCATACACGCCCGTGCGTCACTGGGCGACCTGGATTTTCCGTGCCTCGTGCGCTGGTGTCGAAGCCCTGGGCCAGTGATACTGTGGCGCATTCAGCGAGAGCGGACGTGTGGAAGAAGACGGCATGCCTCTCGCTTGCCCCCTCGTCCGTCGTGCAACGTATCCGGGCCATGGGACCATTCAAAGCGACTGCGTGCAGGCGAGAAGCAATCTGGTTGCTTGGGACCACTTCCGACATGACTGAGACACGTGGTGTCCCCAATCGTGGCTCTAAACGGCTCGACGACCGCCGCATTGTCTGATGATATCAACAACAGTAGCCGTCTGATCGCAGAATGTCGGCTAAATTTAACTACGATTGCATGCGCTTTTGACGACGATCGCACTCTCAGGCCAGGACTCTCGCGCTGGTACACCTGGCAGCGTCAAAAGCCTCAAGAAGGACGTAGAGCCGGTTGCATGTAGAAAGGCACAGCCATCAATGAGCGTTCTGACTTCCACAAATATTTACGTTGGTTTAAGAATGTAGCCCCTGTTTTCTATCAAGTACAATGCAGCTCTCGGGACCTTGAGGTTGCAGGGTCGGAACGTCCTCGACACCCAATCATACGCCCACCCGTTTCATACGTGGCGGGCCTAAATTGGTTCGGATGCGGAGTCGATGCAGCGTTGTTGGCTGTGCTCTTAGGTATTCAAAAGCTCACTGCGCATCATGATGAGAGCCGTTACACGAACCAGATCCTGGCAGTGACCCATGAGACATACCAACAGCGGCGCAGAACAGAACGGCGTCTGTTCGGCGTCTGTTACCAAACAGACAGCCCCAACATATGGCCATCTGTTCGGCTTTCTGTTAAGCTGCCGCCTGCAGCGAAGAGCCGCCGGCGGCGCGACCCGCCAGGCTCGAAGGCGGCGCCGCGTGGCGCCGTGGCGCTCCCCTACGAGCGAAGCCACAGGCACCGACCGCCGACCGTGACGGGTGGGGGCAGCCGGGCGGCGCCGCCCGTTCGTGCGGCACGCCCGCCCCCGCGCAGCTACCGCGCGGCCCTTCGTCGGTAAACGAGGCAGCCCAAAAGAACACCGAAAAACTGTCCTGATTAGAGACCTTCGGCATGTCAAATGTGGGTCGACGGCGTGGGTCGGGGACACGTTTCACGCCACGTTAAGCCTTGGACCCACATTTCCATCCCATATATCGCTAATGAGGCCCTTCGACCCACGTCAAAAACCGGTACCGACCGAGGTGACCGCAGCCACGTAGCAGTCCATGAGTAGCTTACATGGCTGTTTCCGCCAATCTCTGGCATCCGTTGGCCTTCGATGCCCGGTCTTCCGAAATGCGAAGGACAGTCGCCCGATCGCTCTTCTCGCACACGTGCGGCGCCCTTCCCCCGCCGCGTCTCCTCGGCGCCATTGATACAGTCATCGATCGATCATACAGCACCCGGTTGTATAGCACCTGCTATATAAGCGAGCGGCGGTCGACCGGAATCGGCTCCGATCACAAGGTGCTCGGCCGGAATCGGCCCCGATCACATGCTATGATCGACGTCGGTATTCCGGTCGATCGACTATCAATGATTTTTCAACTAACGTCAATTACATTGACAACTAAACGCTGGTGTCAATGTCAACCTCCAGATCACGCCGGCACCGCCGTAGCTGGAACGCTTCCAGAGCCGAGATCTCCCGACGCTGCCCGCATTTTCTGAAACCTAGGTCCCCATCC
>Ga0209831_1004769_pt1 | contig 10490 bp, 8 predicted proteins | sample Maine_Asex4_meta_FD_187451 | JGI IMG/M metagenome (GOLD analysis project Ga0209831, IMG submission 187451) | Marine algal microbial communities from Maine, USA - Maine_Asex4_metaG (SPAdes) (version 2) | ecosystem: Host-associated > Algae > Red algae > Unclassified | place: Maine, USA | collected...
CCACCATCGGCGAGACCATGACCGGCGAGTGGCTGGAGAGCGCCGGCGCGGACGGTCAGGCGATCGTCGACGGTTACCGCGCGAACTAGGGTACGGCCGGCAGCGTCCGGCCGGGCTGTCGTCGTGCGCTCGCTGCTCGACGGCGTGTATCGGGTGACCGGCCTGGCCGCCGCTGCCGGACTGTGCACCATCCTCGGGCTGGTCACCGCGCAGATGGTGGCCCGCTGGGCCGGGTTGGTGTTCAACGGCGGGGCGAGCTACGCCGGCTACGCGATGGCGGCGACCTCGTTCCTGGCGCTGGCCTACACGTTCGATCACGACGCGCACATCCGCGTGTCGCTGTTCCTGTCGCGCGCCGGCCGCTGGCGGCGTGCCATGGAGCTGTGGTGCTACACGCTGGGCGCGGCCGCGGCCTGCTTCCTGGCCTGGTACGCCGTCAAGGCGACGCGGTTGTCTTACCGCATCAACGACGTGTCGCAAGGTCAGGATGCCACGCCGTTGTGGTTGCCGCAGACCTTCATGGCGGTGGGCTCGGTGGTGTTCGCCCTCGCGGTGCTCGATCATCTGGTGCGGCTGGTGATCGGCGATCACCGCGGCGTCGAATCGGACGCGACCGACGCGCTGGACGAACCGGATCCGACGAAGGCTGCGTCGACGTCCTGGGCGAGCCAGGCGTTCGCCTCGCCCCGCGCCCGCGCGCTGGTGGCCGGTGGCACGCTGCTGGTGGTCTACGCGGCGATGATGCTGATGACCGGATTCGACCGGGATGCGGTCGGTCTCAAGATCGGCATCTTCCTGTTCGTGCTGTTCTTCCTGCTCGGCACCGGGCTATGGGTCGGCCTTGCGCTGATGGGGGTGGCCTGGATCGGCATGATCGGCTTCACCACGCGCGATCCGGGCAACGCCATGATCATCACGGTGTGGACCGGTGCGTCGAGCTGGACGCTGACCGCCCTGCCGCTGTTCATCTGGATGGGCGAGATCCTGCACCGCACGCGATTGTCCGAGGACATGTTCCGCGGGCTGGCACCGTGGATGGCGCGCATTCCGGGCGGGTTGCTGCACACCAACGTGGTCGGCTGCACGGTGTTCGCCGCCGTGTCCGGCTCGTCGGCCGCCACGCTGACCACGGTCGGCAAGATGGCGATTCCCGAGCTCCGGCGCCGTGGCTACCCCGAGTTCATGACCATCGGCACGCTGGCGGGCTCGGCCACGCTGGGGCTGATGATCCCGCCGTCCCTGACGTTGATCGTCTACGGCGTGACGGTCAAGGAGAGCATCACCAAGCTGTTCATCGCCGGCGTGCTGCCGGGCCTGGTGCTGGCCGGGCTGTTCATGCTCTACATCGTCGCCTGGTACTACCTCCGGCCCGATCAGCGGCCCGAGCCCGAGCCGCGCATCGGCTTCGGGGCGGCGCTCGCCAACTCGCGCCTGCTGCTGCCGGTGATCGCGCTGGTGATGCTGGTGATCGGTTCGATGTACACCGGCTACGCCACCGCCACCGAAGCCGCCGCCTTCGGCGTGATCGGCGCGTTGGCGCTGGCGGCCCTGCAGGGCTCGCTGACCCGTGACACCTTCACCCAGAGCCTGCTGGGGGCGGTGCGCACCTCGACCATGATCGCGCTGATCCTGATGGGGGCGGCGTTCCTGTCGCTGTCGATGGGCTTCACCGGCCTGCCGCGCGCACTGGCCGGCTGGATCGCCACCTACGAGCTGTCGCCGGTGGCGCTGATCGCCGCCCTCACGCTGTTCTACATCGTGGTCGGCATGTTCCTCGACGGCATCTCGGCGGTGGTGCTGACCATGGCGATCATCGAGCCGATGATCCGTGCCGCCGGCATCGACCTGATCTGGTTCGGCATCTTCATCGTCGTGGTGGTCGAGATGGCGCAGATCACCCCGCCGATCGGCTTCAACCTGTTCGTGCTGCAGGGCATGACGAACCACGATATCGCGTACATCTCCAGAACGGCGATACCGATGTTCCTGATCATGGTGCTGATGGTCGGCATCCTGACCGCGTTTCCGGAACTGGCGACGTGGCTGCCCGAGCAGGTGCGGCAGGGCCCGTGAGGCCAGGGTGAGGCCAGGGTGCGGGCAGGGTGCGGGCAGGGTGCGGGCAGGGTGCCGGCCACGCCCGTCGATGCGGAAGCCTTTCCATGCGGTAGTGCGGCGGGCCTTTTCCCCGCACGGGATATCCGCACACTGGGACGGTCGACACCGCTGCCCATCCCGGCGCCGGCATGCGACCCCATCCAGGAGACCGACATGGTGCACAAGACCTTTCTATCAACCTCGTCCCGGGTATCGCTCGCGCTCGTCGCCTCGTTCGCCCTGACATTGACCGCCTGCGGTGGAGACGCCGAACAGGAAGCCGTGACCATCGATGAAGCTACCCCGGACCCGCTCGAGACCGAGGTGGTCGAGACCGGGGCGCTCGCCGATCCGGTAGCGGGCGACGCGGTGGCTGTCGACACGCCCGATCCGGTCGCCGACGTGGATGCGTCGGCACCCGGCGGCGGCTGGGAGAGCCTGCAGGCCGACTGGACGTCGTCGGTGCCGATCGTGCAGGCGCGCTTCGGCGAGCTGAGCGAGGAGGAGCTGCTCGCGACCGGCGGCGATCGAGACCAGCTGGTGGTCCTGGTGCAGCAGAAATACGATCTCGACCCCGCGACGGCCGAGCAGCAGGTCAGCGATTTCGAGACGATGCGCTGACAGATCCGCCCTGCGGCCGGGCTCACGTCGTCGGTAGCGTGTGCGGCCACCGGCGGTCCGGCCCGTCGAGCTGGCCGCCGTCGAGCTAGCCTCGGGCGCGCGACCCGGCCCGGGCCCGCTTGCGGGTGGCGAGCAGCAGGTTCGTCTCGGTCGCGGACACACCGTCGGTGAGCCGTATGCGACCCAGCGCGGCGTCGAAGGCGACCAGATCGGTGGCCGCCAGCTCCACCAGCAGAACCCATCGACCGTTGGTGGTGTGGATCTCGCGCACCTCCGGCATGCCGGACAACCGGTGCACCACGCTGTCCGCCCGCTTGCCTTCGATGGCCAGCATCATGGCCGCGCGAATCGGCAGCTCGTGCGCATCCTCGCGCAGCACCACGGTGTAGCCGAGCACCGCACCCGAGGCGAGCAGCCGCTCCATTCTGGATCGCACGGTGGCTCGCGACACGCCCAGGTCCGCGGCCAGGTCGGACACCGAGCGCCGGGCGTCGTGACGCAGGATCGAGTTCAGCCGCCCGTTCAGGTCATCGATTGCCACGATGGCAGGTCGCCGTCGCTGAATTGGCAAGGGCCTGTGAAGGAATGAAGGGTGCATCCTGCCGGCCCTGTGCGCTTGTCCCGCAAGGCGCTGCGAACGAGGGTAGCGGGACTCGCCGGCGAGGACACGATCCCGATCTATCTCGGCGGGGACCACGGCCTGGGCTCGGCACGGTGGCCGGGCACGCCGCGGCGGCGCAGGCGAGCGAAGGACGAAGCGCCCTTCGGACAACCTGATCAGCGAGCACCGGGTAGCGATGTTCAGGGCGCCAGCGATGTTCAGCTCGCCCCGGATGTTCCAGAATCCGTGGCCCGGATCGATCATCGCTTCGGACATGACGTGTCCTCCCGGAGGGTGGGGTCGCCGGGGCGTTGCGGCTCCCGGACCCTTCTGCGCCGTCAGGACGGCACGGGCCGATGTGCGACGCTCGCACCGGTTGCCCGTCGGCCGGCGCTCCACCGGCCCGCCGCTCAGCGCTCGGGCAGGAACCGGGGCGCGCACCCGTACTCGCGCCGGAACGCCCGCGTGAACGCGCTCGCGTTCGCGTAGCCCGAACGCACGGCGATCTCCGCCACGCCCATCTCGCCGGTCTCGACCCGTCGGCGGGCGGCCGCCAGGCGCAGGCGCCGGTAGACGGTGCTCGGCGTGGCGCCGAAGCAGTCGGCGAAGGCCCGCTCCAGACGTCGCTGGCTGCAGCCCGCCTCGGCGGCGATCCGTGCGATCGGCAGCGGTGCCTCCACGTTCGCCTCCATGCGTGCCAGGGCCCGTCGCACGCGGGATCCGCCCGCGACGGGCAGGGGGGCATCGCTGCGCAGGAACAGCGCCTCGATCTCCAGCCCGAGCGCTGCACCGTGGCGCTGACGGATCAGGTGCAGCATCAGGTCGAAGGCCGCGGTGGCCCCGCCCGCGGTGATCCGGTCGCCGTCCTCGACCCAGCGATCCGGTACCGCGCGTACCCGCCCGAACCGCTCGGCGAAGGCGGTGAGCTCGCTCGGGTGGATCGTCGCGCGGCGCCCGTCGAGCAGCCCGGACGCGGCCAGCGGCCAGGCGCCGGTGTCCATGCCGATCAGCGTGTCGAAGCGTGCCGCCACGCGCCCCAGATCGCGCCGCAGCGCGAGCGTGGTGTGCGCGCGGTAGCCGTAGCTCGGCATCACCACCAGCGCGTCCCCCGCCCGCGCACCGGCGAGCGCGGCGGCGGGGACCACCGCCAGCTCGCTCGACGAGGACGCACGCGTACCGTCCGGCGTCAGGAACCGCCACTCGTAGGCGGTGCGACCGAGCACGTCGTTCGCCGCGCGCAGCGGCTCCACGGTGTTGGCGAGGCAGTGGTTCGAGAAGCGCTCGAACAGCAGCATCTCGACCCGGCAGGTTCGGAACTCGGGAATCTTCCAGAACGGCATGGTCGGCGACCAGGGCGGCACGATCGATACCGCCGAGTCTGACTAGTCTCCAGGCTCCGACGCAAGGGCCCGTACCGATGCCGCTGACCATGAACCCCGAGGTCTTCATCACCTGTGCGGTGACCGGCTCCGGCGCGACGCAGGACCGGTCCCGGCACGTGCCGCGCAGCCCGGAGGCGATCGCCGACAGCGCGATCGCCGCGGCCAGGGCGGGGGCCGCCATCGTGCACTGCCACGTGCGCGACCCGGACACCGGCACACCCTCGCGCGACGCGGCGCTGTACCGCGAACTCACCGAGCGCATCCGGGCCAGCGACGTGGACGTGGTGCTGAACCTCACCGCCGGCATGGGCGGGGACCTGACGTTCGGCCCGCCCGAGGCGCCGCTGCCGCTGGCCACCGGCACCGACATGGCAGCGGCCCACGAGCGCGTGGCGCACATCGCCGACTGCCTGCCGGAGATCTGCACGCTGGACTGCGGCACGATGAACTTCGCCGAAAGCGACTACGTCATGACCAACACGCCGGGCATGCTGCGGGCGATGGGCCGGGCGATGACGGCACTCGGGGTCAGGCCCGAGATCGAGGCCTTCGACACCGGCCACCTGTGGCTGGCCAAGGCGCTGGTGGAGGAGGGGGTGCTCGATTCGCCGGCGCTGGTGCAGCTGTGCATGGGCGTGCCGTGGGGGGCGCCGGACGACCTGAACACCTTCCTGGCGATGGTGAACGCGGTGCCGCCGGACTGGACCTGGTCGGCCTTCTCGCTGGGGCGCCACCAGATGCCCTACGTCGCCGCCGCGGTGCTCGCCGGTGGCAACGTGCGGGTCGGGCTGGAGGACAACCTGTGGCTGGGCAAGGGCCGGCTCGCCACCAACGCCGAGCTGGTCGAGCGGGCGGTGGGCCTGATCGGTGCCCTGGGGGCGCGCGTGGCCGGCCCGGATGCCGTGCGGGAGCGGCTCGGGCTCGTCAAGCGGGCGCCGGCATGAACGCCCGTACGGGTGCCGTCGCCACGCACGGCCACGTCGCGATCGTGGGGGGCGGTGTCATCGGTGGCGCCTGGGCTGCGCGCTTCGCGCTCAACGGCCACCGGGTGCGGGTGCACGACCCGGCACCGGGTGCCGAACGCCGGGTCCGCGAGGTGCTCGCGAACGCCCGGCGCACGCTGCCGATGCTCTACGAGCGCGCCCTGCCGGCCGAGGCCGACATCGTGTTCGCGCCCTCTCTGGAGGCGGCGGCGGACGGTGCCGCGTGGGTGCAGGAGAGCGTGCCCGAGCGGCTCGATCTCAAGCTCGCGACCTACCGCGCGCTCGAGGCGGTGGTCGGGCCCGACGTGCCGATCGCCTCGTCCACGTCGGGGTTCCGCCCGTCCGAACTCGCCGCCGGCGCGTCCCGCCCGGGCCGCATCGTCGTCGCCCACCCGTTCAACCCGGTCTACCTGCTGCCGCTGGTGGAGCTGGTGGGCGGCGACGAGGCGACCGTGCAGCGTGCCGGCGAGCTCCTGCGCGGCATCGGCATGTACCCGCTGCGCGTGCGGCACGAGAACGATGCGCACATCGCCGACCGGCTGCTGGAGGCGGTGTGGCGGGAGTCCCTGTGGCTGGTGCGCGACGGTCGTGCCACGACGCAGGAGATCGACGATGCGATCCGCTACGGCTTCGGGTTGCGCTGGGCGCAGATGGGGCTGTTCGAGACCTACCGCATCGCCGGCGGCGAGGGCGGCATGGCGCACTTCGTCGAGCAGTTCGGGCCGTGCCTGGCCTGGCCGTGGACCAGGCTGACCGACGTGCCGGAGCTGACCGGCGAGCTGGTGGCACTCATCGCCGGCCAGTCGGACGCGCAGTCCGGCCACCTCGGCATCCGGGAGCTGGAGCGACTGCGCGACGACAACCTGGTGGCGATACTGCGCGCGCTGAAGGGGCAGGGAGCGGCTGCCGGCGCCCTCGTCTCGGCGCACGAGAAGGGGCTGCCGCCGCTCGGCGAGGACGGCACCGCATCGCTGCTCACCGTGCGCCGCACCGTGCCGGTGGACTGGACCGACCACAACGGTCACGCGAACGAGAGCCGCTACGGGCAGGTGTTCTCGGACGCCGCCGATGCGGTGCTCGTGCGCGCAGGCTGCGATGCGGACTACGTGGCGCGGGGCCACAGCTGGTTCACCGCCGAGACGACGATCCGCTACCTGGCCGAGACGCGTGCCGGCGAGCGGGTGCTCGTGCGCACCCGGGTGGACCTTGCCGAGGGGCGCAAGCTGCGGCTCGTGCACGAGATGCACCGCGACGCGGGCGCGCACGGCGATGCCGGTCCGGATGCGAGCCCGGGTGCGAGCGGCGCCCCGCTCGCCCGCTGCGAGCAGTTCCTGCTGCACGTGAACCTGGACACGCGCAGGTCCTGCGATCCGGACGGTGCCGTGGCCGCCCGCCTGAAGGCCCTGCAGAGCGCGCACGCCGCCGCCCTGAACGTGGAGACGCCCGCATGAACCTCGAACCGAGCGAGGAGCAACGCCTCATCGTCAAGACGGTGCGCGACTTCGTCGAGACCGAGATATACCCGCACGAGATGGCGGTCGAACGCACCGGCCGGGTGCCGCCGGAGATCGCCGGGCGGATCCGCGCGCGCACCCTCGAGCTCGGCTTCCACGCCTGCAACTTCCCCGAATCGGTCGGCGGCGGTGGGCTGTGCCACCTCGACTTCGCGCTGGTGGAGCGCGAACTCGGACGCGGCTCGATGGCGCTGACCCACTTCTTCGGCCGGCCGCAGAACATCCTGATGGCCTGCCGGGACGAGCAGGTCGAGCGCTACCTGCTGCCCGCGGTGCGCGGCGAGCGCATGGATGCGCTCGCGATGACCGAGCCGGGCGCGGGCTCCGACATCCGCGCCATGGCCTGCACCGCGCGCCGGGTGGGCGGGGACTGGGTGATCGACGGCACCAAGCACTTCATCTCCGGCGCCGAGCACGCCGATTTCGTCATCGTGTTCGTGGCCACCGGCAGCGATGACACGCCGCACGGGCCGAAGAAGCGCATCACCACCTTCCTGGTCGACCGGGGCACGCCGGGGTTCACGGTCCGCGACGGCTACGCCTCCGTCAGCCACCGCGGCTACGCCAACTCGGTGCTGGAGTTCGACGGCTGCCGGTTGTCGGATGCGCAGGTGCTGGGCGAGGTGGACGCAGGCTTCCAGGTCATGAACGAGTGGCTGTACGCCACCCGCATCACGGTGGCGGCGATGGCGGTGGGGCGCGCGCGGCGCTGCTTCGAGCTCGGGCTGGCGCACGCGGCCGAGCGGCACCAGTTCGGCCAGCCGATCGGGCGCTTCCAGGGCGTCGGCTTCCAGCTCGCCGACATGATCACCGAGATCGATGCCGCCGAATGGCTGACCCTGGCTGCGGCCGCGAAGCTCGACCGGGGCGAGCCGGCCAACCGCGAGATCGCCTCGGCCAAGCTCTACGCCTCCGAGATGCTCGGGCGGGTCACCGATGCCACCCTGCAGGTGTTCGGCGGCGCGGGGCTGATGGACGACCTGCCGATCGAGCGCTTCTGGCGCGACGCGCGGGTCGAGCGCATCTGGGACGGCACCTCCGAGATCCAGCGCCACATCATCGCGCGCGACCTGCTGCGCCCGCTCGGCGCCTGATGGACGGTGCGGTGCGCGATCTCGATCGCCTGCTGCGGCCCCGTTCGGTCGCGGTGCTCGGCGGGTCGTGGGCCGCCAACGTCGTCGAGCAGCTCGACCTCATCGGCTTCGACGGCCCGGTGTGGCCGGTCCACCCGACGCGCGACACGCTCGGCGGGCGCCGCTGCCTGCGCTCGATCGAGATGCTGCCCGCCCCGCCCGACGCCGCCTTCGTCGGGGTGAACCGCGACGCCACGATCGGCTGCATCCGCAGCCTCTCGGCGCTGGGGGCGGGCGGGGCGGTGTGCTTCGCGTCCGGATTCGCGGAGACGGGCCGCAGCGCGCTGCAGGCGGAGCTGGTGGCAGCGGCCGGTGGCATGCCGTTGCTCGGTCCGAACTGCTACGGGCTGATCAACTACCTGGACGGCGTGCTGCTGTGGCCCGATCAGCACGGCGGCCGACGCGTGAGCGGCGGCGTGGCGATCATCAGCCAGTCCTCCAACATCGCGATCAGCCTGACGATGCAGCGGCGCGGGCTGCCGGTCGCGTTCGTGGCCTGCCTTGGAAATGCCGCCCGGATCGGGTTGGCCGCACTCGCCGCAGCACTGCTGGACGATGCGCGCGTCACCGCGCTCGGGCTCTACGTCGAGGGTGTGGACGATGCCGCCGCGCTCGCCGCCGTGGCCGAGAGCGCCCGGGCACGCGGCAAGGGCATCGTCGCCCTCAAGGGCGGTCGCACCGCGCGCGGTGCGGCTGCCGCCGCGACCCACACCGCCGCGCTGTCCGGCGGCGGCGCGACCTCGAGCGCGTTCCTCGTGCAGGCCGGCATCGGCGAGGTCGCCACCCCCGAGGCGTTGCTCGAGGCGCTCAAGATCCTGCACGTGCACGGCCCGCTCGCCGCGAACCGGTTCTGCGCGGTGGCCTGCTCCGGCGGCGAGGCCGGGCTGGTCGCCGATCTGTCCGAGGGCGTGCTGAACCTGCCCGAGCCGACGCGCGCACAGCGCGCGCGGCTGCGCGCCACGCTCGGTCCCGACGTGGCGCTGGCCAATCCGCTCGACTACCAGACGTTCGTCTGGGGCGACGAGGGGGCCACGGCGGCCGTGTTCGGCGCGATGCTGGACGGCGTGGATGCGGGCCTGTTCGTCATCGACCCACCGCGCGGTGACCGCTGCGACCCGGCCTCGTTCGTGCCGGCGCTGAACGCCATCGGGCACGCGGCACGCGCGACGGGCCGTCCCGCGTTCGCCGTGGCATCGGTGCCGGAGAGCTTCGACGAGGCGAGCGCGAGCGAGTTGCTGCAGCGTGGCACCGTGCCCCTGTGCGGGCTCGATGCCGCGATCCGGGGCATCGCCGCCGCCGCTGCGCCGGCCGGCCCCGCCGGCTGGCGGCCGCTGGCCGTGCAGGTCGGGCAGGTCGGGCAGGTCGGCGACGGTCCGGCCCGCACCGACGACGAAGCCTCGGCCAAGGCGTGGCTGGCCGGCATCGGCGTGCCGGTACCGCGTCTGGTCACCGGCGACACGCTCGACGCCCTCGCGACGGCGTCCGAGATCCTGACACCGCCCTTCGCGCTGAAGGGGCTCGGGTTGCTGCACAAGTCCGAGGCGGGTGCGGTGCGCCTGCACATCGATGCGCTCGAGGGCCAGCCGCCGATGCCCGGGGTGTGCGGCTACCTTGTCGAGGAGATGGTCACCGGCGGTGTGGCGGAGCTGCTGGTCGGCCTGCGCGAGGACCCCTGCTACGGTGCGAGCCTGACGCTCGGTTCCGGCGGCACGGCCGCCGAGCTGCTGGCCGACACCGTCACGCTGATACTGCCGGTCACGGCCGAAGCGGTCCGCGCCGGGCTGCGGCGCCTGAAGCTGTGGCCGCTGCTGGACGGCTACCGCGGGCGGCCGCGCGCCGATGTCGATGCGGCCGTCGAGGTCGTGATGGCCTTGCAGGCGGCGATGGTGCGCGAGCGCATCGTCGAGATCGAGATCAACCCGCTGATCCTGCGCCGTCACGGCGCGATCGCGGTGGATGCGGTTCTCAGGAGATAGCGGATGACGAGCACGAAGAACGACGAGCCGATCGACGGCTCGACCGACGACCCGACCGATGGCCCGATCCGCGCCCGCCGCGAGGGCGGCATCCTGGAGGTCACGCTCGACAGGCCGAAGGCCAACGCGATCGACCTGGCCACCAGCCGGATCATGGGCGAGACCTTCCGGGCGTTCCGCGACGAT
>Ga0209831_1004770_pt1 | contig 10486 bp, 11 predicted proteins | sample Maine_Asex4_meta_FD_187451 | JGI IMG/M metagenome (GOLD analysis project Ga0209831, IMG submission 187451) | Marine algal microbial communities from Maine, USA - Maine_Asex4_metaG (SPAdes) (version 2) | ecosystem: Host-associated > Algae > Red algae > Unclassified | place: Maine, USA | collected...
CTGCCGCCCTCGCGCCACAACCTCCCTCCACGTGGGCCCCCAGGGAGGGCCAACGCAGGCACACCACACCCGGCTCGACAGCCCCCCCCCTCTCAGATTGCCCTGTGAGCGATGCATGGGAGGCACGCGGACGCAAAAATATCCGACGCGCTTCCCTCTGAGCACACCGTAACCGAAAAATCTCGCGAGAGCTGTCGGTCCGCTGTGGAGAGGAGTGGTCTAGATCGATAATTTCTCGTTTCTGAAAGATATTGAAAAACCAAGGCTGATCGTGGGCCCACACGTTGCTCGCTTAAGCGGGCTATCTTCTGTACTGTTTTGAATCGTTCGACCAATGAGAGAGCATAGAATAATGGGGTCGGCTTGAGACCGACCCCATTTCCGGTCGGGAATGGGGTCGGTCCGGCACAGGCCCCATTTCTGAAACCAACATATGCGTTGTACTTACGTCATTTGATTCGGTTGAAACGAAGCCTAAATGGGGTCGCAAACGTTCATGCGGGAGCGTTCCGGCCCCATTTCCTTAATATTGAGACACGTTTGCGCCACGTTGCGCCACGTTTCGCAAATATGAGTTGGGGCCGACGTTGCAGGGTTTGCTCTCAGCCAGGTGGTTCGGCGCTGTGTGGCCGCTCTGAATGCCTCGTTGCCAGACCCCCTGCAGGTCAGTCGCGCTGAGAGTTCTGCTCCCAGACCCTCCTTCACGTCAACTGTTGCCAATCGGCTGTGTAGCACCCTCGGCGCTTAGTATGTATATCGATTCATCTGCTGTCAACGTGTGCGTGAATCTTAGCCTTTTTGGCTGGAGGATGGATGGGTCGTGGTCGCACCCAGAATTGCGTGGAGTGCAGCAAGCTGCTTCTCGGACATCGCGGCATCCACGCGCCCTCAACGCCCCGTCTACACGTATCAGTTTTTGGTCCTTTCTGTTTGGTCCCCCCGTCTCCGTTACTGCGCGCAGGCCCAGGCGGTTGGCAACGTCGTCGCCCTGGCGTCGGCTCGTACCATTTGTTTGGATTGTGTCGCGGTGGTGGGGCAGGCAAGCAGGGCTGTGTCGCCGGGACTGCAGCAGGCCTGCTATGCGCACGCTACATCGGCTTGGCGACTCAACTCGATGGAGCTCGAGTCAGACGACCCGACATCCCCAAGCACAATCTCAACTACATTTAACGTGGCATACTAAGTATGACGCGGAACAAGTATGCCCTTTGACATGCTGCGTTCAACCTGAACGCTCCAGCGTTCAAGTGAATCAGGTTGAATTCCGTTCATGTTTGGCAAAGCAAACCAAACGCTGACAACCCTGATTACATGGGCCAATCAGAGGCTCCCGTGAGATAGCCTCGGCTATCCTCAAAGCTATTCCGACTCGAAATAGAAAAGCGATATTGCTGATCCCCGAATTTGGTCCTGGTGGACAGAGACTGACTTGCGGACCGACTATTTCCACCAATCAGATGCGCCCCTGGGACTGACTTGGTGCTCCTGATTGCATACATGTGCCCATGCAGCCTGAAAACCAACGTCAGCTCCTCTTCTTTTCTGCACTTCTGGCGAGGAGACAGTAGAAAATCTCAAGATCTCGCGTGGGCAGCTTGCTCCGTGCCATGAAAAGCGGACCAAGCGGCAACAAACAGTGAGTTCTGCTCGATGCAAGGTCCTTGCACAGAATGCGGGCTTTCTATGGGCTTCGATGCCTTCTTACTGTCGTTTTAAACCAATAGAGTGCTCTTTTTCAGAGTCAGACTCTGTCTCTGTGCCCCAGGACAAAATTCGGGGATCAGCAATAGCCGCTTTGCTATTCTTGGTCAGCGGCGGCCAGAATAAAGAAAGTTGTTTGATTTTTAAGGCCCAAACAACAAAAGGGCTTCTTCGTCTCAAAAGTGGTGCTACATCGGACTTCAGGTGCTGTATAGGACACGTTCTGCAACGTGGCGTGAATATGGCAATAGCATCTCATTGTTAACAATGCTCTCAGCCGCGTAACTCTATTCGCTTTTGCCGTCATCGCGACCCTTCCAAAGCTGACACGCCCTCAGATCAGGGATGTGGGTGGATAATTATTAGGGGTTTCCAAGCGTAGCACTTTTGGATTGGCGTATCATTTTTTAAGTAGACTTTTGGGCAGCGAATGTGTACCACCAGCTCTGGACTTCCAGCAAAGCGAATGGACATGTTTTCTGGCAATGAGCGTACGTGTCAAGCGTATGTACGCTTGAGAACGAGACCACAACGCAATTGCAGCTTTTCTGGACAAGCGTATCTGAACCGTCGATCTGTGGGTCAACCATCCCTCCTCGACTTTACTTTTTGACGGGTAACCAGAGGTGGGTAGGCATATTCCTGCTGTGGTGTGCCGCGTCTCTCAGAAATGGGCCCGGCGGGATCCTTCGAAGCACACTCTCGCCAGAGCGCCACAGACACAGCAATGAAAAATGGTGTGGTTCAAACGAATCGCTGCGATGGGTGGACCGCCTAACTTGGCAACATGGTCGCCACGTCAGCACCGCCGTCACCCCGCTCTGACCCCCTGGGGCGCTGTGTCGTGAATTCCTGCACTCCAAAGCGGTGACGTGTGCCTGTCGGACAGCCCCTTTCGCTCCAATGACAGGCCGCCAATGGAGGGTCGACAAATTGCATGTGAGACTTGCGCCAAGCCATACTAGGGAGGACGAGATTGCATCTCTTCGCCGCTCGCGTGGGTGTGCGCTGGCGATGGGCGTGCCATTTCCGACGGGCGGCTCGTCTGCAACCGGCCAACACACCACCGGGGCCCAGTCGGGCGACCCCCCCTATCACTGGGAGTGGTCGCCATGGCGGCTTGATTGGCCCCGCTGGCCCGCGTGCACTTGCGCGTGCGGGTATGCTGCAATATCCGATGGAACTCTCCGACAATCGTGATAGACGTTGGCGAGTGAGACGCACACCACGACGCAGCCACCCAGAGGGCGGGAGCAATCGCCGTACAGACGCGTGCGTGGCCAACCTACAACTGACGGCGGCACTCCTTACGGGGTGTCGCCTGTACAGCGGACGCAATCTCGGGATGGGTGGCGAGTCACCCACTCTCGTTCCAACTAGGGCCTTTGGCCTGTCTAGGAGGGGCGAGGTGGTTGGGTTTCTGGCCGGGGAGGGGCTGTTAGGACTTTGAACCACCTCGAGTGACTTCTGCCGCTCGTCCTGATCCAGTGTGCTTCGGCGTGCCAGCACAGGTGATAGGACGGGCGGTGGCGCGCGTCGCGGGAGACGCTATCCGTGCTACTGTTGGTTGTTGGTTGAATGTTGCCGCGCGCGTGTGTGCGCGGGGGGTGCTCTCTCCCTCTGCTCCTGCTGACCATCTACCTTCATACTCACCAAGCCAGCAGCACCTACTTATGCGACCGACGATGCCATTTGTCGGGGCAATGAGCACCCACGGCAAGGGTGAGAGCGCCGTTGACAGAGGTGGGATGGGTGGAAGTAACCTGCAGGATGTGCCGCCGGCGGATCGTGAACCAGGCCTTCAGCGTGGGGAAAGCGGTGGTGTCGACGACCAACGCCTTCTTCCACGATAAGGACGGGAATCTGGTGGCCCTCTGCAACCTGTGCCACCGGCTGCAAGAGTCCGAAAAGAACTGCCTTACGTTCCTGCGCAAGGGGAACAACAGTAACGGGATCAAGCACTTCGAGTGGGGGGCGGCAAAGGACCTGCCAACGACCAAGCAGCTCTCCCACGCTCGAGCAGTAGTGCACTTTCTCAAAAACGTTGCAAGCGGCAACCGGTCGAAGTGCCTCAACCCCGACAACTCCATTGACTGGTTTGTCAACAAGGACCGGCGAGCAGACAACCTTCGATTTTTCACCATGCAGGTGATGACTCTGTCGCCGCATTCCCTGTCGGCCAATCAGTACGTGCGGGCGTTCCTTGCGCCCCTTACCAAGTACGTTCCGCCCTCCCATGACACCGTCGTCAAGCTGCTCCTTGAGATTTACACGCGCCTCATCAACTGCGTCCGAACGAAGTTCCACGCCGCCAAGAAGAAAATGCGTAAGCTATCATTCATTCACGTCGTGACCGGCCTCTGGACCGACAAACACACAACTTGGTCCTACGCGTCCGTTGTGGTCCGCAACGTCGACCCTGCAGACTGCAATATGACGGTTCTGCACCTCGGCGTCTCTCTATTTGTTGGCAAACACGACCATACAAAAATTGTGCTCTTCCTTCGCGGCCGGCTCGCGTACTTTCGGCTGGCCACGTCGGACGTTTGCTCATTGACTACGGACTCTGGATCTAACTTGCGGAAGGCCTGCGTCGATGACACGGAGGCACCCTGGCTGCCCTGCTTCGCACACTCCATGCACAACGCGGTGCAATACAGTCTGGGATGGAGCTCGAGCCGACCACAAGGCGACTTGGAGGATGCGGACGGCATGGTAGTTGCGCGACTTGACCGGAGCAGAAACCCGCGGCGTTACTGGCACGGATGCGCAAGTTGACAGGGCATTTAAACCATTCGGAGCGTAGCGCCGCGATCTTCCACGACCTGGACATGCCGCTGCACGGTGACTCGCGGGACCTCATCACAGACGTGATGACCCGCTGGGGCTTCACCTACCGCGCAATTGCCCGCATGCTCACTCCCTACGACCGACTCGCTGCGCTCTTTGCGCCGCCGCAAGCGGGGAGTAGCCAGCGGAGGCGTCGCCTGACCTCTGCGGATTGGAACAGGTTGCGTCAGATACTAAACGCTTCGCGCTCGCCTTTTGAGGTCACAACAGCGGCGGAGGGAGACGACGATGCGCTCATTGATCTTGTGTCCCTGCTGGGATCCCTATGTCTCGCCTTTCACTCCCCCACGGTGACTGTTCCGTGCCACACTGCCCCCATGATGGCCGGAGGTGATCGTGCTATCGAGGCCTACTGCGATTCCAACTCCACGGGGCTCACGTTTGAGGTCGACAACTACCTGTTTCCCGCCGAGGAGCTGTTCGTCGATGACGAGTCAGGAATGGGGTCGCTATGTGCCGAGGCCGCCGCAGTGGTCATGGTGCTGCGCGAGCAGCTGGACGCCCGGTTCTTTCACGTCAAGGACCCGACCAGGAACGTGCTGAAGAACCATGCAGTGCTGCGGTCGTGCATCCTGTATCCTGGTGGGTCTCGTTACTCCGCAAACGTTCGGAGCTGGTCAACCAACCCGATCCTTATGGCGCGGCCGTGGCCACCGTACGCGAACTGTGCAACTCATTAGCGTCGTCCTCCATCCCTTTAGCGTCCACAACACTAGCGGCTGCCCCGCGGTCATCCCGGCGACGCGCGAGAAGCAGCCTTATCCATCTACTCATCGACGGCAGCAACAGTGCGTCTGTGCAGCAGCAGTCGCCCTCTGCGACGGTTTGTGCGGAGCTGGAGGAGTGTCTGCAACTTGCGGAGATCAACAAGAAGCAGCAACCGCAACACTTCTGGCGCGGGTACAAGAAAAGTTTCCTGTGCTGTACCTGGTGGCGTGCTCCTCTCTTGGGGCCGTCGCATCGTCGACCGCCTCGGAGAGAGACTTCTCGACAGCCGGTGCTGTCATGCGCAAGAACAGGACCCGCCTCCTCCCCCAGCATCTAGAGATGCACTGCTTCATACACGACAACGTCGACCTGCTACCCACGCCCATCGAAGCCGTGCCCACCATGACCAACGAGCAAGCCAACAAGGTGCGAGCATCGATGCCCATGGCGGGGAGGCAACAAGACCTTGAGGGCGACATCAACACGTCTGCTGATGAGGAGTGCTCTGGAGAGCCTGCAAGGGTTGTGTGTCTGTTTCTCATGTTTGTAAATGCTGGCCGTAGGGTTTTTCATCGAGGCGAAAGCGTGCGGATGAGTCGTGTGTGTGAAGATGGTACGGCAGCGCGTTCCAATGCATAATATACAGCGGCTCAGGTGCTGCCTCTAGTTGCCACGTGCCGTCATGTGGGTTGCCCCTGGGGTATTGCTCGCTACGATCTGTTATAATCGTACCAAACAGTAGTGCCACAGGTCGCACGCGTCACTATCGAAAACGCTTACTCTGGCCCGGTCGACGCCGCCTGGGCCACCCAGCGCCCAGTCCAGCCCCCAGGAGGCGCACGGTGGCAACGCCCTGGGCTTACCCTCCTACGAGACCTCGCGAGTCTACCGGCTGCACGGCCAGTCGAGAGGGGGTGGTGCTCGTGTTGGAATCTTCGCCCAAATCCTGCGGGGAAAACCCGGACTGGGACCGCGACAGGATGCCAGTGGTCATTGCTGACAGGGTGCCACGCCGCGTGGCACGCCGAAAACTTCCTGATGCACCCCTTCCCGCCCCCGCACGCATCGTGTATTACGCTTGGAGAGATTGTGAATATTTCGCGAGCGCCTATCTGTCCAGACTCGCTTGAAAAATGGTCGGTAGCGTATCGATCTCACAACCAAATCGGAGCGAGGCGAGTCTGGAGCCGCAGCTTTTCAGAAAGAGAGTTCGCGAATTTCGCTTGAGAATTACGCGCGAGGTACGCATGAACCAATTACGCTTGGAAAACCCTACTCAAGACGCAACAACATGGGGTGAATGCGGCGACACCTGACAGTGCCACGGCACCACGCGCAAGAATATTCGATGACACCGCCTGACACAGGCGAGGACTTGCGTTGCGCGAGGCGCCACACAAGCGACCTGGGCCATTCTGGTGGACAATCACCTGCCCGAGAGGACCACGGCACTGTCCGCACTGCAGAGTGGTCTTCCCAAATAGCTCGCAACACCCATAAACCATCTCTTGGGAATGCAAGCTTTTAGAAGCGATTGCGCTGCGACGCTCTCGGGTCAGGCTCTCCGGTCAGCGGACGGAAGAGGTGCTCTTTGCTTGGCTGTCAATGCAAAAATTCTAAGCCGTGCCCCGGCCTCGAAGTGTCATTCGTGCAGTCCAGATATTCTCAAAATGTTCTGTCTCGATCTCGCGGCAACCTGGTCGGGCTGGGCTCTGCCCTCAGTTCTCCCGTGGACGTGTTTGAACGCCGCTTGTCTCAAACGGACGATGTGGCGGCCAGTTGTGGCACTGGGTGGGAGATTCGAGAGCGTTGCGCCGAAATGAGTGATTACGTTATCCCGTCGCGTGATCGCGATTTGGGCCTCACACACACGTATGTTGACTGATTGCGTTGCGTGGGCGGACAGCGATGATGGCAGCCACTGCCCTGTCGTCAGTCTGCGCATCGTGTGCGGTCCAATGAACAGGCAATGTGGGATCGGGGGTGCCTGCGCGGGTGCACCCCGCCTCCCCAGGCAGCGCATTGGAGGACCTCGACCAGTTTCCCTGCGCGGGTCCGGCGGGTGCCGCCTTTTTCGTGGCGCGAGCGGGCCAGAGCGTGCCTTGACACGCGCGCTCGCCACGCACACGTAAGTCCGCCGAGTCATGCCTCCTGGCGTGAGCAGTCCGAGGGGACCGACAGGCGGTCACCTGCCACGCGAGACAGCGATTGGGGGGACCTGTAGCGTTGTTCTCGCGCGTGGGTTTAGGGGGGTGGGACCTGTCGCGTTATCCCCTCGCACGAGTCCGACGCTTGACCTCTTTTGGCATCTCGCGGGCCACCTCGGATGGGGCCCAGGCCGTCGCCCTCCCACCCAGGCACGCATAGAGAGCATGCGGTGGTGTGCCGTGGGCGGGTCAACAACAACTCTTTTTCGCTCTTCGTAGTCGGACGCGGGCGCGGGCGGGCATGTAACGGTCTTTCACCGTCGCAGGCACGCAGTGCGGGGGCTCTGTGGTGTCTCCCGCGCGCGGCTCCTCCGCGTGCCGCTTGTGTGCGCGCAGCCCGCCGGCGGCGCCGCGGCGCTCGCCTCCGTACCCCATTCGCACGGCGTGTTTAGCGCGCGCACACCGACTCCCCTGGATTTCACGACGCATCCAATCCCGAGCATGACGCGTGGGAAGGGCGTGAACGACTCACGGCGGCGGCGCACGCAGAGCACTCATAATGGTACCCGGTGCCCGCCTCCCCCTCTTATTCCCTGCGAGAACGCCTACGAGCACGCCGACATGCCCCCCGCCCCGCCTCCACCCCCTCCTCCTCTCATGATGCGCGCGGCGCCGGGTGGTCATCGCCCGCCCCCCGGCTTCTGTCGTCCGGCAGAGGGCGGGCGGCCCCGACCATTTCAGCGGCCGTACTCCCCTCTCGTTCGCGCCCGCCGACATGGAGACCGCGACGATTGTGACCATCAACGGCGGCAAGTGCGATACCGCGGCGATTGGGACAGCCAGGTTTTCACGGCGGCCCTCCCGGCCCTGTGCGTGCGCATCCGCGCGGCGGTGCCAACAACGACGGCTGGCGACCGCCGAGCCCCCCTCGAGCGCCCTCTGGCGCCCCTTCCTGTACGAAAAGGAGCCCGCCATTCTCCGCCAACCACTGTGGTCGGAGCGCTCGGCGCCTGCCGGCTGGTCGCCTCCCCGGCCCGCCGCGCTTTCCGTAGCATCCACCTTCTCGCAGTCGCGGGTACCGCTCGTGCAGCCCTCCACGCCTGCCGCGGACTCTGCCACCGGGCCCTCCCCCAAGCCCGCTAAGACGTCCGCCCCATTTCAGGGGCGGCACCGACGAAAACCGACCGCGCAATCCGCCGCGACAGCCGTGGGGCCCACCGCCTGGCTCGCCAACGGCCGACTAGGGCTCGCCAAGGGGCGGCGGCTGGGACCGGCCGTGGGCCCTGCCACGCCACCTCCCGGTCCCTCTTCCCGGCTGGCGGTTGGCGCCACCCTACGAGGCGTGGGGCGACAGCTAACCCCCCGTCCGGGAGTCTTCACCACCGGCGACTCGGTGGCGCTCGCCTGACGCGCGCTCGCCCAGGCGGGTCGACCAGTGCGGAGGTCCGGGAGGCACGCAGGACTTTCAGTGGGTGCTGACGCGACGGCTCGCACGGAACACGCCCGCGCCGTGAAATGGGTGGCCCGCGCCGTCGCAGCCGTTTCGGAAGCCGACGCTATCCTAGCCTCTGAGCAGTCCGGTGTACATGGTGCAGGGGACTCAACCCACCCTCGACCCATTGTACGAGCTAGTCCCTGTGCCTCGGCGCCCTCCCCAGCTGTTTCCTGCACACCCTCCGCCTCCCTTCCGGCTGTAACATACGCGCTACCCAAGATGATGGGGTCTGCTCTGGGATGGACGGACGCCGACCGTGTGCCACTTCGTGAGGCCTACCTGGAGGTGACGAGTGACCCGGTGAGGGCAACTACCCGCACCAAGGAGAACCTGTGGGGGACTGTTCACAAGCTTTGGGCTGAGAAAGTGCTTAAGAAGGGGCCGATGAGAGTGGACCGCCTATTAAGCGCGCTGGAAAAGCAGTTCAAGCCCATCCGGGCGGGGGTGAGCACTTTCACGTCGCACTACCTCGCTGTTAAGGCCATGCCGACCACTGGCAACCTGTCTGAGGAGAATATCATCAGCGGCGACGTGGCGCGCTACTGCTCGCTGGACGTGTACGACGCCATCCGTTCCGACCGAGACCAAGACAGGCGCAACGACAAAACGCGGAAAGGCAAGGCCAAGGTCGCACACTGCAATTGGGTTGTGTGTTGGCGCGTTTTGCAGCAGAGTGACAAGTTCAGCGGCGCCGCCAATGGCGGCGACGCCTCTACAAACGACATTTTTTGCGACTCGTCGTCAAACGACGACAAGAGGGGTAGCGGCAGCGGCAGCAGCCGTAGCCGACGCAAAGGCGGCTTCCAGGGTCGCTCTTTTGGCATCAAAGCTGCCAAGACGCAGCGACAAGACGACATCCAGATGGACGCTCAAGTCAAGGACAGTACTGAGGCCCTCCGTAAGCTGACGACGCGCAAAACTAGCGAGCTGCCCTTTGCATGTTTTACTCTTCACCCATGCGGCACACCCCTGACGCGGCTCGGTACCACTTGGCCATTACGCAGAAGATGCTTGAGCGTGCAGGTTTGATGAGCTCTTCTGCTATCGATTTGGGGGGGAGTCAGGGGACTGACGACTCTATCGCTGGTGAGTGGAAGGGCGTTGCTGGTCTGGGTGTTGGCGGCACGACGGGGACGCCGCGGACTGCTGCTTGCCCTGCCGCCGGAGCGCGGGCGCCGCCGGTGCCAGGAGCGCTGGCGGCGCCGTCGGGTGCGGAAGGGACATCTGCATCTGCTCTTGCGGCGGCGTCGGCGCCCAAGTCCGCGGTGGCGCGCGTGCGCCAGAAACAAATGACTGCCGCCGGAATAAGCTCGATGGAGACCAAGCGGCAGGAAGCCGCGGATCAGCTCGCGCGCACCCCGGCCACGACTGGCCTTCTGGTTGAAGAGAGCGAGTCCACGGATAACGACGATGACACCGAGTAGACATACCTGTAGTTTGTTGTCTTTGTGTGGGACATGATGTGTTTGCATGTTGAGTATGACGAAGGATTTTTTTTCCCTGTTTGGCAGGTTTTTTTTTCCTTTACAAGTGCCTTTCCCCCGACCCCGCCGCCGGCCGCCCCCCCCGCCGCCGGCGGCCGCCT
>Ga0209831_1004771_pt1 | contig 10486 bp, 7 predicted proteins | sample Maine_Asex4_meta_FD_187451 | JGI IMG/M metagenome (GOLD analysis project Ga0209831, IMG submission 187451) | Marine algal microbial communities from Maine, USA - Maine_Asex4_metaG (SPAdes) (version 2) | ecosystem: Host-associated > Algae > Red algae > Unclassified | place: Maine, USA | collected...
AACCTTCTTACAGACCCCAAAACCATCACGTCAATCGGTACGAGAAATTGGGCCAATAACGGTCAAGGCATATGACCTTTGGTATAAGACAGAAGCACCCCTACCGCGCCGCTCCAAAATTCACCGCTTTCGATGCGGGGGCGTGAGTGATGGGGTGGTTATTCGTCTTTGTATTCTTCATGGTGGCCGAACCGGCGGAAGTCAACGTCTCGCCTAGCGGCAGCGGCGATATCGTTGGAACGCTTCATTCGACGGTTAGCGATCTCTCCAACATCAACAGCCCGCCGAGTCGCGTCGGCAGCGTTTCTAGTATAGAGCATGGTTTGCGCGATCAGCCCCACACCAATGAACGTCAAAAAAGCTGTGAATGCAGACCAGTAACTGCTGGTTTCAGCGGATCGAGCCGCGACGTATTGCGCGGCAAGATCACAATAATCGGCTTGCTCCGCGTTGCTCTTGGCGGGTGGTTGATTTTCATTAGCTACCGCATTTTCGGACGCGGTCTTGATGAAGCTGCGACCATCGGGAAAGAAGCCGATGGATTGCTGCGATGCACACTTTCTGTGGTAATATTCTGCGTATCTGGGATTATTATCATCGGCCCGTAATAACAGCCAATTTGCGCCAACTGGTATCATCGCGCCAGTAAAGGCTACACAGAGAATGAGCGCTGCAAGAATCAGTTTTTCACTACGGCTAAACATTCGTCAGTGTTAAAGGCGAATATCGCTAACCTCAATCGCCTCCATGCACTGCATGAAGAAAGCCATTGTGAAGCCGCCCCGGCTGATCTTGTTATTCAAGTTCCGTTCGTTCTCCGTCACTCCTACACCCGCCAGCTTCTCCGCTAGTTGCGCGTAGGTGATGCCCTTGCGCTTCAATTCTCCTTTCAGGAGATTCTTCGCTCTCGTCTCGTATTCGACCGTTGCCGGGTCGGATTTGCGGGCTGGCATGTGCGACACTCCATAAATATCATCATATTTAATGATATACACCCTTGACTATGGAGATAACAACCCTCATATTCAGTGAGTAATATCACTGGATATGATGACATGACACAGAAAACGCCTTTCCTTCTCACCGCCGCCACCCGCACCCTTAAACTTAAAGACGTGTACAAGATGGGTGAGCAGAAGGCATGGAAGCAGTTTGTGGCTATCTCAATCGCCTTCTCGACAAGCTGCGCCGTGGTGGCGGTTCGGGTGCGAAGTGTGTCGCATATTATGCGCAGGACTTGCCCGCGCTTGAACCGACATTCTGTAGGGCGCGGCGGGCGCGCTGGACTGCACCCGAATACCGATAGCGCACCGTCGATGGCGTCCAGTTCGGCGCGGGCGCGATCCATGCTGGCTTGATGCCGTTCTATCTCTCGGCACAGATCGACCCGCTTTCGCTGCAATCCACTTATCGTATTTGCATGCTCCATGCCCGAAACACTATCGGAATCAACGGGATTCTGGTATCAGATGCTCGGTGCGTTTGCTACACAATGCCGACACGCCTTGACGTTCGTTCATCTGAAAACCCTACCGTCAGCGCTCGTGGACCATGGATCCCGTGAGTTGCGCCGCGCAGCGGAAGCTACGGGGTGACGGAAAGGTACGATGCGCCCCCCGCGCCTCACGACCCCGCGTTCAGCCGGTCGCTCAACTCGCGGAATTCCCGCCGCAACTGGTCATTGCGAAAGATGCGCTCGATGCCGGGGCTTTGCAGGTTCTGGAGCGCCTCGAAGGACATCGTCGCGCTCTCCATCATGCTGCGCAGCTGAAAGCTGGCATCGACAGTGCGCAGGGTGTTGTCGGCGATGCGCAGTTCGCGCACGGCCTCGTCGCGGGCCTCGGCCACCCCGGCGCGCTGGTCGTTCAGGTGCTGGCGGTAGAATTCGGCGGCCTCGAAGGCGATGGCCTGGGACTGGAGGTTCCCCTGTAGCGCCTCGCGCTGGCGGACGGTGCCGGGCTGTTGCAGCAGGCGACGCGTCTCCTTGCGAGCGGCGTGTACGTCGCGGGTGATGGCGTCGAGGCGGGGAAGGTAGTCGCCGTCGATCCGGTCGATGAAGGTCGATTGCGCGTGGACCAGCACGGCGAGCAGGGCGGTATGCATCGCGTAATAGCGTTTCGCGGTGCCCAAGTCCTCGTCCGTCTCGTCGAGCAGGGCCAGAAGCTGACGGCTGACCCCCCGCGCGGCGTTGTAGGCGGCGGCGATGCGGATCACGTCCTGTCCCGTTACGCTGTCGAGCAGGAGGTCGGCCTCCTCCTCGCTGACGGGGGCGCCGGCGGCCTGCATCGCGCCGCGAAAGCGGTCCTTGGCGTTGCGGATGGCCATGTCGTTCCCGGCGATGCGCGCATGAGCCTCGTCGATCTCCTCGTCGATGGTCGCGCGGTCCTTGGCGAGGCCGAAGGTGCCGGTCAGGCCCGCCACCTCGTCGGGGGCGGAGATGCGCTCCTCCCGCAGCCGCGCGATCTCGGCACGCAATCCGTCGATGGCGTCGCGCCGCGCGCGGATATCGCGCTGGATGGCAGTGACGGGCGCATCGGCCACCACGTCGAAGGCATCGCCCAGCAACCGCTCGGTCCGGCTTTCGGCGTCGTAGCCCAGAGGGCGGGTGAAGAGGGTGCGCAGGCTGTCCTCGGTGCCGACCCGCTCCCGCGCGCGCGCCGCATCCTCCAGCACCTCGCGCACGTCGCCGAACAGGCGCTGCATCCGCCGGTATTCCGCATCGTTCTCGCGGATATCGACGGCGACCGCCCCGCCCGCCTGCTGCGCGAGGGCGGTCAGGGGCGAAAACGCGGTCATCAGGGCGACGAGGGCAAGGGTCGGGCGCATGGGTCGTGGTCCTTTCGGGCGGGCATCGGGCGCCCGGTCGCGGCAGGGCGCACGATAGCACACGAGACCCTGCCAGAATGTGTCCCGGCACCGTTCTTCGCCGATCACGGGGTACCGAACATGGGAACGAAGCCGTTTTGCGGCAAGAGGCATGACTTGTTAACCTCTGCATGCGACTATCTAATGGCTTTAGGACGTGCTCGTCCTTCTCATTCCTCCCCGACTTGGCCGCCCCGTCATTACCGGGGCGGCCCTTTTTTGTCACCCCGGACGCAGCGTCTCGCGGATGAGGGGGGCCAGCCGGTCGGCCCATTCGGCCTGCCCGGCCTCGTCCTCGATCAGGTCGTTGCGCACCTCGATCAGCAGGCTCGGCAGGCCGCGCGGAAAGGCGAGGCGGTCGAGCGTCTCGCCCGTGTTCCCGCCCAGATACGGCTCGTTCGCGCCGATGCACAGGTCCGGGTCGCGGCGCAGCAGGTCCAGCAGCTTCAGCGCGCTCGCCTCGTCCTGACCCCACAATACCCCCGCATGCCACGGGCGCGGGGGGCGGCCATTGAGCTGCGGCGTGAAGCTGTGGATCGAGACGATGGCGGGGTGCACGTCGCGGTCGATCTGCGCGGCGATAGCGGCCTGATAGGGGCGGTAGCACAGGTCGAGGCGGCGCTCGGTCTCCACCGCGTCGACGCCGCGATTGCCGGGGACGATGGCCCCGTCGGATATCTTCATCACCAGCGTGGGGTCGTCCTCGCCCCGGTTCGGGTCGATCAGCAGGCGCGAGAACCCCGAGAGGACGGCGACCGCGTTGAGCCGCGTCGCCAGCGCCCGCGTCAGGCCCGCCGTGCCGATATCGTAGCCGATATGCCGCTCGAACTCCGCCGGATCGAGGCCCAGCGTGCCGTAACCGGGGGGCAGCGCGTTCGATGCATGGTCGGCGATCAGGATCAGGCCGGGGGGCGCACCGGGATTGACGGTCTCGACGGGGGCGAAGGTCATGGAAGCGGCTCGCGGGTGGGGGATGCGCACTCCCCTATATCGCGTCAGGGTTCCACGGGGTAGCCCGTCATTTCCAGATAGCCGATGCCCCCCTCCGACCCCGTCACCGTGATCGGCCCTTCCCAGTAAGGAAAGGAGGTGCCGTTCCAGCTATCGGGGTTCAGCGCCTCGACGGTGACATCCAGATCGCGGCCCTCAACGGATAACTGCCATTTCACCGGCACGTCACGCCCCGCCACGCGCACTTCGGCCAGCGGCTCCATGGCGATGGCCTCGCGGGGGAGCGCGGTGCTCGTGCCGTCCGCCTCGATCCAGTTGCCCGCGAAATACGGCGCGCGCTCCTCGCTGCGCAGGCGGAACAGCATCACCTTGGCCCCGCTGTCCAGATGCAGCGAGAACCAGTCCCACCCCGTCTGATCCGGGGCGAGGAGCCGGGAGAACCATTCGCGGTCCATCCACGCACGGCCCGTGACCTCGCGCGGCGTGCCGTCGAGCGTGACGGTGCCGGTGACGTCGAAGAACGGCTGGCTCACGTAGTAGGATGCCTGCCCCTGATCGGATTTTCGGCTGTACCCGCCCTCCCCTTGCAGGACCATGGGCGCATCGGTGGCCAGATCGAGGTCGTAGGAGAAATCCGCGCCCGTCGCGCTCAGGCGCAGGGGGGCGAACGTGTCGGCCCCGCTGACGAAGGACCAGTCGTCGATCCACGCGGCGAAGGGGGAAGCGCTCGCCCCCGCCTGCCCGATGCCCCCGCGCGACAGGCGCTCGGCATGGCGGTGCGTGTCCCGCGTCGTGACGGCGGTGTGGCCCATCCAGTATTGCTGGCTCGCCCAGCCCTGCGAGTCGTCGTTCGGGGCGGCGGCCTGCCGGAACAGGGTCCATTGCACGCCTAAATCCTCACCCGCCTCGTCGGTCAGGTTGGCGGTGACGTACCACCATTCGATGCGATGCTGCGGATGCGCGCCGTGGTCGCGGGGGAAGACGATCTCGGTGCCGGGGCGCACGGCGGGGTAGCCGTCGGTTTCGGTGCCCAGCCCCGCGAAACCCTGCGCGAGGGCGGGAAGGGGGGCGACGGCCAACAGGGCGGCAAGAATCCTAGCGTTCATCGGTGAAGACCCTCACGAGGCGAACCGGGGAGATGCGGTAGAGACTGCGCACGGGCCAGATCGCCGCCACCGCCGCCGTGACCACCGCCAGCGCGACCAGCGCCGCCCATTGCCCCGGATACAGATGGAACGGCAGCCGCCAGCCAAACGCCTGCACGTTCACCACCGCCACGAGGCACCACGCCACCGCCAGCCCCAACGGAATCGCCAGGAGCGCGGTGAAGAGCGCCATCGCCAGCGTCTTGGCCAGTTCCAGCCCCGCCAGCCCCCGCCGCGTGATCCCGGCGGCCCAGAGCGGGGCAAGCTGCGGCAGGCGCATTTCGGACAGGGTGAGCAGCGACATGAACAGCGCGAACCCGGCAACGCCCATGGTCAGCACATTGAGCGCGGCGGTCACGGCGAAGGTATCCTCGAACACCCCGCGCGAGTAGTCCTTGAGCGATTTCTGATCGATCAGCGTGTCCTCCAGCCCGAACCGCTCGCGCATCGCGGCGATGACGGCGTCGGTGCGGCCCGGCTCCACGCGCAATCCCGTCCCGCCCCTTCGCGCGGCGGGGAAGCGGTCGGCCACGGCCTCGATATCGGCGCTGATCTGGCCCTTCGGATTGCCGTAATCGGGGTAGATGCCCGCGACCGGGGCGGTCCATGCGCCCACCGCGACGGTATCGCCCAGGTTCAGGTCCATGCGCGTGGCGAGTTGCTCGCTGGCAAACACCGCTTCCCCCGCCGCGACCCGGTCGAAGGCGTCCGCCGCGATGGACCGCATGGGCCAGCTTCCCCGGTACGTCGCATGGTCGGCAAAGCCCACGACCGTCACGGGCAACCCGTCGATGCGGGTATCGGCGCGCAGGGTCGGGAGGATGGCGGTCACGTCCGCTTGCGTCTCCAGCCACGCGCGGATCGCCGCAGATTCTTCGTCGCTCCGCGCCTCGTAATACACCTCCGCCACCAGCCGCCGGTCGAGCCAGTCGGTGAAGGTATCGCGAAAGCCGTTGACCATCGTGCCCACGCCGATATTCGCGCCCAGCGCCAGCAAGAGCGCCATGAGCGCGAGCGACAGCCCCGAAAGCTGCTGCTGCGCATCGGCCCAGAACCACTGCGCCAGCGGCCCGCGCGCCATGCCCTGCCCCGCCTTGAGGATCAGCGCCAGCGCGGGCGGCAGAAGGAGCGCGGAGCCGAGGAGGAGCGCGGCCAGCCCGGCGAACCCCGCCACCAGCCCGTCGGCGAAGAGCATCAGCCCCGCCGCCGCGACCAGCAGCACGACGGCGAGCGCCCCTTGCGCCTGCAACCACCCCCGTTGCGCCGCGCGCCACGCATGGCGGCGGGCGGCGGCCAAGGGGGGCATCCGGTACGTCTTGGCGAGGCTGTACCCCGCCGCCCCCAGCGCCCCGAGCACCGAAATCGCCACCCCCGCCAGCCACCACGAGGGCCGCAGCGACAGCGTGCCCGGCACGTCGGCCCCGTACAGCCCCCCGAGGCTGGCCGCGACGTTCGGCATGAGGGCCGAGGCGATAGATACCCGCCGATCACCCCCCGCGATCCCCGCCAGCAGCGCCAGCGTCAGCAACTCGCCCAAGAGCACCACCGTCAGCATCCGCGCCGAGATCCCCAGCGCGCGCAGGGTGCGCATCACCGGCAGGCGTTGCTCGAAGGCCAGCGCGATGGCGGAATAGACGATGAAGAGACCCACCAGAAAGGCGAGCAACCCGAAGGCCGTCAGGTTGAGGTGGAAACTGCTCGTCAACCGGTCCAGATCGCCCTGCGCCTCCTCCTCCACCTGCGCCAGCGGCAGATCGGTCGCCTCGCTCAAGGGCGCGGCGGGGGCGGGCCGGTCGGGGTCGAGCAGCAGGCGCGTCACCTGCCCGGGCGCATCCAGCACCCCCTGCGCCGCGCCGATATCCATCAGCAGCAGATTCGGGGCCAGATCGTCCTGCGCCGTCAGGGGCGGCAGGCCCGGCTCGCCCGCCAGCATCGCCACGGTCTCGGGATTGGCGAAGGCGCGCCACGGGGGGGCCATGAAGCCGTCGAACATCGCCGCATCCGGCGGGCCGTTCGCTTCGCCCACCATCCGCGCGGCGGCGGGCAGGGTCAGCGGCTCGATCCCGATCACGCGCACCCGCGTCTCGGCGAAGCGCAACGACCCCTCCAGCACCGGCGAGACCGGCCACCCGGCCCGGCGCAGATCGACGAACGCACCTTGCGAAAACCGCGCCCCGCCCGGCATCGCCAGCGACGGCACCGCATCGCCCCCCAGCGTGCGCGCGGCCTGGTCGTAGGAGGCACGCGCCTGCGCGTTCAGAGCCTGCACCCCGCTCCACAGCGCCGTCGCGATCATCAGCCCGCCGAGCAGGGCGACGAGTTGCAGCGGCTTCCTGCGCCAGTGGCTCAGGAGGGCCGCGAGGGTGTGGAGCGCCCGGTTCATGGATGTGCAGATGCGCGTGACGGGGGCGAGGTCAAGCGGATGCGTCGCCGTGCCCGGCCTAGATATCCAGCGCCCCCTGTCCCCCCTGCTTCTCGCGCGCGGCCTTGCGCGTCTGGGCAGGCAGGGCGAAGGGCAGACGGACGGCGCGGTCTCGCAGGGCGAGCGCCTGCTCGACGGTCACGATCTGGAGCCGGGGCACGGGGTCGAACCCCTCGACGGTGCAGTGTCCGGCTGCCGCCGCCTCGCTCACCATGGGCTTGGTCGGCTCGGTCAGGGTCAGCAGGATGCCGACATCGGCACTCAGGCGCGAGACGACGCTGTCGAGGTCGCGCACCATGCCGACGCCGACATTGCGGCCTCCCTTGACCGAGACGACGGCGCGCCTGTCCTTCTTGCCGCCGAAATACTTGTTGCCGTCGAAGCCGCCATCGGCGCCCTTCTTGCCGAGGTTGCCGGGCTGGGCGTCGATGAGGGAGAGCGCCCATTTCTCGAATTCGTGCTTGTCGGCCTCGGCCAGCGCCCGCGCGCCGCCCAGATCGGTGGGCACGCCATGCGTCTCGAAGGCCACGTCCTCGAACGCCTCGCGCAGGCGCTTGTCGATCAGGCCGATGGCCAGATGGGTGACGTCGATCCCGATCCAGCGCCGCCCCAGTTTCTGCGCCGCATGGACGGTGGTGCCGCAGCCGCAGAACGGGTCCAGGACCACGTCGCCCTCGTTGGAGGAGGCGGCGACGATGCGTTCGAGCAGGGCGACGGGTTTTTGGGTGGGGTAGCCGAGGCGTTCTTTTGCCATCGAATTAACGGGCGGTATGTCTGTAATAGTATCTTGTATTGGTTGACCCTGCTGTAAATATCTTTTCAATTGAGGAAAACCTGGCTTTCCGGCGCGTCCCGGCGTCATGTATATGTAATTTTCTTCCTTCAAAATATCTAATTTCTCCTGAGTAGAAAGATCTTCAAAATCTCCGATCTCTTTCAATACAGCCCGGGGGACACCCCAATGTCGGCCAATAGAATTTGGATCATGACCCATCCAAGGCTTTCCAGAATCCCCCTTTCTGACCCCGGATGCTGTCAAGTCTGAAAGCCGATATATGCCGCGTTCATCATGATATTTATACTTATCTGATATGTATTTTTCAGAATAATCCTGAAAAGTTTTATTCCATATACCTTGACTACTCTTCCAGTAGAAAAAGATTGTGTCATGCACCGGTCCCCAACGATTGGGGTTATTTGCGGAACTGGTCCTTTGCCAAACGACCTCATTCCGAAAATTTTTCGCCCCAAATACTGCATCCAGCAATATCTTCAGATAATGGCTCGCTGCCGGGTCGCAGTGCAGATACAGACTGCCCGTCGGTTTCAGGACCCGGTGCAGTTCCAGCATCCGCACGGCCATCATGGCGAGATAGGCCATCATGTCATTCTCGCCCAGAAACGCCCGCATGGCGCGCAGCATCTCCGCCGCCGCGCCGCTGGGACCACCCATCACCTCCGCAAAGGCTTCCTCGGCCGAATCGGTCCAGTGCCAGGTATCGTCGAACGCCTCGATCTGCGCCGTGCTGTCATTGCCCTGCGGCCCCCGGAAGAGCACGTTGTAGCTGGCATTCGAGTTGAAGGGCGGGTCGAGATAGATCAGGTCGACGCTCTCGTCCGCGATGCTCTCGCGCAGGACGCGCAGATTGTCGCCGTAGTACAGGTGGTTCGCCATTGCCCGCTCCCGGTTGCAGGAAGACGTTGTGACAGGGATCGGGGGCGGGGGAAAGGGTCATGTGTTCAGGCCAGCCGCCCCTGTACCAGCGTCACCCCCCGGTCGAGCATCCCGGCGAGGCGAGCGCTGTGCGTGACCATGAGAAAGGTGCAGCCGGTGCGCGCGACCAGATCGAGGGCCAGTCGCATCACCGCGTCGCCGCTTTCCTCGTCGAGGTTGCCGGTCGGCTCGTCGGCGAGGATGAGGTCGGGGCGCACGGCGAAGGTGCGACCGATGGCCACGCGCTGCTGCTGTCCGCCCGAAAGCTGCTCCGGGTAGCGGTCGAGGAGAGGCGTCAGGCCGAGGCGGTCGGCAAGTTCGCCCTGCCAGTCGGGGTCGTGCGCCCCCGCGATGCGGGCCTGGAAGGCGAGGTTGGCGGCCACCGTCAGGCTGGGGATCAGGTTGAACTGCTGGAAGACCAGCCCGATGCGGCGACGGCGCAGATGCGCGCGGCCCGCATCGTCCAGCGCCGTGATCTCGGTATCGCCGAGGTGGACGGTGCCCGAATCGGCGGCGTCGAGACCGGCGACGAGGTGGAGGAGCGTGCTCTTGCCCGACCCCGATTCCCCCATCAGCGACAGGCTCTCCCCCGCCCCGACATCGAGGTCGACCCCGCGCAGCACGGGCAAGGGGCCTTGCGGCGTGTCGTAGGATTTGGCGAGGGCGCGGATGGCGAGCATGGGCTGTCCGGGATTATGGGGGATCTCGGACAGGCAAGCTGGGGCGCGCGGCCCCGAAGTCGATGCGACCGGGCGACGCCTATGCGACCCGGGCGGCATCCTCTTCCGCGGGCGTTCCGGCGGCGGCGGCGATCTCGGCGATGCGCCGGGCGGCTTCGGGCGCGGGCACGGGACGGCAGAAGTGGAACCCCTGCATCTGCTGCGCGCCGATCTCCTCGACCAGCCTGGCATGCGCCTCCGTCTCGATGCCCTCGGCCACCACCTCGGTATCGAGCGAGCGGGCGATCTGCATGATCGATTCGAGGATCGCGCGGTGTTCGGCCGATGTGGGCGCGGGGTCGATCAGCTCGCGGGCGATCTTGAGACGGTCGGGCCGCAGCGACAGGAGCGCGAGAAGCGAGGCGTGCCCGGTGCCGAAATCGTCCACCTCGATGGCGATGCCCATCTCGTCGATCGCGTCGAGCGTGAAGCGCAGGGTGTCGTCCATCCGGTCCGCCAGCACGCTTTCGAGCACCTCGAACGAGACGCAGCCGGCGGGGATGTCCATCGCGCGCAGGCGGGGGATCAGCTCCGGGTCGGCGAGGCGACGGGCGGAGACGTTGACCGACAGGTTCGGCACGTCCAGCCCCGCCTCGCGCCAGCCTGCGAAATCGACCAGCCCCTGACGCAGGATCGCGTCGTCGATATCCTCCGTGATCCCGAGGCGCGC
>Ga0209831_1004772_pt1 | contig 10485 bp, 10 predicted proteins | sample Maine_Asex4_meta_FD_187451 | JGI IMG/M metagenome (GOLD analysis project Ga0209831, IMG submission 187451) | Marine algal microbial communities from Maine, USA - Maine_Asex4_metaG (SPAdes) (version 2) | ecosystem: Host-associated > Algae > Red algae > Unclassified | place: Maine, USA | collected...
TGCGTCGTTCCTGACGGGCGAGACCGACGCCATCGTGGTCGACGTCGGCGGCACTTCCACCGACGTCGGCGCCCTCGTCAGGGGCTTCCCGAGAGCGGCTGGCACCGCGGTCGACGTCGGCGGCGTGCGCACGAACTTCCGCATGCCGGACGTCTACTCGATCGCGCTCGGCGGCGGCACCGTGATCAGACCCGGTGCCGGGCCAGACGACCCGCCCGCGGTGGGCCCGCGCTCGGTCGGCTACCGCATCGGTTCCGAGGCGCTCGTGTTCGGCGGCAAGACCCTGACCGCGACCGACGTCGCCGTGGGGCTCGGACTCGCCGACGTCGGAGAGCGCCCGCGTACCGACGCGATCGGTCGCCCGCGGCTCGAGGCCGCGAAGGCGTGCATCGACGCGATGATGCTCGCGGCCGTCGACCGGATGCGCGTCTCCGCCGAACCGGTTCCGATCCTGGCCGTCGGCGGGGGCAGCCTGCTGATACCGAACACGCTCGCGGGTCTCGAGGTGCGGCGCCCCGAGCACTTCGCCGTCGCCAACGCCGTGGGCGCCGCCATCGGACAGGTCAGCGGCGAGGTCGACCGCGTCTTCGGCCTCGACTCGATGACGCGCGACGAGGCGCTCGCCGAGGCCCGCCGCGAGGCGACGATGCGCGCGATCGCCGCGGGCGCCGACGCCGACACGATCGAGCTCGTGGACCAGGAGGACGTGCCGCTGGCCTACCTACCCGGCAACGCCACGCGCGTCCGCACCAAAGTCGTCGGCACGCTCGGGGGGGACGAATGACGGATCGGGACGCGACGTCGGTGCGCGGCGATGGAGGGGTAGATCTGAGCGGTGTCGACAGGATGGGCATCGGGCTCGACGACCTCGACGCGCTCGAGATCGGCGCGGCGATCCTCGGGACCGGGGGCGGGGGGAACCCCTACATCGGCAAGCTGCGCTGCCGCGAGGAGCTGAAGAAGGGTCGCGCGATCGAGCTGATCTCGCTCGACGACCTGCCGGACGACGCGCTCGTGGTCTCGCTCGGCGGCATCGGTGCCCCGGTCGTCGGCGTCGAGAAGATCGAGCAGGGCGACGAGTGCCTGCTCGCGCTGCGCGCGCTCGAGGCCGAGCTCGACTGCCGAGTCGACGCGCTGGTGTCGGTCGAGATCGGCGGCGCGAACTCGATGGAGCCCATGCTGACCGCGGCCCAGGCAGGTCTCCCCGTCGTCGACGGCGACGGCATGGGGCGGGCGTTCCCCGAAATGCAGATGACCACGTGGTCGATCTATGGCCACGTGAGCACGCCCGCGACGATGGTCGACGATAAGGGCAACACGGTCGTGTTCCGGCGCACCGAGTCCGAGGTCTGGCTCGAGACGCTCGCACGCGCGGCCGTCGTCGCGATGGGAGCGGCTGCCGGGCTCGCGAGTGCCCCGATGCGCGGCGACTTCGTCAAGCGCGCGGCGATCCCGGGTACCGTCACCCAGGCCCTGCTTCTCGGACGGGCCGTGCTCGAGGCGCAGCGCGAGCACCGGGACCCGGTAGAGACGGTGCTTGAGCACGAGGACGGGCGGTTCCTGATGAACGCGAAGATCGTCGATCTCGAGCGTCACCTGAAGGGCGGCTTCGCGGTCGGGCACGTCAGTCTCGAGGGCTTCGGCCCGTCCGCCGGCGAGACCGGCCGGATCGAGCTGCAGAACGAGTTTCTGGTGTTCCGCCGCGACGGCGCGGTCGAGGTCACGGTGCCGGACCTGATCGTGGTGCTAGACGCCGACACGGGCCTGCCGATCACGACCGAGGTGCTGCGCTACGGCCAGCGCGTGGCGGTGTTGGCGCTGCCGAGCCACGAGCTGCTGCGCACCCCCGAGGCGCTCGCCGTCGTCGGCCCCGCCGCCTTCGGCTACCCCGAGATCGAGTTCCGGCCGATGACACGGACCCGCTGAGACCACGCTCGCCGCGGTTCCGCGACCGCGAACGGCGCCGACACCTTTCACCGACAACTACCGACGAGGACACCACGATGGGATCGCCAGCAACGAACGCCCCCCGACTTCTCGCCCTGATCGCCATCGGTCTCGCGGCCGCATCGGCCGCCAACGCGAAGAACGTCGCGACGGTCAACGCGACGCAGATCTTCGGCACGGTCGATCCGGCCAAGATCAACGACTACACCGAGTACATGGCCGGCGTGAACCTCTACGACGGGTTGACGACCCTCGACGGCGAGGGTGCCATCGTGCCGCTGCTCGCCGAGAGCTGGGAGGTGTCGGACGATGCACTGACCTGGACCTTCACGTTGAAGGAGGGCGCCACGTTCCAGGACGGCTCGCCGGTCGAGGCGAAGGACGTGGCCTGGTCGGTGGACCGGCTGCTGTCGATCAACCAGGGACCGGCGAACCTCTTCGAAGGCGTACTGAAGCCCGGCTCGACCACCGCGCCGGACGCCCGCACCGTACGCTTCCAGCTCGACAAGGTGTACGCGCCGTTCCTGACGACGACCCCGATCCTGTTCGTGATCGACAGCGACCTCGCGAAGGAGGAAGGCGGGGACGACGAATGGGCCGAAGACTGGATCGGGGACAACAGCGCCGGGGCCGGCCCGTTCCGGCTCGCGAGCTGGGAGCGGGGCGCCTCGATGGTGCTGGGAAGGCACGACGGCTACCACCTCGGCTGGGACGAGAACTCGATCGATGAGGTCCGGTTCGTCGTCACGACCGAGGAGGCCACCGTCAAGGCGCTCGCCGCGTCGGGCGAGCTCACGATGTCGTCGGACTCCCAGGCGCTCGAGACCTACGAGTCGATCGGACGCATGGACGGCTACCGTATCCATTCCTTCCCGACCGCGACGAACTTCTACCTGAAGCTCAACCACCAGCTTCCGCCGACGGATGATCTGAACATCAGGAAGGCGATCGCCGCGGCCACCGATTACGACACGATCCGCGAGGCGCTGCTACCCGGCGAGCCGCTTGCCGGCCCGATGGCGCCGACGTTCGCCGACGCCTATCTCGACGAGCTCGAGATGCCGAGCTTCGACCTCGAGGAGGCGAAGCGTCTCGTCGAGACGAGCGGCTACGCCGACGCGACGCCCATACCGATCGAGGTGATGTACGTCGCCGGGCTCGCCTTCGAGGAGGAGATCGGCCTGCTCCTGAAGAGCACCCTCGACCAGATCGGCTTCGACGTCACGCTCCGGCCCGAGCCCTGGAACCGGATGACCGAGCTCGCGAGCGATCCATCCACGACGCCCGCGATCAACCAGGTGTTCTACGGACCCACCTACCCCTCCCCGGACAGCTTCTTCTTCCCGCAGTACGACTCCAGTGCCGCGGGCACCTGGGCGTCGATGGAGTGGCTCGAGAACGACGAGATCGATGCGCTGATCGACGAGGCGCGCGGCGAGACCGATGTCGACCGTCAAAACGAGATCTACAGGGAGCTGCAGCGGAAGCTCGTCGACATGCAATCGGATGTCTTTCTGCTGACCCAGACGAGCCAGGTGGCGATGTCGGACTGCATCGAGAACTTCACGTGGGTGCCGATGCAGAGCTTCGAGTACAACTTCCACACGATGAAGTGGGCGTGCGACTGAGTCGCGGTCGCTGAGGTGGGCCTCCGCACCAAGGTGCCCGGTGACCACCGCCGAGGGCTTCACCCCGGCGGCCTCCAGCGCGCCCCCGAGGCGCACGCCGATCCACTTCGAGTTGCCGATCGCGCCGAGCGTCCACTGTTTCCGCTTGGCCGGCGGATCGAAGGCCGCGCGGCCGTTGCCCCCGCACTCGATCTGCAGGGCGAGCAGGCGACCTCGAGCCGCGACTTCATCACCGCGATGCTCGAGGTCAGCGGCGTCTCGACCTCGCCGTCGATGCTCAGCGACCAGTCGTCGACGTTCACGTTCGTCGGCACGCCGTCGCTGCGCACGAAGTGTCGCTTGATCGGTGTGATGTCGGCGTCGAGCAGCTTCCCGTCGGACGACATCGTGCCGGTCATGCGTCCTGCCGATGCAGGATGACGAAATGCTTGGTGGCCGTCTCCATCACCTCCCACTCGCCCTCGAACCCGTTCGGTATGAGGAACGAGTCGCCCGGTCCGAACTCCTGCCGCTCGCCCGAGTCAGCGATCAGGGCGACGCGCCCCGAGAGAAGCGTGCAGAACTCGTCCCTACCGTCGAATGCACGCCACCTGCCCGGGGTGCTCGTCCAGGTACCCGTTTGCAGCGCGCCGTCCGCATGACGGATCTGGCTCGTGTGCCGCGGGTCGCCGTCGAGGACCCGGTCGGGAAGGTCCGCCAGCCGCCGGCGCTCCGGCGCATCCATCGCCGCAACGAACCGGACGACGGACGTCGCCCTGTCGCTTGCGGTGTTCGTCCCGGCCTCTTCCTCGATCCGTTCGTTCATGGTCGTTCCTCCCGTCGCTCGATGTGATGGTCTCTCGCCCAGGCGCACGCGTTCATCCATGCCAGGATGGTCAGCGGTTCGCCCCGTGTCGCGGTCGGCTCCGTTCCGGTGCGCACGTCAAGTCAGCACGAGCACGCCGATCAGGATGAATCCGGCGATGAACACGGTCTCGGCGACGATCAGCGCGATCGCCTGCCCGCCGACGTCGAGGATGCTCTTCAGGGACGTCTTCATCCCGACCGCCGCGATCGCCGTCAGCAGCGCCCAGCGCGAGAGATCGCCGAGCAGGTCCGACACCGCCTGCGGAACGAGTTCGGTCGAGTTGATGGCCGCGAGAACGAGAAACGCGACCACGAATCCAGGCATCAGCGGTGGACGCTGACCGTCGACGAGCGTCTCCTCGCCGCGCAGACGAATCAGCAGGGCGATGACCAGCACGACCGGCGCGAGCATCGTCACGCGAATGAGTTTGACCAGGGTGGCGACCTCACCGGTCTCGTTCGAGACTGAGAAACCCGCGCCGACGACCTGCGCGACGTCGTGGATCGTGCCGCCGAGAAACACGCCGCTCGCGCGGTCGTCGAGTGTCAGGACTTGGCTGACGATCGGGTAGGCGACCATCGCGATCGTGCTCAGCACCGTCACGCTCAGGACCGTGAACAGCAGATTCCTCTCGGAGTGTTCGTTCTGCGGCAGCACGGCGGCGATCGCCATGGCTGCCGAGGCTCCGCAGATGGCCACCGATCCGCCGCTCAGGAGCCCGAGTCGATACCCGCGGCCGAGCACGCGGGCACCGAGCCAGCCGACCCCGATCGTCAACACGACACCCGCGACCACCAGTGCGATCAGCGCCGGCCCGAGACCGATCAGCAGCTCGATACTGATGCGCACCCCGAGGAGCGCGACGCCGAGCCGCAGCACGGTGCGCGAGGTGAAGTCGATGCCGGGCCGGCAGACGCCCTCCTCGGCGAGAAAGTGAAACGCGATACCGAGCAACAGCGCCATCAGCATCGCCGGCGCGCCGTAATGCTCGGACAGGAACTGCGCGGTGACGGCGACGACCAGCGCGGTCAGGAACCCCTTGCCCTTGTCACGGGCGAAGTCGGACAGGCGATCGAGCGGCGCCGCGGATGCAATGTTGGACACGTCGTTACCCATGAAGTAGTGGAGATCGCCTCGAACGGTGGGCGCGTCGTGCCGTTCCGCGCGAAGAGGCACCGGCGCGCGAACCATCGGTGTACGGATTCGCCGGCCTGACCGGCGCGGTGGAGGACCGGCGGCTCGACGAGCCGCCGGCCTGCGCTCAGGAGGCGAGCGGCTGGGGACGCATGTCCGCCTTGTCGATCCCCGCCACCCGGTTCGGCGCCGTCATCGCGTCGCGCCGGAACGGCTCGCCGAGCTCCTCGTTCAGCACCACCTCGATGAACGTCGTGACGTTGCCGTTCATCTGCTCCTCGACGGCCGTCTCTAGCGCCGCGTCCCCTGGAAGCCGCCCTGACCGATGGTGCGGTTGCCCGCGGGTAGCCGTCGGCCATCATGCCGCCGCTGGTCTCGTGGGCACAGTCCCGGACGGGAATGCCCGCTTCCGGAAACAGGTCCGAGATCGGCATCATCGCGGAGCCGATGATCCCGAAGGCGTGTTCGATGCCGTGCATCTGCAGCACCTTGATGAATGCTTCTTCGGTCGACATCATCATGGCGCGTTTCCTCCCGAGGACGTGGGTCTGGACATCGGGACGCGGCCTTTCTGGCCGAGCTTCTCGTCGTTGAACCAGTACCAGCCATACATCCCTCGCTGGCCGAGTCGCCGGAACGGCGTGAGGATGCCGTGACTCGGCAACGGCGAGGTGAAGATCGGCAGGTCGAAAGCGGCGCAAGTCTCGCCGGCTACCAATTGCGCCATGCGCCGTCCGGCCTGAGCGGAGTACATGACGCCGTTGCCGCCGTAGCCCATTGCGTAGTAGATCGTCTGGTCGGGATCCGGCCGGTGAATCCGCGGCATCATGTCGTGGCTCACGTCGACCCAGCCCCACCAGGAGTAGTCCAGGTCGATGCCTTCGAGCGCCGGAAACTTGCGCGCGAGACCGGCACGCAGCAGCGCGAGGTGCTTGGGATTCTCGGCATCGTGTCCCGTGAGGGCGCTTCGGCTACCGATCTGGACGCAACCGTCCGGGAGGTAGCGGTAGTAGTGGCGAAGCACGCGTGTGTCGGTCAGCGGGGAGCCGGTCCGGAAGCCACAGGCCGCCTTCTCGTCGTCCTCGAGCGGACGCGTGACGATCGAGTTCGAGAGGATCGGCATCAACCGGTTCTTCGTGCGATTGGTCAGCCCCGGCGGGGTGTAACCGGCCGTGGCGAGCGCCACCGACTTCGCCCGCACGACGCCGCCAGGCGTCGTCAGGTGATGCACGCCGTTCACGATGCGCCAGCCGAGCACCGGACTGGCCGGGTGGACCTTCGCCCCGAGCTTGCGAGCGAGACGCAGGTAGCCGAAGGCGAGCTTCGCGGCGTGGATGCAGGTGCCGTCGGGCTCCCAGAGCGCCCCGCAGGCCTCTTGATCGCGCACGTGTTCCTCGTGCAGCTCGTCGCGGGAGAGCATGCGGGCACCGTAGCCGAACGTGTCGTTCAGCAGCGCGCACTCCTTGGCGAGCTTCGGCATGGCACCGGGCTTGTGTGCGATGTAGAAGTGTCCGCCTTCCTGCGGGTCGCAGTCGATCCCGTCCTCGCCAATCAGCCCGCGGAACAGGTCGAACGCCTCGGTCACCTCGTCGTGCATGCGCCGGGCAACGTCCACGCCCCAGCGCTTGATCCACTCCGAGCGCTTGAGCCGACCCGAGGAGATCTGCGCCTGACCGCCGTTGCGCGTGGAGCAACCCCAGGCTACCGTGTTCGCCTCGAGCACGGTAGCCTCGATGCCGTGATCGCGCGCGAGGTGGATGGCGCAGGAAAGCCCGGTGTAACCCGAGCCGATGATCGCCACTTCGGTGTCGAAGTCCTCCGAGACCGGACCGTCGTCCCCGGGCGGCGCCCCGGCCGTGTCGATCCAGTAGGTCGGTGCGTAGGCGCGATTGTGCCCGGGCCCCGCGTCCACGACTGGATCGTAGTGCGGGTCGTAGCTCGCCTTCGGCCAGTGCTTCGGACGGCGTCCGCCGCCCGGGGCGGGCATCGGCGCCACCTCTTCTCGCTGCCCCTCTTCGCTCACGTCCGGCCGTCCCTCAGTTCGTGCGCTGCTTGCGCAGTGCCTGCTTGACGACGATCTCCCCGTTCCGCAGCGTGAACAGGTCCGCGCCCTGTGCCTCGATCCGCCGACCGTCCGCGCCGGTACCGGAGAAGGTCCACTCCGAGACCGCGCGATTGCCGTGAACGAAGTGGCCGTGGTGATCCCAGTGGGCATCGCTCATTCCGGCCCAGACGCCCGCGAACGCCTCGGCGATGGCGGTGGCACCATCGATCCGGGTGCCGTGGACCTCGGGTCCGGCAACGGTGTAGAACACGCAGTCGTCGGCGAAGTGCGTCATCACCGCCTCGATGTCGTGTCGGTTGAACGCGTCGAAGGTCGCAGCGAGTTGCTCGGCCGTCAGTGGCTTGCTCATGCAGGGTGTCCTCCCGGATGATGGGCAGATCGAGAGATGCGGTGACCGGATCCCGATGCGTCCGAACGGTGATGTGTCCGGACGGTAGTGAGTAACCCCATTTCCCGATACCTCCACGAGAGGAGGAACGGTTAATCCAGGCACCTTTCCATCGGGCCGGGCGCCCGACCGGCACCACTGCCTCCTCCGCGTGGTCGTCGACCGACGTCCGCTGGCGCCAACAGGACGATGCGCCTGGTTCGATTCGCGAAGGTAGCGTTGCGCTACGATTCAGTGCAATGCTGTCACCACACCAGTGAGTCGACCGCTCGACTCGACGGCGCCTCCCCTTGGTGCGTCCCTCCGCTGGAGGGGCGCACCGCCACGAACAGTCGCCCGAGGAACCCGACGGCGACTGTCTTCATCGATAGCACGGAGAGAACCATGAGGATCGCAACAAGGCTGACTACGGCGGCGGTCGCCACCGCCCTGGCCCTGGCACTGGGGGCCGCACCCGCCTCGGCCAAGAACTTCAAGATCGCCGTCGGCGACAGCGGCGGCAGCAGTCAGGAGGCCACCGGACTCGGGTTCAAGTCCGCACTCGAGGAGCTCTCGGGCGGCGAGCACACCGCGACGCTGTTCCTGAACGGGCAGCTCGGCTCGGAGCAGGACACCGTCAACGAGGCGGCCATCGGCACGCTCGACATGTCGCTGCTCGCGATCAACAACGTGACACCGTTCTCCCCGACTGTCGGCGTGTTCTCCCTGCCTTACGTCATCCTGAGTCTGGAGGACGCCGAGAAGCTGACCCAGGGCCCGATCGGCGACGAGCTGACCGAGAACACGATCAACGATGCCGGCGTGCGCATCATCGCGTGGACCTACACGGGCTTTCGCGTGCTGACCAACTCCAAGAAGCCGGTCAAGTCGGTCGCCGATCTGCAGGGCCTCGTCATCCGGGTCCCGAAGAACGAGATCATGATCGACACCTACAAGTCCTGGGGCATCAGCCCGACGCCGATGGCGTGGTCGGAGACGTTCGCGGGGCTGCAGACGAAGGTCGTGGACGGCCAGGACAACCCGTACACCACCATCAACGCGATGAAGTTCTACGAGGTCCAGAAGTACGTCACCAACATCCGCTACATCTTCTCGATCGAGCCACTGATCATCTCCGAGCAGATCTTCCAGGAGCTCTCCGCCGAGGACCAGGAAGTCGTGCTCGAGGCGGGCAAGGCGGCCACCCAGGCCTCGGCCGAATTCCTCCGCGAGAAGGAGGCCGAGATCAAGGAGAAGCTGATCGCCGAGGGCATGGAGATCTCTGACCCGGAGAACGACGAGGAGGAGTTCATCAAGCTCGCCACCGAGGCGGTCTGGCCGAAGTTCTACGAGAGCATCGGCGGCGTCGAGAAGCTCAACGCCGTGCTCGCCGAGATCGGGCGCGAGCCGGTCGCCGAGTAGCGACACGACGCGGGCCGGCCGGTCAGGATGACGGTCGGCCCGATGTCGTCACGGGGAGCATTCGAAGACGCTCCCCGCTTCGATTCGCGAGAGGGAGGTAGGCAGGCATGTTCTGGAAGATCGTCGACAATCTCGAGAGCTACCTCTGTCGAACGCTGCTGGCGGTGTTCGTCTGCCTGCTGTTCCTGCAGGTCATCGTGAGGACGCTGTTCGACTTCTCCTTCTCCTGGCTCGAGGAGCTCTCGATCTACATGTTCGTCTGGTTCGTGTTCTTCGGGGCAAGCTACGCGGCCAAGATGCACGCCCACAACCGCGTGACCTTCCAGTTCAAGTTCCTGCCGCCGCGGGTGGTGGTCTACATCGAGGCCTTCGCGGACCTCTTCTGGATCGCCTTCAACGTGGTCTTCGTCTACCTCTCGATCGACTTCATCTTCAACAAGATGAACAAGTTCCAGTCGTCCCAGACGATGGGCTTCCACCTGAGCTGGGTCTACATCGTCCTGCCGATCGCCTTCACGCTGATGACCGTCCGCGTGCTGCAGGTGAACTACCGCCGCATCTTCCTCCACGAGGACATGCGCGACCCCGACTCGATCGACCTCGACGCCGTCAAGGCCGAGCTGCGCATCGCCGAGAGCGGCGCCGACAGCACCAAGGGATAGGGGGAGGACACCGTCATGGAAAGCGAAATCATTCTCGTCCTGTTCGGCTCGTTCATCGGGTTGCTGGCGATAGGGGCACCTATCACGGTCGCGCTCGGGGTCTCGACCCTCATCTCGTTCCTCTACCTCGGGGACAACCCGATCAAGTTCGTCCAGATCGCGTTCACCTCGGTCGGCTCGTTCCCGCTGATGGCGCTGCCGGCCTTCATCCTCGCCGGCGCCCTGATGGAAGCGGCCGGTCTCTCGCGCCGGCTGATCAACGTCGCCGAGAGCTTCGCCGGACCGTTCACCGGGGGCATGTCCGCCGCCACGGTCTTCGCCTGCCTGTTCTTCGGCGCGATCTCGGGCTCGGGCCCGGCCACCACGGCCGCGGTCGGCATGCTGATGATCCCGGCGATGATCGAGCGCGGCTA
>Ga0209831_1004776_pt1 | contig 10474 bp, 4 predicted proteins | sample Maine_Asex4_meta_FD_187451 | JGI IMG/M metagenome (GOLD analysis project Ga0209831, IMG submission 187451) | Marine algal microbial communities from Maine, USA - Maine_Asex4_metaG (SPAdes) (version 2) | ecosystem: Host-associated > Algae > Red algae > Unclassified | place: Maine, USA | collected...
ATGCTCGGCCAGCTGCAGCGCGAGTTCTGGCAGCGCTTCACCATCCCGCTGACGCGGCTGGACTCGGTCGGGCTGCAGCGCATCGCGCGCACCATCCCGTCGAACCACAACCCGTTCCACCACGTGGAGCGGGCCATCATCTCGATCGACACGCTCAAGCAGAGCCTGGACTACCGCCAGCACCTGGAGCGCTGCCGCTGGGACATCGTCGTCATCGACGAGGCGCACAACGTGGCGCTGCGCTCGAACCGCAGCCAGCGCCACCAGCTGGCGCGGCTGCTGTGCACGCGCTGCGACGCGCTGATCATGCTCTCCGCCACGCCGCACGACGGGCGGGCCGAGTCGTTCGCCAGCCTGATCGAGATGCTGGACCCCACCGCCATCGCGAACCCCAAGGACTACGAGCGCGAGGCGTTCGCCGACCGGGGCCTGGTGATCCGGCGCCTGCGACGCGACGTCGCCGACCAGATGCAGATGCGCCTGCCGGAGCGGCGGGTGGAGCGCCACACCATCGCGGCCTCCGCGGCCGAGAACCAGGCCTTCGCGCGCGTGCGTCACGCGACGTTCCGTACCCTCCGGGGCGGTGGCGGCACGGGGCAGCTGTTCCGCACCACGCTGGAGAAGGCGCTGCTGTCGAGCCCGGCGGCCTGCCTGTCGACGGTGCGGAACCGGCTGCGCCAGCTGGACAAGCGCCGCGCGTCCGGCAAGGGGGACGCGGCGGATCTGGCGTTCGATGCGGACGTGCTCGACGGCGTGCGGCTCGCGGTCGAGGCGATCGACTCGAAGGCGTTCAGCAAGTTCGGCCTGTTGCTGGAGCTGCTGCGCGGTGATGGCCACGGCGACCACGGCAGCCACGGCGCCAAGGGCATCGGCTGGAACAAGGACAACCCGCTCGACCGCATCGTGCTGTTCACCGAGAGCGTGAAGACGCTCGACTGGCTGGAGGAGCACCTGCCCAAGGCGCTGAAGCTGAAGACCTCGGGCCACGCCGCGCAGGTGGCGAGGCTCGACGGCGGCGTGCGCGACGTCGACCAGATGGAGATCGTCAACGCGTTCAACCGCGCGGACGGGCCGCTGCGGCTGCTGCTGTGCTCGGACGTCGCCTCGGAGGGGCTGAACCTGCACCACTGCAGCCATCGGCTGGTGCACTTCGACATCCCGTGGTCGCTGATGGTGTTCCAGCAGCGGAACGGCCGGGTGGACCGCTACGGGCAGAGCGTCGCGCCGGAAATCCACTACCTGCTGTCCGAGGCCGCGGACCCCGCCGTGCGCGGCGACCAGCGCGTGCTGGAGGTGCTGATCGAGAAGGACAAGGTGGCCAGCCGCAACCTCGGCGACCCCAGCGAGTTCCAGTCCGGGGACTCGGTCGAGGCGCAGGAGGCCGACACGGCGGCGCTGTTCGAGCGCGACGACGACGCTGCCGGCGCGGACGCGGGCGCGCTGGACTTCGACGCGATGATCGCGGCACTGGCGCGCGGCGAGACCGATGGGCCGACCTCGTTCCGCCAGGACGCGATCGAGCGCTTCGACCCGCGGCGCCCGCCGACAGCCCACGCGGACCTGCCCGAGCGCACCGTCGACGGGCGGGCGGTGTACCCGGACGCGCGCGCCTTCCTGACCGCGGGGCTGGACTGGCTGGCGGACGACGGGCAGCTGGAGTGGGCGCGCGAGGACGGCCTGATCCGCATTCCCCGGGCGCCGGCGGACCTGCAGGCCATCGCCAGGAAGCTGCCGCGCGAGGCGATGCCCGAGAACCTGACCTTCGAGCTGACCGACGACACGGCGCGCATCTTCGAGGACATGCGCGAGGCGCGCGACGCCGAGGACGGCAGCTTCGGCACGCTGCAGTACCTGTGGCCGCAGCACCCGGTCATGGACTGGCTGCGCACGCGCGTCAGCGACGCGTTCGGACGGCACTCGGCGCCGGTGATGCGGATGCCGGGCAAGCTGGTCGAGCACGAGCACTGGTACCTGGCGCACGGGGGCTTTCCGAACCGGCGCGGTCAGGCGCTCATCCAGGACCACGTGGCGGTGCGCTTCGTCGATGGCCGTGTGGCGGGGATGCTGCCGTTGGTGGAACTGCTGGAAGAACTCGGGATCGACGATGGGCCGCTGCCGAACCGGCAGCGCTCGCGCGACTGCACGCCGTTGGCCGAGCACCTGCCGGCGGCGGTCGAGTACCTGCGCGGGCACCTGAAGCGTGCGCGGGATGAAGAGCTGGCACGGCGCCGGCCGAGCCTCGCTGCGGAGCTTGCGCGGCTGGGCGAACAGCGCGCGCACCACCAGGACCAGCTGGAGCTGGAGCTGAACCAGAGCCGTGCCGCCGAGGGGCAGAAGAAGCGCAAGCGGGAGGTGCGCGAGGCCGCCATCGCCGAGCACTTCCAGGAGTACGAGCGCTGGCTGCGCGACAGCGTGGAGACCGAGGACGAGCCCTACATGCAGATCCTGGCGGTGATCACCGGGGATGTGGGTGAGCCGATCGGTTCGAACGGGCCCGAAGAGGACGATCACGAGGCCGACACGACGGCCTGCGCCGAGCCAGGGTCCCGTGAGCGCTGAGAGGATGACGGCGCGCGAGCTTCTCGAACGGCTCAACCTGCTCGACGAGAACGAGCGCATCGAGGCCAAGGCGGGCAGCGCGATCGGCAAGTCGCTGATGGAGACGGTCTGCGCGTTCGCCAACGAGCCCGGGCTCGGAGGTGGCTGGCTGTTTCTCGGGGCGGTGCGCGATGAACTCGCGTTGCTGCCCTCCTACGAGGTCGTGGGACTCGAACAGCCCGACAAGTGCAGCGCGGACCTCGCGAGCCAGGCCGCGAGCCTGTTCGACCGCCCCGTGCGTCTGGACATCCAGACCGAAGAGGTGGACGGCAAGCCGGTCATCGTCGTGTTCGTGCCTGAGGCGTCTCCGCAGGACAAGCCGGTCCACCTGAAGGCTCAGGGGCTTCCGCGCGGTGCGTTCAGACGCATCGGCAGCACCGATCAACGCTGCATCGAGGACGATCTGGCCGTGCTGTACCAGGACCGGCGGAGCGAGAGCTTCGAGATGGCCGCGGTGCCGGACGCGACGCTCGAGGATTTCTCCGACGAGGCGATCGAGGACTACCGCCGGAGTCGGCGCGAAGTGGATCCGAACGCCGAGGAGCTCGGCTGGTCGGACGAGGATTTGCTGCAGGCGCTCGGCGGCACGCGGGCGAGCGAGCGCGGCGGGCGACGTCCCACCGTCGCGGGCTTGCTGCTGTTCGGCACGGATGTGGCGCTGCGGCGCAGCCTGCCGATGGTGAGGGTGGACTACATCCGCGTGTCGGGAACCGAATGGATACCCGACCCGGAGCGGCGCTTCGACAGCCTCGAGCTCAAGGGCCCGTTGCTGCGGGTGATCCGTCGTGCCCAGGCGGCCGTGCTCGACGATCTGCCGAAGGCGTTCGGCCTGGCGGAGGGAGACCTGCAGCGCACGGACACGCCGGTGGTACCGCAGCGCGTCATCCGCGAGGCGATCGTCAACGCGCTCATGCACCGCAGCTACCGCACCCACTCGCCGATCCAGATCATCCGTTACAGCAACCGGCTGGAGATCCGCAACGCTGGCCATTCGTTGAAGTCACCGGAACACCTCGGCGAGCCCGGCTCCCTGCTGCGCAATCCGAAGCTCGCGACCGCGCTTTACGACACCCGGTTCGCCGAGACCAAGGGCAGCGGCATCCGGGTGATGCGCGAGATGTGCGAACGCGCCGGGCTGACGCCACCGCTGTTCGAGTCCGACCGCGGTCGCGAGCAGTTCGTGGTGCGGCTGTTCTTCCACCACTTCCTCGGCCCCGGGGACATGACATGGCTCGCCCGGTTCAAGGACCTGCAGCTCTCCGATGCCGAGGCCCGTGCGCTGATCGTCCTCCGCGAAGCCGGTGCCATGGACAACGCCACGTGGCGCGACATCAACAAGGTGGACACGCTCACGGCCAGCCAGAGCTTGCGCAGGCTGCGCGAGGCGGGCCTGCTCGAGCGACAGGGGCGCGGCTCGGCGACGTGGTACAGCCCGGGGGACAGGATGACCGACTCGGACATGCAGGCACGCGGTGGCCTGGCAGATTCGTCCAGCACCCCACCAAGCCTGCCCGTAGGGCTGGACGGCTTATCCACCAGGCTTGACGGCTTGTCCAGTAGGCCGGATGGCCTATCCACCAAGCTCGCGCCCGGACCTGATGGTCTCGAGACCTCGTCGAACGGTACCCGTGAGGATGAACGAAGCGACTTGCTGAACGAGCTGCCCGATGAGCTCGCCGCACGGATTGCGAGAATCGGTCAACGTCACTCTCCGGAAGCGATCAGAGAGCTCGTCATCGAGCTCTGCCGCCACCGAGACTATCGGGCCGAGGAGCTGGGGAGGCTGCTCGCCCGCAAGATCGGAACCGTACGCCACGACTACCTGCGACCCCTGCTGCGAGACGAACGAATCGCCATGACCCGGCCCGAACAGCCATCCGCCCCTCGACAGGCCTATCGAACGGTGGAGAAACGCCCATGAGCCTCGAAGGCCTGACCAACGACAACGGCTTCTACTCCGAGCACTACCTGGCCGAGGTCTTCGCGAAGGACATCGGCGACACGGTGGCGCGCTGGAAGGCACGCGCAGAGGCGGCGCAGGAGGTGCCCGCGGCGGCCGCCGGCGGCGCGGCGCTCGCCGTCGAGACCGTGCCCGCCGCCACGACGCCGGACCTGCGGCTGCGTGACCTCCGCACCGAGCTTGCCGACACGCTCGAGCGGCTGGAGCGCGACCCGGGCGTTGCCGAGCGGCTGGCAGAGCACCGCGACTGGTCGCGCCGGCTCGCGGACGCGTTGGAGCTGCCGTGGGCGCCCAAGGCGCGCGAGATCGATGACGACCTGGTGGTGCCGCTGCTCGGCGAGCTGACCGACGCCGCCGGCAAGCCGCTGCTGTGGCTGCTGGAGGCGCTGCCGACCGACGCGCCGGACGCGGACCCGCTGACCCTCGAGGTGCACCCGCGACAGCTGTCCGAGACTGACACCATCCCGTTGCCGAAGTCCATGCGGGGCGAGACCTGGCAGGAGCTGCTGGCGGGCGCGGTGTTCGTGCGCGACGACGCGCCGCGCTGGGTCGTGCTCGCCGGGCTCCAGCAGTGGCTGCTGCTGGACCGGACGAAGTTCGGGCAGGGGCGGCTGCTGCGCTTCGACTGGGCCGAGATCCTGCGCCGGCGCGAGACCGACACGCTGCGCGCCACGGCGGCGCTGCTGCACCGCGAGTCGTTCACGGTCGACCCGGACGGCTCGACCCAATCTAGCCTGCACGAGGCGCTCGAGGAGAAGGCGCACAAGCACGCCTACGGGGTGTCGGAGGACCTGAAGTACGCGCTGCGCGAGAGCATCGAGCTGCTGGGCAACGAGGCGGCACGCCAGCTGGTGGAGACCGCGCGGCGGCAGGGCAAGGGCATCTTCTCGGGGGAGCGGGAGCTGGACGCCGCGGCGCTGACCGACGAGTGCCTGCGCTACATGTACCGCCTGCTGTTCCTGTTCTACATCGAGGCGCGCCCGGAGCTCGGGTACGCGCCGGTCGCGGACGACGCCTACCTGCACGGCTACAGCCTGGAGCACCTGCGCGAGCTGGAGATGGTGGAGCTGGTCGGCGAGACCGAGCGCGAGGGGCACTACCTGCACCACTCGATCTCGGGGCTGTTCCGACTGATCGACGAGGGGTTCCTGCCCGAGCGGCAGATGGACATCGGCACGACGGCCGAGGTGTTCGAGCTCAAGCCGCTCAAGAGCCACCTGTTCGACCCGAAGCGCACGCCGATGCTGGAGCGGGTGGTGTTCCCGAACCACGTGCTGCAGCGGGTCATCCGGCTGATGTCGCTGACGCGGCCGGCGAGGCGCAGGCGGCGCGGCCGGGTCAGCTACGCGCAGCTCGGCATCAACCAGCTCGGCGCGGTGTACGAGGCGCTGCTGTCGTTCCGCGGCTTCTTCGCGACCGAGGAGCTGTTCGAGGTCAAGAAGAAGGGCGATACCCCGAACGATCTGGAGACCGGCTACTTCGTCAACGCGCGGGCGCTGGAGCGCTACGACGAGGACGAGAAGGTGTTCGTGAAGAACGCCCGAGGTGAGCGCGAACTGAAGCGCCACCCGAAGGGCTCGTTCATCTACCGCATGGCCGGGCGGGACCGGCAGCAGTCGGCGTCGTACTACACGCCGGAGGTGCTGACGAACTGCCTCGTCAAGTACGCGCTGAAGGAGCTGTTCGCCCAGCAGCTGGACCCGTTGCCGGACGACGCGGCGCGGGCGAGGCACCTGCTGTCGCTGACGATCTGCGAGCCGGCGATGGGCTCGGCGGCGTTTCTGAACGAGGCGGTCAACCAGATCGCGGACAAGTACCTGGAGCTGGCGCAGTCGGCGAAGGGCGAGCGCATCCCGCAGAGCGGGTACGCGGCCGAGAAGCAGCGCGTGAAGATGTACCTGGCCGACCACGCGGTGTTCGGCATCGATCTGAATCCGGTGGCGGTGGAGCTCGCCGAGGTGTCGCTGTGGCTGAACGCGCTGTCGGAGGACCGGTTCGTGCCGTGGTTCGGGCTGCAGTTGCATTGCGGCAACAGTCTGGTGGGGGCGCGGCGCGAGACGTATCCCGTGACGGCGCTGGCGCGGGCCGGGGCGAACGACGTGGATAGCTGGCTGAACACCGTGCCTGACGCGCTGCCGATGGCAGAGGCGTTGCCGGAGAAGAAGATCTGGCACTTCCTGCTGCCCGATCGCGGCATGGCGAAGTACGACGACAAGGCGATCAAGGAGCGGTACCCGGACGAGATCAAGGCGATCAAGGCGTGGAACCGGGCGTTCACGAAGAAGTTCGATGGTGACGAGGTGCGTCGGCTAACTGTCCTGTCCGAGCGCGTGGAGTTGCTTTGGCAGGAGCACGCCGAGGCGCTTGCGGATCTGCGTCGCCGGACCACCGACGCCTATGACGTGTACGGCTTCGAGGACCGCCGGGGTAGCCGCACCACGCTCGCTTGGAAGGACGACGTGTACGACGGCGAGCTGCTGGCAAAGGGGCTGTCGAACACAAACGCCTACCAGCGCCTTCGTCTAGTTATGAACTACTGGTGCGCGCTCTGGTTCTGGCCGATCGATTCTCACAATACGTTACCAAGCCGCGACGAGTGGTTGTTCGATCTTGAGACGCTGCTGCTCGGTGACACAGTGCCCAGCGGTCCGTTGAACGGGAGCAGCGATCTATTCGCGCCGACAAAGAACCTGGACGAAGCTCGCGGCTTTATCGACCGTCATGGGGTGGTTGATCTCGCCATGCTGTACCGACTATCTCCACGTTTCGAGCTTGCCAGCCGTATCGCAGCAGAGCAGCGCTTTTTTCACTGGATGGTGGAATCTCGTGAGTGACGTCTTCTGTCACGCTGCCACGGGCCAATCGTCAGCCGTATCACGGCGCTGACGCTCGACGATGAATTTCGCCAGGTCGTGCGTGGTAGCCCCGCCCAGGAGAAATTCGGGCAGCGCATTGCGAAGCGCCGTCTTGACCACCAGCTCGCTCGGTGCCACGCCCTGCCGGATCGTGCGCAACCACGTTCGGTGCGCCGCCCAGACCGCCTCGGTGTGACAGGCCGATAGGTAGTGCATCAGCCCCTGCGCGATCACACCCATCGACAGGAACACCTGGTAGGTGTGCAGCTTGGCACGCACCGCGTCCCGATACGCTCGGCTTTCTCGGTGCAGGTAACGGTCCTTGCCACCCCAGCGGATCGGCTTCATGTCCCTCATCCAGAAGTGGTAGCCGTAGCTGCCCACCACGTGGGCGGCCTGCTTGAAGCCGAACTCGATCTTGAAGCGCAGCCCGTACAGCCGGATGATCTCGCTCGGCGCCAGCGTCATGTCCGAGCACATCAGCACGATCCGGCCGCGGTTGGGATGGTCCACGAGCACGAAGCGCACGAGCTGTCCGGCGGATTCCCACAACAGATCCACCGTGCGCACGCGCAGCGTCACGCGCTCCTCGCCATAGACCGGGCTGGGCACGCACACCATCTCGCTGGCTTGGGCGAACAGGTCTGTCAGCACCACCTTGTCGCCGTAGATCCGGGGGCGGCCGCGTGGGCGCTTGCCGACCACCTTGGGCGCCGGGTAGTAGGCCACCGCATTGCGGCGCGCGCGCGACACCAGGTGGCTGCCGCTGCGCAGCAATCCCTTGATGATCGGTCCGTTGCCGTAGTAGGCATCGCCGACCAGATAGACCGGCTCGCCGACATCGAGCCCGGCGAGCTGGATCAGCAGCTTGTCGAACAGCGTGCGCTTGTCGCGGTTGGAGAACACGGTGCCTTCGTGGATCTGGATCCCCAGCGGCACGGCGAGCATCGACTGGCCCGCCCGGGCCAGGATCGACAAGGCCTGGGCGGAGTGGCCCATGATGTAGCTCGGCTTGGTATTGGACTCGCTCTGCTGGTGCAGACATTTTACCCCCGGCATCTTCCGGCCGGCCTTGGCGATCTTCTTGCCGTCGGCGATCAGTACCGGGCGCCCGGCCACCCGTTCGATGCGCTCGCCGAACAGGGTGAACACGGCGCGCACCCAGCACCGTTGCAGCCGATCGATATCACAGCCTCGGCCCCGACAGCTTCGCAGCAGCGCCGCGTAATAGCGCCCGTCGAGCGACAGGGCGCGCACGATGCTGCTCACACCCAGACCGTCGGTGCGCACGCCCAGCCCGGCCACGCACACCACGAACCAGACGAAGCTGGTCTGACGGGAGAAGGCCGGACGCAGCAGCATCAGGGCGTTGCACCACGCGAGCCACAGCGCCATGAGCGTGCCTGGATATGGTTGAATCAGGTCGTGAGTTCATCACCGCACCGCTGCCGGAGGGCCTTGCGATGAACATCTTCCCAACCCGCTCGACGGACATCGACGAGGAGGCCCCGGGGAACGGTCCGTTGGACGATCTGTTCGAGTGGGCCGCCTCGCCCGAGGGGATCCTGCTGGAGCGGACTCAGAGGCTGGTGGAAGAGCACCTCGACCAGGTCGAGGTCGACGAACACGGTCAACGACTGGTCTGGGCCGACGAGGCGGCGTTGGACATCGAGCAAAGCGCTCAGCGAATCCTCGAGGGTACCGAGCCCGGAGAGGGCTTCACGCTCGACGGTATCCAGGAGGAGATCGTCGGCTGGCTGGAGCAAGGGTATGTGCCCGAGGGGCTCGACGAGGCGCAGTCCGAGCAGATGGAGCGTCGGATCGAGCGCTGGATCAGGGCGTACCGAAAGCGGCGGCAATAGCACTCAGGGCGCTGAGAAACCGTTACTCACGAGATTCGATCGAACTACCGCTGTATCCGATCAGGTCGCTGATTTTATAAACTCTCTCGGAAAAATTTCCGTATATCTCTCGATTTACCCTGAAAATATCTTGAGAATTAGCAATCCAGTGCAAGGTGGGCATAATGACTTCCATGATCGACATTATTTTCTCGGGTTCAGAAGCAAGGCGACTTTCAACGACTCCTATGAAACATGAAAAAACATCACCAGCATCCGCGACCTCGTAGTGTCCAAAATTGATATGGTCGTTAAACGCCATCATATAATATGAAAAAACGTTACCCGGCATGATTCTCAATTCCCCTGCACGCTCAATGACGTTGCGGGCGAATTTTGGTTCAGCCTCAAGCCTTGATTTTTCTCCAAAATTTTTGTATGCATATGAAAGCTCGGGATCAACATTCAGGTCGCCCCAGGCCGCCTTCGTGGGCACTTCACTAAAGTCTATTTCGTTGTGCAACGCCTTCGATGCTCCTCTTTTACATTTTCCGTCCTGGTTTTCCACTCGGATATTTTTTGGCTATGCCTTCCAGGAAGCCACTTCTCATCCCACGCTTCGTACAACGCCACACACCGCTCTGCGTGGTCAATTTTAGCTGAGAGCGTTGAACACCGGTGGACATCTGGACTGGACTGCGGTATCTGATTGTCACAGAAGTCTTTCATGTAGTCGTACTCTCTCTGTCTTTGTGTAGCCGCAGGCTCTTCTGCATCCGATGCGGCGTCATCTGCATCCGGTACGGCATTCGCTACCGCGACGGCCGCCACCGCCTCGTCGTACTGCGCCTGAACATCCGGCAGCGGACACTGCCCTCCCACCCCGTAGGCCGCCTCGTAGTCCGCGATGAACGTACGCTGCGCATCCTCGAGCTGGCGCGCCATATCCAGGTAGCTCGCCCAGCCGCCGTCCCACGATGTCGGTACCGTGCTTTCGAGCCACGGGGCGTACGAGCGAAGCTCCGTCTGCAACGCGGCATGGTCACCCGCGCTCGGCTTGCTGCCGCCTGCCTCGCTGGTGAACTCCGCCTCGCGGCGTTTGTCAAGACGGTTGGTCGGTAAACCTATGATGCGTTTTGGTGCCTTTCCGGCTCTGTCGCTGCCGGACGCTCCGGGTTCAGCCAGACCTCGTCCGGTCTGGTCCAGTCGCGCGTCTTGCC
>Ga0209831_1004780_pt1 | contig 10471 bp, 12 predicted proteins | sample Maine_Asex4_meta_FD_187451 | JGI IMG/M metagenome (GOLD analysis project Ga0209831, IMG submission 187451) | Marine algal microbial communities from Maine, USA - Maine_Asex4_metaG (SPAdes) (version 2) | ecosystem: Host-associated > Algae > Red algae > Unclassified | place: Maine, USA | collected...
CGTGGAGCGAGGGGGTGTGGAGGTGAGACGGGGGGGGCGGCGGCACCGCACTTTTTGGGGCAACCGTAGGACGGAGGGGGGGCTGCAAGTGGGGGGAGGCTGCACGCCGCTGTCTTTCAGGGCCGTGCCGGTCTATTTTTGTCCTCTTGCTCTTTCCTTTGTGGCGGCGCAGGCAACCGCATGGGTGGGTGCAGAGGGTGCGGGGAGGGGGACGTACGCTACGGCCGACTCGTCGGTGCGACGGGCAACGAGACGGGGTGTTTGTGGCCTGTACCCCGCTGGTAGAGAGCGCAGACCAAAGCGACGCGTCGCTGGGAGGCATGCCGACACCGGCCGCCACGTCTGGGAGCATTCGTGCGTTGACAACCATGGTGGCACATCGCATCGGGCTTGGTTTTCCTAGCGGCCGTTGCTGAGATGCACGGCAGTGGGCCACCACAGCGTGTGTACCGCAAATGCCACACGAGAGCAAAGACAAGAGGTCGATCTTTTATGGGGCGCTACCGCAAAACAACCACCAACGCTGCGTCGAATAGAGGGTGTACGTGTCGCTTGGAACGCAAGGTGGCACCGAAGGCCACCCCCGCTGGTATCTATTCGCAGCCACCGGTGGGATGGGGCCGACTTGATCCGTGCGCACGGGCAGAGCTCGCTCTACCGGACCTCTAGCAGTGACGGCGCATGGAGAAGCAGCTCGCCACTGACTCTGAGGCCGGATGGTGTCCAAGAGAATGAGGCGGGGAGAGGGAGAGGGAGGCAGGGAGGAGAGACGGACGGAAAAGAATACGACGGTGCAGCGGTGCAACAAAGGCAAAGCAGCACAAAAATACAAAAGCGAGGACAGCGACGGCAGAACACGAGGAACACGAGGTTTACCAGTAGGCCCCGGGCGGACGCTCGGGGGCCCCATCCAAACGCGATCGACCCACCTTGACTACTGGGAAAACAGGGGGCGAGGAGAGACCAGCAATGGGAAACAAAAACAAAAGGGTACGGCACAGCTGCGCCAGAGTGCATGCCGACGATCACGGTGACGGCACTGTTGCATGCATCGGCCTCGACGACGCCGCCGCGATCGGACCGTGGGATTTTGGCCAGCAGAACGGTTCATGGCCCAGTTTAATCCGTCTTCTCGGATAGCAAATCAAAGTCGTAATGCGGTTCGTCGATGGCCGATGACAACAAGTCCCTCATGACCCACAGCCGCAACTCCACAATTGCGGCACTTCACCAATGGCGCACCACGGTGCCTTACGAGCGTCGTGCCACGAGACGTCGATGTTGCTGAGCGGCATCCGGGCTGGCCGCTCATCGTTGTGGGTGGGGATCCCCACAGCGACCGAGGCATCAGGCCGCCTGCCTGGCGACCCGTCGCGCACCGGCGAGCCGGGGCGTCAGCGGCCGAGGCTGACGGCGGTGCACCGCGCCCGCCACCGCCTGCCATGCCGTGGGCGCTCCCCCCGCCTCGCGCCGCCGCGCCGGCTGGTGGCAGCGGGGAGCCGACGCGAGCCGTGGACTTGACGGTGCCGGCGGGGGCCTCGCCGGTGACCGTGGTTGCCGCCAGGTGCGCCCACTGCCGGCACCTACGTGGTTGGGTTTCCGTGTGGGGTCCGACGGAGAAAGCAGGCAACTGCTGATTCGTTCTGGGTACGAGGCGAGGCACGGTGAGGGACCGAAAGGGCGGCAGCGCCGACAGTTCCCAACGGGGGTGCCCACGGGGACATCGTCAGCCCCTGACCGACCGTGTGAAGGGACTGGCGGGCAGGGGGTGGGGACGTAGTCACTCCCGCTCAGGCGGGTTTCCGCTGGCAGTAAACGTGCCACTGGGGGACAACTCCCAGCATTTTCATGCACGTTGAGGCGGGACGACCGCAGTGGGGAGTCTGATGCCAATGCCGGCGTGCCCGCGCTTGGCGGTGGTGGACGCATCTGGTTCAAATCCTGCCACGCCCATTCGATTGACTATGCTAGGGAGAGCGCATGCATAGACGCAGGGCGCATCGCAGCAGGCTGTGTGGGCTGTGGCTTCCTCACGGCGGCAGCCAGCAATCGCTGCAGCAGGACGAGCCAAACGATACTCTTGAGCTGCCATGGAACCGAGTCCCGCTGTGTGTGAACAGGACAGTTTATTGTACGGAGTCCCTACACGGCCGACGAGCACAACACAACAGGCTGTAGAGAAGCGCACGGCCGCTGGCTTTCTTGAAAATGTACACACGGCACCCGCAGCGTTGACGAAAAAACCGACGCCCATTAATTGGAAGCGCAATCCGGTACGCGCCTCCCCCGCCACAGCCACCGCGTCGTCTCCCACCGCGAGACGCCCGCCGGCGACTCGAGCGGCAGGGTGCATTCAGGCGGCAACAACCACCGGCTCTGGTGTCGGTACCGGCTCTTGGATCTCACCCTCGGTTGACTCGCTACCCGCCCTCACCTTGCCCGCCTCCACATCCTCGGTCGTTGCTTCGACCGGTGCGGCACTCGTGCCCGAAAACCACCCGTCCTCAGCAGCGGCGCCAACGGTCGCCGCGAGGGCTGCGAGGAAGGCCAGCCACGCCGACAGCATGCCGATATTGAGGACGCCCCCAATATACGTACGGGGCGACGACGCAACGCCGGCGGTGATACCCCACCAGAGTGCCAGGAACCCGCAAATGAAGGGCATGAAGTTCTTGATTGCCTCAATGTGGAGGAGCAGGGCCGCCAACGCAACGGTCGCCAGGATGAAGGAGATGACGCCCGCAGCCACTAGGTAGCCGATGCGCGACGGGCAGTCGTCGAGGACGTCGCAAAACTCCGAGTTGAACCCACTGCAGTTGAGAAAAACGAGGGAAGGACAGAGCAAGGTAGGCAACGAATAAACGACAGGGTCAGTATCGACATGAGGGAACTACGATGAGAAGGACGGCATGCACGCGGTTGGATGCTCTTCTTTTTCTCATCAAGGCCCGAAAAGGATACGTACAGGCATGTCAGGCTGCCGACGGCCACCAGCGTCAGCGCCAGCACCTGCTTGCCCTTCATCATGGCCACAGCGTGAGACATGGTGACGACCGCGGGGGGGGCTGAGATGGCGCACGAGGCGGCAGAGGCGACGGGGTGGCGGCGGGGCCGGGCGGCTCGGGGAAGCGGGAAGCGGGAGGGTGGTCGAGACAGTGACGGCCGTGTGCGCACTATGCGCACTTGGGGGCGGTGGGGGTCGACAGGCAGCACGCACGCTCAAGAGGCGGGCCGGCGGTGGCAGCCTTAAACCGGGATCCGTGCGGGCCGCCGGTGGGGAGACACCCCCACGCCTCTGCTCCCCGTGGGCACCCCCCCTCGTGAGGGCGCGCCCCTCGCCCACCACCACCTCCACGGCCGCCACCCACCGTTTCATGTGGGGGGTGTTTGCGCTCGCGGACCCGCCGATTGGGACCCCCGCCCACTGGCGCGCGTGCAACGTCCGTCTGCATACCTGTCTGCACGCCAACTTCCCCCCCCGACCAGAAACGCACGCCCGGCCTGGCTGGCACGCAAACGGCTGCAACTGTCGCTCCTGGCCCAGTGGTGCCCCCCCCTACACCGCCTTTGGCGGGTGTGTCTGGTGTGGAGCGGCCCCGCCTCTGTCGGAATGGCTGACAGCTCACTGCGGGCCGATGCGCGGACCCACGCGCCCGCGCTCAGTCGAAGCCGCGGGGTGCCGGAGCGAGTGGCGCACCCTGCAAGCCTGGCAAGTTGGGGGCGGCGGCAGACACGGGATTGCCGCCCACCCACAGCGAGATACAGCCGTTCTCTAAAAAAAAACCTCATTGCGATTGTCGCAAAAGAGTTCTAAATCGGCCTCTACGGGGTCGTAGAGGCCGATTTGGAACTATTTTGCAACAGTTGGAGTGAGGGATTTTTGGGAGAACGGCTGTTTGCCTGGCTAAATCTGCCCCCAGCACACCGTCGTGTGCCGCTTGGATCCTCCAAGCGGCCCCCGCGGTGTCACCGTGGTACCGACCGGCACATTGGGTGAGACGCGCGCCAGACCGCCAACGCTGTCAGATGGGGCGCCGAGCCTCCACCAGCGACAGCCCAGGGGCCACGAAAATAATGCCTACCTGTGCGGGGCGCTACCGTGGCCCAACAGTGCCGCTTCATGACCAGCCCCGTGGGCAGATTGGGAGCGGCCATCGTCTCTCTTTCAGATCCACCTGCAGGTCAGCTGGCCGCCGCATTCGGGGCACTCGCTGCGCACACTCTAGAGTGTCTATTCTACTGGCCGCCTCATTTGAGCCGATTCCAGGGGGAAAAAAATGGGGAAAAAACCCGCACTGTAACCTCTCCTGGGCGTGCCATCAATTTTGGGGAAGTGCCATATGGGCCAACTCGGCGGCTGTGTACGATGAAAACTCGGAGGGGGTGCCCCAGACACCCCAAAGAGGCCGCGTTTCCAGGCCATATGAGAGGGAGCCTCATTTGAGCCTCATCTGAGCCTCATTTGAGCTTCGGGAGCAGTAGAATGGACACTAAACTTTAGCAGTGCTGTGTCAAATGTGGATCACCACCGGAAATGTTAACCAGACTGGAGGCCTCCCCACGGGGTTGTACGTGCCGATTCCGTGACCTGGATACAGGCACAGCGGGAATACTCTGCGTACCAGTTCTTAGATGACGGCCTACAGCAGGTCCAAGAGTGCCAAAAAAGGCATTTTTCTCCAGATGTATGCATGTAGGTCTTGTTGATTTGCTGACGAAGAATGGGACACCGGGCACAAACAGCCTTCTCTTGCTGTTTTTTATTCTCTTTTTCCTGTATTTCTTGGCCATGCCAGGAGGCGCCTCAGAAGGCGCTGCAGGCCCCCCAACCGCCAGAGCGTGGGAAAGGCACTGCAATGCCTCACATTGATTGGCGTGTGGCACGCCACGTCAAACAACCGACAGCATGATTGGCTGAGACGGATGATCAACATTCAAGACGCATCCCATTACACCAGTTCTTCTTCTTCTGCTCATAAATCACTATCAACACACGCTATGAGAAAGAAAAAACCACCATCGTACTCCTCATGCTCTCCTCTTTCCATACGTATGCACCGTATGTCGTGGAGCAAGTGTAGTGCTGAGAAGGTCGACAGAATGGTCAGCATTTGGAACAGACTATGGCGCGTCGCCAAAGAATGATCGGATCCAAGCAAGTTCCACAGCGAGTCACAGCATGCTGTGACCGTGCTGTGACTGTGCTTTGAAATAATTTTGCATGCTGAGGGCTCCTGGATGGCTCTGTGGGAGGCAAGGGCGATCACAGCAATTTTAAATTCTGTGCTGTGCGCTGCTGTGATCTGCTGTGACTTGCTGTGAGCGTTTCTCAGATCCGATCATTCTTTGGCGACGCGCCATAGCTAAAATTTAGTCTCGCCAGCCGCTGTGGGAGGCCGCCGCGCGCCGCGCGGTGAGGTCAACCCTTTGCACTCGGCCTTTTAGGGGGGACCGCTTTGTGCGCTGCGCGATCGTGCCGGTCCACCCTCTGTCTTTTAGAGCTCGGGCAGCAGGCACTATGTTCACCGCTCGCAGCCGTGCTGCTTTGCTGGCACGCCAGCAAGAGTACTGTGGATCCGACCTTCTTGCAGTCTGTGGGTGCAGGTGCTCACCCGCCAGATTGTGGCTGAGTCCACGGGCAGGCGAATGAGGTCCTTGGGTGGACCGAGTGAGTGTGGCCTGCGGTAAAACGACAGCCAGCGCAGGGCCTGATGGTCTGGTGGGTTTCTTTGCACAAGGAAGGCGGGCTCGATGTGACAGGGCGTGGGCCGTCGACTTTCCAGCAGAATAAGGCGGTGGCAGCCCGTGCAGACCTTGGGGATACCACCCAGCTGTGATTGCCATGGGGCAGAAGTGCAGTCGAAGCACGCTTGGTAACGATGATTTCGCGCTGGCGGTCGTTTGGAGGGACCTAGCGTACGGGAGAGACGTGCGCGGCAACGGCTCACGGACGCATGTTACGAGCGTCCTGGCTCTTTGGTCGTTAGGAGTACAACAGCTGGTGCGGCGACGTCGAGGAAGCGTCGCTCACGTGAACAACGCACGAGGCGCACGTCCAGGCCTATCAATTCCCGACTGTTCAGTCTTGCTCAAACGCTGGCCTCTTCTTGCGCTTTGCCCCTGCTCTTGTCGGGGGAGGTGCTGACGATGATGCGGCAAGGAGTGGTTGCGCAACGATTCAGTGGAGTGTCTACACACACTCCACCGACGTTGGGAACCCTGCATCGCGCTGCTTCAAAAACGCTCCAGTAGAACAAGTGCCGCCATTTGACACAACATGTAAGAGGCAAACGACAATGGAGCCGCACACCCAGCACCGTGAAAAAAAAAAGTACGGGCAACAACCCCCCGCACGGTACGCGAGTCCATGAGCAACAGACTCCCAGTCAACGAGAAAGGTTAGCAGCACCAGCCGGCTCTCCCTCACCCACAGAGGGGGGGAACGCTGCCACGGGGCCCAAACGCAAAACACACAACAATAAAAACAAGCACAATATCGGTACAACAGACGATGGAAAGGAACAAACGAAAAGAAGTCCAGTCAATCCACGGCGGAAGCATCGAGCAGCTTCCTCTCCGAGTCGCCCTACCTCAGAAGGCCTACGGACGCCCCCAGGCCGCCTTCACCTCGCAACTCCACGCTCCACCTCCGCGCCCCACCTTAACGCCCCCCCTCCACGCACCTCCTCCAGCCCCCATATCCAGCCCCCATCTCCAGCCCCCATCTCCACCCCCCACCTCCATCTCCGCCGCAGCCGCAGTCACCACCGCCCTCGCAGCGTCAACCCACCCGTCCGACCTCCTCAATCTCTCGGGAAGTTCTTTGGGAAGCGCTTGACGATCTTGCTGTGGATGCGCTTCCCGTACGGCGACGCCTTGAGCGCCGGCAAATGCGGACGTATAGCCTCGCACAGCTGCTCCAGCTGCGGGGATTCGGCGACGAGCAGCGCCCGCTGCACGGGGTAGTTGCCGAAAGAGTCAAAGATCAGCCGCTTGGTCGTGTCCGCGTCCGCCATCAGCTCCGCAATGACGAGCCGCCGGAGGTCGCGGCTCGCCAGCTGCAAGCACTTCTCAACAACGTTTGAAGAGAACTTTTGCATAGACAGCTCTGCAAAGGTACCTCGTAGCCGGATGACAATGTCAGATGTGTAGGCCGGCTCGTTGAGCTCTAGCACGTACTGCACCACGTAATTGCCAAAAGCGTTGGTGACCAGCGGCAGCGCCGCCGTCGTCACTCGCACCGCAACCTGGTCCCGCTGCGCAGGCGTAGCGTAGTCCATGCACCGCTGCATGACGCAGCAACCGTGGCGGTGCGTCGCAAGCTCAATCGCGTTGGTGACGACCGCGTCGTAGACAAACTGGTTGGCCGCCGCGTCCATCCGGTGGAGACATCGCTGGATGACGTGGTTCCCGTTGAGGTCCTTCATCAGGCTCACCGCCGCCGGCGCGAGCACAGACACCATCGCCGTGACCTGCTCCGGTGTCGAGAGGCACTCCACCATACGCTGCACCGCCCGCGTGCCGTGCATGTTCGTGCTCACGCTCGGCAGCGCGGGGGCAGTGCGGCCAAGGAGCGCCAGACGCTGCGTGTTGGAGCAGTACTCAAACACCTTTTGGCAGAGGTAATTCGCAAACGGGTCCGTCATCAGGTCGACAAATGGCCCGTACACCTCATCAAAGACGACGTTGATGCGACTCGAGTCGGCCTCCTCGAGCGCCGTTTGCAAATACCTGCAGCCGTGTTGATCCCGCGCCAGCTCATCGATGCGGCCAACCACCTCAGAAAAGGACATGAAGAGCGGCGGGCTGGTGGCGGCTGCCCCAAGGCCGAGGGTGTTCCCAACTAAGCCGGTCGACGGCACGGCCATGGAGCCCCCATAGGACGCTCCGAGCCCGCCGCCGCCGCCGCTGCCGCCGCCGCCGACGCCTCCCGCTGACACGCCGCCGGCCGTTGCCATCGGGGGGCTCCGTGGCGGGGACGTGAACGAGGAGGACATGCTCAGCGAGTGCGCGGCGTCATAGTCGCCCACGTGCACGCCCGCCGTCACGCCACCGCCGCCGACGCCGACACCACTGCTGACGACGCCGATGCCGACGGGACCCATCGGGGTCGCCGGTGTGCCCAGCGGCACAGCAGCCCGCGCACCACGGCCAGTCCCTCCTGGCCGACCCGGCCGTGAGGGAGGCAGCGGTGCCCTCCGCCGTCGCTCCCCTCGGCCCCCGTAAGTCGGTGGCGCCGTCTCCCCCACCCCCATCCGGCCGGTCGCCCGGCCCGGCCCGCCACCAACGCCCATGGCCGGCCCGCCTGGCACCCCCGTCCCCCGCTCCCCGTCACCATAGTCATAGCCGTACTCGGGTGGCGCTGGCGACCCGTACGGCGAGAGCAGTGGGGACGGCCCATACGGCGGGCGTTCCGCGCCGCCCGGAGAGGTGCCGAGGTAGGGCCGTGGCGGGGAGTGCACCGGCTGCTGTACTGGCCGGGGCACCCCCCCATAGGGCGAGTAGCCGTACGAGGGTACCATCTGCGCCGCTGGGGGCATCCCATAGGTCGGTGGGGATACCCCAAAGACCCCTGGCGGGCTCCGCATCGGCGCGCCTCGGTCCACCATTCCATTGACCAGCGACGGTGGGGTCGGGCCGCCCACACCCGGTGGCCCCGCGGCGCTGCCACCTGGAGGCTGATGCAGAGACATCATCGCCATCGCGCGAACCGTCGAGTAGGATGGGTCGTACGGATCCGGCGGTGGCCCCTGCGGCGGCATAGATGGGGGCCCCGCCCCGGACGCGTAGTAGCCATTAGAGTTGAGATAAGGTGGCGGCTGCATCGGTGGCGGCGCAGGGCGGCCATGGTGGGGTGTACCCCCCGATGGGGAGCCGGCCATCCCGTTGGGAGCTGACCGGCGCAGTGGGCTAGGCCGGTGGGTAAAGGATGGGGACGTGCCGTTGGCTGCCCCCGAGCCGCCGCCCCCCCCGTACCGGGTGGGTGGTGGTTGTGGCCGGGGCGGCAGCAGCCGAGCTGGCGCCAGGGGCGGTGTGTAGTGCGAACCGTCCATAAATGGGGACGCCCGGTAGGCGAGGTCGTCGAGCCCGACGTCGGACGGCACCCGTGACAGGGACGCCAGGGAGGTCACCGAGTCTTCTCGCAACAGCGCGAGGGATTGAAGGTTGGTCGACGAGCGGGGGCGCATCTTGCGGGACTCGCGAAAGATGAGGTCTTCCACGGACGCGTCGCTGTCGATGCGCCGCAAGCCGCTGCTGCTGCCGCTGCCACCGCCGCTGCCTGCCGCCAACGAGGAGGCTTGGCCAAGCGGGGTACCCTGTGAGGGCGCCATCCGACCACCGACCGGCACCGACACCGGCTCCAACGGGGGCGGCAGCTTTTGCTTCTCTGGGTAGTTGTTGTAAAAGGCCTCGTAATGCACGTCGCAGCGGATGTCTGACAGCGCCGCGTTGTAGTCAGCCTGCGCGCCACCCTCACACAAAAGGGGCCAGATGCCAGCGCAGCGGGCAAGCAGCGTACGGTCATCAAGACAAAATGTCACAAAGACAGCCAATAAAACGAAAGGTGAGTGTGCCGCCCACACCAACCCAAGGGCCGTGGAGCATGTGCGAGACACGGCCAGGCTTACGCGTACATCCACCCCCACCGTCCGTCATCACTGGGTTTCCCCACATATATGACGTCCACTCTACTCCAACCACGACCGAGCCCCCCCCCACCGATACCCGAGTCACCACCCCATCGCCGCGCATCGCTCGCCACGCAGCCCACAACTCAGCTGTCCACTTCCCCACCCCTTACCCTCAACGTACCGCGTAGGACGACAGCGAGCGCGACGAGACTTCCAGGTCTGGCGGCGCCGACGCCGTCTCGGCCCGGTCCGGCACCTCCCCCTGCAGGTGCTGGAACGCCCCCGCCTCGACAGTGCCGCGCGGCGCCGCCCGCCCGCTGTCGCTGTCACTGTCCGGCCCAGCGGCGAGCGCGTCGGCCGCACGGTGGATTGCCCCCCCCCCATGGCGCGGCTGCTCGCCCACCCCGGGCGGCGGCCGCGCTCCCAGCGTCCGCGGCGGCGCGCGGGGGCTCAACCCCCCCGCCCCGCGCACCGCCGCCGCCGCGACCGACGGGGGCCGGTGGCGGAAGCGCTCCACGCCTGCCGGCACGAGGCTGCCCGCCCCCGACTCGCCGTCGCCGCCAAACGGGACGCCGCCGAGAACCCCATGCGGGGGAAGCGCCGCCGTCGTGGCGCCCCCCCCGCCAGTCCTCGCCAGGTCGGGGGCGTCGCCACCGTCGCCGCCGCCGCGTCCGCCGTTCATTGCTACCGGCGGCGCACGCGCCCACCTTACCGGGCGCTGATCCCGCCGCGCAGCGCGCGCCGGTCGGCCGCCGCTACCGCCGCCGCCGCCGTCGCCGCCAGCACGTTTCTGCAGCCAAGAACCGGGCCACCAATCGTGGATGCTTGGATGCACAGCC
>Ga0209831_1004781_pt1 | contig 10469 bp, 9 predicted proteins | sample Maine_Asex4_meta_FD_187451 | JGI IMG/M metagenome (GOLD analysis project Ga0209831, IMG submission 187451) | Marine algal microbial communities from Maine, USA - Maine_Asex4_metaG (SPAdes) (version 2) | ecosystem: Host-associated > Algae > Red algae > Unclassified | place: Maine, USA | collected...
GGGCGCGTTCGACCTCCGCCCCGTCCCGCTCGCTCCAGCGGGCCAGCACGTCGGGCAGGTTGTTCTTGGCGTGCTCGGCCTCGGTCAGGTCCGCCCACGGTCCCTGCTTCTCCTCCGGCACCAACAACGCGCGCTTGTCGTCGAGGCTCTGCCCGTCCGCCGCCATGTCGTAGAACCATACGTGTTCCGTGCCGCCCGACTCCGTGCGGGTGAAGAACACGATGGCCGTCGATACCCCGGCATAGGGCTTGAACACCCCGGACGGCAGGTTGACGATGCCGTCCAGCTTCTGATCCTCGACCAGCATCTGCCGCAGCGCCTTGTGCGCCTTGGACGAACCGAACAGCACCCCGTCCGGTACGATCACCGCCGCGCGCCCGCCGACCTGCATCTGGCGCAGGAACAGCGCCATGAACAAGAGTTCCGTCTTCTTGGTATCGACGACGCGCAGCAGATCCCTGGCCGTCGTCTCCTTGTCCAGCGACCCGGCGAAGGGCGGGTTGGCGAGGATGAGGCTGTACGCCTCCGCATCCCCCGCCACGCCCTCGGACAGGCTGTCCTTGTAGCTGATATCCGCGCCGTCGATGCCATGCAGCGCGATGTTCATCGACCCGATCCGCAGCATGGTATTGTCGAAGTCGTGCCCGTGGAACATGCCGTGGTGGAAATGGTGCAGGGCATCCAGATCGTTGAACAGCGCCTTGTCGTGGCTGCGCAGGTACTCCCCCGCCGCCACCAGAAAGCCGCAGGTGCCGCAGGCCGGGTCGCAGATCACGTCGCCGCGCGTGGGCTTCGTCATGGCGACCATCAGCGCGATGATGTGGCGCGGGGTGCGGAACTGCCCGTTCTGCCCCGCGCTCGCGATCTTCGAGAGCATGTATTCGTAGAGGTCGCCTTTCGTGTCGCGGCTGTCCATCGGGATGTCCGCGATCAGGTCGATCACCTTGGTCAGCAGGCCCGGCGTGGGGATGGTGAAGCGCGCGTTGCCCATGTGCTGCGCCAGCGAGGTGCCGTCGCCGCCCAGGGTGCGCAGGAACGGGAAGACGTGCCCGTCGACGATCATGAACTGCTCGTCGGGGGCCGCGCCCGTCAGGTACTTCCAGCGCATCCTCGCGTAGTCGAGGCCGGGTTCGACGACGGCGCCCTGCGCGTCGAGGATCGGGATACCGTCGCGCCCTTCCGGGAAGACGACCCGCTCGACGGGCCGCTTCGTGATGCGCGCCTTGTTCTCCGCGCGGGTCTGCTCCTCGTCGAGGCCGCGCAGGAACAGGAGGTAGGTTATCTGCTCGATGACTTCGAGCGGGTTGGCGATGCCCCCGGACCAGAAGGCGTTCCAGAGCGTATCGACCTGATTCTTCAGCGGTCCGGTAATCATCTGCGCGTGTCCCTGCGTTTCGTGTCCCTGCCGCCTACAACGACGCCGTGATGCCGCCGTCGACGTAGAGGGTGTGGCCGTTGACGAAGCTCGACGCCTCCGACGACAGGAAGATCGCGGCGCCGACCAGTTCCTCGACCTCGCCCCATCGGCCCGCCGGGGTGCGCTTGGCGAGCCAGCCGGAGAACTCCGGGTCGGCGACGAGGGCGGCGTTGAGAGGGGTGTCGAAGTAGCCCGGGGCGATGGCGTTGCATTGCAGGCCGTGCCTGGCCCAGTCGGTCGCCATGCCCTTGGTCAGGTTGCCGACCGCGCCCTTGGTTGCGGTATAGGGCGCGATGCCGGGGCGCGCGAGCGCGGTCTGGACCGAGGCGATGTTGATGATCTTGCCCCTGCCTCGCCCGATCATGTGCCGCGCGACGGACTGGCCAACGTGGAATACGCTGGCGATGTTTGTCTGGAGCAGGCGCTCGAACGCGTCCGCCGGAAACTCCTCCAGCGGCGCGCGATGCTGCATGCCGGCATTGTTGACGAGGATGTCGATGGAGCCGGCCCCGGCCTCGAACCCATCGACCGCCGCGCGCACGGCCCCGGCATCCGTCGCGTCGAAGGCCAGCGTGGTGACGGTCGCGCCGGTTTCGCGGAGTGCGCTCGCGGCCGTCTCCAGTTTGGCAGCGTCGCGACCGTTGAGGACGATCTCGGCGCCCGCCCCGGCGAGGCCCCTGGCGAGGGCGAAGCCGATCCCCTGCGACGATCCGGTGATGAGGGCGCGTCGGCCCGCGAGCGAGAACAGGGAGGTATCGGTCATGGTGGCTCTCTTCTGAGGGATATGCGCCGGGGCGCGTCTTCGGTCCTACTTCTCGGAGGATGCGCCGATGGCGGCTATGGCGGCCTGTCCGACGTCGATATCCTGCTCGCCCGTGCCGGAGCCGACGCCGATCCCGCCGACCAGATGCCCGCGCACGAAGACGGGCAATCCGCCGCCCAGCCCCGTGACACCGCCCCCCGTCGCCGCCGCGAGGCCCGCACGCATGGCTTCGGGGACGGCGGTGGTCGGCCCGGCGATGCTCGCCGCCGTGCGGGCCTTGGTCAGGGCGCTCTTGCGGCTGAGGAACTTCGCGCCGGTCATGCGCAGCTCGCCCAGAGTCTCGCCGCTGGCATCGACGACGACGATGCATTGCGGCTGGCCGATCTCCTCGGCCCGCTTCGCCGCCGCCGCGAGCATGGCGAGGGCGGCGTGATGCGTGAGGGCGACGGTTTCGGTGACGTAGTTCATGCGGGTGCTTTCAGAGGGGACAGGCCGTTGACGTTGAGGAAGACGGAGTAGAGCGAGGTCGTGCCGCAGATGAACAAACGGTTCAGCTTCGGCCCGCCGAAACAGACATTCGCAACCAGTTCAGGGATGCGTATCCGCCCGATGAGCGTGCCGTCGGGCGACAGGCAATGCACGCCATCCGCCGCCGAAGTCCAGATGCGGCCCTCGCGGTCGAGGCGGAAGCCGTCGAACAGACCGGCGGTGCATTCGGCGATGACGTCGCCCCCCGTCAGGGTGCCATCCGTGCCGACCTCGTGCAGGCGGATATGCTTCGGCCCGCCGGGGGTGTGGCTCGCGCCGGTATCGGCGACGTAGAGCGCGCGCTCGTCGGGGGAGAAGGCGAGGCCGTTCGGCTTGACGTAATCGTCGGCGGCGATGCGGATGGCACCGGTTTCGGGGTCGACGCAGTAGACGTGACAGGCGCCGATCTCGCTCGGCGCGCGGTCGCCCTCGTAATCCATCAGGATGCCGTAGGACGGGTCGGTGAACCAGATCGTCCCGTCCGACCGCACCACCACGTCGTTGGGCGAGTTCAGGCGCTTGCCCTCGTAGGCATCGGCGATGACGGTGATCGTCCCGTCATGCTCCGTGCGCGTCACGCGGCGGGCGAGATGCTCGCAGGTGACGAGGCGGCCCTGCCGGTCGACGGTGTTACCGTTGGAATTGTTCGACGGATCGCGAAAGACCGAGACCGAACCGTCCGTCTCGTCCCACCGCATCATGCGGTTGTTCGGGATGTCCGACCACACGAGATAGCGCCCCGCCGCGAACCATGCCGGTCCCTCCGACCAGCGCGCGCCGGTCCAGAGCCGCTCGACGCGGGCGTGGCCGATCAGGCAGTTCTCGAATTCGGGGGCGACGACGTCGAACCCCGTGCCGTCAATTACGCCGAACGTCATGGGTATCCCTAACCTTGATGACCTTGCGCGTCCGGGGCATCCGGCGCGTGCGGGGGGGCATGTTGTTGCCGGGGTGGGCAGGATCGTTGCCCCAGATCGCGTGATATGTCGTGACCATGCGCCCCGCTTTCTGCAGACGGATGCCCCAGATTACCAGAACTATCCACCACGCCACCAGCACCAGCACCATCCAGCGCGGTCCGTTCGAGTGCCACAGACCGGCGAGGATCGTGACGGCCGCCAGCGAGAGCGTTCCGTAGCCGATGCTCTTGTGCAACCGCTCGAACATCAGGCGATGGCGCGTCATGTCGTAATGGTCGCCATGGATGCTGCGCCCGTAGGCGACCTCCGTCGGCCCGCCCTTGGACCCTCGGAAGACGCCCAAGAGGACCTGCGCCGCCAGCCCCGCCAGCACGCCGTACCCGAGCCATCCGTGAACGGAAACCGTCTGGCCCCTGACGGGCCATATCAGCACCAGCGCCACGACCGTCAGCAGGCAGGCCGTGATCTGGCCGATCAGATGCGCGCGCCACCAGACCCGGCTGTCGAGCACGCGCGGCCAGTCCTGACCGGGCAGCACCTTGTAGAACCGCGCGACGAGCACGGCGAGCGGCGAGAGGATGGCCCAGGCGAGGACCATGAATCGCGCATGCCAGGCGACGGCGAAGCCGACATCGTGGGGCCGGGTCGCGTCGAGGGGGGCGAGCAGCCATTCCACCGGCTCAACCCTTGACCGCGCCTGCCGTCATGCCGGTGATGATCTGGCGCGAGGCGAAGAGGGTGAAGATGATGGGCGGGATGGCGAGGAGCATGCCGGTCGCCATGATGACGCCCCACTCGACGTTGAATTCGCTCATGTTGTTGACGATGAGGATGGGGACGGTCTTGGTATCGCGATCCGACAGGGCCGAGGCGAGGAGGTATTCGTTCCACGCGACGCGGAACGTGAAGATCGCCGCCGCCGCGAGGCCGGGCTTGATGAGCGGCAGGACGACCTTGAAGAAGACCTGGAACGGCCCCGCCCCGTCGACCCGCGCGGCTTCTTCCAACGAGCGGGGGATCTGGACGATGAAGCTCTGGAGGATCCAGATGACGAAGGGCAGGTTCATGGCGACGTAGATCAGGATGATGCCCGAATGCGTCCCCGCCAGGCATACATCACCCCTTCCGCCCATCGTGTCGCGGATCCACCCGCCGATCACGCCGTCGCGGTCGAGGCAGAACTCGTTGTTCCACAAGCCGAAGACGGGAACCAGCAGCACGGCGGGCGGCACCATCCGCACCATCAGCGTCGACAGCGAGACGGTGTCTCGTCCCATGAACCGGAAGCGCACGAGCGCATAGGCGGCCATGCAGCCGATAATGAGCGTCAATGCCGTGGAAATCAGCGAGATGATGAGCGAGTTGATGAACGCGCCGCCGAACTTCATGGAGCAATAATCGAGATGGTCGATCTCGTAGGGGAGAACGTCGCAGAGCGCCGTCTCGTAATTCTGGATCGTGGGCAGGAAGATCAGCCCCGTCGCGCCCGAGGTGATGTCGACGTCCAGCTTGAACGAGTTGACGAACATCAGCAGGACCGGGCCGATGGCCATGACCACCAGCACGGCGATGAGGACGTAGAAGGCCGTATTCTGCCGCTCTTTTACCTGTGCCATCAACCGGCCTCCTGCTCGATGGCGGCCCGGACGCGGGCGGCGCGGGCTTCCTGGATGCGCCCGAAGGCGAACATGGCGACGGTCAGCGCGAGGAGCATCATCAACAGGATATTCGACATCGCCGCCGCTACGCCCAGTTCGCGGAACTCCGTCGCGGTGCGGGAGATGCGCAGGGCGAGGATCTCGGTCGAGAGGCCCGGTCCCCCTTCGGTCATGACGAGGATGACTTCCAGCACCTTGAACGCATCGATCAGGCGCAGGAGACAGGTGACGATCAGCACGGGCATCATCAGCGGCAGCTTGATGTAGACGATCTGCTGCCACGCCGTCGCCCCGTCGATCCGCGCGGCCTCGATAGCGGAGCGGGGGAGCGACTGGAGCGCGGCGAGGGACAGGATGAAGATGAAGGGCGTCCACTGCCAGATATCGGCGACGATGACCGAAAGGAGCGCGTGCTGGCCCAGCCAGTCGACGGTCGGCAACCCGAGGCTGTCGAGGGCGCGGTTGAAGGTGCCGACGGTGGGGTGGTACATGTAGCGCCACATCAGGCCCACCACGACCGGCGCGATCATCATCGGCAGGATGAACAGCGTCCGCAGCACCGACATGCCGCGCAGGTTGCGGTCGAGCAGCAGGGCCAGCCCCACGCCCAGCACCATCTCGATCGTCACGACGGAAATCGCGAATTTCAGGGTGACGGCGAAGCTTTCGTGGAAATTGGGGTCGGCGAAGAGCGTCAGGTAGTTCTTGAAGCCGACGAACTCGGCCTCGCCGATGGTCTGCGTCGGGTCCCAGTCCCGGAAGCTGCCCCACATCATGTAGAGCAACGGGTAGAGCAGCGCGAGGGCCATGATCACGGCGGCGGGCGCGATGAACAGGTAGGGCGTCGCTCGGTTTGCCAGGCTTCGGGACATGGGGATGGCCTTCGTTGGGACGATGGACGCGCGAGAGCGCCTGCGGCTTCCAAAAAGGGAGGTCGTTCGGGTGCAGCGGTCGGGCGGGAAAATGCGGGCGCCCGAGGGTGCGGTCGTATGGTGCGATTGCACCGATGGTCGGGGGAGGGACGATGCCCCTCCCCCGGTTCGTCAGGTCACTTCCAGGTGTAGTAGCCTTCTTCTTCCATTACGTCGCGCGTGCGCTCGGCAACGCCGTCGAGGGCTTCCTGAATGTCGAGGTCTTCGGTCAGAACTTTCGACAGCGTCGTGCCGAGATCGGCGTTGATCTTGCCCCAGGCGGGGATGATCGGGCGCCAGTCGGGATCGGCGTATTGCAGCGCCTCGCCGAAGGTCTCCATATGCGGGAACTTCTCGTTGACGTCGGCATCCGTGTGGGTCGAGAAGCGCGACGGGTTGCCCCCCGCGAGCGCGACCATCTTGTCGCCCTCCTTGGAGGTGAGCCACTGCATCAGCAGGAAGGCCGCCTCCTTGTGCTCCGCGTTGGCGGGGATGGCGATGCCGAAGCCGCCCGTCTGGCTGCCGCGACGCGTGCCCATCGGGTGCATGGCCCAGCCGACCTTGCCGACGACCTTGGATTTCGACGGATCGTCCGCCTGCCCTGCGGCCACGGTCGAGTCGAGGAACATGGCCGTATCACCGGCGAGGAACGACGCCAACGCCTCGCCGAAGCCGAAGGACATGGCGCCCTCGACGCCGCAATCGACGATGGTCTTCAGAGCGGTGGCCGCTTCCACGCCCGCCGCGTTGTTGACGGTCGGGTTCCACTCGTCATCGAAGACGCGCCCGCCCAGCGGGGCGAGGTGGAGGAGGAACGCGTGGGATGCGTGGTGGCCCGATGCGGCGCGCGAGGCGAGACCGCCCATGCCCGGCTCAAGCTCGGGGATCTTGCAGGCGACGTCGAGCAGTTCGTCATACGTCTCGGGCACCTTGAGATCATGCTTCTCGAAGATATCCTTGCGATAGCCGAGGATCGAGGTTTCCGACCCGAAGGGGATGCCGTAGAGCGAGCCGGTCTTGCCGGGCAGATAGCCCTTGTTCCCGCCCGCGAAACCGATGTTGTAGACGTAGCCGTCGATCAGGTCGTCCGCGTCGTAGGCCGGGTTCGACAGCTTCGGGTTCATGAAGTACTTGGCCAGATTCTCCAGCTGGTCAGCGTAGACGTAATCCGCCTTGGAGAACACCACGTAGGAGATGAGGTCGTATTCGCCCTCGTCCTGCGCCAGTTCGAGCGTCTGGCGCTCGCGCATCTTGAGGTAGGGAAGCTGATCGACCTCCACCTCGATGCCCGTCTGCTTGGTGAATTCGGGCAGGATGCGCACGACCGCGTCGTAATGCGGGTGGGCGGGGAAGTTCACGACCAGCGTGGTTCCCTCGTACTCGGCGTAGGGGTTGGCGAGTGCCGTCCCCGCCATCAGCGCGGCGGCGACGCCCCCGGCCAGTGCAGTCTTGAACATGTTCAGCATTTTTCTTCCCTTGGTTTCTTGATCGTTCTCTTATTCTTAGAGCGCCTGCTCCGTTTTGCGATCAAAGAGGTGGATACGGTCCGGGTCGACCCGGAAGGTCAGCGTCTGGCCCAGCGCGATGGGGGTGTCGGATTCGACCTCCACCATCACCTTCGCCTCGCCGCAGGTGCACAGCAGGACCGACTGCGCGCCCACGTATTCCGCGACCAGCACGTCGAGCGAGAGCGACTGCCCCGCCGGTGCATCGGGGTCGTAGGTCAGATCCGAGGGACGGATGCCGAGCGTGACTTCCCGCGCGGATGCGTCGACGCGTCGCGACAGGCGTAGCGAGAAACCCTGACCGTCGACGAACATCGCCCCGTCCCGCTCGACGAACTCGCCCTCCAGAAAGTTCATCGGCGGCATGCCGAGGAAACCGGCGACGAAGCGGTTGACCGGCTTCTTGAACAACTCTTCGGGCGTGCCTTCCTGCTGGATATGGCCGCTATGCATGACGACGATCCGGTCGGCCAGCGTCATCGCCTCGATCTGGTCATGGGTGACGTAGATCATGTTCTTGCGCACGCGCTGGCTCATCAGGGCCAGCTCGGCGCGCATCTGTCCGCGCAATTTCGCGTCGAGGTTGGACAGCGGTTCGTCGAACAGGAAGATCCCCGCGTCGCGCGTGAGCGCCCGGCCCATGGCCACGCGCTGGCGCTGGCCGCCGGACAGTTCCCCCGGCTTGCGATGGAGATAGTCGGACAGGCCCAGCATCTCCGCCACGTCGCGCACCTTCGTGTCGATCTCCGCCTTGGGCCGCTTGGCGAGGCGCAGGGCGAAGGACATGTTCTTCGCGACGTTCATATGCGGATAGAGCGCGTAGTCCTGGAACACCATCGCCAGATCCCGCTCCTTGGGTTCCAGATGACTGACGGGCCTGCCGTCGATGTAGATCTCACCCTCGGTCACGTCCTCCAGACCGGCGAGCATGCGCAGGGTCGTCGACTTGCCGCAACCGGAGGGACCGACGAGGACGGTGAATTCGTTATCGGCGATGTGCAGGTCGATGCCGTGCAGCACCTGCGTATCGCCATACCGCTTGACCAGCGTATCGAGATGGATTGTCGGCATGGCCCGGCGATTCTCCTTGGTGTCGATGGGCACGATGACCCGATGTGACCGGTAACACAAGCGAAATTCGGGCGTCTAACAGGTTGAAAACAGGACCTTCAGGATTTTCTCGTGCTTTCGCGCAGGATGATCTCGGCTTTCACGTCGCAGTGGAAGGATCGCGAATCGTCTTCCATATCATCCGATAGCAGGGCCGCGATCATCTCTCCGGTCGCCCTGCCGATGCTGCGCGGATCGACCGCGACGGTCGAGATGGCGGGCGAGGAAAAGCGCGCCACCTCGAAATTGCCGTATCCCGCGACGGCGATATCGCCCGGCACGCGCCTGCCGTTCTCGCGCAGCGCGGAGATGAGGCCGAAGGCGGGGGCGTCGGCCACGCAGAAGACGCAATCGGCATCGGGAAAGCGTGCCAGCAATGACGGCAGGGCCGCCGCCCCGTCCTCGATGGAGAGCGGCGGGCGACCGTAGGCGAGGCACCGGCCGGGCGACAGCCCCGCCGCGCGCATCCCGTCCTCGAACCCGGCCCTCCGCGCGCCGCCCCGCGTCCAGACGTCGTCGGCCTCGCCCAGAAAGACGAGGTTGCGATACCCCTCCTCGATCAGGGCCGTGGTCATGCGCCGGGCGGCCTCGCGGTTGGAAAAGCCGACGGTATGGCCGATCGGCTCTTCCGGCGTCTCCCACAGCTCGATCACCGGCACGCGGGCTTCGGTCAGCAGCGTGACGGACCGGTCGGTATGGCCGTCATAGGACAGGACGATGGCCTCGGGACGGCGGCGCATCATGTCCTCGATCAGCTTTTCCTCCCGCGCGCCGGAATAGCCGGTATAGCCGAGCAGGACCTGACGCCCGATGCCTTCGAGTTCTTCCGTCAGCGCCTGCACCGTTTCGGCGAAATGCAGGTTGTTGAGCGAGGGGATGAGCATGGCGACGAAGCCGGACCGCTTGGTGGCGAGACTGCCCGCCATCTGGTCGGGCACGTAGTTCATCTCGCGCACCACGCGCATGATCCGCTCGCGGGTCTCGGGCGAGACGGGGCTGTCCTCGCGCATCGCGCGCGAGACGGTCATGCGTGAGACACCGGCGACGCGAGCGACGTCTCGCATCGTCACGGGGCCTGCGGGGGGCCGGGGTCTGGTCATCCGGAGCCTTCCTGCGCATCGGGTCGGGTTTGAGGATGCGCGAAGACACGAGGGGTACGCAAGGGGTACGCGCGGCCCGGACGCCCGGCATTCATGCGGCGAGTGCGCGCACCAGATCATGCATGAACGCCTCGTCCCTGCGGAACTGGTCGAGGGTGATGAACTCGTTCGGCTGATGCGCCTGAGTTGATTATGATGAGCGACATCAAAGCCAAGCTTTCGAGTCTGATTTCAAGCTAAGTGTATCAAATTCAAAATGGGGTTTGAAATGAGGGATGAATCGAATAATTTTTTATTAAAATACTGATTTCGTTGCACATAATTTAGAAATATGGCGGACAGGGTGGGATTCGAACCCACGGTAGGGTTTCCCCTACGCTGGTTTTCAAGACCAGAGCCTTAAACCACTCGGCCACCTGTCCGGTGCGGCTTTTCCTAGCGATCATCGGCGGGCGCGTCTAGGGTTTCGGCGACACGTTCATCGAGGCGAAGAGGGACCTATGCTCGACCTGACACATTATATCGGTGGCGACCACCGGGACGGCACCAGCGGGCGT
>Ga0209831_1004784_pt1 | contig 10462 bp, 11 predicted proteins | sample Maine_Asex4_meta_FD_187451 | JGI IMG/M metagenome (GOLD analysis project Ga0209831, IMG submission 187451) | Marine algal microbial communities from Maine, USA - Maine_Asex4_metaG (SPAdes) (version 2) | ecosystem: Host-associated > Algae > Red algae > Unclassified | place: Maine, USA | collected...
ATGATTCTTTGCAGATTATGAGCAATAGTATTAGATTTGCGCTCTCTTAAAAGCTTCCTTAGCTCAGCTGGTTAGAGCATCTGACTGTTAATCAGAGGGTCCAAGGTTCAAGTCCTTGAGGAAGCGCTACTTAAAAGCCTCATTATCAATTGATTAGATAATGGGGTTTTGTTTTTTTTGATGCCGCCAAATAAATTTGCACAAGATTTGCACAAGAACACGTCTCAAAAGGTGCTGGTAATCAATGTTTTATAGCTTTTAAGAATTGTTCTCAAGCAATCTGATGAATAATCAAGCTAGACCATTTAATACTAATGGTCCTATCTGTTCGAGCTTTTGACTAAGCTTTATCAATTTGTTACTCTTCTTGGTCCATTTCCCTTTGTAATGACTCTTTCTATAAGGTGAATCAAGATCATCTAAAAGATTTGTTCTTTTATCTGATAGACTGAAGAAGCTGTCTACCTTCCTCCAGTTTTTTGATTTAGTTTGATTTGAATAGATACCATTCTTTATGGCACTTCTGCTTACAAACTTGCCATTGATCAAATATAGTTTTGAACACCGTTTCAAGGCGACAGGACAAATGAAGTACCATACTTTGCCATTCCCAATGTTTGAATTTAGATATTCAAGTGGTATCTCTTGATTAACAGGATTACCATTGAATGAGTATTTAAGACAAGTTGTTTCTTTTATCATATCAACTATAATTCTAATGCTTGCTGATTTGACATCATTTGAGGACCAAGAGATTATTCCAGTCTTCTGAGAATCAACATTGAAGTATTGCCATTCTCTTAACTTCTTAGTCGAAATATGCAAAAGATTATCAATGATTACATACATACAATATTACTTTTGTAGTTTTAACATCGAACAGCTTCCAAGTAGTTCAAAAACTAAACTTTATGAAAACTTGGATTTTATATTTAGCAGCATTATTAATAGGTAGCATTCATACACAAAGCCTTATTGGTCAGAGTAAGTATGAGTCTGAAGTTAAACCTCAAGGAATAGTTTTTCCAAGGTTGACAACATCACAACAAAATAGTTTATCTGCAATCAAGGGCCAATGTATCTATAATATTGATACAAATGAACTCAATTGTTATAACGGTTTGGATTGGGTTACAGCGACAACAAATACTTCAACACAAAACATAACACTATCAGGGCAATTATCGGATAGCGATTTTGATACAAAAATACAAGTTGAAGAATTTGCGGATGAAGATAAAATTAGATTTGATATTGAAGGAACAGAAGTTCTATCATTAGAAAAGAATATGAATGATGTGTTTCGTATAAATTATAAAGGACAATATGATAACCTTATCATAGGGGATCAAGCAGGTGCGAATATTACACCTTTCAATGTTTCGGGACAATTAGAGAGTAGGTATAATACCATCATTGGTTCATTCGCCGCTGGAAATAGTACTACAGTAGGAAAATCGAATACCCTAATAGGTCATGCATCTGGATCTTCCCTAAATGGTATTGGTAATACTTTTGTTGGCGCATCAGCAGGGAGCGCAAATGTAGTTAGTAATACAGGAAATAACAACACTTTTATAGGGCGTTTTGCTGGAGGATTTACTCAATCTGGAGGTGGTAATACTTTTATAGGTACAAGTTCTGGAATTGGAAATGCAACTGGAAATGTAAATGTAAATATCGGAGACAATTCTGGAGCTTCTAGTGTTGCTAGTTTTGGAAGTGTTTCAATTGGTGGTAGTGCTGCAAGTAATGTGTCTAATGGGAATTTTAGTAGTGTTATTATTGGATATGAAGCAGGCCAAAATGGACAGACCTTAGCTAGAAATGTTATAATTGGTGCGCAAGCAGGCAAGGCATTTCCTACTACTAATTTTATTGAAGGTAATGTAGTTTTAGGAAATGAAGCTGGCTATTCTCTTAATGGTTCCAATAATGTATTTATAGGTAATCAAGCTGGCTATTCGGAACAAGGTAATAACAAGTTATACATAGAAGGAAGTAACTCTCTTAATCCTTTGATCTATGGAGAATTTGATAATGATTTAGTTAAAGTAAATGGTACACTACATATTTCCGAAACTGCAAAACTTACTCCATTGACAACTGTTCCAATGTGTACAAGTGCTGAAGAAGGACTAATTTATTTTAAAGCTTCAGATCGCACTTTACAAATATGTAAAGGGGCTTTGGGATGGAAGGAGGTCTTGACTAACTAGGTTGTATTTAAAGAAAACCAGAATTGTATAGTGAATCCGAAAAAAAGTATAATATAGCCTATAACCTCCGTTGCCCTTAGTTCTTTGAACATATCTTTTCTATTAGAAATTTCTTTAATTCCGCTTAGAAATTTATTGCTGTCTTTGAAAAGCCAATAAGTATTTTTACGTCCTTTTTTTAGCTCTGTAATTTTCAATTTGTCTTTAGGACTAATAATGTCTGGATATGTCATTTTTATTGACTTATCACCTTTTCTCTTTATAACTTGCTCTTTCATAAGTCTCTTGACCTCAGATCTATACTTACCTTGTATTTTATTTATTTCGAGGTCAATTTTTCTATTGTGTTGCTGATTCTCAATAGTTTTTTTTTCATTAATCTGAGAGATCAAAATCAATAGAATTCCGATCATTTCACAATATGAAAAAACTATAACTCTCAAATTCGGATTACAATAACAGATAAAAATTACAAGAAGTACTAAAATTAAAATTGTCCCAAGATTAAGACACAGATTATTCTTTATATCCATCGTTAATAGAATTCATTTTGCTATCATAAAATTTTGTCCTGATGTCATTACAGCAGTTAGATAAACTATCAATCTCTTCGCAACAGTTTTTAGAAATTATATCTATTTCTAATTCCTCTAAAAAACTATCGACTTCTTCTTGGCTATAAAATGTTTTAATATTTTCATATTTATGATTTTTTTGAAAATATGACTTAACACCTAAAATCATAAGTAGAATCAAAAAAATTATTTGTAACGCCCTCAATATTAACCTAAATTTCTAAGGAAGATAACAATTTTATATTACTAATCATCAAATGATCGATGATGCACACTATCAATTTTAGGTGCTGCATAAGGCAAAATCTTGATCAAAAAGCTGACTCTTTCATTTGCTTCAAGACTTCCTAATAATTCGGGAAGTTTGGCTAATTCGACTGTAGCTATTGTTTTTGAAATTTGTGCAATTGGTTCATTTGCTAACAAGTCCAAATCAGTCTTCTTTAAATTCTCTAAAAACCTACTGAGTTGAGAGTTACCTTCTCTAACTTAGATGTTTTTATAACTTCCTGTAAAAAGAGACACCGATAGCTGGTACCATACTGAAGAAAGACTGATAAGTGAATTAATCCATATCTATATGATATTCGTATACGTTCAACAAGCCACACCACAAGAAAAATACAAATGATATACGATGATTCGCATTAGCGACAAAGTATAAAATCAGTGAATCCATTAGAAGCGCAGTCATGATCTCAAAGATGTAATTTATAGGGGCTTGTAAGGTGATCATATCAATTAAATCGTGAGAAGTGTAATAACTTTAGACCACCATTAGACCCAATGTCAGATAAAGTGCCAAACGGTCAAATTTGATAAATGCTAAAATTAAGTCCTCTGAGACATAATCTTTTGGAATCTACTAATGTCACATGAATTATTCTTCAAGCTTGAAATATCAGTGCTGGGCATATCAGATGCTTTCATGAAAACTTTTTTAGTAAAGATGACCTGATTTGATTTTTAGAGTATTTAAGCCCGTTCGAATCAATACACTTCCATGCCTCAGAATGTGAATTATAATTCCGCTCAAACTCAGCCCCGTAATTCACAGAAATGTAATCAATCAATATGATCGTGTAGTTTTGGACAATGACTAATTCATTAAATTTAGGAATGTCCCACGAATACAATAGAATTGAGTTGAATTATGTAAGTGTGGTGATAAGGGATGATCTGAGATATCAAGATGATGAAATAGACACAGATGTTTTAAAATGATCTTCAATGGATCGTTCTTTTAGAGGTATAAAAAAATTGTTGAAGGACCGTGATAAGGCTATTCAAGTAGCTGACAGTATTATAAAGAATACTTATAGAACATTGATAAATAGAGGAATGAAAGGCTGTTATATTTATTGTACTGATACTAATCAATGGTTCGGCAATTAACTGAGAAAGTAACGCGCTGATTATCAGATACCTATGAAATCTATTTGAATTAAATCAAACTTTGGATAATATTGTGAGTTTGATTTATTCGAGGGTGTCTACAACCCCTATATGAACAACTGATAATCATTATTTTTACTATATAGATTACTTAAATTTTTCTATCGAACCATTGCTGCTATTAAGAAATATATATAAAACCATGTTAAATAAGGTTACTTTTAAAATGTAGATGTCATTATCAATAAAATAATGACATGTATTCCAAAATAATAAGTTGCCTATTTGCTGTATTCTATGTTGTACAATCATTCTCTCAGGGTTATACAATAATAGACTATCAAAATAGTAAAGGGTACAGTGATATTCTTGAACTTGATTATGAAAGAAACTATGGCATAAAAGTTATAAATATTAACAAATCTTTGTTTGATTTTGACAACAAACAAGGCTCTACGAATTTTGCTACAACTATTCCACCTATTTTTCAAACAGAGCCAAAAATTAACACCGATCAACCTGAACCCGAACAAGCAGCCGATGATGGATCTCAAGAAGAAATGGTTGCAACAGGATATAGTGCTAATTTGAGCATTGATAGTCTTAGATTAGATGATATAAGAGATATAGACAACTTAAGGTATAGAGCAAAAATTATATATGAATCCATTTCTTCATATGAAAAACTTAACTCTGAGTTGAGGGACACACTTATAACGATAAAAGAATCCTTTGATATTATTACAGGTTTCAATTTATTAGATTTTGAAATTGATAGACTAAGCAAGAACTGTCTTATGACGTATGAAGAAATAGATAGCAGTTTGGTTAATAGAATAACAGAATTTTACTTAACATCAGAAAGAGAATACTTAGATAATAATAACTACATTTCTGATGATGGAAAATTAAGCAAAGATGATTTCTACAAAGTATTTAAAAGTCTAATTCTATATTACAAATTCAAGTTTGAGAGATCAAATAGGTACGCTGATAAAATTTTATCTGAACCTAATTACCCCCTAAAAATTGAGCAAATCAATAAATTAGATACACTAATAGATTCATTTTTAAATGATTTGAACAAATACAAAACAAATTATAGCGAAGAAGAAAAGAAAATAGTTACGGACCTCAACTCAAAAGGTGAAAGTCAATATCTTTTAATAAATTTTGATAAAAACAAAAAATACTACAGTTATCTAAGTACTGATAGTATTGCTTCTTATTTTACCGAGTTAAATGGTGAAGGTCTTAAAACATTGACTAATCGTATCGACAATATAAATGAGTCAAACTTTACATATTACACCTCACTCAAACAAGCTGAATCAGACGAACACAAAATTACTTTATCAATAAAGCCTAAGGATGATGTGCCGTGTGATGCTACACCTGCAAATTACATGCTAAAGATTAAAACAAAAGGTGGCATCAAAATAGATTTCAGTACTGGTATTGTATTTAATATTAATTGGAATGGTTATGAAAATAGTACATATAGATCCGAATCAATTACCGATACTACAGCAACAATAGTGAAAAACGATAACCGAAATGTCGCTTTTCCTGCGGTAGGAGGGTTTGTGCATATTCATCCTAGAACTGCAAATAATAGTAACTGGGCTGCTACATTTGGTCTTAGTTCAACAGATTTGTCTAGTTTTAATGGACATCTTGGCTTCTCATATTATATTGGAAGAGAACAAAGAGTAATAGGAACAATAGGCGGAACCTTCGGACAAATATCACTATTGTCATCTCAGTTCAATGAAGATGAAATATATAAGAAAGATGAAATTCCAACTGAAATTCCAACTACAAATACATTTAGATTAGGAGGTTTTATTGGGATATCATATAATTTGTAATTATTATGCGATTAATATTTATCTATATTATCATTTTTTTATTTAGCTGTCAAACGGAATCAGATTCAATATTGGATTTGAGTGGTATGTCCGTAAATTCATATAGTAAGTCACAAATTTGTAATACACTTTACAAATCAGAATATTTAGACAACATTCAAGAGACTATTCTGGAAATAGTAAATAGTATTCAAAAAATAGAGGAATTAAGTGAAGTTCAAATTTATAGCTGCTATGAAGTCTATATCGCAGAAGCTAGTAACAATAGAATTCTTTTTAATCCTATATATGTAGATTCTTTACTGGCTCTACCTTCTACTAATCGTAGTCTGCTTTTGAAGAGTTTGATAGCTCATGAAATTAGCCATATTATATATCATAAGAATTTAAAGCTCAAATCAAATAGTAAAAAAGACTGCTCATTGATATCAAAAAGAGAATTAGAAGCGGATTTTTTTACAGGTGTTTTACTCCATAAATTAGATGTTAACCCAAATATTGAGAATAGTACATATTCCCTAAATCTAATGTCTAATAAACTTATGAATGGGAGCTGTTATCCCTCACTAAGTGATCGAATACGACATGCTCAATTAGGTTATTTTAAAGGCATGCAAAATAATTTATCTCCTTCTGATATTAACACATTTACAAAATTAAGAAAACAAACACTTATTTTAAAAATACCTCTTATCGGAAGAATGATACCTAATTCATGGAGCCATGAAATGATAACAGCATTTTTGGAATTATATAATAGTGATTATATAGAAGATGTCCCTGATCATGTTACAAGAGAAGTTGCTGAATACCTAGAAAAGGAAGATAATGCTTGGTACGAAGAGTTGAAAACGAACCTAGCAAATAAACAACTATTGCTTGAAGATGAATTAGGCAACACTGCCATAAAAGATTTAGAATTAAATCTAATAAACAACTATATGAAGAACAAGAAACTATTAGGGATTATTCAAAATTAGGTAGCAATTTTGATGCTATATCAAGTAGAAAATATTATCCTATTGCCACTTAAATACCTCATATTAATAACCAAACTAGTATGATATAATCCACAGTATCCTATTAAGAGACTTCTCAACAATGATGCTAATCAATTGTATTCAAAAAAGAGATTATAAATAGATATTTTACAGAGCATTTGAATTTTAAGTACATTTTTAAAAGGCACATCAAATTAATGATGTGCCTAAGTGTAATTGTTTAAACTAAATTAGCTTAAACAGCTAGAAAGACACATTAAATAGACAAATAGATATCATCAATCATTTCCTTAGTGATTTCGATATAACGTCTTGTATTAGCCACACTTGAATGATTGAATACTTGAGATGGCTTTATCACTGCATCTTCTGAACAGATATAGTATTCGTATACGCCTCGACCAATGGTTTTCCGCAAAGTATGAGAACTTGGATTTGCCACCTTAATTCTAAATCTTTGAAAGACTTTCTTGATTCGTTTATTTGCTGCGACAATACTAATTGGTTTAGTTTGATCTGCTCCTTTACGTAAATAGGTGATAATCAATCCATAAATTATAGGAAGCTTGTCCATTGCTTCGAGTATTTGATCTCTTACAATTTTGAAACCTTTATTGAGCTTTATACTTCTGTGTTTACTGTTATTTTGCTCTCTAATGTCAAAAGATTCTTCTAATATATCTTGCCATTGCAGTTGAAAAATATTGCTAATTCTAAGTTACTTTTTGCAGAAGCAGCGGTGCAGCTGATGGCGACCGCCGAAGTATTGGTATCTTGAAGACAACTAACGGAGGTACAAGCTGAAATCCCACAGGCTTAACATGGATAGCTACACAGAATCAAAAATTACAACACTACTAATGGCTTCAAATAATCGGTTTTAGATGCATGCCGCAACTATTGCAGGAGTATTTAGAACGACAGATTGTTGGGCGACTTTTGCTGCTGTGGGTCCATTAATACCGCTACGATACTTGGAATACAAACCTGGTAACACGGATGTCATATATGTTTCTGGAGCTTCACATTTTTATAAATCTTCAGATAATTGTGTTTCGTTTACCCACATTTCATACACTAGATCTTTCCTTCTGATTCAATCTATGATCATGATAGCACCAGACAAAGTCTCCACCCGCTGATCAATAAAGCGAATCCTTGCTGAGTATGTATATGATCCACTGCTCACTCTCTGGTCGCCATACCTCCCATTCCAGCCTGAAGTGGGATCATTGATCTGGAGATCCTGAGTCTCATACAGGATGTTGCCCCAGCGATCTAAGATCATAAAATCTTCCACTTCCTCGATTAAGCCTTCACGTGCATATATGGTAAAAGTATCATTTGTCCCGTCAGCATTTGGAGAAAAACCATTGGGGATATACACGCTATAGTCCTTAGCCACACGGACGGATATTTCATCAGTTGCCTCACATCCATCGGCATTAGTCGCCGATAATTGAAGCTGTATATTATCAAAGGGTGTGAAGCTTGGCTCTTGACAATCGGGACATGATGGATCATCTGGCAGTGGATTCCAACTAAAACCACTAAGCTGCTCACTAGCCGTCGGGACCAGTGTCACCGCCTCTCCCAATAATACATCTATGTCATCTCCTAGATCAACAAAAAATTCATCTGGAGCCTCAATACTCACCACAAGATCATCGGCACACATAAACCGATCTACCACAGCTACCGTATAATCTCCAGCCGGCAGATCATTATACTCCCTCAAGCCTATCGTGTCGCCTCCAAAAATATAAATGAATGGTGGTGTGCCATTGACCACATCAGTCACTGTGATCCTTCCATCAGAAAAGCCAAAACAAGCTGGATCAGACACATCAGTCACCAGCTCTAATTTTCGATCATTGATGACTGTTAAGTCCAGCGTCACGATGCTATCGCAACCCATCCTGCCCACCAGCTGCGCCGTGTATACACCCGTTTCTGAAATCTGTCGTGGCCCCAAGTCAAATACTGCTCCTTCACAGATGGTATCTATCACAGAAAATTCGATAGGCAAGATCTCTACTACGGTGGTATCTGACACGATGCGGCAAAGTGTATTGGATAAATTAGTTGACGATTGGGCAGCATAGTATCTGTAGGAATACTGCCCAATATCAAAGGCTTCATGAGAAAATAATTGATCATTTGCTCCTGCAATATCATTCCAAGTATTCCCTTGATCAAGGCTCCGCTGCCATTGTACAAAGCTGAAATCGGTGTCAGAGACATCAGTCGCCAGATCTATCGGAGCACTATCTGGACACAGCACGATTCTGGACGACGGGGCGACGATCGAGGCATCTGGACCACAGGCTCTGAATGATATATTATCCAGTGCCAGATCATTCCCCCTGCCACCAGGCGCATTATTTCTAAGTGTCAGTACAAGGTCAGTCTCTCCTACACCAGCCGTAAATGTAAAGCCATAGGTATTCCATTCTTCTGATTTTGAAATCAGTCCTGTATTAAAGAAGACTTCGTCATTTAGTAAAAACGAAACGTCTGGATCTGAATGATCTGTGACGCCTCTCTGAATCATGTTGATGATGTCGGCAGAAAATACATAGGTCGTATTCTCGCAGAGTCCAGATACCACTTGCTCAAAAAAAGTACCTGGCGTAAAGTCTGCATTGACCACCATCATGTAGCCATCAGGGTCCGAGCTATTGTCTCCGATCCCGAGCCATGTCCCATATTTATTTGGCCAATCAGAATTATTAGTAATTGTATATTCTCCATCAAATGGTGGCGGATTCCTTTCGTATATGAAACCAGTAGCTATCTCAGGATCTTCTAATAGTATCTGATCACTACCGCTTCCAAAATCTCCATCTGCAAAGACATTCTCCCCTAAGTTACCACTACATAAGTCTTGTGCTTCAGTATCTACATAGAACACTATTACAAAAAGGAAAACCAATTGATATTTGAATCTGAACACAAATCGGAAGTTACTACTTATAGACAGACTTGAGAATATTAGGGCTTTAAATTCTAAAGCTAAGTCGCTGTATCACCTAAATATTTGATGATAGAAATCCAACACAACACATCATACTTTAACACTCTAATGGAACTTAATGCTTTACTAAATTGTCAACATTTGTATACAATTACTGTGTTCAGACACCATCCTTTATTATCAAAGTATTTTAATTTATCAGTGCTTCTGTTCTGCTCGGTCTCTGCATCTACACAGTCCAACTATCTTAATGCTGCCAATGCTGCACTAAAGCGCGGAGACTTTCAAAGCACACATGAGCTATTAGAGAAAGCTGAAGCACATTGTAAAGTGACGGAAAAAGTAAAGCAAAATTCTGCTGTTCTTTCAGCGATGGAAGGTGATACTGATGTTGCGATTCAGACCTTAAATAAAATCATCAATA
>Ga0209831_1004787_pt1 | contig 10455 bp, 15 predicted proteins | sample Maine_Asex4_meta_FD_187451 | JGI IMG/M metagenome (GOLD analysis project Ga0209831, IMG submission 187451) | Marine algal microbial communities from Maine, USA - Maine_Asex4_metaG (SPAdes) (version 2) | ecosystem: Host-associated > Algae > Red algae > Unclassified | place: Maine, USA | collected...
CGCCCCAGGCGCCCGACCGTGGGATCCAGACCCGCTGTCCTCCTCTTCCGACGATGATGAGGATCGGCCAGCACCGAGGCCGGCCGCCTCTCGAGCCGCCGTCAAAATTGGTTGAATATCAGAGTTGGATGACATGGTGAAAGAGCGATTGACAGGTGGAAGGGGGTGTCGGAGAAGGTGAGATGGGGAGAGGAGGTTGGCTCGGCACTGGAAAACGGACGACAGGTGCAGTCGACGTGAATGGATCGTGGAGATGACAGTGGATGCAGCACGGAATCACAAGAGATCTCAGTGTCTGTGAACGAATATGCGCGGACAAACTTTTCACGGGATGGTGCTTCTGCCTGCGCGCTCCTTTGCCCAGTGGCGCACGTCATCCCGTTGTGTCCAGAATCTGTCAAAAACTTTTCATGCTCGCGTCCCCAGCCGCAGACACCTAGTTATGGAAATCAGAAGGTCACCGCAATATAGCATTGAAGTCGTTCTCTCATTATTAGCAACTTGGTCTTCATCAGCCCCTCAGATCCGTCATGCTTGAAGTGCATCAGTGTCAGCTGCGAACCGCACATGAGATATATACATGTGGTAGGTGCCATAATCTCGTGCCGCCACACCGTGTCCTATATTTGGACCGCCGCAAGATGCGAGCTGGAAGTCAGAGGCTTGCACGGACCGCATCTTCAAAAAGCGGGCCACGTTGCCACAAAATCAAGCCGACGTCTATATGTTTGGAGAATTCCAACTGTTAGAACTGAGCTCTGTCACAGTCCGCGACTGCGGGATTTTTTGGTGAACGGCTGTATCCGGAAATATCCGTCAGAATCTTCTCTCCATCCAGTGTGAGAGCAATACGGAAGACACTTCTGGAAAGCTCACTTCATGCTCAGGCTCTTTGTGGGAAGACTGATGTACATCAGATGTTGCTTCGAGCAGGATGCCGCTGCTGACAGAGCGGTGCTTGATCCGAATCATTATTCCGAAGCCCCTGGTGGCCACAGTGGTTTTGCAGGGTGCACTTGGACGGTGACAAATAAACTATGGAGACATTTCTTTATTTTCTGCTTGTCAACGATGTACAAGCAGCAACAAGAACTCAGCACGACGTGGGGGGGGAAGAAAGTGTGGGGATGGACCCATTATGCTTTGTGAACTCAAAGGAGCAGAGGGGGGTGCACTATAACATGTCACAGGGAAGTCTACAGTCCGCCGACGTCAGGACAGCGCGGTGGCTGGCGGGGCAAGGGCGACGTGGCGGCCACATCCAGCTTCTCCGGCACCACAGACTTTGGCGCCACCGCCCCGCGCCACCGCGCTGCCTGCAGGGCTGAAACGGCCCTTGCGATACTACCGCCACCACGCTGTGGTGCTTGAAGGGGGGTCGCACGCATCCGGAAGATTCGTTCACTGTTGACCGCAAGATGATGCGGACCCCCACAGCACGACACCATAATCGAAGACTTTTGACCTATTTCACCTCATCTTGCTGCGTTTCATGTTTCCTGGAACCCGTCAGAGCTGTCCGTAAACCTGCCGAAGCGTCTGAAGGCGACTCGATTAGCTTCAAGCATCGCCAGAGTGCAATCACTCCACTGTGCGCTTCACGCGGCAACCGAAAAAGCCTGTAGCGCCTCCCTGCGCAGAGACATGCGGCAGCTGTCAGCAATTGATCGCTTGCGGCTTTAAAAACTGGCTACCTAAGGCAATGCCTCCTTGTGGCATCACAGTGAGCCGATAAGAAGATGGCGGAGACCTTTGACTACGAGGAGACACAAGATGACTGCCAACCACGACATGCAATGCCCGTCCACTCCCTGGTGCATTTTCTGCTGCCCGACGATGCTCCTCCCAGCCACGCCACATCGAAGACTATAGAACCAGAACCGTACCTCCTGGTCTACATCAGAGCCTTCCCCCACAACGCCCCGCCACGCCCCTGCAGGCTGTGATGCGCCACTCCTTTCGCCGCACAAAGGCCTCAGCATGCGACAGGCACGTCGTTGCCCACAGCGGAGGTGCCGCTGTTCTCCGAGACGTCCTCCCCGTGCTTGCTCTGATACGGGAACCAACCTTCACGCTTGTCCACGTCGTTATTGGCACCCAGGCCGTCATCCGCCACAACGTCGGCGCTGTAGTATATCTCTGCTTCCAATTCGCAATTGCCCACAAGTAGCGCCCTTGATGGGCCAAAGCCCATGTATTGTGGGAATTAGCCTGTCGCATGCCCCTTGGGGGGTTACTTCCACGCCGTTCATTTTTTATTGTTTGCTTGCTCGCCTGTATTTTTCTGTCTGCCGGCACTCAATACGATCGCTTGTGATCGGACGGTCGATCGATCGGCGCCCTCGTTTATATTAATTCACCGTGGGTCCGGGGTCGCCGTTGTGGGAACAACCCGGCTGCTCATCGGATGCCCTTCAACAAAAAATCCTTATTGCTCTCCGCGACGGCAATAGAACTCGCTTTATTGCTTGGCTACGGTCGGTCTCAATACACTGGTAAATGCACCAACGTTAGTAATACCACATTTGGTGGAACAGCACGGGATACTCTGGCCTTCATCGTGCCTTACGGTACGGTGTTCCCGAGAACTTTCTCGCTGTCTCGTGCTATTGTGACGGTGTCGATATGGTCGCTTGGCGCGCGGGGCCTAAGCCATGGACTTTTGGGCGTGGTGCCAAGGGCATCACGGTTATGATCTTCGACGTTGGCACGCAGGACGTTTGGCAAGTAGAGACACTTTCTTCAGGTCCCGGTATGTCGCCCGGTGGTACCGGCGGCACTCGGCGAGCCAGAAACTGCAAATTGCCTGCTGGCTACCGGCCGCCAGGCGGGGACCAAGGCACTCCTGCCGCCTCCGACTCCCCAACATACGGAGCTCCTACTCCTCCTATCCCTGCGGATCAAGCCGCCCCCGGGCAGATGCAGGTGGTGGAGAGCCTGAAGGCAGCCGTTAAAGAACTTCAGCGACGCCTTACGGCCCAAGAACGGACAAACGAGTCTCTGGCGCGAGCCAATGACAAGTTGGCTGACGACGTCGAGGCCCTGCGCAAGGTCGACTCCCACGAGGAAGAACATCGTATGGCTAAATCTCGCCGTTAGTCGGGCGACCAGACCAAGACCGTCAAGAAGACAAGCAAAGTGAATAAAGACAAGTCCGTCCGCAAGGACGATCCGGCTAACGCCGCGCCTTCCTCATCTTCCGATGATTCTGCCTCTGGGTCAAACACGACGTCGTCGGACGACGACAACTCTCACGCGACGGCCAGGTCATCTGCAAACGATGGCCACGAGCCGCCAGGCCCTCCGTGGCCCTCAAGTGCGTCCTCACCGAGCGATAGCTCGAGCGAGTCGGACGCGACCGCACGCAAGCGCCCGCGACCCCCATCAAACGGAAGGAGCGACTTGAAAAAGCCCATCAGATTAAGGTCATCTGCCTTGCTAATAGCCGCTTCAAGACACTTGTGGACTACAGGACGTACTTGTTCATCCACCGTCAACTGACGTATACGCCTGAGGGGGAACAACGATCGCATCGTTTCAACAAACGTTTAGACGGAGCGTTCCATGGGCAACAGCCAATCACGGGATCCCTGCCTTTGGGCATCCTCACGTTCTTCACGACATTTCGCCGTGCGTGCGACGCGGCAGGGCTAACGCACGGTCAAGCGCTTCCGGTCATAGTCTTTCGACAAGGCGGCAACGCCAAGATGGCGGTCTCCGGCGCGCTGAACAGCACCCTCGGACGTTAGCGTTATGCGGTCCGTACATACGGAGATGCTGTCAACTGGAGTGTTTCGAAGTATGCCACACACGCAAATATGGCAAATGCGTACCAAGACATCATTACGATGAAGCAGCAAGACAACGAGGCGCCCACGACCTTTGATCACCGCGTGGAAACGCAATACGATCTTCTGAACGGGTTGTTCGACATCCAAGACGTTGAGTACGTCTTCATCACGTGTCTGTCGGACCTTGTGCAATTGCACGTTTCGGTCTTGAATGACCAATTTCCGGTTCGGTCTCTTTCCGAGACGGTTGCTACAGCCCAGATGTACTGGAACGGCACCAACAAGCTGCGCTTGCAGCTCAAGATGATCCGCCGAACGGCAATTGAAGTCGCTTACGCGCCACAGAATCAGCGGACGACGACGGAACGACCGTTCATACCGGTTCGCAGGCCGCCGCCGCCTCGGGCCGCCTTCCCTCAAGCTAATCGGGCTGACATCTGTTACAATTTAAACCTGCCGGGGCACTTCGCCGCACAGTGTGGCGAGCCATATCGCCCTCTCGATCGTCGCCAACCGTCTATGGGCGGTTATGCAATTGCAGACTAGATTCATCATCCGGCCGACGCCGTTGAGGACTCGAAAAAAGGCCTTGGCCGGGTGCCCAACTTGGGGTTGCCCGGCGGATCGCGAAATCGGACGGTGATAAGATTGTTGCTCCGCGCCTAACGGCACAACAAGATCGCCGCCACACTTGGCCCGTGCATGCCTGTGATGCGGAGCGGCCGCCCTGAACTTGAACACGGGCGCCGGGGTGAACATAGTGCGAACTAGTGTTCTTCCTGCTAACTGGATGGCTTTCGCCAAGAAGTTGATCAAGCTGCTGCGCACCTGCCATGCAAACAACAACAGTCTCGTGACGAATTATGCCATACATCTGTTTGTAGACACCGGTGGTGTACGTCTATGTGACCAATCCCTTGTTTTCGACAATTTGTCAGTCCCGTGCATTCTTGGCACCAATTTCATTGAACAAAACATCGAGACGATCTTGCCGCGTTTGCATAAGATCGTCTGGCAAGAGCACGTGCGCTGCACGGAGGAACTACATCAACGAACCCCGAACTTAGCTTGTCTTAACGTCAGCGCGTGGGACCGCCACTGGCAAGATAGACCAGCTCGGGTTAGAGCCCGTAAACAGGGACGTGTCGACGGACAAGAAGAGCAGTGGATCATGGCCACATGTGACACCCCCGGTATGGTAACCATCACACCGAACGCTCGGTTATGCCGACACAAGGCAATGGCGGTCGCCCGCTGCCTTGCCATCGTCAATCCCGACGAACCTTTCTTAGTCAAGTTATGCGACTTTGGCGAGGACAAAGTCATGGTTCGCAAGGCCTCAACCTTGGGGTTTGCAGAGCCCTACCAGGGGCCGATGTTGTCCGCCGTCTTGGATGACAACCATCCAAAGGATGGTACCGATACTTCATCGGACGACGCGAGTCGTGACCCCCTCGAGGACCTCAACCTCAGTGAGGCTCCCGAGTTTCTGCACATGCAGATTTGTGACATGCTCAAAACCCATTCGTCGATGTGGGATGGAACCCTTGGCGTCATCCGTGCTACGGAGCACGCCATCGTCACTTCTCCAGACGCTCTGCCCATACGGGCCCAACCCTACCGGACCGGGCCGTTCAAACGGCAGATCATTGCTGATCAGATCAACAAAATGTTGAAGCTCAACTTCATTGCGCCAAGTCATAGTGCTTGGGCGAGCCCTGTGGTAATTGTACCGAAGAAGAACAGCAAAGCCCGATTCTGTGTCGACTATCGTCGGTTAAACAACATCACAAAGAAGGATGCTTATCCCTTGCCTCTGATGAAGGACTGCCTTAACTCCTTGGGAGATTCTCAGGTGTTCACGTCTCTCGACTGCACAGCGGGGTACTGGCAAGAGCCCTGACGCAAGGACGACCAAGAGAAGACGGCTGTCGAATCGCATTGTGGTATATACCACTGGTTTCCAATGCATTTCGGCTTAACGAACGCGCCTGCCACCTTTGGGCGTGCGTTGTATATGATCCCATCCAGCGTAAAGTGGCAGATATGCCTTGTCTACTTAAACAATGTCATCATCTTCTCCTTGAAGGCGGGACAACACGTTAAAGACGTTGACACGGTTCTGCACCGTCCGCGCGAAGCAGGGCTTACCCTGAATTCGAAAGAGTGCACATGGTTCTCCGACGAAGTCGAATACCTCGGACACATTGTCCGCCCAGGGCAACTGCACGTGCAAAACAAGAACATGGATGCTCTGCAGCATGCCAAGTTGCGAACGTCGAAGTCCCATCTGAAAATCTTCCTGTGCATGTGCAACGTCTATCGACGTTTTTTCAAGGACTCTGCCAAACGCGCGAAGCCCCTGAACGCCTTGACTAGGCCCGAGATCCCACGGGATCTACCACCAACAACAAACGTGGCCATCGCCGCGTTCCAAGACCTTTACAACGCACTGTTGTGCCCACAGGAACTTGCCTTGCCAAATGCCAACCGAAAGCTCGTCGTCGACGTTGACGCATGTGCTGACCAAGTCGGCTGTACAATCCCCCAGAAGGACTCGGGCGACTTACCTCATCCTGTAGGATATTGAAGCCGAGGTGTCAATGCTGCCGAGAGAAACTACTTCACCACGGAGCGCGAATGCCTCGGCGTCGTGTGGGCTGTCCTCAATTTGAGGCACTTCCTCGATGGGCGACGGTTCCTCATCCGAACGGATCAGCAAGCACTCAGCTGGATCTACAGCACGACCGACTCAAGCGGACGCTTGATGCGATGGCGACTTTGCCTCTCGGAGTACCCATACGATATGGTTGATAAACCAGGTGCATCGCACCACTTGCCCGACTTCCTGTCGCGCGCCTCTACGGTGCCGCCGCCAGAAGATATTCATCATGAAATACCTTGCCTGGCACTGGCCGAGACGGCGAACGGCTTAAGAACGGGGAGGAACACAGGTAACGACACACCGGAACCGGTGGAGTTCGACGACATTGTCGACGCACAACAAACAGACGACTACTGGGTCGAGATGTCCACTTGCGTGAAACGCGGAACGGCCAAGGCCTTCTGCCGCAACGAGCATCACGCTCTGTATCGCCGAACGCCTTACGGCAACCAATTGGTCATACCAAAATCAGCAAGCGATTGCTTCTTGATGCTCGAGCACCACGCCACAGTGGCAGCCCATCCTGGTATGAACCAGATGGTCTACATCATGCGAAAGGTATATGACTGGCCTTCGAAGGTAACGGACATCCACACCACCATCACCAAGTGCAAAAATTTGTGCCCAAAACCGCCTCGCCTTGCGGCGAAACACCACGCCTTTGACGCTGTTTCTGGTTACTGAGCCTCTCACGGCGCGGTCCGTTGACATATTTGGGCCCATCCTGGCCTCCAAGAAGGGCAATCGATTCATCTTGGTTTTCACCGACCGCTTCACCAAGCTCACAAAGTGTGTCGCCTTACGGCGAATGACGGCCATGTCCGTGGCGTCAGCCATCATCGACGCGTGGCTGTCCTCCTGCGGGCCACCGTACCGGGTCCCATTGGACAAAGGGCCCCAGATCATGTCGAACTTCTTGATCGCTGTGATGAAAATGCTTGGCATTGAAAAGGTTCGCACCACGGTGTATCACCCCAAAACAAATGGGCAAATTGAACGGTACAGCCGTACCATTGCTACTCAGCTGCGACAATACGTCGCTGATGACCCAGCACGATTGGAAGAGCTACTTTTGACAATCAGCATGGCATATAATAACCAACCACGCCGGTCTACGGGTATCGCACCATTTGAGCTTGTTATCCCGAGGCGGATCCCCAACCTCACGGTTTGCAAGTTGCCCCCGGGCACTCCGCTGACCAATCAGGGAGCGCTCAAAGATGGGTTACCCCAAGCTCGTAAACGCGAGGTCATGGCCCGCCTGCGCAAGCAAATCACCATCTTAGTCAAGGCCTTACGTAAGACGCAACAACATTGCAAACGTACCTTCGACCATCGGGAAGCAACCCGCAATGCGGACGTCAAAATCGGCGACTTCGTATACACGACCAACCACGATCGGCAGAACAAGCTTCACAGAGAAGCCATTGAACCCTTAGTGGTCATTGTCGCAGACGCGGATGCCTCCACGTTTGAAATTTCCATTGACAGGGAGGAATAACGCGCTAGCAGGGACAATCGTCGGCAACCGCGCCCACCGCATCTCAGCCGCATCTCACTGCACTTCGGCTGCATTTCGCAGACAATCGCATTTTCGGAAGCTTCGCACGACCGGAATGCAGATCTCGTCATATGTGAGTCCAGATGCATGGATTCTTTGCAAAGCAATGTCATCCGTTTAACCGGCTGCGGCGGGAGGATGTATAATTTGATTCATTTATTTCCTACTTCATTTAAGCCTTGACGGCTGGCTAATTCTTGTTCTGTCATCTGCCGGTTATCACGTCTCGGATGGACCTCAACGCCACTTACTGTCACTTGCATCAAGTTATCGCCACTTGTCTCGGGCTGACTTCCAGGCAGGCCACTTGACAGCCTGATATCAGCGGCCTACTGTGTCTGGCACCCGTGTCGGATGATCAGATACACCCTCACAGACACCGGGCCCACCGCCTTGACACTGTCGTGTCCGGGAGCACAGCCGTGGCTGCTTCTGAACTGCGGTGCTGGGGCTCCAGGCGAGTTCGGGCCGGCAACGGGCGAAGTCGAATAGGTCAAAGTGCATTGATAGTGCATCTGCACTGCCTCTCCGTCAACACATCCGCCACAGGCGCGGGCGCTATTTCCCGATCGCGTGCAGACAAACGGGACCATTACAGGCAGCCAAGAGAAGCAAGAACAGAAAAGGGAGCAGGGGAGGCGTCAGTTTGTGCGATCACGAGAATCACCAGGTCGCGATCCCCCCCCCCCGCCTTGGAAGGCCGTGGCCTCACGCCCCTCCCCTCCCCCAGCCCCCAAATCCACACGCGCTATAGCGGGCGGCGTCCACCTCCCCTTACACCGACGCCCAGGCGGCGGCGGCGACGGCGGCGGCAGCGGCGTCAGCGGCCGCACACACATCCAATCGCGAAACCCCCTGCGCGTTTGCAAGCAGTCAGTAAGGGTGAAGTAAAGTCGGTAGACACATGGATTGAGAACTGATATGGGCTTCATGACGAAGCCCCAATGCATGTCAGTTGCTGTCCATATGACATAACAAGACTCAGATGCAGTCGAGATGGCACCGGAATTCCACAGTCGCCACAGTAAGGCAATAAGACAGGCCCACACCAGCCGCGCGACTGTACCGAGTCCCTGCTTGACACTTCTTCACCCCCGCCGTGACCACCACCGGATCGCCGCAGGCGCGGCCCGCGGAGGCCACCGCCACCCCCCCGCGCCGCGACCACCACTGGATTGCCGCCGGCGCCGGCCGCCGACGCCCACCAGTCACCCGCCACCTCCGCTGCCGCGACCAGCACCGGACCGCCGCCGGCCCAGCCGGCGCCGCCAGCCGAGTCACCTGCCGCCCTTTCCGGTGCGACCACCACCGGATCGCCGCCGGCACTGCCGGCGCCGCCCGCCGAGTTACCTGCCGCCTCCTCCGCCGCGGCTTCCGCCGGATCGCGGCCGGCCCCGCCTGTCGAGTCGCTCGCGGCCTCCCCGACCACGGCCACCACCGGATCGCCGTCGGCGCCGTTCACCGTGTCACGGGCCGCGTCCCCTACCGTTACGAACACCAAATTGCCGCCGGCGCCGCCTACCGAGACAGCCGCCACCGCCCTCGTCCTCTGAGCGCTGCCACGACACGTGCAGGGCCAGAGGCGGGGGTGGCCTGCGCTCAACCCCCCATCTCCTCGCCGTGATAGAGGGGGAGACCCTGCGAGCCACCTGAAGACATGCAGATTGATCGCGATCTCTAGTTGGCCACGCAGTTCACAGGGCTATGTAGAAAACAACGTCGAGCACTGATGAAAAACTGACAAACGATTTCCATTTGAGAACAAGAAATCGAATTTCAACTACGAGAAATAGCCGCCGAAGATGTGAAGAAATATTCTGGTAGTGCAATTGCGTCATTTTAAGGCCATTCACAATGCTTATAGAGAACAATTACACAAAAACGACTTACTCAAGGAGGCTTAATCATTGAAATATTCTCAAGAAAGTTTTTTTGCACCTGACTATTCGTGATATCCGTTCTATGAATGCTCTTCGATAGTTCTTTGTGGCGTGCTCGTGATTGACCGTTGCAGCGGCGGCCGCCCAGACTGTGTCGGCGGCAACGGACGCGGATGCAAACAGTTTGTCAAGCACGGCGACTCTTGTGGGCGAGACGACACACGTGTGGCCGCGACAGTCGCGACAGTGCACCGCACTGTCCGCCATCCTCCCGCCGGACCGTCCGCCATCCCTTCGCCCCACCTTTCGCCCTGCTCCACTGCGCCGCGCCTCCCTGCCCCCGCATAACCCCCTTCTTACCCGCCACTGCGCTACAGGCGCCGCCGCTGTGGCCGGCGCCCACCCCACCGAACTCCTCTTTTCCTCCCTTCGCCTTCCCCCCGTTTTGGTGGCGCGCTACCCTCCAACTTCCCTTTCGCACGGCCCCCGAACCCACCATTGGCGGCGGCGGCACCTTCGGAAGCGCCTCTCCCCCCCCCCCCCGCCCCCCCCCCCCCC
>Ga0209831_1004788_pt1 | contig 10454 bp, 13 predicted proteins | sample Maine_Asex4_meta_FD_187451 | JGI IMG/M metagenome (GOLD analysis project Ga0209831, IMG submission 187451) | Marine algal microbial communities from Maine, USA - Maine_Asex4_metaG (SPAdes) (version 2) | ecosystem: Host-associated > Algae > Red algae > Unclassified | place: Maine, USA | collected...
GGGACAGGTGCGACTCGGCATCGGCGGAGAAGATGATGAGGTCGTCCAAGTAGACGAGCACATTCTGCCACTTGACTCCGGATAGGATCATGTCAATAGCCCGCTGGAAAGTGGCAGGGGCATTGCACAGTCCAAACGGCAGACGCGTACACCGGGACGTCCCACAGTGGCAAGTGAATGCCGTCTTAGGCTTATACTCTTCGGCAAGGGGGATCTGCCAGTATCCCGCGTTGCGGTCCAATGTGGAGAAGAACTGGGCATCCCCTAAGGAGTCGAGGCAGTCGTCCATCCGGGGTAATGAATACGAGTCGCGTATTGTGCGCTCGTTCAACTGCCGATAGTCGATGCAGAACCGGGGACTCTCGTCGGGTTTCGGGATGAGTACCACCGGGCTAGCCCATTCACTCTGGCTGGGCTCTATAACTTCGAGCTTGAGCATTCGGTCGACTTGGGCCTTGATGAGTTTCCTAGTTCAGGAACCCATCCGGTAGGGGTTGAGCCGGACGCGCTTGGAGCCCGGCTTTAACTCGATCCGGTGCTCCGTGGCCTTGATGGAGCCCAAGTGCTCACTCCAGAGGGCTCGGTGCTTCTCCAGTAGGGCGAGCACTTGAGGCCGCAACCCCTCGGGCACGTTCGAAGTATGAACGTGGGGCTCATCCGCGGGTTCTGTCGCGTCGGGCGCGGTGATCGGACCGGGACTGAGAGCAGCCCAGTACTCTCCGGATATGGCGGCTACCGTACCGGAGTAGGCCGACTTATGCTCTAGGACCATGCCCTTGGGGAATCGCTTACTTGTGTTCCCCGTATGGGTTACCTTCACCCACCAAGTCTGGTTGGCGGTGCAGTTTATGGTTCCAGTTGCAACATGCACGCGGTGGCGCTCATACACTCGATGGCGCTGGGTGATGACCCCATTTCCTTGGAATAACGTCTGTACTGGGACGTATCCTCGGGACCGCGGGGGTATGATTACCTCGTGTGCCAGGCGCACCTTGGTGTCCGCCTCACTCGCGGCGCTAGTTTTGGGTTGGTCCGCCCTGGCATACGATACCGTCTTACCCCGACGGAGGATGGGGACCCTACATCCGTTTAGTAACCGGATGTACCCCTTGGGCCCGCAAATGTTGGGGACATGATTGTCAGTGTAGTCCGTTCCCAGGAGAAGAGGGACCGACATGCCGCGCACTACCCCACACGTGACTGGGGTGGAGTAAGTGCCGACTCGCACCGTAAAAGTCACGGTGCCCGTGATGGGAAGGAGTTCCCCATTCACTTCAAGCAACTGGGCGGTCGCCGCGTCTAAGGGCGCCACCTTCATCTCCGGGGGGAGTAGCGCTTCCCGTAATAGGGAGACGCACGACCTCGTGTCGACAATGACGCGGAGGGCTCACTCACGCCCCGCGTCCAGCCAGACGCGACTGGTCACCTGATAGTTGGACCCCATCAGGATGGCCACCACATTCCGGCCGCCTACCCCCTTTGTCAGGGGCGCGTTCCTAGGGTGGATCCCCTTGGGTCGGGATCGGATGCGTACTGGCATCATATCCACGCCCCGGGTTGGGTCCACCGGTTGCCGCGGGGAGGGCCCAACACCGGTGGTTACTCGTTTCCCTCCTCGGACTCAGAGGAGGTGGCGGGTCCGCCCTCGGGATCGGTCTGTGGTTCCCCCTTCTCAAGCGGCGTCGACTCCTCGCCGCTTGAGCTGGAGTCCTCGTCGGGAGTGGCAACGGCTACTCGCCGGCCCGTTCGTTGGGTATCACGGGAGCCCGAGGACGTTCCGAGAGGGGACCACCGACTGGGTATGGCCAGTCGGTCGCGTAGGCGTGCGTCCAAGTCGGGGCCCACCTCGGCCCAATGACCCACCTTGCCACGCTGCCAGCGAGGGTACTCTCCCGCCCGCGGTTTGGGTCGGGAAGGCTCATCCCTCTGTCGGGATCGTTAGCGCGGGTTGACGCCGCCCCCGGGAACTGAGCCGCTCGGGGCCTTGGGTCGGGACACGTCGTACCAAGAGCCCGGAGTTGGGGCACCCACGGCCCCGACGATCCGGACGGGGGCGTCCCGCGTTTGGTAACCCCGCGTTCCCCCGGTGGCCCGAGGAAGGGCGGCCGCACGAGCTTGCCGCCGGATCCGGGCCTCCTCCGCAAGAGCTTCTCACTCCTTGGTCCGCTCCCTAAGCTGCTCAAATCGCAGCCAGCGGTGTTTGTCGCCCTTAGTTTGGGCGACGCGAGCCAGCTCCGCAATAGTCATGCCCGGGGTGTTTCGCTCGCGCACAGTGGCGCGCGCCGCGCGGTGGACACCTTCCACAATGCGCCCCTTGAGGGCGACCTCCCAGTACATGAACCCGCACTCTGTGTTGAGGCGGCGGAGGCGTTCGGCAAAGGACAACTCGTCCTCGTCATTACGTCGGACCGCGACGTTGAGGGTCTCGACTAGAGTAGCCACTGAGGCCTCGTCGACATGACGCCGGAGCATCCAGTTGATGCGCTCAAGGTAGGAAGTGACCTCGCCGGGCTTACCCGCTCGGCGAGTTGGCATAACCATCATCACCTCTGACTTAAGAGGTTCCTTCGTGAAGTCTTTAAGGATGTAAAAGGCTTTGCCTTCGAAGATGTCGTTGTCGTCACAGGCCTTGGCGAACTTGCGCAAGAACTGGAAGACCCTAGCCGGGGGGGAACCGTCCCACTCGTCGTGTACCCCGAAAGACTGAGCCACCTTCTTCTTGCGCCGGCCCAAAGTACGGGCCTGGCGCTGCGTGTAAAGAACCGACTTGTTGTCTAGCGCGTAGGTCTCACAATTGAACATCACCCGGTAGTACGGGTGGTTCACTACAAACTTGGGCGGCACTACCCGAGTTGGGGGTGTCTGGGTGGTTTGAGTCGGCCACCCCTCTGCCTCCGGACCGGTCGCGGAGAAGAGTTGCGTCGGGAACCCCGGGTCAATCCCCCGGGGTACCTCTCGCGCCGCTCCCCCGCCTTGCTCACCCTCCGCCGAGTCAGGAGTCCGTTGGGCCCTTGGGTCAATTCCCAGAGTGCTCTCCCATACCGTCGACGGCGTTGGGGTAGCGCAAAACGCACCAAGTAGGGCCGCAACAGCTGCCTCGTCCCCCGATCGGGAGACATCAGTGGTTAAAAACGACGACGAGTTGTCGCGTCGGCGCCGACGAGCAGAGCGTCGGGCTCGGCCCCGCCGATCAGCGGGCCTGGGCGTACAGCCCCCAAACATCGTAACCAGGCCTCACCAAGAGTATTTCGTCAAGGGTATCACCCGAGTGTTTTTTTCGGGTATATACTCGTACCCGTGAGATATTTCGACGCGTCGCCCATACTCATACTCGCGAATGGGACGTGGCCAGATACTCGCAACATCGAATCACCAAGGGTATTCGAGAGTACTACTCGAATTCTCAATTCTGCAGAAGCCGATACCCTTGACAGCGTCCTGCAGCGCGGCGCCGTGACCACGTGAGCCGCCTGACGAAAACGTACGTCACGAAATCAAATAAATAAGTCCCGAAATCAATTGCTAACTGCAGGATCTGGAATTTAGTATCAGCGAAAGGTATACGCATACCCGCGCGGATAACAAAATTGGATACCGACAGCCCAAATTGTGGCGGGTATATACCCTCAATACCCGCTCTGTCAGGTTTGGGAGATACTCCTACTCGAACTGCTGAAAGTTCTTCGCACTGTCAGCCAATACTCAGTGGCTGGATCAGAGCCGAATACCGTACTCGTGGCCAAAACTGATACCCTCAATGGGGCCTGATCGTGACTAGCGCTCGGGTAACTTCAGACCGAACGACCTCGGCCACGGCGTCTCGCCACTCGAGACCCTGGCCATCCTTGGAACGCAGTGAGCCTGGGGGAGCACGACTAGAGCTCCCGCCTGCAGGCTCCCGTGCCGATTCTGGCATCGCCCCCCCCTCCCAAGCACCGAGAGGAGATCTTCCACCGGGCCCGAGGGCCGGGGGACTGATACCGTGGGTTTCGGCGCTGTGCTCAAGCTCCGGGGCACCCTTGGCACTCCGTGAACCTGGGGGAGCACGACTAGAGCTCCCACCCGCAGGTTCCCGTGCCGGTGGTGGCACAGACCCACCGCCCCACGTGGTAACGTCGGGCAGCTGTACTGCGCCGAAATGAGTGCCAGCACCCGACAGGACCGCCTCGGGGTGAGTACTACCCGAGGGGGCGCCTGCCGTGGGGCGAGTCCCAGTCGGATCGGGGCCCAGGGGGAAAGGGCTGGAACAAAGTCCGCTGCCCGCGGGCACCCGCATCCGTGGTGCTTGCACTGGTGTGGCGATTGTCAACCGGCGATCCGCCTCCGGGGGGGGAAGTCCCATCCCCCCGGCACCAGGCACCTCGACACCAGGAAAGCCTCCATTCCCCCCCCCATCGGCCTTCGACCTGCCCGGACTCAGCCAAACCTCGCATTGCGGATCGCCGCCCGCAGTGCTAGGCACCAAGGGGAGGAGGACCAACTAGGTTCCCCCCGAGCAGGGTTGGCGCACCGCCATCACCCCGAGGAAGGTTGAGTTGCCTTCCTCCCCTGCTGCTCCACCAAATGGGACAACACGCTCAGCCCACCCCGCCCAGTTGGGGGGAGGGCGAGCCAAACCGTGTCGCCGGGTAGTCCTGTCGGGGAATACCCGCCCCGGAAGAAATCCCCGAAGAGCACACACGCACGGCGTCGACCGGGGGGAGACGCCCCGAGCGACAAACACGAGTTGTGTGACCGGAACTTTACTTGCCCGCGTCGAAGGCCTCGAGGCAACACTCACGCCTTGCCCTCTTATCCCGTCCGTTCCCCTCGGACCCTCCGAAAACCCTCCTCAGACACCCTCAAAGGACCCTCGGAAACCCTCCTCAGACACCCTGAAATGACCCTCGGAAAGCCCTCCCCTCAGGGCCCACGGGGCCAGTTTCAGCGGAGGACGGCCGAATCTTCGAATACTCCCTTGAGTATTGGCGGGGGAAGGGTGCTACGTGACACCCTCGCGGCGTCCCGGGGTCAGGGACGCGGCGTAACATAAGTCGACAATCTAAGTCGGGTTTACACAAAAATAGGTCCTCAAGTAGGGGCCCGCCCGGGGGGGTTACGAATCCCAGGGAAGTATTGGGATCGCGGTTGTGGTTGGTGAGCTACGAGGTGATCACAAGTGGGTCGCCAACGGAACAATTTGAAATATGCGGTAGTGGGACGTATTTCCGGGGAATCTGGTTCTCCGAGTGTGAGGGCCATGTGCCGGACCGTCACAGCAACGAGAGCACGTCTGCATCCACTCCAACCTCATCAAAAAACAAATCAATTGCAGTACGCTCCCGCAGCGTACGCATGTCGTGCTGGCGAAATAGGAGCGGCGCACCAAGCGAGAAACAATCTGCAGCCATCAAAGCAAACACACCACAACTGCCAGCATCTGTCTGACGTGGCCAAGACGGGTCCGCACGCATCGCCCACTTCTCAATGTCCCAACGGCCGACCAAGTCCGCGCCCAAACGGAAGCGCACCTCTTCGCTCAACCACCGCCGCAAAATGTTGACCACGCCATTGCGATCGGCCGGGGTCATCGAATCTTAGAAGTAGAACATGCGCTTGCCTACATCGACGACGACCAACACCCAGGGCAGCTGGCCAATATTGACGGTCACGATGATCCTGTCCACGTCGTTCAGGTCCAGCCCCAGCTTGGCACCCCACTTGCGTACCTGGTCGTAGCTGTAGTGGGAGGGGCTCAGCGCCAGCAGCGAGAAGAAGGCGTTGAACATCCGGGTCCTCGGCATGGCGCGGCGTGCGGCGGAAGACGCTGGCTCCCCGCCCTGCTCTGGGGTGCGGAAGAGCCCGTCGCGGTGGTTGATGAGCGCCACGTACGAGTTCAAGAGCTCGTCGTTAAGCCAGCTCTCCCCCGCCAACCGAAGGAAGTCAGCGCTGGTCAGGATGATCCACACCTGGTTGTGCGGATGGACAGCTTGGGCCGTCGGCTGCTCGACCAAACTGCGTGCTAACCGAGCCACCGCCTTAGGCAGCGGCTGGGTGTCCATGGGGTTGGGGGCGGGGACCGACCGAACTGTGGCCGAAAGCTCGTATTCCTCGATCAGCCACCCGTACTCAAATTTGTCGAGGGCCTCTTCGTCGGTCACGGCCACGCTCACGTCATCGTCCACTGCGTAGGACAAGTCCACAAAGTTAGACCGGCTGAGGTCGGCCAAGCGAGCCGCACACACCTCCACAGCTGCTTGTTCTGTCTCGTCACCGGCGTCTTGTGAGTGGGCCCCTGCGACACCAGACAGATCGGGAATCGCAGCTGCAGCTGTCAGCGCGTCGTTGGCCTTCCCCGTGGCGTGGATCTGCCTCGACGCAGCGGCCGCCCCCGTTGTTGCGGAAGCGCGGCCCACCGACTGGACCACACCCATCGCGTCGACCTGCCCCTCCATGTCAGCCTGCCCCGATGCACTGACCCCCCACACCGCGTTGGCTTTCCCCGTCGAGTTGGCCTGCCTCGACGCATTGACCTCCGCCACCGCGTTGGCTTGCCCCGTCGAGTTGACCTCAGTTGACCTCAAGCTGTCGTCCGGCATGTACATGGGGGAGCACGAATGCGTGATGGAGTGCGACCTGTCTAGGATGCAGCGGACACCATGCGCGCGCATAATCGGACGCACGCGCCGCATCGCGTTCTTGTCCAGCTTGCACGCAAAATCGTAGAAATTCACGTCTGGCAGCTTCGGAAACCACTCCAACACGATCGACAGCGCCTCCCCCACGCTTTCCGCCCGGAACAGGCAGCGAAAGTCCTAAGGTAATAACGTGGGGGCACACAACGTAAAACATGGCTTGCGTCAGCCCGGCCTTGATGGAGAAGGCCTTGTTGCAGGCGTCCCCCTCCGCCTCCAGGTCGGCCGCGTGCCGGTCTTTGCCGCTGTACTGGACGCGCCGCTTGGCCGCCTCCGAGGCGAAGATGCCCGGCCGCACGCGAAGCAGCCCGGCAAAGTACTCATAGCTGACCAGCGGGTCGTTCTCGTCTATTTCCGACGAATCCGTTTGCTCCATCTGCCACCGCAGGTAGTCCGCCGGCGTCGGGGTTCCCGTCCACCTCGAGCAGTACTGAGCGGTACGCCAACCCGCGTCCAGGGTGCTCTTCTTGCTCGCCTTCACGTCATAGACCTCGTCGACGATCCGCTCAATCGAGACCGCCTGCAGCAGCAGCTCCCCGACCGCCGTGCGCAGCGAGCGATCCTCATCGAGCTCGTACGCAAAGCGCCCCAGGAAGCTTGCCATTTAACCGACCCCGTCCACGGCGGCTGTGAACTCGTGCCACTCGAGCCGCGCGCGGATGCGGATGGCGTTGGAGAAAAGCGCGACCGCCTTCTAGTCGAAGCTCTGGAACATACCGCAGATCGTCTCCGTCAGCATCGCGCGCAAAAAAGGCCGCACGGCGCACCACGCGTCCTCGTCCTCGCACGGGTACACGTCAAAGGCCGGCTGGCACAAACCGACGCGGTCGTACCACATCTCCACGGGCTTCTTGGGCGCAGGGCCTTTCCCACCAAGCACCAGCTTACCGTCATTGCCAACGCGCACCGCGCTCTCGAGGGTCGCACCCATGGACGACCGGCGCCGCGATGGTGCGGGAGCGGCGGGGGTGCCCGCGGGCACGGCGGAGTCCGCGTCGGCATCCTCCTCGTAGGCCGGAGGGAGTGGGGGCGGCGGCGCACGCTGCGTGTTTCCCAGCGCAAAGAAGTGGAAAAAGACCGTGGCAGCGGCAGCTTCCGGCGTGGGGAGGCCGGGTGCGCCGACAGACCTCTGCCAAGCCCGTAGCGCCGCAACTTTTGACGCGTTCAAAGCCGAAGAGCTCCGCAGCACCCTGCTGATGGCGTCGCGCAATGTTTCTTACTCAATGATGCAGAGCTTTGACGCCGGGATTTCGGCAGTTTTTACCGGGGCGTAGCGGTGATGTGTAGTCCGGGTCGGAGCACCCCAGCGCTTGAGCGTCAATGACGATGAATGCAGGATTGGGGCCGCAAAGGGGGCATTGACCCGACTGCGGGGGGATCTCAAACGTCTTCATAATGGCCGTGCCCAGCTTCACGACGTCTGACCGCCGCAGAGGAAAAGTTTCCACGCCGGCGGAGATGTGCCGCGTGGCCGCCGTGTGAGTGATGCGCCCAGCAATGATGAACGACACCAACTTGTCCAACACGCCTCGTGTGAACAACAGCCAATGCCGGGCGCTGTTTTTCCGCCGCATGGAGAAGACCCCGTCGGCGTTGCCGTCGTACTCCACGGTGCGCTTGCAATCAGCCGCTTCACATTCCCATTTACCAATGCAGACCTGCAAAAAAGTAAGGGGCACCGGTCAGGATGCAATCAGCAGACGTCACTACAGCTAGTTGGACCGACCTCGCGATGCGGCGCGGGACCAAATACGGCGAGCTTCACGTATGGAAATACAGAGAAGGAACGAGGTAGAAAAAGGAAAAGAGCAAAGCGGAGCATACCTGCAGGGATGGTGCGGTTGGGTGGTGCGCTGTCAACAGAGCCGGCTCCTTGACCACCTTGTGGCGCTCCGCTCGCTGCTGGCCTCAGCTTCCGCAAAAAGACTCCACCAACACGTCCCGTACGTCACGAACGTGCCCCCCCGCCATGGCCATGAGGGACAGCTCGTTCAGCCTCTTAAGGTTGGCGTGATTCCCTGTTTCCAGCGCAGCTGCACGCTGCTTGACGTAGAGCGCCCGCCAACCGGCCGTCCTCATCCACACCGCTCCTTGGTCGGCTTCACTTGAGCAAGGTATCAAGCTTCGGGGGACGCGGCGGGAGACCTTGGCTTGGTCCGCGTTGTTGGGGCCGCGGATGGTGTCCGACTCCTCTTTCTCTACGCCCTCATCTTCCTCTTCGTTGTGAATAACCTTGGCGCGTTCGGCACCGGCGTGCTTGCGGGCATGAAGACGCGCCTTGACGGCAGCCAGCGCCGTTCCGGTACTCACGTCCAAAAAACCATCGGGCCCTTGTCGATCTCGAGCAACACGCACATGCCCGCACCGCCCACGAAAACGGCGACAACACGGGGCAATGCACGCCGGCGCGTAGCTGAAGCTGAAGAAAACGTTGGAGAAGACCGAGCGGTACAGCACCGCCCAAACAACCGCAGACCCGTAGACTTCGGGCATTGCAAAGTCGCCGGCGTCGTCACGCAGCCGCATTCGCCCGCGAAAGGTTTGGATGTCAACGCCCGATGCCGCCAGCGCCTTGCCCACTGCGGTCGTGTGCGAGCACTTGGTGCTCCAGGATGACGCCGAGAGGAAGAGAGGGTTCTGAGTTCCCGCAAAGCACGAGCACAAGAGCCCATCGCGACAGGATACCCACATGATGGCAATTTCCTTTTTGCCGACACCAGTGCGCAGCACGACGGCTCGAGACCGCGAGTTCTTGAGGCCAACTACGCGAGCAGTGACAGTTGAGGATCGAGCGAGAAGCGGATGGGACGTCGGCCGTCCGCAGGTCCGTTGAATGCAGGCCACGAGGGCTTCTTGAACGTAGTCCTCAATCAGGACCGCTGGCCGCTCAGCGCATCGTCGCGGGGCAGGACGCCAGGCCGCCACAGCGCTGGCTGCGTCTTCAACCTCATCGCTTGCATCATCATCCCCACCACGAGATCCGTTCCCAGAAGGTGGTCGACGGGTGGCGACCTCCTGACTCCTGACGATGTACCGCCTCGGGACGCGGGGAGCGCGGTCAGGGACGCCCCCATCTCTCCGAGATTGCCGCATCAGCGCGCTCCACGAGTGACCGACATGACGGCTGCGACTGGCGGAAGATGAACAATGCAGCACGCTGCTCGAACTCGGTTGCACTGGGAGAACAGCAGCACGAGCAGCCAACGCCACCGCTGCATCAAGAGAGCCAGCGAAAGAAAACTCCACAGGCTGAGAGAAGCTAGGAAGAGCGCTATCGTCCGCCATAATAGTTCAGGCCGTTCAGGGGGAGAGAAGTTGCAGCGTGGAGCGCCAAAAACCGCCGCCAAGGCGCCCCGCGCACCCGCCCAACCACCGACCGCTGCCGCGCCTGGGCTGCGACCAGCGCCGCAGAACGACCCAGAACCAACGCTCCAAGAGGCGTGCACAACCTACAGTCCGTGGTGGGGGGGAGAAGAGCAACGGGGAGCCCCAATATCCGCTGCCGGGACCCCCCGTGTACCCGCCGCCCCGGTGGCCGCGGCCGCGCTGGGGCGGCGACCAGCGCCGCAAAATGACGCCAAAAGCGCGCCAAGAGAGGAGCACAGCCGAACAGTCGTGGTGATGGGGAGAGGAGCAACGGGGAGTGCCAAAAACCGCCGCAGGGCCCCCCTACGCAACTGCCGCCCCGCCGGCCACCGCCGAGCCGGGGCGGCGCGCAGCGCCGCAAAACGACCCAAAAAGCGCACCCAGAGGCGAACACAGCCTACCAGCCTTGGGGGG
>Ga0209831_1004790_pt1 | contig 10450 bp, 7 predicted proteins | sample Maine_Asex4_meta_FD_187451 | JGI IMG/M metagenome (GOLD analysis project Ga0209831, IMG submission 187451) | Marine algal microbial communities from Maine, USA - Maine_Asex4_metaG (SPAdes) (version 2) | ecosystem: Host-associated > Algae > Red algae > Unclassified | place: Maine, USA | collected...
AGCCGGGGGCGTGCGGGGGTGATGCGGCAGAGAGCAAGAGAACGATCCCCCCTTTGTGTGCACGCTTTACTCTCGGCGTGGTGCGGGCATCCCCTTCCCCACCAACACAAACGGACTCGACGACAGGCTGGACAACCTGTAGAGCGTCACGTCTTCGACCTTGTTGGGGCTTGCCATGTCGGATGTGCCCCTCACTCCCAAGCAGCTCGCCTGCCTCATATGTGGCGCCCGCTTCTCAAAGAGCGCGGGGCTCACGTGGCACCGGCTTGCCAGGCACAAGACCATAGAGTTGCAGCCCGGCGGTGGGCTTTCGGCGGTTCGCGCGCCAGCGACAGCCGGCAAAGCTGGCGGGTCAAGCGCTGGCGACCCGACTCCTCCCCACACGTTCCCCCCCCCCGCCGCCGCCGCCGCCGCAGCCGCCGCCGTCGCTGGCCCCAAATCCCCCGTCGCCGTCGCCGCCGCCATAACCGCCGCCTAGCTTGTTCCACGGTGACGGTGGCACCAGCGGGGTCCCTGATGTGGGAACCGGTGAAAATTCGAGCGGCGCTCAGGACGGGGCAGCTCTGCTTCCTCGGCTTGTCGGCACGCCAGGTGGAGACGCGGCTGCGAACGCCGCGGCGCACCCCTCCATCAACCAGTTTGACGTTTAGGAGTCGGCCATCGACGACGCGGTCGCCACTATGAATCAAGTCATTGATATGACGCGGACCGTGAGGACAGCCAGCGACAGCGGGCCGGCCCGCAAGAAGGCCAAGCGAGGCCAGGGCGGGCCCCAGCCGACAGCGGTCGGCTACGACTACGCGACGCTGTCGGCCGAGGTGCGGCAGCTGTACGAGGAAATGCACGACTGGGAGTTTAAGGCGCTGCTATTGGCAAAGCGCAAGGGGTGCCGGCCGGGGCGATTTGACTCGTACCGCACACGTATGGTGCAAACATTTGCGCTGGAGTGCAGCAACGGGGCGGGCTTCTCATTGGTGGACCAAGAGAAGCTGTTCAATCTCTTAAACGTGTAGGACCGCACAAGTTCCGGCCAACCGGTCGACCGCGGCCACTACCTCGGTCACCGCGACAGCTTTACCTCGGCCAACGCGTTCAAGGACGCTCTGAGGGACGACATTGACGACGCCGTCGAGGACGAGGGGTGGCTGAGGTTCGACCTGACGGAGGGCGGTGAGAAGTTTGTGGCCATTTTCTGGCCGGCGCTGGAGCTCGCCTTGAGACGGATGAAGGCGGCAAAGAAGGTCAAGCTGTGGAGTGGGGGAGAACGCCCGGCGCATTGGGGTGAAGGTGAGTATGGGCGGCCGCACCCTACTGGCCTTTCCACGGCTGTTGCTGTACATATGTGACATCCATGAATAGAATGCCATCCTGTGCCTCACGGGCGGGAAGACGCCACTCCCTTGTTCCATGTGTCGAGTGCCGGTCGCAGGCGCGGGCGCTCCGGTGGCTCTGGACGCGGAGGAGCGGGACGGCCGGAGGGACCTAGAAGATCAGGTTGAGGCGGCTAGCCTCCTTCTCCGACAAGAGCAGCCATCAAGACGCCTCATGCTGGAAAAGAAGCACAGCGCGCACAGCCGGACGCCCGCATTAGCTGGGATGGCTGGCATCTCTACCGCGCCTTCTCTAACGTACGAGATGCTTGGCATCGACGCCCTTCACGTAAGTTGGCTGAAAACCTCACTGGTTGCGCTCTGCCCACCTTCTGCCTTGGGGGTGTGAGAACTCGAGAGGGCCGGGCTGAATTTCTGTTCAGTACGACTGACACTGGCGCTCGATTCCTAGGTGAGTTGGGTGCCACTGCGTGGTTGAACCTTCCTCGGCCAACCCGTGCCTCATGTGCTTGATCTGGGTGTGACTTGCATGCTGGTTCACCGTCTGGTGCGCGTCTTCCCTTACGCCTGTATAGGGCACGACCCGGAACTAGCAACGAAGGCAGCCTGTCGGGTGGTCAACCGCCGCATTGAGGAAATGGGAAAGCGGAGCAAGGCGAGCATCGCCGCACCAGGGTGCGTTCCAACCACTTCTGTTCCTTTCCGGTCTGATTGACACCCCTTTCTCTTGTCCTTACACTCGTGGCCCCTACTGTTGGTACTGACATCTCCCTTTGCTTTGCCGGCTGCCTCACCTGCTACTACCCTGAGTCGACTGTTTGGCGTGCCTTCCTTGCTCGTTCCCCAGGTATCTTGTCGCGGCCAACGAGCTTCAGGCCTCCTTCACAGGCGAGCAAAACAGGCTCGGCGTGTTCGTGGTGCCCTTGGCGGTCCCCAAGGTGTTTGCGGTTGGAGATCCGAGTGAGTCAAGCGACTCAAGCGACGTGAATGGGCGGTCGGACGGTAACGGGCCGGCAGCGACAAAGGTGTCCAAGGGCCCTGCTCGGAGAACGCGTGCAAGGCGCCGCGCTCCGCACAAGAAGGGAAAGGCAAGACGCAAACCAGCCACGCCGTCTATGGCACCCGAGGGCGACGGCCACAACACTCTCACCGTAACGTTTGACAAGGGTGACGAGTCCGAGGATAAGCTGCCCAAGGGCCTTTCTTTTGATTGGCAAGCGTACAAGGACGTTTTGGGTGATACACCGTACGAGGATGCCGTCACGGCAATGTTCGCCGAGTACGCGACATTGTACAGCCGTGTGGCCGGCTGGACGACGTCCAGGGTTCGCGCCCCCATGACCATGGAAGGCGCCAAAAGCCTCTCGGACGCTGCCGTCCACTTCATCCGCCAATTCGTGCGGCCTTTGATGGGGCAGGTGCACACTCCCAAGATTCGCAAGCTGCTGCGCCACATCCTGGACGCCATCCGCCTCCACGGAAACCTGCGCAACGGTAACACAAACAGCAACGAGGCCGGTCACAAGACCGACAAGCGCTTGTACGGAAGGACCAACAAGGCCGTCTCCACGTTCACCGCGCAAATCGCGCAGCAGTCCCAAGGCTCGCAAGCGGTGCTCGCAAGGAGCGCAGATGTCGACGCCGACACCAACAAGCAGGACAAGCTTCGACGCGTACGGCGCACCCAGGCACGGGGTGGCAAGCTCGACTCAGAAGGCATGCACTCCGTGCGCGGCGATCCCCTGTTGCCTGTCGGCGCCCTGGCGATGCGCCCAGGCCTTGGCCGGCTAGCTGCCGTGCTCAGGCTCGGTCTGAACGTGAAGGTGCCGGTTCTCGGTAGGGTCATGTTCTTTGCAGACCTCAACTGTGGCACGCGGCTGCCCCAGACGCTACGGGCGTCCATGAATTACCTCCGCAGGGGCGCGTGGCTGGACGCGGTGACTTACACCGTGGCCGGGGAACCGCTCGTTGTCAAAGAGGACAGTTCGACCAACGTGCGCATTCACTACGGGGAGGTGCGTGCGCTCATCCGCTACCAGGAGGAGGACGTTGCGCTGGTATGTGACATGGAAGAGGTGGACGCCGATAAGGACTGCCCACTGGCAGAAAGAGAGTGCATTCGGCTTAAGTGGGCGGTGCCAGCGTCAGAAAGCAGGGACTGGTCGCTGACGGCGGTGCCCATGTCCCGTGTTCGCCGCGTGATTCACGTGTCGACTTCGCAGAGCTGTCAACACGTAAGGGCGTTAAGGCCCTGCCGGCGCGCTACAGCGCCTCGCTTGAGAAGAGGCGGGCCATGAGGTGTAATGCTGTATTGACGTGGGACTAGCACGGCACAGCTTTCCCTCCCGCTTTTTCCGTTCTCCCCTTTTTTTTTCTCTTTTTTTTCAAGAGCCTCTCCCGCGTCGCCGCTCTCGCTTCGGCATGCGCGCCACCTCCGACCGGCGGGCGGCCACGTGCGCGGCGGCGAAACAGGCGCGGTAGAGGCACCTCTGCGCCGTCGCCGTTGCATCTGCGTGCACGCCGCCACCGAGTGGCGAGCACGTGCGCCCTTCCATAGCGACGAGTGCGTCGCCGCCCCACCCCCCCCTGTGCCGCCACCATCGTGTCGGCGTGCGCACCGCCGCATACCGCCGCGCTTCCGTCTTGGCAGCGACGTGGCAGTGACAGGAGAGCCATCCCCGCCACGCCGCTGTTGCGTCGGCGTGGGCGCCGCCGCCAAATGAGGGGCGCCCGCGTCGGCGGTTGCGTGGCAGGCGCGTGAGAGCCCCCCGCGATCCGTCGCTGTTGCAGCGACGGGCGCGCCGCCGCCGAGCGGCGATCGTGTGCGCTCTTCTTTTGCAGGGAGTGCGCGGTCGCCCCCCCCCCCGCCGCGCCGCTACCATCGCATCGGCGTGCGCCTCGCCGCCGACGGCCGCGTGTTCGTCTCACTGGCGGTGCGGCAGGCGCAGAAGAGTCACCCTTTGATGATCCGCCCCAGCGCTGTCTCATTGGGGCAGGCGTGCGCGCCGACGCCGAGCACGTGCGCTCGTGCGAGGCGGCTGGGAACCACTTACCCTCCCCCCTCCGCGCAACCGTCTTGGCGCCGCCTTGTTCGCCGCCGCCTACCGACGGGCACGTGCGATTGTACGCGGCGGTGAAGTGCCCGCCGCCCCACACCCCGGCGCCATTCTCATCGTGTCGGCATGCGCGCCGCCACATGCTGGGCGTCCGGTACGGCGTGGCGGCAGGCGCGTACCAGCCACCCCCGCGTTGCTGCCGCTGCGTCGGCGTCAGCACTCCCGACGACCGCCGCCGCCCATGCACCGCCACGTGTCGGTGGGTAGCCTGCCCCCCCCCCAACCGGCACCGCCTCCAACCGTCGGCCATCCACAAGGACGGCGGCGCAACAGGCACGAAACATCTACCCCCGCGCCGTAGTCACTACGTCGGCGTGCGCGCCGCCGCCGACCACCCGGAGACCGTGTCGGCGGCGACGCACCAGGTAAATAAGAGCCTCCCCCGCGCTGCCGTCGTTGCTTTTCCGTCTGCGCCGCGGACGATCCGGCACGTGCCCTCGTACATGGCCGTGTAGAGTGCCCCCTTCTCCCCCCCCCCGCGCCGCCGACGTCGCGTCGTCGTGCCCGCCTCCGCCGACCGCTGGGCGGCCGAGTCGGCGGCATCGCGGCAGGAGCGGACGAGCCACCCCCTCGCCGCCGCGGCCGCGTCAGCGTCCGCGCCGCGACAAGCGCCGGGCACAAGTGCACGGACGCGGCCGTGGGGAACGTCTGCCTCCCCTTCATTGCCGGGTAGGCGGCGGCGAGGTCTGCGCTCACAACGTCGGCTGCGGAGCATGTGCTGTGGCAGTCGCCGTGGCGTCGGCGGCGGCCGCGGGGGAGGGTTGCAAGGGGGTGGGTGTGCGCCGTTCCGGCGGCGGCGACCGCAGGGGCTCTCTCCGTTTCGGCAGGCTCATTGGACCGCTGGAAAGTGCAGCAAGGGCCGTTCTCCCCCGATTCGCACCGACCCACAACTGCTGGAACCAAAGTGATGTGATTATTTGCGACGCATCGCGGCGAGCGATCCGCCATCGCGTTGTGACTGGCGATGCCATCCGCGAGGCGGGTTTCGCGATGGGGCGATGCCCATCGAATCGCCGCGATGCGATTTGCGTCCGAAGGGGACGATGCAGCCGCAACCGCACACCAAGCGAACGCGGCTTTGGCCACACATGACGACCGCGGCCGCACATCCACCGACCCCGGTCACACCATCCAATCGAGGCCCCACCCCCCGACCCCGGCCACGCCATCCGACCGAGGCCACGCCAACCGACCGAGGCACCAGACCCGACCACGCTTACCAACTCTTCCCTCGAAGCGCCACAGAGGCACACTTACTTCCAGGAAGACAGCGAGGGGCGTGGGCCGGGCTTCGACGAAAAGTGCGGCGCAAACGCGGTGGCAGCATCGCAGCGTCGTGTCGCTTTCGTGGAGGATTACTTGGCCACTTGAAAGCTGTGAATATGGCAAAGAAGGTTGCCCGCCGCGGACGGAGGTGGTCCGGCGGCGGTGGAGGTTATTAAGGTAAATGAGATCAGACGGGGAGATTCGGGCGAAATATCAACAAGTTAACAAAGCGGGAAATTGGAGGCGGAGGGAATGCGGGCCAGTCGTTCCACACTCCCCGGTCGTGGGCGAGCCGAGAACGAGGTGTCACCGCGGCTAAGTCGATGTAGTGTCGGCGAGGGCACGTGGGGAAAGTGGGAAAGGGGAGGGGGGGGGCGCAGGCGAGGCGGGCGAGGCACAGGCATGCGGGTGGCGGGCGAGGCCGGCGAGGCGCGGTCATCGGGCGGCAAACTCCCCCCTCGTCAACCGGGGGAGGGATGTGCGTGACGGGTGGCACTAAGCCTCGGCGCGTGGGCGGGGGGCGTTGCGGTAGTCGGCCGAGGTCGTGTGGGCGCGGATCAGTGGGCGCAACATGCCGGAGGAGAGGGCCTCGTTGAGAGCGTCGTTGGGGGCCGGGCGGGCGAATGTCGGCTTGGAGAGTGCGTCGGCGGGGTTTTGGGCGCCGTGGACGACGTGCAGGGCGCGGATGGTGCCGTCGAGTAGCGCGCGGCGCAGCATAAACAGGTCGTTTTTGCCGGTCATGTCGGTGGGGTCCTTGAAAGAAGTGATGAGGTCATAGGCCGCGGACGAGTCGGTGTAGGCGGCCATGGGGATGCGGCGCGAGAGGAGCTCCTGGAGGAGAAGGCGCACGTCGAGCGCGGCGGCCACTGCGTCAGCAAGGGCGAGGAGCTCCCCGGCGCAGGAGCCGCGGCACACGCGGTGAGGACGGTGGGAGGCCGAGTGCAAGAGGAAAAATCGGTGGGAGGCGTCGACGAGGGCGAACAGGAAGCCGACTTGGCGCTTCGGGAGGGGCGAGACGGCGGAGCCGGAGTAGTCGGCGAATACGGAGACCTGGAGGGTGGCAGGATCGAGCTTGGGGTAGTGGAGCGTGATGGGCAGGCGAATGAGAGTGGCGAGCGTGCCGTTGGCGCGGCGGGCGTCGGCGCCCGTGGGGCTGGGCATGTTAGCGAGCTGCGTGGCGTTGGTCGGGATGTCGGGGCGGGCGACTGGGCCGACCCAGAAGAGCTTGGCGGCCAAGAAGTGGAGAGACTTGGGGTCGGCGAACGGGGACGAGAGCGGGGGAGTCAGCGGGAGCGCGGCGATGGTAAAGGCGTAGGGGCCGGCGTCGCAGTGCACGCCGGCGTCGTCGGAGCAGGCGCAGATACCGGCGAATTGGATGGAGCCGTGGTCGGGGCGGTGGGTGGAGTAGTTTTTAAGGATGTTGTGCACGGACGAGAGGAAGGGGGCGTCGCCGGCGTTGAGCGTGTCGTCGACGTACGTGGAGATGGCGCCGTGGAGGGGCACGAGGTAGATGGTGTCAAAGGCGGAGCTCAGGGTGATGTTGGGGATGGTGAGGAAGCGGGATTGGGTAATAAAGTTAAAGTGGCGGCCAGAGTCGTTCTTACCGTACATAGCGCGGTGGAAGGCCCACACGGTGTTGTCCGGCTCACCGGCCTCGGGCGGCGCCCAAACTTACACAAGCTCGGCGAAGCGGTCGCTCTGGAGGTAGGCGTGGAAGAATTTCTCGGTTTGGAGGGTGAAGGAGAGGATGATGGAGGCGACGACGACGGCGCGGATGGCGCGCTGGGGTGTGACGGGGGAAGTGGCGACGGTGGACTGCTTGTGCCATTCGCGGTTGCCGGCGACGCAGAAGCGGGCGCGCACCGCCGGCTTGCCGTTGCCGCGGTTGGTCTTGTGGGTGACGCGCCATAGGTAGTGAAAGATCTGCTTGTTGCGCGGGACGCCGGAGGCGGGCAGGGAGGTCTTGCAGTCGATGGCGTTGAAGATGGCGAGCTCGGTGGCCTTGGCGGCGTCCCATCGAGGGTGGGACGGGGAGGCGGGGTCGGCCGGCGAGGTGAGGAAGATGCGGGAGTGGGCGGGGAGTTGGGCGGAGGCGGGCGGGGCCGGTGTGTGCGTGCGGATAGGGGCGGTGGTGGCGGAGACGGGTTGAGCGTGCGAGGCGGGCGATGGCGGCGGGCGGCGAGAGACGTAAGGCTTGGTGCGAGACTCGTGGGAGGAAAAGAGACGGCCGTTGTGGCGGACGTACCCGGTCTTGCCGTCGAGGGAGTGGTCTGTGCCGCGGAGCCACCCTTGGCGGTCGTGGTAAAACCAGACGGCTTGGCCGACTTCAACGAAAGGGACGGTGGTGCTCGGGTGGGAGACGGCGCCGCGCAGGCCGTCGGCGGCGGTGTAGGCCTCCACGGTGGCTCGGGCGGTGTGCATGGCGCGGTGGCGGGCAGCGATGCTCGGGTTAGTGTGGAGGTTGTCGCCGATGAGGAGGCGGGGGGCCTCTCCGGTGACGGCAGTGGTGGGCGACGATCCGTGGGCGCGAGGGGCGTCGTTGCGTGCCTTGTAGGCCATGGCTAGTGCAAGGTCGGGGGCGAGTGCGGGCGCTTCGGCGGTGATGCGAATGTAGGCGTCGCGGATGGGGCCGTGGTGGCGTTCGTTGCGGCCAATGCCCCAAGGGGACTCGGCGGAAACGGGCCGCCAGTGGACGTCCATGGAATGGAGGGCGTTGATGAATGCGTCGCTCTCAGCCTCGGTGCCGCGGTCGGTCATGACGGTGTCGGGACGGCCCCAGATGGAGAGCCAGGTGAGGTACAGAAGGGCAATTGTGTGGGAACCGTGCATAGATGGGACGAGGCGGCCCTGCCCAAAATCGGTGTGGAGGCAGGTGGTGTCGAGGTCCTTGGGCAAGTCGGCGCGGAGCTGGAACGTGTCAAGGGCGATGATGCGGTTGAAGGTGAGCGGGCGGGCCGGGAGGGCGTGGCGGGGGCGGCGGGGCAGGTGGGCGTGTTGTTGGCAGGGCACACACGAGCGGGCAACCTCGCGGATGGTGGCAACGTCGGTGGGCGTGAATGTTGTGGGCGGGAAGGCGCGGAGGAGGGCGTCAATGCTGGCGTGGCCGAATTGGTGGTGGGCGAGGGCGAGCTCCGAGCGCGTGTGGAACGTGGGCGTGGCGGGAGGGGTTGGGGGTGGGGGCAGCATCAGGTGGCCGCGTTGGACGTGGCATAGGACGGGGCGGCGGGCGCGGCCGAAAAGGATCTTGTTGCGTGCAGCGTCGACAATCATTTTGAGGCGTATGTGAGAGTGTAGGCCGAGGAGGAGGGGGACGGCGGCGTGGCGGAGGATGTCCACGTCGGGGAGGTCAAAGGAAAGGGCGCGGCCGGACGTGTCGGAGGTGGTGATGCGCAGAGAGAGGCGACCGATGGAGGGTGGGACGTCGTGCCCGAGGGCGTAGCGCGTGGCGGCGGGTTTGAGGGGGGAAGTGGCGACTTGGGGGTGGCGGCGGAGCCACGAGTCCCGGACGATGTCGCCGGGGGTGCCGATGTCGGCGATGGCGGTGGAGATGTCGGCCTCGGGGGCCGTGTAGATGGCGGAGACGGGCTGGACGGGTAGGAGCCAAATATTGTCGTAGTTGACGGGGTCGGGCGGGGGCGGGTTGTCGGCAAGGGGGGCGGGGGGGGGGGGGGGGGGGGGGGGGGGGGGGGGGGGGGGGGGGGGGGGGCGGTCGCGGAAGGAGGCCGGAGGTGGTCGTCGGAGAGGCGAGGAGGGCGGAGGCCGGGGCGGCGGGTTTGGCCGTGCGGAGTGACGGGCACGTGCGGGCGAAGTGGTCGGTGCCGCGGCAGATGCGGCAGGGGTTGCCGGGGCCGGGGCCGCGGTACGGGCGGGCGGGGGACGTCTCTGTGCGGTAGGGTCGATCGGCGCCACCGCGGAAGCGGCGGAGGACGAAGAAGACGTCGTTGGGGGCGGTGTTGTCGGGGACGGTCGTGTCGACGGTCCATGTGTCGGAGGGGGACGGAGCGGACGGGGCGGTCGGCGTGGTAGTTCAGAAGGCGGTGGCGGCCGGGGCGTCGGGGGCAGGTGGGGCAGACAGGGAGGCGGGCGAGCGGATGCCGGGCGGGCCGGTGGCGAGGAGGAGCTTGGCGAGGGCCGCGAGTTCGTGCGGGTTGGAGTGGGAGGCGCCCGAGAGGAGGGGGGCGGCGAACCATTCGCCGCGTACGGTGTCCCGTATCTTGTGGGCGAGCATGGCGGCGGTGTGGTAACGAGGTGGGAGCTGGGACTGAAGGAGGGCCAGGCGGGCAACCATCCGGTCAAAGCGGGATACGGCGCTGTCGTTGGGCTGGGCGGTCTCAGTGCGGTAAGTAGTGGACTGCCACTGTTCGAGCACGCGTAGGGCGCGTGCAGTGGAGTAAACGCGGGAGTGGATGATGTCCCATACTTCGTGTTCCGGAAGGCCGCTGTTTTTTTGGACGAGGGCGGGGAGGTTGTGCTCGGTGATGCGTAGGGCGAAAGGCAGGCAGGTGGCGCGTAGGGCGGAGGGTACCGAGAAGGCGTCGCAGATGCTGGCGAAGGTGGCTCGCGCGCGCGGTAGGGACTCGTCGTCGAGGCCGCCGTATTGAAGATTGGGGGTGTAGTATTGGGCAACGGCGCGGACGGCGCCGGACGTGTGGGAGGCGGGCGGGGGGTAGGTGGATGCGGCGGAGGGACGGGCGGCGATGTGGGGCGGGGGCGGGGCGGAGGAGCGGGACGGGGGCG
>Ga0209831_1004791_pt1 | contig 10450 bp, 8 predicted proteins | sample Maine_Asex4_meta_FD_187451 | JGI IMG/M metagenome (GOLD analysis project Ga0209831, IMG submission 187451) | Marine algal microbial communities from Maine, USA - Maine_Asex4_metaG (SPAdes) (version 2) | ecosystem: Host-associated > Algae > Red algae > Unclassified | place: Maine, USA | collected...
ATGATGGCTACCACCAGGAACCAGCTTACGCAAAAATATCACTTTTTGACCTATTTCTTTTGTTGCTATATTATAATTTTTTATTCTATCGAATTTATTAGCCAATTCATTCAATTCATGGTAATGCGTGGCAAATAGCGTTTTCGGTTGAGTCGTACCATTATTATGTAGATATTCCGCAATGGACCAAGCGATAGAAATACCATCATAGGTGCTCGTTCCTCTGCCAATTTCATCTAATAAAATCAAACTTTTATTAGAAACATTATTCATGATACTGGCCGTCTCATTCATCTCTACCATAAAAGTAGACTCTCCAGAAGAAATATTGTCTGAGGCGCCTACTCTGGTAAACACTTTGTCTACTATACCCAAATTCGCACTATCCGCTGGAACAAAGCTGCCCATTTGAGCCATTAAAACAATCAATGCCGTTTGTCTAAGCACCGCTGACTTACCTGCCATATTAGGCCCTGTAATCATTAAAATTTGCTGGCTATTATTGTCTAAAAAAACATCATTTGGTACATAAGCCTCTCCTATTTCTAAATGCTGTTCTATTACTGGATGTCTACCTGCTTTTATATCTAGCACATCATCTGTATTCATCGTTGGTCGGCAGTAATTCTGTCGAGCCGCTACTTTTGCAAAAGATAAAAGGCAATCTAAGCGAGCGATTAAGGTTGCATTGTGTTGAATTGGTTTAATGTATTCACTGATGGATAGTATCAATTGTTGGAATAAATCTTCTTCTAAGACCAATATTTTTTCTTGCGCGCCTAATATTTTCGCTTCTAAGACTTTTAACTCCTCGGTAATATATCGTTCCGCATTGGTTAAAGTTTGCTTTCTAGTCCAATCGTCAGGGACCAAGCCCTTGTTTTTGTATTTATTAGTAACTTCGAGATAGTAACCAAAAACATTATTAAAGCCAATTTTTAAATTATCAATACCTGTGCGTTCTGCTTCCTTTTTTTGAACACTGACAAGTATATCTTTACTATTTTTTACAATGCCTCTTAATTCATCCAATTCTTTATGAATACCATCTGCAATTACGCCTCCTTTATTGAGGTTGACTGGCGGTTCTGGTATTACCCACTTTTGAATTTGCTCTTTTAATACGTTACAGGGATTTAAACCATCTCCCAATTTTTTTAGGTAGTCATTGTTCGTAGCAGTTAAAATTTCTTTGGTAGGGATTAATATAGCTAATGCTCTACCCAGTTGAACGACTTCCCTTGGAACGATTTTTCCTAAAGGCACTCTGGAAATAAGCCTTTCCAAATCTCCTATCTGTTGTATGTTTTGACCAATACTTTCGCCTAAATCTGGTTGTTGCACAAAGTACTCGACCATATTCAATCGAGACTCAATCGCCTTTAAGGATTTTAAGGGTAGCAACACCCATTTTTTGAGTAAGCGTCCCCCCATAGGAGAAATAGTCTTGTCCAGAATATCAATTAAAGGAATACCCGTTTCGTGATTACTGTGAACTAATTCTAAATTACGAACGGTGAAGCGATCCAACCATACATAGCGGTCTTGTTCTATGCGACCAATGGCATTAATATGCTGTAGATTATTGTTCTCTGTGGTGCCCAAATAATGCAAGGCAGCGCCTGCGGCTATTTGCGACAACTCCAAGCCTTCTACTCCAAATCCTTTTAAAGTGTTTACTTGGAAATGTCCTAGTAATTTTTCTCTCGCATAATCTAAAGAAAAGACCCATTCCTCTAAAGGGAAGGTATAAAAACGGTCGCCAAAATAAGATTCAAAGGCTGCTTTATGTTTTTTTGTATAAAGGACCTCGTTCGGTTTAAAGCTTTGTAACAATTTATCTATATAGTCCTTACTGCCTTCGCTAACCAATAATTCTCCTGTAGAAATATCTAAAAAAGAAACGCCCATTTTCTCTTTTTTCCCAAAGACAATGGAGGCTAAATAATTATTTGACTTATTGTCTAATAGCTTATTATCTGTTGTTACTCCGGGCGTAACCACCTCCGTAACCCCTCTTTTGACAATTTTTTTCTCCTTACTTGGCTTCTCTAATTGTTCGCAAATAGCCACTCGATAGCCTGCTCTAACCAATTTATGCAAATAGGTATCTACAGAGTGATGTGGGAAACCTGCTAATTCAATATCAGTACCTCCATTATTTCGTTTCGTTAACGTGATACTAAGTACTTGTGAAGCAAGTATTGCATCCTCACCGAAGGTTTCGTAGAAATCTCCAACTCTAAATAATAAAATAGCATCGGGATATTTTCCTTTGATGGTGAAGTATTGCTTCATCAAAGGGGTCAATTTTTTAGGCTTATTTTTCTTGTTTGTGGTTCGAGTTGCCAATAGAGCTATATTTAAATTTGTTTTATCTCATTAATGAGGACTAACGCAAAAGTAGGAAAAACTCTCTAAGTAATGATGAAAATAGATTATTGATTTTCTTCCACAAGCTTTCGGGATTCCTACATAGAGCGAAACATGACATAGAGCCAATATTTTTTATCAGTATTAAGCCTTAATTCTATATTTGTTGATTTACCTTTGCATTGTTTTAGAAGTGAGAGCAGAGAACAGAGATTAGAGAGCAGTTTCATATTAAAATAGATTTGTCTTCCTTTAAAATGAAACCGCTCTCTAATCTCTGTTCTCTGTTCTCACTTCTAAAAAAGTCTAATCGTAAACTATAATTAAAATATGAATCTAACAAATAAAACAGCCTACATTACAGGCGGCTCAAAAGGCATAGGTCTAGGAATTGCAGCAGCAATGCTAGAAGAAAACATGAAAGTAGCCATTACGGGCAGAGATGCTAATTCCTTAAAGGCGGCGGCAGAGACTTTATCAAAAATAGGTAAAGGTGAAATATTAGCGATTCAATCGGATGTACGAAATTATGAAGACGAGCAAAAAGCAATAGCACAAGTGATTAGCCAATGGGGCAAATTAGATACTTGTATAGCCAATGCAGGAGTCGGTAAATTTACCTCTATAGAAGAATTGAGCGTAGAAGATTGGAATGCGGTGATTGATATTAACCTTACAGGGGTCTTCCATACCGTTAAGGCAGCGATTCCAGCTTTAAAAGAATCAAAAGGCTATATAATGACGATTGCAAGTTTAGCAGGTACTAACTTTTTTAAGTATGGCTCTGCCTACAATGCTAGTAAATTTGGACTAGTTGGGTTTACGCAAGCTATTATGCTAGATTTACGAGAACATGGCATTAAAGTAACCACGATTATGCCCGGTTCTGTTTCTACTTATTTTAATGGGCGTACGCCTTCTGAGTCAGAGTCTTGGAAAATTCAACCAGAAGATATTGGTCAAATGGTGGTAGATTTGCTTAAAATGAATCCCCGTACTTTGCCGAGTAAAGTGGAGGTGCGGCCGTCTCTTCCGCCAAGTAAGAAATAATTATTGTAGCTTATACATCCTGCTTGAGTAGCTTAGGCATCCTGCCTGAGAAGCACACGCAACGGGCTACTCAGGCAGGATGCCTGAGCTACATTCATTTAAATTTTCCAATCGACATATCAAAATAGCCCCAATATTCAAAAGCAATAAGGCAAATATTAATAAAGCCCACTCGCTCATAGTTGGAATAACTTGGGTTACTTCTTGTTCTTCGTCAGCGTTGTTCTCTTCTTGCTCTCCGTCAGCGTTATTTACTTCTTGTTCTTCGTCAGCGTTGTTTACTTCTTGCTCTCCGTCAGCGTTATTTACTTCTTGTTCTTCGTCAGCGTTGTTTACTTCTTGCTCTCCGTCAGCGTTATTTACTTCTTGTTCTCCGTCAGCGTTATTTACTTCTTGTTTTCCGTCAGCATAGTCTTCTTCCTGTTCTCCGTCAGCGCTTTTCTCGTCCTCTTCTTCGAAGCAAGTAGAAGACAATAATAAAGAAGCCCTAGGACCGCCTATTTCCAACATGGCTCGCATTCTTGTTTTTTGCCCAAGCGTAAATAAATTCATACAAGCGTCTGAGGAATAGTCCATATAATTTTGAAACATATCGGGCAAATCATTAGTAGCAGCTATACAAGAATTTGGGCTGAGAGAAGTACAAGGCGGATTGGTATAATTAGGACTACCTGCTATTGGCGTATCTGCTACCGCATCATCTAAATTGCAACCACCATCGCCCCAAATATGAAAAAGATTGAGCCAATGACCCACCTCATGAGTGGCTGTTCTGCCTAAATTAAAAGGGGCAGTAGCGGTACCCATTATTCCAAAATAGCGGTAATCAATGACGACTCCGTCTGTATTAGAATTTGCTCCAGGGAATTGCGCATAGCCTAATATACCTCCTTCAATTTCGCCCACCCAAATATTTAAGTATTTACTGGCATCCCAAATATCTCTACCGCCCATATCGGTAAACTTTATTGTATCATTGATTCCAAAAGCCCTAGTAGTTGGTGTTCGAGTGATGCCTGTCGTTGGTTGACCCAACGGGTCAAGAGTTGCTAAACAGAATTCAATTTCTGTATCGGCAGCAATTGGTAAGAATTCACTGGCTGTATATATGGTATCAGCGTTCTTTCTTCTGAAGTCTTCATTCAAAACTTGTATTTGGGATAAAACTTGGGCATCGCTGATATTTTGTAGGGTATTTTTATGTACAATGTGAATAACAGTTGGGATGGTAAAAATAGTAGTACTAGAACGTTGTTTGTTATTTCTAGCATTAGGGATTTGCGTTCCTGTTCCATCTAAATTATCTTGAAAACCAGATGGGGGAGTATATTTTGAGTGCATATATTCCATAGTAGCACAGGTGCGCTGCTGTTGTGCAATAAGCGGATGGAATCCTATAATAAATAATAGAAAAAAGAGGGAGACTTGACAGAAAGAATAATTCATCTATACAAGGGTGAATAGTTGCTTTTTTTAATAATGGCGAAGAATAAATTAAGTAGGGAAAAAACGCAAAATTCAAATAGGAATTCGGAGGAAAGATGGTGGAGTGATTTAATTCTTTATTGAAACTGGATACAATATATATATTTTAATTATTAAAATCAATAAAATATTATTAAAAAATATATTCAACTAATTACTTTAAAAAAAAATCCTCAATAAGGTGTAACGCTTATTGAGGATTTCTGTACGGAGGAGTAGAAGTCTAGAAGTGCCAGATTTTTGAAATCTGGCACTTATTTCTTTACACAACCCCTTTTATGGTACTGATTAAAAAATAAATTGAGTCTTTTTTTCATAGGTTTTCAACTCATTAAAAAAAAAGGCTCATTTTAAAAAGATCAATTTATTTTTTCATCGTTACTTAAGCTAGGATGTCAGAATTTTGTGTACGTGCCATCGGGAAACGTTGCTTTAACAACTCAAAGCTACCAAACAAAACACCTGTAAAGAATAAATCTCCAGCAATGGTATTCACAAAGAAAGGTAAGCCTGCAATGTATGCTTCCATAATGCCAAGCGCACTTTTAGGATACATAGGATTCATCCACCAAGCACCTAAATTGGTTACTAAAAAGAAAATGGTAGAGGCCAATAAACTGGCAACGAGCAAATTTTTTGGTTTTATGTTTTTAATAACTGTGCCTGCCATCAATGCAATTAATATAAATGCCGCATAGACCATGGGTACGCCCATCCAAGAGAAGCCATCAAAATAAGCGGCATAGATTACATTATTCAGTACCAAATCACTGATCCATAAAGCAATCAGTGGTACTAAAATAGCCCAATATTTTTTACTAAAATAAGCTGCACCAAACAAAGCCATGCCACCTATAGGCGTAAAATTAGGCGGATGTGGTAGTAAACGACTTAAAGCTGCCATCAATATCATGGTGACAATAAGTATGGAACGATAGTTTTTCTTTAAATTCATATTTTTTAAACTAATTTTTATTCAAATATATATAGATTGAGAGAATTTCTAAAGGAAGGATTGAAAAGTTGGACGAGCCATACTTCAAGCCTTGTAATTTCCTTGCTGCAAATGTCAATATTTTTAATACAAATTCCAAAGATTTACAGACTCAATACCTATCTCGTTTGCCTTCTAACCAATCTACATAGTCTACACTCCCCAATCTGACTTTTATGGGCATTTGTAGTGTTTGTTCTAATTTTACTTCTAATTTGCAAAATAAAGCTAAGTGCTTATAGGCGTATACGAGGGGAATTTGTTGAGGATTGGTTTTTGCCGATATTAATTTTTCTTCCAAAGTGGACGGGCGATTATTGAGCGTTTCTTTATCTAGCAATGGAGGTACGATTATTTGGGTATGCAGTATTTTTTGTAATCCTGCCATGGATTGTCCAACAACTACCAAGGACTCCTGTCCACTCATGGTAAAACATATACTAGTATTAATAAAAAAAAGAAATAATATTTTTTTCACAGGTAATTTTTAAGAGAAACCTCAATATGCTAAGCTACCAATATACTACTTCAACTAGCAACGTACAAGTTAGCACTCGAATTATATTTTTATCTTTGGCACATCGTTCTATTAATTATGTCTAAGGGTAACAATTCTTTAAAAAATAAATTGTTCTTATTGTTTTTAAATGCAGTCTTTTTTATCGGTACGTAGTTTTTTATTGGTGTTATTTCTCTTTACAGACAGTATTTTGCCTCTGAGTACCCAATTCATAGACTTATTTGCTTTTAAAAATAGTGCTCAATGGATATAAGCAATAGCCAATCAAACGCCAATGAACATAAATCTACTGGTCATTAGAACCGACCAACCAAAAGAACTAGCGGAATTTTACAGGCAACTAGGAATGCAGTTTGATTATCACCAACACGGAAAAGGGCCTTGGCATTATTCCGCAGAAATCAAAGAACTTGTTTTTGAAATTTATCCTTTGATGAAAAATCAAACGAGTCCAGACACCTCTTTAAGATTAGGATTCACAGTAGAGCATCTGGATGCGTTAATAGGTCAGCTAAAAGAAAGGAAGGTAGAAATTATAGGCGCACCCAAAGCATCCGAATGGGGCTATTTTGCCATAATAAAAGATATCGATGGACGAAAAATTGAACTAAAACAGAAGCAAGTAGATTCAAAATAAGGGGTTCTTTGTCAATTTTTACAATCCGCAACCCGCAACACATACAACAAGAAAGCTATGCTACATGTACCCGGCTTATTTATCACCCATTCAGAAGGTAGAGGCAGAGGCGTTTTTACCGCTACAGAATTAACACCTGGAGACTTAATAGAATTTTGTCCATTAATTTTAATACCTGAAAAGGATAAGGATTGTATTCATACATCCCATTTACACGATTATTACTTTCTCTCTCCTGAGCAAATATTGTGTATCGCTTTAGGCTATGGTTCTATCTATAACCATCATACTGCCGCCAATGCGGAAGTTGTTTTTGACATTCCCAATAAAAATCTAGAAATACATTGCACCCACACAATAGCAGCAGGGGATGAAATTTTTATAGACTATACAGGGGGATTGAAGGATGCACCTGAATTGTGGTTTAAGCCAATTTAAGTTCAAGCTCAAACTCAAGTTCAAGTTCAAGTTCAAACCGAGACGTTGACCACTACGTATGACTACGTCTCGGTTTGATCTTGAACTTGAGCTTGAGCTTGAATTTGCCCTTGATTTACTCATTTATTCATTCTCTCATTTACTCATTTATATCTTGACAACGAAAACCAAAAAAAAAATAGGCGTGTGGGTCGCCACCTCCCTCGTCTTAGGCAACATGATTGGCTCGGGCGTATTCTTACTGCCTGCCTCCCTAGCCGTATATGGAGGTATTAGCATATTCGGTTGGATTGTCTCCTCCATAGGCGCATTACTATTGGCAAAAGTGTTTTCCACCTTGAGTAAGAACTTCCCTAAAGCAGGTGGACCTTATGCTTATACTCGTATGGGATTTGGGGACTTTCCAGCTTTTTTAGTTGCGTGGGGGTATTGGATTTCTATATGTGCTACCAATGCGGCTATAACCGTTGCCTTGTTGAGTTACTTGACTGTTTTCTTTCCTGCTTTATCTGGCAATACCCAAATCTAAATTAGACACTCTATTATCTTGGAATTTTCAATCATTTGAGGATGTTAAAAATTAACTGTTTAAAGTATGTTTTTATTTAATTGAAAGTATAGTATTTTATATACTTTTATTATAAATGAAATATTTTTTTAGGCTAATCAGTAAACAACCATTATATTTGTAACAGTTCTTTGAGGGTATAATGGTTGTTAATAAAAACTAATTAACGTAAAATCCTAATAGTTTATCAAAAAACACAAGACTACGAAAGTAGAATCATATAGTGTTGATAATCAATAAGTCTTTTCGGTTTTTTAGCCGAGTCAATATTTTTTTTTAAGAAGTCCCTAATGCCTTTGCAGATGGGATAGAGGGTGTGGTAGTTCACCCAGTGAGGTTCACTCCTCGTAAACAATCAGCATAGCAAATGTTATATTTGACTATGTTTGTTGGAACTATAAGGAATTTTTAGGTACGATTAATTAATTGTGTTATCTCCAAGAGATATAACGCAATAAAATTACTCTACAGCACCATAAATTATCGCATACATTCTATCCCAAAAATCAGGACGAGTAAAGGGAATTATTTGCGTCATACCCACAAAAACTAAATCTTCTGAAGGGTCGATAAAAAATTTCGTATTAAATGCACCGCCCCATTCAAACGTACCGGGAGATTTCGCAGACCAAGCACTGCCTTTAGCTGTTTTTAAAGAAAAACCTAAACCATAAGTGATACCGGGTAAGGGACTATATCCCGTTCCTTTTGCATTTAAAAGCATCAATTGGTCGGAAGTCATTACCTCTATTGTCTTTCTTCCAAGTATTCGATTCCCATTATAAGTACCGCCATCACACAAGGCTTGTATAAATTTGGCATAATCCATGGCTGTACCAGACATACCCCCGCCACCGGCATAGTGATTATTATCAGCTTTCAGTGGATAATCAGGATCTAAACCAAAAGTTTTATCAGCTACCACTAATTGTTTCTCCTGATTATAAGAGTAGATAGGAACGAGTCGGTTCTGTTTATCTTTAGGTAGGTAGAAATAAGTATCGGTCATACCTATAGGCGTAAATATGTTCTTTTGAAAATATTGATTGAGTGGCATACCAGAAACAACTTCCACTATTCTTCCTAGCAATTCCATATTCAATCCATACATATACTTTTCACCAGGTTGAAAAACTAAAGGAACCTTACCTAGTGTAGCGGCCATTTGTTCTGTGTTCATTTCATCGTGAGATAAACCAAATGAATTGGCTCCGTTTTTTTCGTAGACGGCCTCGATTTTTCCTGGATTAAACACCCCATAAGAAATACCTGAAGTATGGGTCAATAAATGACGAATGGTAATAGGTGTTTTTACAGGAACGGTGGTATAACTAGAATCTACTTTATTAAAAGTATCTAATACCTTAGATTGGGCAAAAGCAGGAATATAATAGAAAATAGGGTCATCTAAACCTAATTTGCCTTGCTCAAATAATTGCATAATGGCAACAGTAGTCACTGCTTTTGTCATAGAGGCTAGCCTAAATATATCGTCCTTTTCATAAGCATCTGTTTTTTCTACGTCTTTATACCCGAAGTTTTTATTATAAACGATTTGTCCTTTGCGGGCTATTAAAAACACGCCCCCAGGCATGGTTCCATTATCCACATATTCTTGAATGTGGCCATCTAATAATGCCAACCTTTTAGCAGACATTTCCACTTTTTCTGGACTCGCAGCCATGCTTAAACCTTTATTGATAGGCAGCATAGCTTCTCTTGGAATAGGAGCCATTTGTGTAGCTGTCGATTGGGCTTGTTCTGCTACACTGCAACTAAATATTGTTAGAATTAAGCCACAGGATAGTAATAGAAAGAATAGTGATCTTTTCATGTTTTATGTTGTTTTAGTAACGAAGTAATATTGTAATAATAAATATTCATTCTTGGCTGATTCTTTTTCTATTGTTTTCGGCTAAAAAATAGTTTGGTGGGGTAATAGCTACTCCTGTAAAATAAATCAAATTTAATGAAAACTATAAGAATAAATCAGGAATTATAAAAAGGTTTGGGTTTTAGTAGGTTTTGGGTTTCTTCTCTACTCTCTCTTCTACTGTATAGTTAGGTACTTATCTTTTTATTTGTAATCCGAAATCTTTCATTTTTGGAATTTCATATCTACTGTCTTCGGCAGGATACCGTAATATATTTTCATATTCTCCAGTTTCTTTGGCAAGTGACCAAACTAAGCTTTCTCCTGCTGGATTTGTTTTTGGAATTTTATTAAAAAACGCATCTTGAAATGCTTCGTCGGCATTCACAACTTCCCACCCCTCACTTTTAAATTTCTGAATCAAATCACTTAAAAATAAAGCGCTTGTAAGGTTATGATGTAATAACAAAGTATGATTGATGTGTCGATTTGTTAATTGGTAGGAAAGGTCT
>Ga0209831_1004792_pt1 | contig 10449 bp, 18 predicted proteins | sample Maine_Asex4_meta_FD_187451 | JGI IMG/M metagenome (GOLD analysis project Ga0209831, IMG submission 187451) | Marine algal microbial communities from Maine, USA - Maine_Asex4_metaG (SPAdes) (version 2) | ecosystem: Host-associated > Algae > Red algae > Unclassified | place: Maine, USA | collected...
ACCCGATGACGAAGGAGCTCGCCAAGGTCAAGCACGACAAGCATGTCAGGACGATGGGGATGTGTTGACTTCAAGTACGCGCCGTAAGTACATCTGGATGAAATTACATTGCTCCTCTAAGGCGGCCACGACGGGCGGCATCGGATTTGAGACGTCAAGGTTCTAGGCGGACTTCCTTCTCGACAAGTACTTCAAAGGTGGTCAGCTGTCAAGCGGCGTCAAGCAAGGGGGTGTGTTGGAACGTCATGCTCAACGCCACTGTAAGCCCTGCTGCTGTAAAAAGCAAAATTGAAAAAACCAGGTATTGACAGGGTTCGAACCCTTGACTCCCGGGCGCGACCGGAAGGTCACGCCTAATGAGAGTGGGTGCCTTACTTCCCACTAGGCTCCCCATGCGACTTCCTCGCGGTTTGGCGACCGCTGGTGCATTCGACATTTGTACCCGTGCGATTTTGAGTGAAAGTTTTGCGATTTCACATTTTTTGTTCTTGCGCTTCTGATGCTTTGATTTGCGTGGGCTTTGCTTTGATCCCTGATGCTTTGATTTGGTGAGTGTTTTGATTTAGAGTGTGGGCGGGCGCGTGCGCGGGCGAGCTGCTTGGGCTGCGTGACGGGCTTGAGTGCTCCGTCTTGGACTACTTGAAGAGTTCCCTCGATGGGAAGAGGGGCGCTTTGCAGAGACAACCAACAAAGCACGTTCGCACACATACACTCAAGCTCGAGCCACTCAACCATTTCACCGTGGTCCCCCATCCCCCATCCCCACTGCGTCTCCACAGTTTTCTCTTGGTCTTTCTCCGTGCGACTCTACCTCTGTATCTTTCTCACTCTCCCATACAGCGAACTGCGATTCAGTGGCCTCGCTGACCTCGCTCTCACCAGCAATGACCACTTCTTCACCAGGAGGCAGCTGAGGACCATCAAGGACCTCCTCCGCCCCCATCGCATCCTCTGCCGCCCTGTTGCCGGCGTTACCGACTCCCCCTACTGTCTTCTGCCCTCCAACCACCCTGTGATCAGCCTCCACCTCTTCCCTCTCCCCGTCGCTACAATGGACCATATCGTTAACTTCGTTTCCATCACCGTCACCTACATGATAATCTCCACCACCACTGCCACCTTCGCCCACGTCTCGCGGTTCAATCAGGACCTCCGCCGCCCGGGCAAGCCAGTTGTCGCAGAGGCACGCCATGCGTTCGCAGTGCTTGACAACTCTTGAGAAGAAGAACGTGACCATGAGGCGATCGTTGGTCTCATTGCCAGCCACGCCGCGCATCATCACTCGCAGTTTGATCAAGGCGTCGAAGATCCTCATCTGCAGGATACAATGGTCTTGCGGCATGTGGGTGAGATACAGCTTGAAAGCTTTGCTAAGCGAGTTCATGCGCTTGGCGCTCGCCGAGCGGTGCTTGCGGCACAGCCATGGGTATTTATTAGCGTCAGGAACGCACTAGAACTTGTGCTGTTTGCCAAATTTGTGTGGCCGGACCACAAAGAAATGGAACTTTGACGTGCTGAGCAGCCATGGCGGCCGGCGCTGCGCGTTACGTGAGAGTTGGCATGCCGTGTCAAAAAACACGATGTTAGGCAGAACGGGAAAGAGTTAAACGAGGGTGGCCAGGGCGTGAGGGGTGCGTTCCGCCTGGTCGAGGAACTCGAAGCACGCCAGAAAGCCGCACGGGCAAAAGAAATTCTCCACCACGGGCATTAAGATGTCCGACGTGACATAGGCGTGGCGACAGAAGTCGGCTTCCATCATGCGGTCGAGCTCTCTCTCCAGCGCGTCAGGGCCGGCGGCCGCCCGGGCCGCACTTTCAGCAATGATTTTATGCATCTTCGCTTCGGTGACGTACGGCCGCACGGCGTCTCAGTCCGGAAAAACGCTGCCTGTTTGCGTCTAGAGCGCTTGGGCCACCGCCCGCTATGAGGAAAAGCGGCTTGCCTTCAACAGCGGCTGCGGCATCACCGCCGATAGCCGCGGCACAGCCCACTCGTTGTAGGGGTCTACTGACGTGTCCTTCCAGTTAGCTTCAAATGTCAGGGAGCCGGGGGAGGCCAGAGAGCGCCACTTGGTCTCCCAAAGTGTGTCGATGCCGTCGCTGGCGAGCAGCACCGCGGCAGCGGCGCGCAGCAGCAGCGGGTCAGCGTCCTCGGCATTGTCCTCTAGTCGCAAGAACGGCCACCCATTTGCCACCAACTCGACAGCACCGGCGGTTGACCGCCACTCACTCGAGGTAGACAACATACTCAGCCGCTGTACCAAGTCCTGAATGGCGTGACGATCGAGGTCCAAAAGCGATTTGACCACTGGCTCCGCCAAAAATGTGTGAAGGAAGCAAGCCCTGTCATATGTATCATTTTCAGCTTCGGATACGGTATGAACCAATCGGTGAATTCGAGTACGAGTGCTGGCCACCTATCTCTTCACGTGTATCAATACGAAATATACCTTAAAAACACGGGTACGAATCAATTTGGAACTTGACTGACTTGGATCAGCTGCCGACCTTTAGCAGGGCCAAGCACCGTTTTTCCGAAACATGACGGATCAATTTCGTCTCGTGAGTCATCCTGTTTGCGGCGTTGTCATGGGCTCGATTGAGAACTCTAACGGGCGCCTCCTGCACACCGTGAAAGAGCTTCTTCTTTAAATAATTCCGGGCACGTGCGCAAAATACCCTGGCCTCCCAGGTGGTAGCGCGCTCGACGACCCATCGTTACCGTGCACATCGGCTGGCTCCATAGCCGCGAGCGCCAACGGGGGCGCGTGCAACCACGTGCCGTAACGGGGGCGCTTGAGGCGGGGAAACGCGGGTCATCGTGGGCGTGTTTAACCCCAGAAGTCACTGCGCATGGTCGCCGCACGCAACTCGGGGCGGTGGGGGGAACAGGCGGGCAGGCGCCGTCCGGGCCCTGTGACCCTTGTGGCAGGACAGTCCTTCTCAGCAGCAGTTTAGCGTCATCGAGACCCTTCCAAAGCTGAAACGCCCTCAGATCCCTGAGCACACGAATGCAGACTGCCACCTCTGAAGCAGAGAGCAAGTCCCGTGATCTAAATGTATGTGTGCATCACTACACTTCGAGTGCACCCTGTCCTGAAGGCCAGGGAATTCTGACCCCGAAATCGAAATTTTTGAAGGAACGTCCGCCAGGTCGTCTGACATCGGTCTCAAGATTGCTGACAATAGATGTTGAACAGACACGCACACGGTCCCCAGTTGCGTATGGGATCATCAACACGATGGTCATAGGGAATTAACAGGATGGATCGATTCTTGCTGATTCTCAGACACTTATGACATGGCCAAGCGGATAACTAAACAGGAAACGGTCCGTCGGATCGTTTGACGGACAGCGTTTGAGACGGTCTGCTGGACATGCAGGGCATACCGTTTAGGAGTGCTGTCTTGAACCCATTCAGGCGTGCTCATCGGGAGAGGATTAGCTCGACAGCTCATGCGCACGTACTGCGGATAGGTGTACCAAACGTTCCTGGCATCAGACGGGTCCAAGAGGTCCCTTACTTCAGCTGTCAGCATCATCTTGCAGTGCTCAGGCCGTTAGCTGCTCCCTGTACCCCCCTCCGCCCCTTTGAGTCGAGCTCTTCCACCGTCCAGTTACTGGCACAGTCAAAGAGAGCAAGAATATTGATCGGAGCTATGGGCATGAATGGGTCAAAGAGACGGAAGCGTGGACCTCATGCGTCCGCATACTCTTCTTTTGAGAGTTTAGAACCTTTGTCCGTGCCTCGCCACTCTTTGGGACAGGCGTCTGCTCATGTGAGAGTCCTTGGAGCCTCATGCGCTCCGTTGCCTCACGCTCGCAGAAGCGCTGAGATGAATTGCTCGAGATATGGGAGTGACGGTGAGGCGGAACATGGTGCCCCTCACTTCTGCCTGTGATGGTTCCTCCCGAGCCTTTTATTGGCGATTGCGACGTGGACGTGGACAAAGGCGGAAGTAGTTCGTCCGCGTCAACGACCGACACTGAGTTCTGCAGTCTTTCAGATGAGGACAGTGCCAACGTTTCTTGTCGTCAGGAGCTGCTCTGTTACGAATATTTGTGTTGGCGTGCACTGTTGTCAACAAGACAGTACGACATCATGCGCAGCGTAGAGAACTCATTTTCGTCAACAGAGAAGTTGCCATTTCGTCAACGTCTGCACCAGGTCAGAGCAAGCTCCTGCTCGCAGCTGCACCTGTGAAAAAGCAGGAAGGCAGTTCCTGTCGGGTAAAGGAAACTCACCAAGGACGCTTCCTGTCGTTGTCGTGCCGTACACGACTTTCGCAGAACATGTGAGGCAAGACTGTGCCGACTCATTGACAGCCACCATTTTTCATGATGAGGGTGTTGCATTTCTTGGGACAGTGGACAGCCTAGCAGAATTCTTCCACACAGTGGCGGCGACTGATCCTGGGCGCTATAACTTTCGGCGTCAGATCAGACTGGACGGCAGAAGATTCGCGGTCGGAGATATTATCTTCGTGGCCATATCGGCCTCGGTGAGTCTCAAGGCCGAGCTACAGAGTACGGGGATGGCCACAGACGGCGAAGTGTCTTTGTCGCCATCAGAATATGCCTCCGGTCATGCTCTGCGTGTGGAAGACTTGACTGCCTCGTTTATGCTGACCGAAGATTCGGCTCTACCGGCGCTATCATCCTGATGGCTTACGGGAAACAGGACTGTCACTGCACAAATCACAAGGTGCGTGACCATACATGCGATGCGCGTTCTGGGTGTCCAGGAGGGAGCTCCACTTTCATGGAACACTGTCTCCACCGTGTCCAGCATGAAAGTAGACGTAGATGTCGTCAGGGAAGACGCAGAGCTCGTGCCGAAGAATCCATGTAAGATAACTTTCTCGTGGTATGGCGACCAGTACGGCACCATGAAGCGTCGACGTGGTGATGTTCAGGGGCACTTTGGCGCCAACAGTGCTGTCTCCCTTCAACTTTGGATTTCAACTGTGCGTCCGTTGTTTTACCTTCCGCCGGGCGCTGCTAGCGTGCCGTTGATATCTGCTGTTGTCAAGGACTGATGCCACGCCTCCAAAACTGGGCTTCTAGTGTATGACGTTTGTACAGGGAGAAATTCACTGGTGCACATCTATCCTGCCGCTGGCATCTTTGCCTCTCAAATGGCAACTAAGCTATCGAATACAGTTGGCGCTACCGGCGTTGAGCACTGGACTAGCTGCGATATTGTCGGTCTGGCGACGACTTCTGAAAGAAAGCAACGCGTGATGAGCAGCACGACGGTTTTTGACGTCACAGACGCTCGGTATGCCCGCGTCCAAGAACGAACTGTCGCTGCGCAGCGCGCTGTCATTCGTGCTGGCCTGAGCTCTGAGGCAACCATAAAAGCAGCGCTTTTGCTGAACGGGATGCAGAAAAGGTTCTGGCGACCTGTTCATGGGAGTGTCCGAGGCACATGGGGCGAGATCTTTAGACTTCCACCAGCAAGTCATAGTGGCGCCACCTTATCTGCTATTCTTCAATCTAGCCGGCCCGTTTCTTCAAGAGGTTCACAATGCGCTGTCAGTCTTTCAAAGGGATGAGTTTGTGAACGACATGCGTGCGTGTTATGGGTTTATACCCCGACATACTGTTCTCAAAGCCTTTGAGCCAGAGAATTTGGGTGGCAGAGCCTTGTCCATGTCCGATTTCTCTGTTCTTTTCACTATTGCTTCGACAGTGCTGGATGACATGCACTCACAAACCGTTCTACCGGCGTTGGCAGTGTCGGTTCTTGCGGCGCTCAAAGCTCTACGTGCGTTAACGAACGCTTTGTTCTTCCGCCCAACATTTCGGAACGACGGGGAGCATGCCTTCCGCTGCAAGCCAACCGTTCACACGCTACAGCTGTTGGGTTGTTCTCTGCTCAACGAGCTCTCCTTCCTCACAAGTAAAGGGATCAGCTGGGAAGAGCCAAGCGTGCACAGAGTCCTCAAGCTTCTCTATCGGACCCTGCCACTTGTTCAAATTGGGCCTTCCATATGCGAGCTGCTGTTCGAAAAGTGCCATCAAGTTTCAAAGAGAGAAATTGAGCGGAGCAACAGCCGATATCCTGCTGACTTCTTGATGCAGAGATGGCGGGATGTTGAGATGCTTTCCAGGATTGCTGCTGCTCCAGAGAAGTAAGGCATTCCATAGGAGTACCTGACAGACCCTCACGGGTAGGAAACGGAAGCTGTGCTTCAGGATATGCTCGGATTTGGCTCTTGGCTTCCCGACAGTCGCATTGAGGTGTGATCGACACGAGGAGTGCAGCAATGCGCGCACGTCAGCGCTTTGTGGATCCAATATGCCCCTGGCAGGCTATTGAGATCCTGAAAGAGCGCAAAGAACAACGGTCATCTCTTCAAAGTGCATGCTTTTGCTACTTTTGCTGTGCTGCAAACCCCTTTGATGCAGACACATGCGAACGCGGCAAAATCTGTGCCCAAAGCTGTGCCCGAGTTGCATTTCTACCGCGTGCTAGACGTCGCTACAATTGAGCAAAGGGTTTTCTTTTCATGCCAACGGAGGTTGCCTCGGGTATGTCACTTCATCTTCAACGGGGGCTCTCCCCCGACTGCATCGGCATCCGCCAACGGCGTACCAGCACTGGTAGAACCAAAAGACCCTTCGACACGGTGCATCCTGTCCTGCGAGGGAGTGAAGGAGCCGGCGCTCGCCCTACAATCTGGGTCGGCTTTCAGACTGATCGCCAAGCGGTCAGGTTTTCCATTCAAATGTGGTTGATTTTGTGTCCTGAGCTGATGAAGGCGAACTGCTTGTTTCATTTTATGCCGAGATTGTAAACTTAACCATAAAATATTCACGAGCGGAGAGAAAGCATTTTCCTGCGGAACAACGCGACACTAGAAGTTCAGTACAGCTTGTCACTCAGCCTTTTTTATAGGCAGCTGTCTGATTCATCGATGTTCGATCGTGGGCCTTGGAGCACGTTGGGAAGTGGGGCTCGCGCGAAAATCGAAAAAACCTTTCAATTCACAGAATGATCCATTCAAGGAGTGACGCTCGAACCGCGAGAATCAGGATCATGAGCGAAAGATTTTCATGCCACTCGCTGAAGCAGTCTCCGCAATCCGCGAGTATGCTGCTTCCCAGCCTCCCCTAATTGACGGGAAACCACCAAAGGGTCGTAGGAGCCTTTCACGACAACGCAGGTGTTGTTCTCCACTTCCTCCCTGTGCCATTCGTCATAGGTGCTCGACACACAGCGCCAGCACGACAGAGAAGCCTCCTTCTGCGCTCTTTTCCCGGAGTACTCAACTCCCGTAGCGCACAATACGGCAGCGGCCCAGCAGAGAGCATTGCAGTCTTTGCACAGGGCGCCGTCTTTGGAGTGGTCGACGCGCATGTCGTTTTACTCTGTGAACGGAGGTGCGCGGGCAATCCAGAAACACTTTCGAACGGCATCCAATACGCCAGAGAAAAGCACCACCAACAATTTGCCGTCTCGAAAGTTGACAAAGGCTGTTATGTGAACGACAAATTCGGAGACGAACTTCTCGGCCACCATGACGTCTAAGATGAAGTGCTCGGGATCGCACGCTTTCATGATGTTCGCGTCTCCCCACCACCACTTCCCTGCCACCAATTATTGAGATGACTGTATGATCATCTTTTCCGGAGGATAGGGCACCTGGCGGCCCAACTCTGGCGCGCACGCGCCATGCTCAATTCAAAGGCGCCACCAGCTGGGGGTAGCGAAATTGGTAGCCGACGTGAGGTTGACACCCCGGTTCATCCCACTGTGGAGGGCCCCAGAGGCCGTCGCAATGAATTCGCCCGCCTGCTGCTCGGATCGTGCGACCTGTACACCGTGATCTAGGAAAACTCTCGGTGGAAAGAACAGACGCTTGCTGGCCAGTACGTCCCAGATGTTTCCGTCTGCCGCGGTCAACTCAAATGGATCAATGTACTACAGTAAGAGAACTTTGAAAAGTGATCTCTGATGTGCCGCCACGACCCACCATACCTTGGGCTTGCCCGACTGACAATATAATACCGAGGGAAGCATGCTGTCCTCCACATGCCACAGGAATATTGTCCCAAGTGACCGGCGATAGAGCATGTTCGTTGTCATGCTCTCGTACGTCGTGCAGGCCTGCGCCATACCAAAATGGTTCAGGATTCTCGGACTCGCCAGTCGACTGGATGGGACAAGACGCGGTGTCTGACAGGCAAACATCGGATCGCCAGGGCTGCGGTTCAGCCCGTCGGCAGGACTCGGGAGAGCGTCGCTGGGATAGAACAGGTCAATCGCATCGACAGATGGCTTTCGGGTGTACTGCAAATAGGGCTCTGGTACTGTTACAGAACCGTCTGCGCTGGGCTTGCCGGAAACGGTGACCTTTTCCCGAAAGAGACCGGCCTCGTTGATGTCGTCCATAAAAAGTTGCTCATTGAACCCGGGAAAAGAAGCCTGCAAAGCTCTCGAGCTCAGCCGAGTAGCAACTGCTGCCTCCTTCAGTTCCATCTGCTTCACCTTCGAGCTGGGCAAAAGATGTCCCAATGTCGCTGTCTCCCGACCCGAAATGTCCGTGTCACTCATGTCTGTGCTGACAATTGTGGGATAGGATGGAAACTTTTGGAGCCGCACTGACACTTTTTCGTCTGCAGGCTCAGCACATTCCGACGGCCGCACGTCACGACTGACGCGGAGAATAACCGCTCCATCCGTCTCAAGTTTTCGTGTTTGTTGGCGAATCAAGTACGGAGCACCGTGCAGTGGAAGACCATTTACTGGCAAGACCCCAGCTCCCACGATGGATTTGACATTCTTAGGCGGTCGTGCTTCTTTAGCAACCATCTCGTTGCCGGCCACTTTTTTGAAGTCTGGGTGTCACCCCACGGAGGCCGCCGTGTTGTCCTTACGTTGTGACAACGAAACAGACTCTGTCTCACTGCGTAAGGAGCTCGACGAGGACGTTGACGCGTCCTTGGAAGAGTTGTTGGCCAAACGGGACCCCTACCCATCGGATGAGTGCGTCTAACCATAGCGCTTCCTCGGAAACATGCTCTCAGAGCCAGAGCGGTTCACTGAAGACGAAAGGGCCAAAAAACCGCCACTACTTGACGAAGAGCTGGGGGTCGCACTCGGACCGGTACTTCCCGATGACGGGTATTCGCTTGATATAGATGTCGCCAAGCCCGAAGTGCCGCTCGAAAGCGACTTGTGGCTGTTGGTGGAACCCGTGTATCTTGCTGGCGAGTCATCTACCGCCGCAACGCGCTGCTTTCTGGCCAGTCGGCGCGCGTTCATGCGCGCCGACTACATTTCCGTAACAGCGCAGTAAACAACCACCTCTATGCCCGAGCTCAGTGGTGCGAGGAAGCTGACGGTGGGTGGTAGATCTCTGTTTTTCCGTGTAGTCGGTGGTGATGATCTGCCTCTCGGAGGCGTCGCATATTGAGCTGCTCCCGTCTTCTCAACAGCAGCTCCACCTACAACACCGTGCGTCCAACCCTTCACTCTTTTAAGAGACACCTAGGCCACCAGCGTTCTCAACATCCCCATCATCCCGGTGTAAGCTCCCAGAACCTTCTAAGACGTCGTTCGCAGCAGCAGTTGCGACGTTCGCTTCGCTGACATCTACTCTCTTTTAGACGGTTGTAGGCTACTTTTGTCCGTCCGTCCGCGACCATCCCGGATGGCTGATCGTTCAACAGTGTCAGTGTTCAGCCCCGATTCCAGCCAGTGGTCCTGTATTCACACGTATTTGAGGATTTCATGACACGGCGTGCACATGAAGTGCAGATCGGTCGGCATTCCAGCCCCCATGACAGAATTATGTACCCAACAATTGACGCTTTTTCAGACGAATGACAACAGAAAACAAACTACAACGAGCTACTCACTGACCGCCAGGACCGCCGGGGTGGTGCGTGTCGTAAGTCATGACCGCCTCTTCACGCTCCTCTCGCTCCATCTCCGACATCCAACGCGCACCGCCCTCATACACAAAAAAAAAGAAATGCGTGATGGGGTCTGTCGGCCCCACCTCTTCGTCCCAAAGGTGGTGGTTCAGTTCCCACTTCTGGTCCGCCATCATGACGATCCTAGGGGGGTTGGTGTGCAGCTCTATAAGCTCGCTCAATGCTCGCTGGTCAGCTTACCGGGCGAACGACTCCCCGTAGGACCCGAGCACGGCGTAGCCGAGGAGGTCAATTGACACGAAATCCCCAATAAAGACGTTCGTCCAAAAGTAGTCCCAGTGCTGGGAGTCGTCGCCCTCCTCGCTGTAGCCCACTTCCTCCGCGCGGAGCACGGCCTCCTCGGCCGCGCTCATCCGGGCGCCAATGCGGCCGCCGCCCCACACGCGACGCCGCTTGCGGAGCCTTTCCAGCTCCGACAAGACGCGGCGGACCTCTGATATAGACCGCCGCAAAGCGATCCGCAGAGGGGGTGGGAGTCGTCAGGGGGGGGGGGGGGGGGGG
>Ga0209831_1004794_pt1 | contig 10446 bp, 5 predicted proteins | sample Maine_Asex4_meta_FD_187451 | JGI IMG/M metagenome (GOLD analysis project Ga0209831, IMG submission 187451) | Marine algal microbial communities from Maine, USA - Maine_Asex4_metaG (SPAdes) (version 2) | ecosystem: Host-associated > Algae > Red algae > Unclassified | place: Maine, USA | collected...
TTGAATGGAGTAAAAATCAATAAGTTTATCCAATTGAAAATTGTCAACTATTTTAATGCTTAAGATAAACTTGTCAGAATCATTTCCGCATAATTACGAGTAAATGTATTTATCATTTATCATTTCCCCTACATCTTCACAAATCGCCCTGTCTGATAAACCGATGGTCCTTGTATCGTAACGATATATAAACCCGAAGGCAAATGACCAAGCTCTTTTTGAATAAGTGCTTGCTGCCGTACCGCAACATTAAAAGTCGTTACAACCTGTCCATTCTTATCATAAATAGAAACTGCTACTAATTGATTGGAACTACTTTTATTAGTAAACGCTACATTCAAGGTATTTCTGACAGGATTGGGGAAGATAGACAAACCAGCATCTGTAAGGACTGGAGCTGAAAGAGATGAGAGTGTATTATCAGGTGTCTCAATAATGCCTTCCAAGGAGTAAGATAAGATAGACCGAGCAAAAGTGCCAACCACTAAAGTATTAAGCGTTGTATTCCAAGTTAAATCGTAGGCGGCTATTACAGGCATATTCATACCTAAACGTTCCCATTGTACGCCGCCATTGAGGGTGCCATAAACACCACCGTCTGTTGCTACAAATAGGATTTGGTCATTGCTGCCTTGCATAACCGCTACAGCATTAATGGCTAGTGGAGGAAGGTCACCTGCAATACTAATCCAAGTGTCACCAGCATCCTCTGATTTGAAAATGTGAGGGGTGAAGTCATTATCTTTATATCCTGAGTAGGTGACAAAAACAGTTGCTGCTTTATCCCGTGAAGCAAGTACATCTGTTACGGAACGTTCAGGTAGAGTGCTATGGATAGCTTCCCAGGTAGCTCCTTGGTCGGGAGAACGCCATACATTTGCGTCCATCGTTCCTGCATATAGTAGGTCTTGATTGATAGGAGATTGACTAATAGTGGAAATACTTTGAGCTCGCTCGTAGATAGGACCATCTGTCAAATCTTTGCTAATTGGGACCCAATTAGGAATAGGCGATCCTTCACTTTTATAGATTCGATGTGTACCTAAAAACAAGGTATTAGGATTCTGGTGACTCATGATATAAGGCATATCCCAACCGACTCGATCATTAAAATTAACGCCTTGCGTTGCTCTATTCCAAGAATCTCCTCCATCTAGGGTAATTTCTAACCCTCCCCTTTGTTTTTCTGTATAAAACAGAAGCGGATCTACTGGATGAAAAGTAGCTTGAAATCCATCTGCCCCACGAATTCTTTCCCAGTTATTAGAATTTATTGCACCCCCTCCTGCGGTGCCATTATCTTGAAAGCCACCATAAGTATAATCAGGTTGATGTAGATTAAAAGCGACTCGATAAGTCTGACTGGCAGGGATGTTTTCAATATCTTTCCAATTAGTTCCCTTATCATCGGATTCATATAAGCCTCCGTCGGTTGCTAATAGCATTTTTCCAGAAGGATGATATACGACATCATGGTGATCTACATGTGGGAAAATAGTCGCATCTTCGGTTAGGTATTTCCAAGTCAATCCACCGTCCTTGGTGCGAGAAGACACAACGCCCAATATCACCATATCCTCTTTATCTAAAGGGTTGACTCGAAGTTGACCAAAATACCAACCGAATCCCCGTAAATCATCAATGATGGAACTATCTACTGGTATGATGGACCAAGTATCTCCTTTATCATACGAGCGATACATCCCTTGAAAATTATGTAAAGTATCTATATAGATTGAAAATAAAGCATCTTGGGAGGTCGCTAAACCTATTCTACTTTGAGCATCTTGCGGTAGTATATGTTTTAGCTGTTGCCAAGTTTTACCGCTGTCTCGACTTCTATGTATCTTGGCACCAAGACCGTAAGTTTTAGATATTTTGCTGTTACGCATTCTATCCCAACCAGCAGCATAAAGGGTATTGGAATCATTTATATCAAGCAGCATATCGATAACGCCCGTTTCTTCTCCTAAGAACAGGATTTGTTCCCAAGTAGCACCTCCGTCAACGGTTTTGTATACCCCTCTATCTTGGTTAGGCTCAAAGGGTAATCCCATACAGGCAACATATAAGATATTGCTATCTTCGGGATGTACGATTATCTTAGAAATAATTCTAGTTTGGGTTAAGCCCAAATGAGTCCATGATTCTCCTGCATCGGTGCTTTTATATAATCCGTCTCCTATAAATGGGAAACCAGAAATGTTTGGATCCCCCGTTCCTACATACACCGTATTAGGTTCTTGTGGGTCGAAAACAATATCTCCTATGGCTAGAAATAATTGTTTATCAAAAACGGGTTTCCAGTTGGTTCCTCCATCTGTGGTTTTAAAAACGCCTCCAGAAGAGAAACCTGCTAGAATTATATTGGGATTGTTAGGATGGTAAGCGACTGTATTTATGCGAGCACCCAGATTACCAGGTCCTTCAGTCGTCCATTCTCGGTCAAAATTTTCAAATTTATTTCTTGGTTGAGCATTATCTTTTACACTTTGTAACGCATTGGTGTAAGCTTTTAAATCAAAGGCAGCATCCGGGAAGGCTCTTTCTAAAAACAATTCATCGGTGGGGGCATGTTTTTCTGCTAAAATGGTAGGCTGATGTTGATGCAATTCTTCGATTGGGTAATACCAATAGCTTAGGAAGCAAATACCTAGTATTAAGCTGCTGAAGAATTGCCATCTGTTCATTTTGTCTATCGTTTATAAGTTTAAAATTTATCAACTTACATTTCGCTGAAATTAAATTCAAAAACTAAAAGACCAAATATTTTTAATCAATACTAAGAATTTTAAGTACCTAACTATAAATAATCGTCATTTTTGAAGAGACTATTTTTTCATTATACAAAAAAAAAATCGTTGAATAATCCCTTTATTGAACTATTTTTTTAGGAAGTAGAATGGAAAAAGAGTCCTTCATAAAGTGACGATTATTTATGGTTAGGTACTTAGCTTGGTATCTGGTAAAAAATATATTTAATAATTCTCTTTAGAGGGCGCAAATTGGTTTTATTTTTTGCAAAAAAACAAAACCAATTTGCGCCCTCTAAAAAACTATTCAAGGCTACTGCGACCCCATTTACTAATTATTTCATTTACTAATTTACTCATTTTTTCCCTATCCATACACTTCTTTCCGACTTGATTTCAAAGTATTCATTAGTAAAGAAGTAATCGTCATTGGTCCAACGCCTCCTGGAACGGGTGTAATATAGCTACATTTTGGTGCAACAGCATCATAATCAACGTCGCCTACTAGTCTGTAGCCTCTTTTTCTAGTAGCATCTTCTACTCGATTAATACCTACATCAATTACCACCACTCCCTTTTTGACCATATCTGCGGTAACATAATTTGGAATACCAATTGCCGCAATTAATATATCTGCTCTTTTGGTTTCTAGTTCTATGTTTTTAGTCCGACTATGTGTGAGGGTGACGGTACAATTGCCTACTTTGGCTTTTCTAGAAAGCAAAACACTCATAGGTGTACCCACAATATTACTTCTACCCAAAATAACGCAGTGCTTGCCAGAAGTTTCTATCTCATACCGCTCCAACATTTGCATAATGCCAAACGGGGTAGCTGGTAAATAGCAAGGTAGCCCTTGCGCCATTCGTCCAAAATTAATAGGATGAAAACCATCCACATCTTTTTTTGGTGCAACTGCTAGCGTAACGCTATCTTCATTGATGTGCTTCGGTAATGGCAATTGCACTATAAATCCATCAATATCTTCGTCTCTATTTAACTCTTCTATTATAGCTAATAACTCCTCCTCTGTAGTGGACGCATCCTTTTGGATTAAAGTGGATTTAAACCCAACAAATGCACAGGCTTTTACTTTATTGCGCACATATACTTGACTAGCAGGATCTGCTCCCACTAATACGGCCGCTAAGTGAGGTATTTTCCCATTAGCTGCTTTTATCTTTACCACTTCAGCAGCTATTTCATCTTTAATAGTTGCTGCTAATTGTTTACCGTCTATTTTTATCATACTTATTTTTTTAAGAGGTCAGATGTCAAACCGAAAAATAAATTTTTCTGTCAGAAGTGAGATGTATGACGTGTACCGTGACGTAAATTAGATTTGTAAAATACATTTTATTTAGGCTTAGTTGGGCTTTAGTTTTTGCAGGCTGACGATTAATACGATGACTTTCAAAGTTTTCAAAACTTGGGTAGTCTAATTCGTTGATAACCAAAACTACCCAAGTCTCGAAGACTTTGAAAGTTTGAAAGATTATCATTAACAGTCAGCCTGATTGGTATTTAATCGTTGGTGGCAGCCTACTAAGCGCTAGTATATTATCGAAATAATTAGTTTACGATCGTCTTTTTCTTCGAGCGTAAAGAAAATATTCAGCTAATTCCTACTGCCAAGCTTAAGCGTACTAAAGACTAAAGACCAATAGCTAAAGACAAACTCACTATGCTGGTTTAAATCTAACTTGCGTTTAAGAACACGTCATACATCTCACTTCTGACAGAAAAAATTATTTTTCGGTCTGACCTCTGACTTCTTTTTCAACGTACTTCGATTAATTTTTCTCCTTGCTCAACAAAATAACCGAATGCTTCCAAAGATAGTTTATTTTCTAATAATAGCTTTTTAAAAGCAGGTATTTTTTCTGCTTCTACGGCAACTAATAAACCACCACTGGTTTGAGGGTCACATAAGATATTTCGCTGGTATTCTGTGAGTGTACTAATTTTATGACCATAACTTTTCCAGTTTCTAATCGTCCCACCAGGGATACAATCCTTGGATAAATAATAGTCAATAACAGGTTTGTGTAGCAAAGGAACTTTATCCGCCATCACGATAGCCGTCATATTGCTTGCTGCACACATTTCAGAAAGATGCCCTAATAGACCAAAACCTGTAACGTCCGTCATGGCTTTAATATAATTCTGTTGGGCAAATATTTCTCCAATTTTGTTGAGTTCTTTCATGCTATCTCTAGCAATATGCTGATCCGCTGGTCGTAATTGCTTTTTCTTCTGAGCAGTAGAGAGTATGCCAACGCCTATGGGTTTAGTTAGAAAAAGCTGACAGCCAACGGTTGCGCCTCCATTTTTCTTTAAATGCGCTATAGAAGCTTTGCCCGTAACCGCTAAACCAAATATAGGTTCTGGGCTATCGATACTGTGTCCACCGGCCAATGGGATTCCAGCAGCAGCACAAGCCTTGCGGGCACCTTCGATTACTTGGTTGGCTACTTCAGCAGGGATAGTATTAATGGGCCACCCAAGTATTGCAATAGCCATGATAGGAGTGCCGCCCATTGCATAAATATCACTAATTGCATTTACAGAGGCAATATGACCAAAATCTGCAGGGTCGTCTACTATCGGCATAAAAAAATCAGTCGTACTAATTATTGCAGTACCATCTCCTAAATCCATCACCGCCGCATCATCTCGTTCCTCATTGCCAACTAAGAGTGTCGAGAAATTAATTTTTGCAGTTTGATTTTTCAGGATCGTATCTAATACTTTTGGTGCTATTTTACATCCACATCCAGCCCCGTGGCTGTATTCCGTCAATTTGTAGTCCATGTTTTATTTATAAGTAGCTGAGCAATTTGCTCAGGATTTAGCTTGCTAAATTGTAGTTTATGAATAATAGGTGCTGCATTTTTAGTCAACATATATTGATAGGATTTATCATAATACTGTAAGGCAATGCGAGCAGCAGCAGCCACCTCTTTTTGTTCTAAAAATTGAATTGCCTCTTGATAGCGTTGACCGCCCAAGCGTTTTTTGATTTTATGAAAACCTGCTTTTAGAGCTGCAATATCTTCTACGGTATATTCTTCAATAAGAAAGGCAAGACGTACGGCTTCTGGTAGTTCTATATTGATTAAGGGAGCCGTCTTCATTTGTGTCCAAAACGGAGTTGGTAAAAAAACTTTTCCAATCCCCTTGCTTTCATTTTCCACCCAGATTCTTTTTTGTCTGTCTAAACTCCGAATATGTTCATATAAATTATTCTCAAATTGTTCTGTTGAAGGTTGGTCATCTTCACCAATCCAGCCAAATGCGGAACCTTTATGATGGGCGAGTCCTTCTAAGTCAATAATTTGCTCGCCTTGTTTGGCTAAAGCTTTTAATATTTTAGTTTTTCCACAACCTGTTTTGCCACCTAATACGAGCAAATAGGGTAGAGGCGTACTCAAGTTTTCTAATACTTGGGTTCGATAGGCCTTATAGCCGCCTTGTAAACTAGTTACTTGATAGCCTGCCATACCTAGTAGCCAAGCAATGCTTCCACTACGTTTCCCTCCTCGCCAGCAATGCACACTGATGGCAGTCGATTCGGTATAAGTCTTTACTTGTTCAATAAAGGAACGTAACTTGGGACCCACGAATTCTAAACCCTTTAAAAGGGCTTCCTGTGGATTTTGTTTTTTGTAAATCGTCCCTACCACGGCTCGTTCTTCGTCAGAAAATAGCGGCAAATTAATAGCCGTAGGTATATGCCCTTTATGGTACTCTGAAGGGGTCCTTACATCAAAGAGGGGTGTATTTTTGTGGGTTGTCCAATATTGTTGTATGTTGATTTTCTGTACCAAATGTTATGAAGAATTGAGAATTGAGAATTGAAAATTGAGAATTCATTAGACGTTAACACCTATGGCGCATAAGACTTAGGCAAAGTGTAAGAATAAATTAGCCATTTTAAACAGCTCTTTTCCTTCTAAGAAACCCTAAAAAATGAACCGTAGCCTGCTATGCTTAATTTTTTAGAATTCCTTACAAGAAAAAATAGCTAGTTTAAAACGACCAATTTATTCTTACACTTTGCCTTAATTGCAATTCTTAATCCTTTTTATTTTTTCTAAAATTAGCAAAATTAGCAACGAATTAGCTAATTCTATTCATCAGAATAGAGCGTAGAGACCATTTTATTGAGAGAATAGAGATTTACCACAATAAGAAACTAGAAAATCGGATAAAAATCTAAAGAATTCTACTAGTTTTTGCGTCTTGTCTCTGTTCTCTCAATGAAATGATCTCTACGCTCTATTCTGATGAATAGAATGATCAATTCGTCGCCAAAATTAAATAAAATATGTTAACAGGTATTTTGGTGGCTATTATTGGAATTGCGTTGATTTTATTCGCCCGCTCTATTACGACCCTGATTCATGAATTAGGTCATGCAATTCCTTCTTTATTATTTACAGAAGAACCAGTAGTGATATGTGTAGGGTCTTATGAGAACCTAAATAAAAGTAAAGGTATAAAGTTCGGTCGCTTGACCCTATTTTTTACTTTAAATATTTTTAATTGGAATCAAGGGCTATGTTTGCATAAAGGTGTTACTACTTTTATACAAAATTTATTAATCATTATTGGCGGTCCCTTCGCTAGTTTATTGGTCGGCTTAGGCTTGATTTATATTGTTCGAACAATGAATTTAGGAGAGTATGGGATTACGGTAGTTATGTTTTTATTAGTGTCTGCAATTTGGGATTTTTTAGTTAATATAATTCCTCAAACTAGACCTTTAGTGACGCATCATGGGCAGATTGTTTATAATGATGGGTATCAGCTACAACTTTTATTACAACAACAAGGTCTATCAAAACAACAACAACAAGCGGTAGAACAATTTAAATCAAAAAATTATAACAAAGTTCTAGACCTGTTAAAGGATGACCTACCCAATAAATTAAAAACAGTTGGCATACAGCAAATCTATGTGGAGTCGCTATTACATTCCGGGGCAGTTGCTGATGCGGAAGAACAATTTTATCATTTTTTTGGGCAAAAGAAATTAAATAGCACAGATTTTAGCTTAATTGGTGCTATTAAAATTGAACAAAACGAGTATGCCAATGCTATCCAAGCTTATGACAGGGCTATTTATTTAGATTACCAAAATCCATTATTGCTCAATCAAAAAGGTTTATGTCATAGCAATATGGCAGATTATGAGGATGCTATTGTGGCTTATTCTAAAAGCTTATTGTATAATCGGGATTATTATGATGCTTTTTTGAATAGGGCTTATGCACTGATAAAATTAAAGCGGCTAGATTTGGCAGCAAAAGATTTGCAGCAGGCGGCAGCTATTAATGGCAATCATCCCAAAACCTTTTTCCATATCGGTTTATTGAAGAAAGCGGAAGGAGATAATGCGGAGGCATTGAAAAATTTACAAAAGGCACAGGATATGGGATTTGAGCATCATGGCTTAGATTATTATATTTCTGAAGTGCGAGGATTGAGGGATTGAGGGATATAAGGACGGATGCGAATGGCAACGGATGTGAATGGTAACGGATGCGAATGGTAACGGATGCGAATGGTAACGGATGTGAATGGTAACGGATGTGAATGGTAACGGATGTGAATGGTAACGGATGTGAATGGTAACGGATGTGAATGGTAACGGATGCGAATGGTAACGGATGCGAATGGCGACGGATGCGAATGGCAACGGATGCGAATGGCAACGGATGCGAATGGCAACGGATGCGAATGGCAGCGGATGTGAAGATATTGTATTTTTAGTTATTTGATTGGGAAGTTAAATAGCAAGCGACATAACACATAAGAAATGGGTTGGTTATTTATTTCGTTATTACTGATGATTTGAATGAAGAAAATTAGGAAAGAGATTTGATTTAGCTATATAAAGCTTTTCTGTTTGAGGAAGGAAGAATGATGAGGTAGGGGCAAAAAAAAATCTCCGCCAGACACGAGGACTAACGGAGTTTTCTAAACACGCTATAGTGTTCCTCGGAAGGAACAATACAAATATATAACGATTCATAGTAATTGCCAAATAATTGAGTGGTTTTTTTTAAGTTTTTTTTAATTATATTCTTGAAACATTGATTTAATTGAAATTTTAATTTATAGATTATTGTTTTTTAAACGAATATGTAGATTTTTAAATAAAATTCATTAAATAAAAATGTAATAAGTTATTTACGGATTTATCTCAACTAAAGACCCGCTTAGTTGAATCCATAAAAAAAGCCACAATCTTTATACAAAGATTGTGGCTTTTTTATAACTAACGCAGTATAATAAAATAAGAACTACTGTAGGAAGATTATTCTTATTTGTTACAATTTGCTTTATGATTTAACAGCAGTAGACGCTCTAGAGAAAGAAGATTTCTTCTTCTTTTCTTGTGGCTTTAACTCTTCCGTTAAATCTGCCATAATAGGCGTGGCAACGAAAATAGAAGAATACGTACCGACAATAATACCTATCAATAAGGCAAATGCGAAACCTCTAATACTTCCACTACCAAAAATAAATAACATTGCTACTACAAATAAAGTAGTCAAGGACGTAATCACTGTTCTACTTACCGTACTATTGATAGCCAAATTGATAATTTCCGTTTTCGTTTTATTTGAGTAAGTACCCATATATTCTCGAATCCGGTCAAATACCACCACCGTATCATTGATAGAGTAACCGATAACCGTCAAAATAGCTGCAATAAATGCTTGGTCTATTTCTAACGGGAATGGTACAAAACCCCACAGTAAAGAGAATAAGCCTAACACGATTAATGTATCGTGGAATAAGGCAGCAACCGCACCAGCACTATATTGCCACTTGTTAAATCTTAAGAAGATATACAAGAATATTAATAATAAGGCAAAAATAGCTGCATAGATAGAACTATCTCTAATATCATCTGCAATGGTTGGCCCTACTTTACTAGAACTAATAACTCTAGTTCCCGCAGAGTTCGGAGATTTAAAATCTGCTAAACTTGCATTGACACCTAAAGTTGCTATTCCTTCATGTAATTTAGCCATTACTTGATCCGCCGCTGCTTCATCTGTTTCTTTCACTAAGTAGTCAGTGACAATTGCAAAAGTATTATCTGTATCTACTTCCTTTACAACAGGCTCAGAACCAAATGGTCCTGCTAAGGCAGCTCTGATTTTGTCGGCACTCATATCTGTACCTTGGTCAAACTGAACATTATAAGAATATCCACCACTAAAATCTACGCCTAAATCAAAACCTCTAAAACCCATAGAAATGACACCAGCTGCGATTAAAACGAAAGAAATTGCATAAGCTATCTTACGTTTACCCAACCAATCAATATTTAGATTCGCAAAAGAATTCTTAGACATACCTGTCCAGAAAGATAAGTTATTACCTTTATCAACTGTCCACCAATCAATCATTAAACGACCAACCAATACGGCTGTGAAAAGAGAAGATAATACACCAATGATTAACACCACTGCAAAACCTTTGATAGGTCCGATACCGAAGTACGCTAAAACGATAGCGGTAAGGATAGTGGTAACATTGGCATCAATAATTGCAGAATAAGAATGCTGGAAACCATCTGAGATAGAGGCCAACATAGACTTTCCTTCTCTTAATTCTTCTCTAATTCTTTCGTAAATGATTACGTTGGCATCTACCGCCATACCAATCGTTA
>Ga0209831_1004796_pt1 | contig 10442 bp, 7 predicted proteins | sample Maine_Asex4_meta_FD_187451 | JGI IMG/M metagenome (GOLD analysis project Ga0209831, IMG submission 187451) | Marine algal microbial communities from Maine, USA - Maine_Asex4_metaG (SPAdes) (version 2) | ecosystem: Host-associated > Algae > Red algae > Unclassified | place: Maine, USA | collected...
GGTCGCGAAGTGGCCGCGATGGACCTGCTGGATTCTTCACTACGTGCGGGATTGGCCAAAGGCGAGCGGAACTTGTTCTTCTGGACCGCCAAAGGTGACTTATTTATGGCTGAGAAAAAATATGATGCCGCCTTGGAAGCGTTCGAAACCGCGATCCCATTCGCCGACCGTGAACCGGATGTATTAGTGGAACTTATCTCGGGTAAAGCAGACGCGCTGTTCGCCCTAGAGCGGAAATCCGAAGCCTTGCAGACGCTGGACAATTTTGCTGATGACACACGCGTGCCGGCCGACCTCCGCGCCGAAGTCACGTTGCAAAAGTCGATGCTGATGCGTCAAATGGGAAAAACCCGAATGGCACGACTTTCGGAAAACCGCGCGATCGAAATCGCAGACACACCCAAGCTCAAAGGCGAAATCCAAAAAGTTGTTGCACAACTACGCGACAAGTACGAAGGTACTAACTAATTAATCAAACAAAATAATTACTCGTTTGCAGACTTCCCAATAAGGATCTCAAGATGGCTGATTCAAACAAGATGGCTGATTCAAACAAGATGGCTGATTCAAACTCGACGTCAAACAAGAAACAGAACTTTAACGATCGACGAGAATTTCTCAAAACAACGACTGCCGGCACAGCGATGGGTGTCGGTTTTTGGGCTGCCGGAGGCGTCGCAGCCAAAGCGACACGTTCGAAACTGGAACAAATCAACTTTGCCTGCATCGGTGTTGGCGGTAAGGGAGCCAGCGATTCTACAGCCGCAAAACGGGGCGGACAGATCGCCGCGATCTGCGATATCGACGACAAAATAATCGCAAAGAAGCAATCCGAAGAAGGTTTTGAGAGTGCACGCACCTTCCACGATTTCCGTGAGCTATTCGATCAGATGGGCGATAAGTTCGACGCCGTCACCGTCAGCACGCCCGACCACACGCATGCGGTGGCGACATTGCAAGCGATTCAAATGGGCAAACATTGCTACACGCAGAAACCACTGACGCACTCGATCGAAGAAGCCCGAATCCTTGGCGATGCTGCCCGTGAAGCCGGAGTCATCACGCAAATGGGAAACCAAGGCACCGCCGGTTCGAACCTCCGCCAATCGGCCGCACTCGTAAAAACGGGGGTCGTGGGGAAAATCAGCGAGGTTCACGTTTGGACCAACCGCCCGGTTTGGCCGCAAAGCTATAACTTAGACGTGAAGACCCAACCGGCCGCGGGTGAAGAAGCAGCCTGGAATGCTCGGCGTAAGGAAGTGAAGTGGGACCTTTGGTTGGGCCCGGCAAAGAAGCGTCCTTACAGCCCAGAAATCCATCCGTTTAAGTGGCGTGGTTTCTGGGATTTCGGAACGGGCGCGTTAGGTGATATGGCTTGTCATACACTGAACATGTCCTACATGGCGATGGATTTGAAGTTTCCTACATCAGTCGTTGCCGAAGCCGACAAACATGACGGCGTTTGCTTTCCAGCCTGGTCGAAAATCACATTTGAGTTTCCGGCCATTGAAAGTCGCGACGCGGTGAAGATGATTTGGTACGACGGCGGCCAACGTCCTCCGGCAGAACTCTTAGAAGGTTTGCCAAAGAACGACAATGGAAAAATCTCCACCAGCGCCGCTTTGCTGGTCGGCGAAAATGGTAATTTCTATTCACCGGGCGATTACGGCGGCGATTCGAAGAACACAGGCGTGATGGCCGATGGCACCTTCACTCCCATTCGAGACATCGACCGCGGCACTGGTGCTTTCGCGGACTTCAAACGGACACCGTTTGTTCGTTCCCCCGGTCACTTCGAAGAATTTGTTCAGTCCATCAATTCAGGCGAACAAGCCGTGTCTAACTTCCCGGACTACGCGGGCCCACTCACCGAAACCGTTTTATTGGGTAATCTGGCATTGTGGTCTAAGAAAAAGGTTGAGTGGGATGCGGCAAATATGATCGCCAAAGATGCCGACGAAGCAACGCAGAAGCTGATCCGGCACGACTATCCCGAGGGCTTCACAATCCACAACGCCGTGTTGCACTAAACGCGGCGAGGTTCGCATCGGGGTCGATCGGATTTAAATTCCCTTCGACCCCGAGTTTTCACAATGGGCAGCGTTTAATATAATTCTGCAAATAAATCATCTGGCGCGCCGAGCGTCGTAAAACAACATAGGCGAGAGCCGGAGAATTTGATGGAAGAATTGCATAGTCGCGGTGAATCATTGGCTGAAAGTTTCTTTGCGAAACGAGATAAAGAGCTGATCGAGAACCTTCGTAAAGAACTGTCCAGCGAAGAAGACCGAACTTCTCTCAAGGCCGCATCGGGCATTGAGGATGAAGCGGTTCTGCAAGGACTGGTCGATCAAGGCATCACACCAGAAACGCTCACCGCCGTCTCGCTAATCCCGTTGGTGACCGTCGCCTGGGCGGATCGAGAGATAGCAAAATCTGAAAAAGAAGCAATTCTCAAAGCGGCCTCCGAGGCCGGCGTTGGTTCGGATTCAGCCGCCTATGGCTTGGTCGAGAGCTGGTTGCAAACACGCCCTGAAGACGGCTTGTTAGACGCCTGGAAGAACTACGTCGCCTCCATCAAAAGCGCGCTCGATCCGGCCGCCACAAGCCAACTCAAGCACGCTGTGATGACGCGAGCGAAGGAAGTCGCCGCCGCTGCTGGTGGCTATCTTGGCCTCAAGAAAATCTCTGCGGCTGAACAAAGTGTCATCGACGACTTGGAAGCAGCGTTTGGGTAGTGAAAACGTCTCGGGCAAGCTCTTTATAGATTCCGGTAACGACTGCGCCGACACCCATCGGGTTTGCCGATTAAGTACGTGTCGGTTATTTAAATATTAGCCGTTTGGCCGCTAGGGGCTTGGGGGCTGAATCAATCAGCCGCCGCGCGATAGCGTCCGGTCGTCTGCTGTGACCTCTGCTTGAATAAGTTTAACATCTAGTCGGCAGGCGCGTGTTTCGGCAGCTCCTGGACGCGGTCGCCTGATAGCTGCCGGCTTGCCGTTAAAATGAATACGATTGGACGTTCGCCCAGTCGGCTAATTTAATCAGCAAGTCCTACCAGACATAGTTCATCGAAGCATTCCGATCATCTCGAATCTGCAGCAACTCTGCTCGTCGCTGTTCGACGTCGATGCCGGCGCCGTTGGAAGATGGGGCCTGCATCAGGTTGACCGCATGGTGCTTTAACAACTGCCCCGACTCGAGTTGAATTGACTCGTTGGCCAATTGAGCGTTGACTTGCGCCTGGTCAAAATCTGCCTGTGCCTCTGCCATTCGGCGCACGGACTCAAGTAGCAGATCCAGAGACACCGCGTCCGCCGTAAACGCCGCCTTCCGCGCTAACCACGCGTCTTGTGAGGCCAACATGCGATTGTAAGCAAGCTCGGCTGCCGCGTAGCCTTGCTCGACCGCACGCAAGGCGGAGCCAAGTTGATGAGCAATCTGTTTTTCTTGTTCGGAAAGGATTTGCCGATCCCGCACCAACTGCAATTCGGCATTTCGCACACCAGCGTGGGCTTGGCGGAAACCGATCGGCATGTCTAACAGCAGCCCCAACTCCCATTCGTTATGATCACCGGAAACAGAGTCCCCCAAAGCGCTAGAAAATCGTCCACCGCCACCTACCAACGAATCACCAAAGCCGTTGTTGCGAAACGTCGCGACAGCATCCAAACTTGGCATAAGAAAGTTCTTCGATGCCAACAATTCCAGCTCGCGCCTTTTAATTTGCCACAGCTGCTGACGCAATTCGACGCGCTGAAGCAACGCCGTCTGCAGCAAAGCGTTCCAATCATAAGCAACGCTGCCCATGAAGGGTTCTTGGGTGGGGCGAATGATCGAACCATCAGACTGCGGCAGACCAATCAATCTTCGCAAGTCGGCTTCGGATTGCAGAATGCCTCTGACACCTGTTCGGGTATCGCCGTTGAGTGCCGTGATGACCTGTTGTTGAAATTGGTAATATTGTTCCCGAGCCTGAGCTTCCTTATCTGCTTCTCCGCCTTCAAGGTCGTTGTCAAAGCGCGCTTTGACGACGTTCCAAGTCTCCAATGAACCGTCTCGCGCCGTCTTTGCGGTGTCAAAATTTCGATAGGCGAAGTATAGATTCCAGTAGGCCTGAATGACTTCGTCGACGAAACCGGTTACACCTTGTTCAAACTGCGTCAGGGAAATGTCGTTGTTGATACGACTGATTAACAGCCCTGAAGTGTTGCGAAAACCAGGGGCGGCGTTAGGCCCCGCGATACGGTTGAAGTCGACCCCTCGCCCCTGTAACAACGGTTGTCGCGCTTGCGCTTCCCAGAATGTGCGATAGGATGATGCGAAGATACTCGATGGGTTGTCATTGTTGTCGTAGCTGAGGTTCGAACGAACATTGAACTGAGCACCGGTCGCGGTCGTCTTGGATATCGAAACGTCGGCAGTGGTTAGGTCTTGAACGATCTCGGTCGCGCCACCGCCCAAAATTGAGTTATTGAAAACGTCATCGTTGTTTTGATGCAGTAGTGATGCGTTTAGATTTGCGTCAAATTGCGCAAGGGCTGCGTCAACGCCAAACAGCGGATCGGTCGATTGGATGGCAGAATCTACAACCGATGTGGTCGATGCCGGGTTGATTAGAACTTGTGCTCCTAAACTGCGCATCGTGCGAGTGTCCCGCAGCGCCATTTTGATTGCCTCGTCCAACGTCAGATCTATCGACTGCTTAGGCAGGGCATCAGTGGCCGTCAATGGAGGCGCAAAGAAAGCTCCGTCTAGCGTCTCACGATACGCGTTAGGCGATTCGATCTCACGAACGGGCTGTCCATGAACATCGCTGACTAAATTGGTGTCGCTGATCGAGCTGAAAGTAACCGAACTTGGCCGAAACGAAACCGGAGACGTAGTACTACATCCAATTGGTAAGCACCCAATCATTGCGAGGATGGCAACTAAGGCGAATTGTCGATTTCGTGAATGCAAGGAAGCGATTGGGCTAGAAGGAAGTACTCAACCGCTGCCGTTTCGTGCGCGGTACTTCACAACTATCGACGATCAAAATCGTTGCCACAAATATAACAGCCACATGCCGTAGGACGATCAGATTAAGATTAAGCGTCATAATCGTTAATGTCATCCTATTTGATAACGACTTCGCCTTAGGTAGCCCGCACAAAGGCGACTATCGTTTGAAAATGTGTGATGGTCAGGGCAAGTGCAAGCATCGGTCGATAGTGATAGCGTAATCGAGTTGATAGCATTTTCAAGTTCGCTCAAAGGAACACGTGATGAGACCACTACTTTATTACGCATTTGTTTTGATTTTGTCGTTGGCACCGGCATGCCATAGCGCAAGAGCCCAGTATAGCGTTCTGAACGGCCAATCCATAGAAGAATGGGAGGGCGAACTCTCAAGTACACAGGAAGATGCGGCGTTAATCGTCAGGCCAAAGCTAAAACGTGTTTCCGAAATCTCGTTGAACCTATTCGACCAGCAATCGCTCAACGCCAATGGTGGAATGCAAATTCCCAAGCAGTCACCGATGCCAGATTCCGGTAGCCCGTCGACATCCCTTCACGACAGGACGCCAAAGATCGTAACATGGACAGCACCCAATGTCGGCTACCGCCAATTGATCTTCGAAGAACCAGGCCTTGAACGCCATGGTTTCACCGACACAGAAGTGCGACAGCATATTCGATCAAGCGCGAAGTTCTACGCGCGTTCGATCGCGTTGCCGATCATTGTTCTCCAGCAACGTAACTGCCCATGCGATAATAATTTGGGATGGGGTACGCCGGGGACCTGCCCACGCTAAACGTCGTATTTCACGCCTAGGTTGTGAATTTATAGCGAAGGTTCGCAGAATCTATTAGCCGCTACGCGATAGCGTCCGGTTTCAAACGCGTAAGACCGGACGCTATCGCGTGGCGGCTGTTGACGGTTGAATAAATTCACAACCTCTCCGTGAAATACGACTTTGCTGCCACTGGCAAGCAGAAATCCACTACGGACGAGATGCAAACTGTTCGGCGAATTGCATAATCCACGCGTCGATCTTACCATGAAAATCCTCTTTGTTGGCATCGGGTAGATCGACAAAGTGATTCCAATTGAACAGTTCCTTGTCACGAATCGTCCCTTTGCCAGCCACGTTGACGACGTTGTACTCGTTCTGAGGACGAACCGTCATTTCGATACGGCTGAAGAATGATCCGGCGCGGCCGTCCGCTCCACGCGTGATATCGTTTCGATGTATGGCTCCCCCCCAACCGCGCGAACCGTAGATCGTTTCGAACTCGAACCCGGGAAAATGTGATGCCATTTTCTTTAAATGCGTTTCAATGTAGTCCGACAGGTCCAATCGAAAATCATTGTGCCGGTTCCGTAAATCTTCTTCGCTGAGCGACTGTTGGCGCTGTTGATCGCGTTTGGCCGACCCTTTTTGCTGGCCGCGTTCGATGGCTTGTTCCAGCCGTTTCTCAAAATCCATTTCTATGATTCGCCGTTCTTTTTTGATTCGTCGGGGGACTTCTTTTTAAACTGCAAGAGATCCGAAAACGATCGCATGGGAGCGTCGCCTTTGAGCATATCGTCAGTAATCGGAATGACCGGTTTTGGCTTCTGTGGTGGTCGTCGCTGAGTTGTTTTTCTAACAAACTTCGGTCTTGCGTGAGCAGGTCGGCCATCGCTGTTGGGTTTCTTGCCTCCACGCCCTGAATCATTTCGACGACGCGGGCGTCCGGTTTCTTTCTTGGTCCCGGGGCGAATCGCAGTCAGTTTCACGCGCCGGCGTTCACCGTCGATCTCCGAAACCCAAACTTTCATTATATCACCGACCGCATAAACCATTTGCGGATCGCTGATATAGCGCGTTGACAATTGACTCACGTGAACCAAGCAACTTTCTCCCAATCCGATATCAACAAAGACACCAAAATCGACAACGTTGACCACCTGTGCATCCAACGGCATCTCCGGTTTAAGATCGTCGGCTTTGAGAATGCCTCGACGTGAGATGGGTTTGCTGATTTTGTCGCGCGGATCCCAGAGGGGCTTCTTAATCGCGCGGACCAGGTCCGTCATCAACATCTTTCCGATCTGCTTTTCCTCAGCGATCGCGTCAAGGTCCAATGCCGTGATCCGGTCAATGATCTCTTTACGTTTGGCGTGCTTGGGAACGCTCGATTGAGGCGTTTTCGCTTCCGCTTCCGCTTTCTCCGGCACCGAAGTTTCGGCAGCAGGTACTGCGGGTGCGGGTGCTTCAGCAGCTGAAGTTTCGGTTGTTGAAGTTTCGGTTGTTAAAGTTTCGGTTGTTAAAGTTTCGGTTGTTAAAGTTTCGGTTGTTGAAGTTTCGGTTGTTGAAGTTTCGGTTGAAGCCGGCGTCTGAGCCGTTGCTTCAGCGACCAGTGGAGCCGGGGCCGGAGTTGCCTCAGGCGGATTCGCTGGTTTTCGTGGTGCGAACAATTCAGCAGGTGTTGAATCGGCGCGGCTGATGATATCTTCGGCGATCGGATAGCTCTCAGGGTGAATGGAAGTCGAATCCAAAGGATTGTCGCCATCTCGGATCCGTAAGAAACCCGCAGCTTGGATGAACGTCGCGTCGCCAAGTCCGCTGACTTCTTTCAGCTGCTGGCGATTCTTGATGCCGCCGTTCTCTTTACAATACTCATACACGCGTCGCGCGGTCAACGCATTCATGCCTGACACGAACTTCAACAGAGAAGGACTTGCGTTATTAACGTCGACGCCGACTCGATTGACGCAGAACTGCACGACTTCATCCAGCGATTCGGAAAGATGTTTTGCTTTGACGTCGTGCTGATACATGCCAACACCAATATTCGCGGGACTTATTTTCACCAATTCACTGATCGGGTTTTGCAGACGCCGGCCGATGGAAATGGCGCTGCGTACCGCCGGTGTTTGGTCAGGAAGTTCTTCGCGGCCGACTTCGCTGGTTGAGTAGATGCTTGTTCCGGCTTCATTGACGATCACGTAACGCACCGGATGGTCTTCCAACGAATTGAAAATCGCATCCGATACCAGTTGTTCAGTTTCGCGACACCCGACTCCGTTACCGATGGCAATCATATCGACGTTGTGTTCTTTGACCAACGTCGCAACCTTCTTGCAACTTTCTTCTCGCCGTTGTTTGTTGCCGACGACGTATAGGTGGCTGGACGCGACGAACTGGCCTTGATTGTCGAGAATTGCGACCGAACAACCGCTTTTGAAACCCGGATCGATTGCCATTACTCGTCGTCCACGCAGCGGCGGGGTGAGTAACAAATTCTTTAGGTTCGAAGCGAAAACATCTACGGCGTGTTTCTCAGAGTTCTCGTTGAGTTCACGACGGATTTCACGTTCTAAGCTGGGAATGACTAAACGCGTAAGTGCATCCTGAACGCACTTTTGCAAAAACGGTTTGTTCGGATGGTCTGCGGGAATGAGATGCTCCAAAGCCGTTTCAGAGACCTTTTGCTCATCGTACGCGATTTTCACCTTGAGGCGGTTGCTGCGTTCGCCTCGATTTATCGCCAGCACTTGGTGATGAGGCAGAGATTTCAGCTTTTGCTTGAAATCGTAGTAGTCTTTGAACGCAGTGTCGTCCTTCTTCTTCTTTTTCTTTTTCTTACGCCTCTTCTTTGCCGCGGGTTTGGCGGGAATCGCATCCGAAGCTGGTTTCACAACTGTCGGAGGCGTCGCCGCTGCTGGTTGGTCAGCGGTCGGTTTGGTTTCAGTTATTGTTTTGGTTTCAGCGGTCGGTTTGGACTCCGCCGACGATTCGGTATTAACTTTGCCAGTCTCCGCAACGACGCTCGGTGCAGCGGCGGGATCCGAGACGACCGTCGGCAACTCCTGCGCAGGTTCCACAGCCTTCATCGGCTCTTTTTTCGCAGCGGCATCTGAATCAGGCGAGTCCGCGGGCTCATTTTCGCCAGCAGACATTTTATGAGTCGTTTTTTCTATCTCCGCTGGAGGGGTTTGGTTTTTCGTGTTTGGTGGTTCAGCAGGTTCAGCTTCTGCTGTGTTTCCGCTGGGCGTTGGCGTCTCCGAAGCTGTAGTTTTAGTTGCGGCTGCCGCATCAACCTTCTTCACTTCAAGTTTACTCGAAGGCTTTTTTGATTTTGGTTTGGCAAGCGTGGAGGTTTGCGTTGGCGTCGCCGACTGCGACACAAGCGAACCGGTCTCCCACAAAATTTTTCGTAGCTTACTTCTGAGTTCAGAATCCTCGCTGAATTTTTCAGCCAGTAGATCGCCGACGCCTTTGATGACTTCCTCAACCGATTTGAGTCCTTTATCTACCCGTACGTAATCAGTAGCACGGTTGGATATATCGACGTCCGGAGTCGTACCCGCGAAAATTTCATCGGCCAACGGCTCAAGGCCTTGATGCCGAGCGGTCTGAGCACGTGACTGTTTTTTCGCTTTGAAGGGGTGGTAAAGATCTTCGAGACGACGCGAAGTGTTTGCCTTTTCGATTTCCTTGGTTAGTTCGTCAGTCAACTTCGACTGAGACTCGATTGACTTAACGATAAATGCTTTACGTTCGGCTAAAGATCGTAGGCTTGCCACGCGCTGCTTGATTGCAAGAAGCTGTTCTTCGTTGAGCCCGCCGGTCTGGTCTTTACGAAACCTAGTGATGAAAGGAATCGTATTTCCTTCGTCCAACAATTGAACCGAGCGTTCGATCTTTTCAGGTGGTAGACGGAGGTCACGCGCGACGACAGCTAAATCAATGTTCATGGAATGATCTTCCAGAAGGTTGGCAGTCCGGTTTTTTGAAAACCAGATAGTAGTGAGTGGGAAAAGCGTCCCATTTTTCTTATTCCGATAACCCGGGTGAGGACAAATCGGTTAATGAAATTTTATCACGCCCAACAGCTACGGTGAAGCGGTTAAAAGGCTGTTTGCGTGTGCGTGTTTGATCGGAAAACAGCAGTTGAGATACATTTTGGAGTCAGCGATCGTAAAATCGTTGACTCCCGGGCCATTTGTCTTTGTCAATATAGATAAAATTAATGATCGTGGCTGACCACCTATTGGTGCCGCCATCCATTAGTGCCGCTTCTCAGTTGCAGTGCAGCACATAATAAAATCATGATTGATTCTAGCGATCGTGAATAATGCGGTGTGTCGCATTCGCGCAAACGTGAAGTCAAAATGATGACTAGGCACCGAAATTAATCTGGCGACGAATTCGCAGTGCATTCTTAAAATCAAGAACGCTTCCCGAACGCGTAAAATAGTTTCCAAGAAAGTTCTGGCTATTTCTGGCTTTTCTACCGAACAATTCAGTCGTTTTGCCAGTTTGAAAAAAGTTCATTTTGGGTCATCGGACACTTTTGGCACGACGCGTGCGATTGGTCTTGCTCAGTGAATCGTCGAGGGCAAGTTGCTGACGAAGCAGGTTGTTGATCGAACGAGTTGCTAATTCTTATTTTAGGTGAACCAAATT
>Ga0209831_1004797_pt1 | contig 10440 bp, 14 predicted proteins | sample Maine_Asex4_meta_FD_187451 | JGI IMG/M metagenome (GOLD analysis project Ga0209831, IMG submission 187451) | Marine algal microbial communities from Maine, USA - Maine_Asex4_metaG (SPAdes) (version 2) | ecosystem: Host-associated > Algae > Red algae > Unclassified | place: Maine, USA | collected...
GATTCTCGAGGCGGCAAGGTCCCAGCCGATGCGGTCAAGCGCGCTGCCCGCAGGGAACTTGCCACCGTCTATGGTCACCAGTGCTAGCGGTTGTTCTTCGTGCACTTGCAGCGTTCATCCTCGTAAGTAGAGCTCATCCGCTGCCCCGTAGATCCGTGTTAAGCCAATTGCAACGGAGCGGCTCCCCCGTGACTGGGAGCTTATGATGGATGTCGTCGAGCGGTCTTGGGAAGTAGGTGTTGGTTTCACCATCGCGCTCAAAAAGCTTCAACACGGCCAGCCTGAACGACGCGAGCTGGACAAGAAGCAGCATTTTGGACGGGCATCTTCTTTCATGCTCGCCAAGCGCCGAGCAATTGCCAAGGCTGCGAGCAGAGCCGGTGGGTGGGCAGCACTCCGTGACCAGCTTCGCGTGGAGCGCGTGAAGCAGGATGGGCGAGGACAGTGGTTTGGATATAACGAGGTGCACACATTTTGCTCTGTCATGTTGCGTGGATCGTAGATGCAAAAAACAGACGGGCTCATTTACTTGTGAGTAATGAATCGCCACTCTGCGAGGCATGAAAAGAGCTTCCTGAGCACCAATTTCATTCTAGGCGTCCGTCCGACACGCGCTCAGCGCTGAAGCGGCCCACAGAACAAACATGGGCCACAAAAGCAAGCACATGCGGCCAGCGCATCCGCTGACGCAGCTGCCACCCGCCGCCTGCAAACGGGCGGCATGGAGGCACACCGTTCTCAGCCCGGCCCCGCGCCTAACCACACCCAACGACGCAACCCGCCAGTACTTCGTAAGAGGCACATACACCACTCAGATGGGCGATTCGCGCTGCCGCCGGACGCCACACCGCAGCCGCCGCACCCGTCCCGCCCCCCACCAGCCTACTACAAAAAAATGCACGAAAGGCGTCAGATGAAGACGGGGGCCCCGCGCGACAGCCGGCCCACGCCACCGGCCGGTCGCATTCGCCGAGCAGCCGCCAGACGTCGAGGTGTCCGTGCAGAGCGGAACGGTCGACAGTGTGCATTGACAGCGGCGGTGGCGGCAGAGGCGACGGTGCGCCAGCGAGGTTCGTGGAGCACGGCAGCCGCCAAGCTGGAGCCGACCGCTCCACCTGGTGGCTAATGTGGCTGTGGCTGGCGGCTGTCCGCCGGACCCTTCCAGCGCTGCCACGGCCGCCTTCATACCCAGCCCGCTCGCGCCACAGAGGGCACTGCCGCCGACCATTCCACCCCACACAGAGACGCGTGCCCGCTGTCGAGGCGGCGGCGGCGACGTTCCCCGCCCAGTCCCGTCACGCCTCGGACCGCCACGTCCGTTGACCCCCCGGTCCGCCCCAGCGTCGCGGGTGGCCGCACCGATGTGTCCACATGGCGCCGTCCACAGCCGCCCCATCCTTACCAAATGCACACGCAAGCTTCAATGTTCACGGTGCACGTGACGGTCGAACAGGTTGGCCCCTGCGTCAGATACGACCCGAGCTAAGAGTCAAAATGCGACAGACTGTAATTTTCTGAAATGGTAAGCAGCCCTGTCATCTAGTAACTAGATCATTATATGTCGTGCAACTTCGACAAAATCTAGCCGCATCATTTGACAGAATTCTCTACGTCAGGTGTCGTCATCATTACAGACATTGGGAGCCCGGTCACATGGTAACGATTCGATTGCGCACCGCATGCTGTCACGAAGTTGGCCACGCACCCGACAAGGCATGGCGCACTCATCTCGCACGCATCGACCTCCGTTCGCGTCTGGGAGGCAATCGCGTCTGTCTTTGTAGCTGTCAGTGTCTGTGCATCTTTCACAGTTGCGGTGGACCTGTGCCCGTGTTGGTGCGCTAGGCGCAGTGCTACGGTCGGCTGCCGTCAGTACTCGCTGCGGGGCAGAGCTGATCGCTGCTTTCTTGCCATGCTCTGGCTACAAACCGGGCTGCTTGGTTCTCTTTACCAACGGTACGGATGAACCTCGATCTTGTGACTTCGTTTTTCGCGTGTTGGTGGGATTGTCTGGTTTGGTACACGAGGGGCAGAGGCATACTCTTGATGGGCATCGAGGCACGCGAAGCACTGTAGTCTATCTTTAAAACTCCCATGCTCTGTGCTGCCCTTTCATGTACTGTGCCTGTGCTGGTGTGAGCGGCGCAGTGGTACACACTGCGGCCGACACTGTTGGCCGCGGGGCGGGGCTGCTCGCTGTTGGTGTTGTTGGTGTGCCTCACTCTGGCTACAAGCCCCACCGCGTCGTTCTGTATTCCAACGGTATGACTGCACCTCGACCTTGTGACTTGGTTTTTCGCGTGTTGGTAATATTGTCTGGTTTGGTACACGAGGGGCAGAGGCATACTCTTGATGGGCATCGAGGCACGCGGAGCACTGTAGTCTAACTTTGAAACTCCCATACTCTTTGCTGCCCTTTCATGTACTGTGCCTGTGCTGGTGTGCGCGGCGCAGTGGTACACTCTGCGGCGGACACTGTTGGCCGCGGGGCGGGGCTGCTCGCTGTTGGTGTTGTTGGTGTGCCTCACTCTGGCTACAGCCCCGCCGCGTCGTTCTGTGTTCCAACGGTATTACTGCAGCTCGATCTTGTGACTTGGGTTTTCGCGTGTTGGTGGTATTGTCTGATTTGGTACAAGAGGGGCAGAGGCATACTCTTGATGGGCATGAAGGCACTCGAGGCACTGTAGTCTAACTTTGAAACTCCCATACTCTTTGCTGCCCTTTCATGTAATGCTCCTGTGCTGGTGTGCGCGGCGCAGTAGTACAATCTGCGGCCGACACTGTTGGCTGCGGGGAGGGGCTGCTCGCTTTTGGTGTTGTTCGTGTGCCTCACTTTGGCTCAAGCCCCGCCGCGTCGGTCTGTGTTCCAACGGTATGACTGCACCTCGACCTTGTGACTTGGTTTTTCGCGTGTTGGTAATATTGTCTGGTTTGGTACACGAGGGGCAGAGGCATACTCTTGATCGGCGTCAAGGCACGCGGAGCACTGTAGGCTCACGTTGAAACTCCCTTGCTTTTTGCTGTCCTTTCGTGTGCAACACCGATTGTGCGACTGCATTGGCCTTTTCTTCGTAGATGGGCGGCAACAAGCGCAAGCCGCGCACTAAACGCACCATCGACAACGCCGGCGACTGTGCACCGGCTACAGGTTCTTCCAATGTCCCATCCTCTCCGCGCTCCAAGCGCGCCAGGCTGGCCAAATTCGCGTCGGACGGACGCCCTGGCGGCGCTACTGCCAACGAACGGGCCTCACCGCAAAACAGCAGCGCTGGGACTCGGGCTGCCTCCCAGCCCTCGGCGCCTGCCCGAAGCCCAATGCACAAAGCCATCGCCGCGGCTGAGGCGACAGTTGCGGAGGACAACGCCGACCTCGAGCGACGCTTTTGGCCGCTGAAAAAGACAAGCTCCTAGCCGTCGCAGGCGACAGGCAGCCCTCGCGACGGCTAGCCAAGAAGGAGCGGCGCTGCCAAACCGCCAAAGAAGCAGTAAGCGGCGTGAAGGACCGCACCGCCAAGGCCGGAGCCGGGAGGAAGCGCGAGCGTGAAGCTCCGGCCTGCGGCAAGGCCACGGACGACCAGGAGGCGGCAGCGGTGGTTGTGCGCGGCGCTGCGGCCGCGCGCAAGGCCAGCAACAAGCACGAGTCGGCGGCGGCGCTTAAGCGCAAGGCGGCCGCCGACCGCGAGACCGCCGAAGAGCAGGAGGCGACGGCGGCGCTGGAGCGCAAAGCCGCCGACGACAGCAAGGCCGCAGACGAGCGGGAGGCGGCGTCCTCGATAGACCGCAAAGCCGCAGCCGACCGGTAGGCCGTCGATGACCAGGAGGCGGCAGCTACGCTGGAGCACAAGGCCGCCGCCGAACGCAAGGCCGCCGACGACCAGGAGGCGGCGGCGGCGCTGGAGCAAAAGGCCGCCGCCGACCGCAAGGCCGCCGACGACCAGGAGGCGCCGGCGGCGCTCGCGCGCATCGCCGCCGCCGACCGCAAGGCCGCCGACGAGCAGGAGGCGGCGGCGGCGCTGAAGCACAAGGCCGCCGCCGACCGCAAGGCCGCGGACGAGGAGGAGTCAACGGCGGCGCTCGCGCGCGAGGCCGCCGTCGACCGGAACGCCGCCGAAGAGTAACAGGTGGCAACGGCGCTAGCGCGCAAGGCCGCCGTGGATCGCAAGGCCGCCGACGAGCAGGTGGCGGCGTCGGCGCTCGCGCTAACAGCGGCGGCTGAGCGTCATGCCGCGGAAGAAGAGAAGGCAGCGGCCGTGCACCCACAGCGGTCGGAGGCGGACGACGCGGCCGCTGCTGAGCTCAGCGTGGCCGCCCGAAAAGCTGATCAAACGGTCTGGAGCGGCGCACCTCGTGGGCCGCCGGCGGTCCCTGACGGCAGTGCCTGGCACCCGCAAGCTGGTGGTGGCCCCCAATCCAAGCTGCGTGGGTCCCGCTACGGGGCCTCTTCGGACGCTACCGCAGCGCCGTCACCGCCGCCGCCGCTTCACGCGGGTGCCGGCAACGATTTTCCTGTGGGCGGTGGGGCGGGCGCTGCAGCCTGGGCGACCCCCCCGGCCGTCCCTGTCATTGCTCCTGTCTCCGAGACTCTGGGAAGCATACGGGCTCGGCTGTTTGCTTTTGTGGGTGCCGTCTTCGACGCCACTCCCCGCTACCAACTGATCTCCGTCCTCGTTAAGGCCGACGTGTGGCCGTTCTTCTTGATCAACTTTGCGGCTGGTCGCTCGATCCACTCGCCACCGGCGACCAAGAGGGGGCTGGAGCCGTGGTTCCTGGACGTTTTGCGTGACGCGCTGCCGGCGGGCATCAACGGAAAGATCCGGCAGGTGGGTCCGTTCCTCATCTTCAATTTGCTCACCGTCATCCACCTCCTGTATGCAAAGTTCAACCATGAGCTGCCGGACTCGGCGGCTCCTGATGCTACCATTGTAGCTCTGCTGGGCGTCGCCAAGTCGTCGCCATCCGCGCTCCCTGGGGCGGCGAGCGTCAAGACCGCGTTGACGAACACACCGTCCTCGGAAAGCCAGGTCGCGCCACCACCAAGCACGCCGGCTGCCCCTACTCTTAAGGGGGGAGGAGGCGGCATCGCCGCGGCGCGCTCACCCCGGAAAAGCGTTCGTCAAGGCAGCGGCGCCAAGAAGGAGGCAGTCGTCAACGAGGTCAACCCGAACAAGCAAGACCCTACCTGGAGGCGGATGATGGTGGCCGCGCGCATCCTCATGGAGGCGTACGACGCAGAGCAGGACATCTGGTCCGACGTGGACAACATCCGCCCCGATGTCATCTCCGAGACGAAATAGAACGTCAGCGCGGAGTCGTGGCGTATAAAGGTGTCTTCATTTCTCTGAAGGGGGTACGGTAAGCCGAAGGACCCGGTTTACGACAAGCTACGCCAAGTGGCCATGGGCAAACCCGGCGTCGACAACAAAGAGAAGGAACGCGTGTATATCCTGCGCCTGTGGGACGTTGCGTGGCCGGACCCCGACTGAAAGGACAAGGAGGCCAAGCAGGAGGTCACGACGACCGCGGCTGGCAAGAGAAAGCCGGCTGTACGCGTGCCGTGGCAGCTGTGGCTGGACGAGCTGCTTGCCCTTGTCCCAGAGCTGGACAAAATCCGCGCTAACAAGGCTGGGACCGCCGCCGACCAAAGCAATCGTCGCACAGACGATGTGCCTGCGCCGCCGGGCGTGGGCTCCGACGTCGGTAACAAACGAGGTGGTGGTCGGGGGCGACACGGCCAAAGGCCAGTGCCGCGGCGCACGCGGTGTGCCGGCGGTTGGCGCCGTCCAGCGGCGCGGGGCGCGGCGCCGGACCGCATTTATGCGCCGCGTCGCCGGCACAGGCGGCACGCCTATCCCCGTCAACGATCATCCCCTCGTCCGCTTTGAGAGCGTCGGCTCACCGGCGGCGGTCCCACTGGTGCTGCCGCCGTTGTCGCTGGCGCGATCGTAGCGGTCTCAGTCTCGGAGCGTCGTCGGCGGGGGCGGCGGAAGCAGACGTTACGCCGGTCGAGCCGCGTGGCGGCCGATGGCGGGCGGCGGGCGGCGGGGGTCCCCCCTCGGCCGCCGCCACGGGCCCGGCAAAAGCGCCAACTGGCGGCGTGGCCAGCGGCGTAAGGGGCGCCGCCGGAGCCGTCGGAGGTGTCCTAGGGTGTCTGACGCTGCCAGAGCGCCCGCACGCCCGCAATGTGCAGCCGGTGGCGGCAGCGGCGCCGAAGCCAGCAAACGGTGTAACTGCCACCTTCGGGGTGCTGTCGCGCCGGCGGTGGCGGCGCCGCTGCCGGCACCGCGCGGCGCCATCGTGCGACCGAGGCGCGGCGCGTGGGGGCGGCGGCGAGGCAACAGCGGCTGCTGTTAGCGATGCCTGTGGCCCTTGCGGCGCGCCCGCCTGTGCGGTCCGCGCGGCGCGCCGTGGCGTCGGCATCTCGCCGAAACCGCCCAGCAAGGGGCAGCGATCGGCAGTGGGTGTCGCCACCACTGAGCTGCCGCCGCCGCCGCTACCGCAGCCGCTGCCGCCGTCGCGGTCCGTCGTCCTGCCAGTCGGAGGGCAGACCACGACGCGCCGCAGCTGCGCTGCGGCGGCGACCTGCAGCGGCCATGGGGCGGCGGTCATCAGCGCCACGCCCGTCTGGACATGACCTCGTCGGCGCGCGTCGGTGCGGATGGGGGGCGGTGGGCGGTAAAAGTGAGGGGCGGCGGCGGCGCCGCGGCGCAGAGCGGCGTCCTTCTCCGCGCGTCTGTGCGACGTCTGCGCCCAGCTCGACCGACTGATCGGCCGAGGGCTGTGTGCAGGCGCGCGCTTTGGCAGGAGACGACGAACCTCTGCGCCGCCTGTCGGCGTGCGGCGCGCGGCGGGGGGACGCGTCGGCGGCCGCGCTGGCCGCCTTTTTACTGCCCTTTCCGGCGGTCCCGGACACGTCGCCCACCGCCGTGGCGGGCGCTCATCGGGCGGCAGAGGTCCCTCTCAGGGGCAATGACGCCGCGGAGGGACGCGCCCAGCCGTGGAGAGGCGTGGGTGGCGGTCCGACTGCCGCCGCTTGATGCGCGTGTGCCCCCGCAGTGGGTCTGTGGGAGGGGCGTGAGTGGCGAGGGGAGAGCCCCTCATGTTGGTGGCACGGGTGGGGGGGGCGCCACTTTTCGGGGCTGGCAGAGTGGACGCAGATGAAGAAAGCGGCAGTGCGGCGGGGAGGGGTGGGGGGGCTGGTCAATGCCGAGGGACAGAGGCGCTGCTGTTGTACGACAGCTCCGCACGTGCACGAGGTCCATGGTGCTGCTGTTGCTCTTTTTTTGTGGCGCGTGCCTTGCCCAACTTTCTCACGGAGCACACGGTCCGAGGCTGTTCGTTGCGCTTCGCGCTCTTTGTAATGTGTTCTCTTGCAGAAAATGTGTGTTTTGGTCGTTTTGCTCATCTTTTGCAGGGAAGAGTCCATTGCACCCCCGGGAGAGACACGACACCGGACTGGCACATATGAAGAAAGACGACCATCCGGACAGCTTTTTCCATGGATGAAGATGCTCAGAAGAGATGGAGCGCCCTCCAGGAGACAGGTCCATCGTTTTTTTTTTGGAAATAACCATGAGAAGTGCCGTAGGCAGGAGGGAAGCGCGACCGCGCGTTGCACTGCATTGTGAAGTGTCAGCTGCGCTCCTCGTGCTCTGCATTGGCGAGTGTCAGAACCGATCTGGGGATCGCAACTGATCTGCGGCTCAATGTGGTCGATGCAGAGCATGCTGATCGCAGGCAGCTGACACTGCAAATCCATTGCAACACGCAATCGCGCTTCCCACCTGCCGACGGCACTTCTCATGGTTTTTTCCAAAACAAAGCGATGGACCTGTCTCCTGGAGGGCACTCCATCTCTGCTGAGCATCTCCATCCATGTAAAAAGCTGTCCGCATGGCTGTCTTTCTTCATATGTGCCAGTCCGGTGTCGTGTCTCTTCCGGGGGTGAAATGGGCCCTTGCCAGCAAATGATGAGCAAAACGACCAAAACACGCACTTCCTGCTAGGAAGCACACCTGGTGCACTCACGTGGGCTGGTCGCGATGGTATGCGTCGTTTCGCGCAGAAACTTATTATTCATGCTTTTACTGGACAGGCAAGGTGCCACCAGTCCGAGACAGCCTGCGGCACTCGACCCAGACGAGCGTACCTATGGACCACCTATCACACATCTCACCTTTCAGAAGCAAGAAACAGTGTATAGAGTGGGTAAAAAACAGTCTAGCGAACGAAACGGGGGCGGCCATCAGCGTCGAGAGTGACGGCCAGCGGCGAGGAGCGGCCAGCGGCGGGGGGGTGGCCCACGGTGGGGACGGCGCTCAGCAATGGGGCAGCTACTGGAAGGAATGGCCGCCAGCGGCACGGGCAGCGGTCAGAGGAGTGGGGGCGGCTCGCCGCTCGACGCGTCGTAACCCGCCGCCACGCGCAATCATGAACACTTTCACAGTACCTGCCCCGGCGGCGACTGACGCGAGGGGAGCCGTTCTGACGCTTGCCTGTCCCGCGTATGCACCCCCTCCCCCCCCTGGGCATGCGGGCGCGTCGCGGCGTCGCCATCCCCCGCCGCCCTCAACCCGCAACGCCGACCCCCCTCTTCTCCCCAAAAAGTGCCTCACGCGTCTCATCTTTCTCCTTCCCCTACCCCTCCCCCGCCCCGTCCTCTTGGCCTGCGGGTGGCGGCCGGGTGGTGGCGGCGGGGCGGCTGCGTCGGAGACGGCGTCGGGGTCCCCCCTCTCTCCCGCCCGAGGCGCCGGTAGACTTCTTTGGTCAGGTAAGCGACTTGTTTCAAAATTTTCGGGTCATTGGGGCTTGCGGGGGGGAGGAACAGGCAGGAGGTGGGGACGGCAGGCAAAAGCGCGGTAGTGGCACGAGGGGGTGACAGGCAGACCACCATGGCAGACAAAAGGATGAGTGTCAGATCAGGCAACGTTTGTTTCAGCGATGCAAGAAAACGCCAGAGTGGAAAGGGCATGCCGTCACGGCAGCGGGTGCTGCTGTGCCACGGCCGCACAGCCGCGCTGGGTGGTCTAAGCACGCTGCCACCGCGTTGACGCACCTCGTGCACCACGACCGCCAGACACGGTGCCGACCGCCCGCCTCCACGAGGTGCTCATGGCGGGGAAGAGGCGGCGGCCAGTGGCCCGGCGAATAGTGGGGGACCAGGGGGCGGCTGCAGACAGCAACCAGCTGCAGAGCTGCCGCGCGGCAGTGGTGTCGGCAAGAGCGGTGCCGGTGGCGGGTGGCCCTGCCGCAGCCGGTGCTCATTGAGTGGGGGTGGGGGATTCTCATCGCCCCAGACGTAGTGCCATCACCGCCCGAAAATTCATTTGGACGACAGATCGAGTTGCCACTCGCGCTGCTCTCTGGCCTCCAGTCGGTCAAACGTCAATTTGTTATGCCATGCCAAGGTCACCTCCGTCGGTGATGATGACGTGGGCGGCCGCTCACGGATGATTTCAGGCAGGGTTGATATGTGAGCCCCTATTTTGAGGGCGCTGTGCGTATTAGCGCCCTATGAGCGCCTTAACAGCGCCTACCAGCGCCCCCAGCGCCCTAAGCGCCCTCAGTAGCCCCCCATCAAATACAGCTGTAGCCGACCATGGTTTTCCAGATCGACGAGTCGATTTCTTGTGAATAACCAGATTCAAGGAGACTTGACCTCATCCGGTCTTTCCGAAGCAGCCGACGGAGCGAGTCAAGAGGGGGGCGTATCCGCGGTGGGGATAACAGGTCATCTGGGTGCAGTTTGACCACGCCTTGCAACATCGCCTCGACAGCGCGGTGGGGGGAGCGCTCAACGCGTGCGCCGCCACGTGGTCCGTCACCTCGGACGCAAGTCGGACATCTGACCTTGCGTCGAGGCTGTGCTGCTGACATGCAAATTGGTGCGTGTCACGCTGCCGTGGACGGCATTGTCATGTATGTCATGCGTCTTCAAGCCCGAGACGATTGTTGACCGCTGACACCGCGAACCTTTCCGTGGAAGACGGCTATTTTTCCAGGAACGGAGACAAAGCAGTGCGTGCTGCACGTCAGACATCACTCTAGGAGTTGGCTTGCCAGGCTGCATGAGCGCCAGAGGAGCTCGATACGCACGCGGTGTCTTGCGAGATTTTCTCGTTTTCAGGCTGCATTCAACTCGCCGTTGGTCGACCGCGCGCGCAACACTGACGCGACTGTAGCGGTTCTAAGCACCACCACGTTGGTTCGTCGTCTGGCCGAAGTGACCTCTTGATCAGCTCGGTCCGTCGAAGGAACTGCCCCGGAAATCGACCCACAGAACAGCCTTCCCCCAACAGGAGGAGAGGATCACGGCGAAGCCCAGGGGGGAATCGTAGTCCAAAGCACAGTTGGTTTTATCAAACGGCGACGGGGACGGCGTCCCCGCTGTCAATAAACCCCTCCCAAACCGAACGCCGGTGGCCAAAGAAGCCACCCCAAATG
>Ga0209831_1004798_pt1 | contig 10440 bp, 8 predicted proteins | sample Maine_Asex4_meta_FD_187451 | JGI IMG/M metagenome (GOLD analysis project Ga0209831, IMG submission 187451) | Marine algal microbial communities from Maine, USA - Maine_Asex4_metaG (SPAdes) (version 2) | ecosystem: Host-associated > Algae > Red algae > Unclassified | place: Maine, USA | collected...
AATTCGCCGTCGGCAAGCTCTTTCAGTTCGGGCACGGTGCAATCACTCTTGCGCCGTAGTGCGTCTTCGATGCCGGCCAGTGGATGATCGCTGATGTACAGGCCGAGCATCTCTTTCTCGAAGCGCAGCTTTTCGGTCTTTTCGAACTCCATGTCGGGGATCTTGGGGCGTTCGTCGAACGTTTCTTCCTCGCTGAGCTCGCCGAACAGCGTCTGGATACCCATATCGCGTTCACGCCGGCGACTCAGCGTCAGATCGATGATCTGCTCGAACACCTGCAGCATGCCCTTGCGGCCGTATCCCATGCCATCGAAGCCACCGGCCTTGATGAGCGCTTCGATGGTGCGTTTGTTGAGCACCGTTGGATCGACGCGTTCGCAGAAGTCGATGAAGTCGTCGAACGGCCCGTTGGCGTTGCGTTCTTCGACCAGCAATGACACCAGGCCTTCGCCCACGCCGCGGACCGCAGATAGTCCGAACACGATGGACTCGGGCAGGCCGTGCTGGTCGCGGCCGGTGGCGCTGAAGTCACTTTCGGCCAGGTTCACGTTCGGTACGAGGACGTCGACGCCCATGACCCGACACTCGTGCAGGTAGCCGGCCGCCTTGTCCAGGTTGCCCTTGACGCTGGTGAGCAGCGAGGCCATGTACTCGACCGGGAAGTTCGCCTTGAGATAGGCGATCTGAAAGGCAACGAAGCCGTAGCCGTAGCTGTGGCTCTTGTTGAAGGCGTAGTCGGCGAAAGGCTCGATCTGCTCCCACCACTTCTCGCCTACTTCTTCGCCGTAGCCGGTGTTGATACAGCCCTGGACGAAGCCGACCTTTTCCTTGGCCATGACCTCGCGGATCTTCTTACCGCAGGCTTTACGCAGGTTGTCGGCCTCGGAGAGTGTGTAGCCGGCAAACTTCTGGGCGATACGCATCATGGACTCTTGGTAGATCATGAGTCCGTAGGTGCCGCTGAGCATGTCGGCGGCATCTTCGTGCAGCAGCTCGACTTCTTGGCGACCGTTTTTGCGGTCGGCATAGTCGTTGTGCATGTTCATGGCCATGGGGCCCGGGCGATAGAGCGCCACCAGCGCAGCCACGTCGTCGAAGCAGTCCGGTGCCAGCGAGCGGATAAGCGCTCGCATGGGCGAACTCTCGAGCTGGAACACGCCAATGGTGTCGCCCCGCTGCAACAGCTCGTAGGTCTTGGCGTCTTCGAGATCGACATTGTCGATGTCGACCACGATGCCCTGGGTCTTCTTGACCATCTCGAGGGCATCGCTGATGACGTCGAGGTTGCGCAGCCCCAGGAAGTCCAGCTTGAGCAGCCCCAGGTCTTCGACGGGACCCATTTCGTACTGGGTGACGACCGGCGCCTCGTCGGGATCTTGTCCGCTCTCGGGTTTGCGCTGGATCGGCAGGTACTCGGTCAGTGGTTCGTCGGTGACCACCACGGCGGCAGCATGAATGCCGTCGCCGCGGCGCAAGCCCTCGAGACCGAGCGCCACATCGATGACTTCGCGCGCCTCGGGGTCGGCTTGGTGGAGCTCACGTAGATCCTTGGCCATGCCGAAGCCATCTTCGTACTTGGGATGCTTTTCGAGACAGGCGTAGAGCGGCGTGTCACGGCCCATGACCAGTGGCGGCATGAGCTTGGCGATGCGGTCGCCCACGATGTAGGGGTGGCCGAGCACACGCGCGGCGTCTCGCACGGCAGCGCGAGCCTTGATGGTCGAGAACGTGACGATCTGCGCCACGTGTTCACGGCCATAGGTGTCCGATGTGTAGCGGATCATCTCGTCGCGGTAACGCGAGTCGAAGTCCATGTCGATGTCGGGCATCGATCGGCGGCCGGGGTTCAGGAATCGCTCGAACAGCAGGTCGTACTTGATCGGGTCCAGGTCGGTGATGCGCAGGCAGTACGACACGGCACAGCCCGCAGCCGAACCACGGCCGGGGCCGACTCGTATGTTCATCTTGCGAGCGTGGTCGATCAGGTCACCGGTGATCAGGAAGTACGACGAGAAACCCATGTCGTTGATGACCTTGAGCTCGAAGGCCAGCCGTTCGACGGTCTCGTCGGGCAGGGTGTTTCCCCAGCGCTTCTTGGCGCCTTCGAAGGTCAGGTGTTCGAGGTATTCGTAGTCGGTGTCGAAACCTTCGGGCAGCGGAAACTTGGGCAGCTTGGGCTCGCCCATCTCTATTTCGACATTGCAGCGTTCGGCGATCCACAGCGTGTTGTCGCATGCACTCGGCACTTCGCGGAACAGATCACGCATCTCGGCCGAGGACTTGACGTAGTGGTCGTTGCCTTCGAATTTGAAGCGGTCGGGATCGCTCATGAGCGACGCGGTCTGCACACACAACAGCGCATCGTGGGCCTGATGGTCGTGCTGATGCGTGTAGTGCGTGTCGTTGGTCGCCACCAGCGGCGCACCCAGGTACTTGGCGATCTCGATGAGCTGTGGGTTGGTCTGGCGTTGCGCAGCAATGCCGTGGTCTTGGATCTCGACGAACAGGTTGTCGCGACCGAAGATGTCCTGCAGCTTGCCGGCCTTCTTGCGCGCCTGTTCCTCGTTGCCGTTCAGCAGCTCTTGCAGCACGTGTCCGCCGAGGCAGCCGGTGGTGGCGATGACGCCTTCGCTGTGGGTGTCGAGTAGCTCCCAATCGATCCTGGGCTTGTAGTAGTAACCCTCGAGGTAGGCCCGGCTGGACAGTTGGATCAGGTTCTTGTAGCCGACCTGATTCTCGGCCAGCAGACACAGGTGGTAGTAGAGCTTGCCCGAGTCGGTCTCGCCGCCCGAGTCATCGAGGCGACCACGACGCTTGGGGCGCTCGCTGCGATGGTCGTGAGCCATATAGGCCTCGGTGCCGATGATCGGCTTGACCCCGGCGTCCTTGCATGCCGTGTAGAAATCCAGCACGCCGTACATGTTGCCGTGGTCGGTCATGGCCATGGCCGGCTGGCCATCGGCCGCCGCCGCCGCCGCCAGCTCGCCAACACGCGAGGCACCATCGAGCATCGAGAACTCGGTGTGCACATGAAGATGTGTGAACGAACCTGCCATCAGCCCCTACTTACAAGCATGTAATTCCAGACCTTCGAACCTATCGCGCACTGACCTCGTCTGCCACCCGCCCAAGCGTCAGCGGTTTGTCAGCGGCCCGTGACAAGGTTCATCGACTCGCCTCTCCAGGCGTTGATCCAAAGGGGAATCATGAATATACGAAAGCTCGCAGGCGCTGCGCTCGCAATGATCTTGGTCGGTGCATCCTTTGCGCCCTCGGCCGCGGCCCAGAACAACGATGTCGTATCGGAGGGGCAGAATCCGGCCGGCTTTCTGTATTGGGAGGATGGCTTCCTCGTGATCACCGAGGGGACCACTGCAGACGTGTGCGCTGGCGGCCCGCCGCCCACGCTTCCCGGACAGCGGGTAGCGCCGAGGAACGGCTCGAACATCTGGTTCACTCGCGCGACCGTGACGGTGTCGGTCTACGAGATTCCCGACTACGCCCCGGAACGTATCGACCTGGTGTTCGGGTGGATACTCGACAACTGCGAGACCGAAGCCTATGCCCTCGGCTCCGCGAGGTTGAACGTACAGTTCCGTTTCGACACGAAGGGCGTGCTGCACATCCGCAATGGTGTGAATGGCACAGCCCGGACACCTGACGGCGACCGCGTTCGTGTCCACACGTTCGCTCGGTTGGACGTCGATGCGGCAACCGGCATGCTCATCGAGCTAAACCAGCTCCGAGTCGACGTGCGCTGATCCTTGCGGTGCGACGGGTGGTTCTCCAAGGCACCCGCCGCACTGCCAACGCAGTTCGCAGGACCGCTGGTCCCCGACTCATGTACTGTCATCACCGTGGTGGCGCGGATTCGACTCAGGCTCTTCGGTGAGGTTGGTTGGTCGATAGACGACTACTTCAGCCCGATCCGCGGTGCCACTCGTTTGGGCTTGATCCTGAGCCTGGCCGAAGCCCGAGGGGCGGCAGTATCAGTGGACGGCCTGCTCGCCCGGTTGTGGCACGAGACGCCCCGTTCCGGCGCAAACGCCGTGCAGCGGCATGTCTCGGCGTTGCGTTCGCAGCTGCACGATCTCGGCGTCGCCCAGCCGAGCAACCTGATCGAAAGCACCGCTGGGGGCTATCGGCTTTGCGAAACCACGACAGACCTCGGTCTGCTGCATGAGTTGATTCGGAATGCGTCATCTGATCCCGGCGAAGTGCGCTGGTGGGAAGAGCCCTTGGTCGGTGCTCCATGGGACAGCGCGCAACCTCTGCGAGCGCAGCTGACCCACCTGGCAGGCCACGCACTTCGCATCTGGAGCGACTCACTTCCGCCCGAGAGAGTCGACGAGGCTGCCAGTCGGGCGGAACTCGTGCTTGCGCACAGCCCTGGGTCAGTCGCGGCGCTCGATGTACAACACGATGCGCAGCGCCGGATCCGAAAAGTGCGTAGTGATCTGTTGAGTCCATCCGGTGTCCAGGCTCTGCGCAACGTCAGCGGCCTGTGGGCCCACGGTCTCGGCACCGAGGCTCTCGATGCGCTCGAAGCCGCTTCGGGCGAGCTCCCCCCAGATCTGACCCGCCGGCTGATGCGCTCGCTGATCTGGCTCGACCCAAACGAGCCCTGGGCCCACAACGCCATCTCTGCGCTCGTGCTGGCGGCACTCTCGAACCCGGTACAGCACGAGCGCGCCGTCGTGACGATCGATGCCCGAGCCCTCGAGGAGACCGTCGATGGCATAGCCACAGCCAAGAACGAAGTCGATGCTGCGACCACCGAATGGGAGCGTATTCGTGCCCTTCGCGTCCAATTCATGCTGACCCTCTCTTCGCCCTACGTACCGAGTCACGGGGCGATCGTCGAGCAACTGCACACAATCGACCACCCAGATGCTCAAGTGGAAGCTCAACGATTCCGCTTCATCTCCGAGCTTCGACTCGGGAACGTCGTCGCAGCTCGGGCGACTCTCGCGACCTACGCCGACACGGTGTCTCGCTGTTGGCCCGGCACCGGTGACGATTTTGCGCCGATGGCACGTGCCATCCTGCAGCGCTCGATCGACCCCCGAGCATCGACAGCTTTCGGTCCGGAGCTGCCTCACCTTGCTGGTTGTTTCACTGCCGACCCCTGGGCGCTACCGCTTGCCGAGGGCATCCGAAGACTCATTCGCAATGATCCGCGCGAGCCGTTGAGCGACACCGTCTACCACCTGGCGCTCAGTGCGGTGTCACGGACGGCGCACCATGCCATGGAGCTTCTCCGCGATCTGAACTCGGGTCGGCCGGTCGAAGTGCGAGCGCACGAGCTGGCCGACCAGGTTCTGGTGGTGAGACGCGAGAAGCAGTTCATGATGCTGCCCATTGCCCTGTGTCTGGTCGCCGAGGCGTTGCGGGACCGGGCGCTCGCTCAGACGGCCTCGATAGCCATGAAACCATGGGCCGGGCAGACGCTCGGTCTCTGGCCCGTCGACTTCTTCTTCGGCCCGGCCGACGACTGGCTGGAGCGACTGGCCGCTGTCTGAGAGACTCCCGGCGCCGTAGCCGATTCAGCGGGCGAGGTCGAGGTAGATGACGGTGGTGCCGTTGTCGAGTGGGCTGGGTACGCCGCGGGCGATCTGCTCGGAGCCATTGTTGCTGGGCACGAGCGTTCCGGGCACCAGTCGATGCAGCTTGTTCTCCATGAGCCAATCGACCATCTGCCAGACGAAATCGGTCGACTCGTCGATGTCGCTGGTGCAGGCAACGAGCAGATCCATTCGCCCGTAGCGGGCCAAACCGTGCGTCAGCAAGGTCGCACGGCCCGCCGAATTCTGGCCGATGGTGATATTGACGGCAAGGGGCACGGGCACTCGCTCCAGCTCGCCGAAGAGCACCGTGGTGCCGACGAACGTCTGCGCTTGGTGGAGGTACACGCCGTGCCCGAGCATGGCGGCGACGGCGTCGGTGGTGCCCATGACCGCGCAGGTGATCTGCAGCATCGCCAGGTCGATCTTCTCGGGATCGTCACCCACCAGGTGATCGAGATTGAGGGCCGCCACCAGAATGTGGGCACCCGCCGATGCAATCTCGTCCGGTGGCGGGGTGGTTGGCCCCTGCGGCATGTTGACGGCATCGGGGTGTGGCGATGGCACATGGACGGCGACCATCTCGGCTCCGCTCCCCAGGTCGAACGCCACCGAACCGTCTTCGAGGATCTTGCTCACAGCCTCGAATCCCTGTCGATGGAGCGCAACGGTCAGTGCAACAGGACTCGCCTCTTCGATGTCGTTGGTCAGAACGATGGCGAGAGAGTTCATTGGTCTGGCTTGAGTAGCGCCTCGGGCGGATCCGTTACAGGTATTGACCGGGTCGATCAGCTGGAGGCTGAGGCTGACCAGGGATCTGTGGCGCACCTGCGGGAAGGCCGCCACGTAATGATGCGAGTTGCTGTTGCGCAGCGACCTGCTGAGCGAACAGCGTGGCTTGAATGCCCTGCACCAGGCCTTCGAGCCAACCCACGAGCTGAGCCTTGGCGACCGCCAGCTCGGCTTCGCTCGGTGTTGCGACTTCGCTGAACGGCAGGCTCAGCCGCAGGAGTTCGTCGTGGAGTTCGGGCGACAACGCACTGCTGAGCTCGGTGATGGACTGTTCATATATGTCGCGCATGCGCTCGCGACTGGGCTCGTCGAGGTCGATTTCACGGACTTGTTCGAGCAGCTGTCGCATCATTGCACCGACGCGCATCACCTTGGCGGGTTGTTCGATCTGCTCGCCGCTTGCCGTGGTCGCATCGGCAGCGCCGCCCTCGTCGACCAGTTCGGCTCGCTCGATCTGGGGTGAATCTGACGATTCATCTGATGTGTTCGTGGAGTCGCTCATAGCAACCGCCCAGGATAACCCTGCAACCGGGGACACAGCAGCACTGCGCCTAGGGACACAGCAGTGGGACGTAGAGCTCGTCGGGGGTGAGGGAGCCGTGGCGGCCAATCAGAATCGATGGCGGTGCCGCCGGGTCGACCAGCGCAATCGTTGATTTCGCGATGAGGGCGACATCACCCAGGCGACTCCGGGCTTCGGGACTGACACGACCACCGAGCACACGTTGTTCGATTACCTGATCTACCGGGAGCACCCACGCTTGGTCGCCGTGCGCGTCAGAGGCGGCCTCGAGCAGCGGTGCTTGTGAGCCGGGTTCGGCGTGGAGCCATACGAAGCGGGCTTCGCCGGAGACGGCGTGCGTGTGGCGCATGACGGACCGGTCGATGGGCACCACGTTGTCGCCGGTGTGAACCTGGCCGTGGTCTGCGGTCACCACCAGCGCCACGGCTGGATCAAGTCGTTCCCGAATGTCACCGACCAGGCGGTCGACGAAGGCGAATTCGGCGTCGAACGCCGCATCGTGGCCCCGTTCGTGGCCAACACGATCCAGGCCGTCGTAGTAGGCGTAGACAAATCGCTCTCCCTCGCTGACTGCGGTTTCGATCTCGTGCATCAACGTGGCAATCGTGCTGTAACCCCGGAACTGTCCACCCGAGAGATGGGCCATGGTGAACCCCGACCGAGCGAACTCGCCTTTGGTGATCACCACCGGGTTGCGGGCCCCGAATGGCGGCAACACCTGTAGCTCCGACGGAATCACTCGTTCTCTGGCGTCGCCGTTCTCGGTGACCCAGCGCAGCGCATTGAGCGTTTCGCCACCGGTGCGAATTCGGTAGCCGACCACGCCGTGATCGCCAGGCGGGGCGCCGGTCGTGATCGAGGTCAGCGCCGCCGCAGTGGTCGTTGGGGCAACGGTGGTGATCGGTTGGCCCTCGCTGGCGGCCAGAACCGGCGCAAGATGCTGGCGAGCAGCGAGCTGATTCCAGCCCAAGCCGTCGATGACCAACACCACTACCTGCGAGGCGTCGAGCACACGCTCGGGTATCCACCCCTGGCCCAGCATGCGATGTTCGAGCAGCGCAGGAACGATGTTCGAAACGCATGCGCCCGCGTAGTCCGGCACGGGCATCTCATCAGCGGCAAGCTCGATCGGTTTCATGTGCGCTGGTTCCATCGTGCACAGTCTGGCCTACGATGGCGTTGTGCGAGTGTCAACCCGTGGCGACTATGCCTGCCGAGCGCTTCTGTCGATGGCCATTCGCGACGATCGTTCCAAGCCGGTCTCGGTGCGTGATATCGCCGAACGCACTGCGCTCCCCCAGCCGTACCTCGAACAGATCCTGCTGGCGCTCAAGGGTGCCGGCATCGTGCGATCCAAGCGGGGCGTGGGCGGTGGCTACATGTTGAGCCGCGAACCAGCAGATATTCGCCTCAGCGATGTGGTGAGAGCAGTCGACGGTCCCATCGTCGCTGGCGACTTCGGTGAGCCCCATACCGATGGCGCCTGCGACCATCAGGGTCAGTGCGTGTTGTTGGCTGTGTGGGGTCATGTAGGCGAGCAGATGCGAGAGCTGCTCGATTCGTTCACCTTGTCCGATGTAGCCGAGATGGCCCACGGCGAACGGGCTTGGCCGCCAACGACGACCTCGACCAGCTGAGCTGCTAGCCGAGTTGGCCGAATCGCTGGCCGATCAGCTGTTGTAGATCGTCGGGCAGTGGTGCCTCGAAGGCCAGTTCTTCGCCGGTCACCGGATGTTCGAAGCCCAGGCGCTCGGCATGAAGTGCAACCCGGCCGAATCCAGCTCGGCTGGCGCGGTCGCCGTAGGTCGGATCCCCGAGCACAGGATGGCCAATGGCCGAGAGATGAACCCGAATCTGGTGGGTGCGGCCGGTTTCGAGCTGGCAGCGCAGATAGGTCGCCGCCGGTTCGTCGTACGAACGGGCCCGAACTTCGTAGTGCGTTCGAGCTTCTCGCCCATCGGTCAGCACCGCCATGCGAGTTCGGCGCTGTGTCGAACGCCCGATCGGCGCATCGACCACACCTCGGTCGTCGGAGACGATGCCGTGCACGACGGCGGCGTAGACCCGCTCGACGGCATGATGAGCCATGGCGGCGGTGAGCGCATCGTACGCCTCAGCGGTGCGGGCAACCACGAGCAAGCCGCTCGTCTCGCCGTCGAGTCGATGGACAATGCCGGGCCGGGCCGGCTGGCCCACGTCTTCGATCTCGGGGAATGCCGCCAGTAGACCGTTGACGAGCGTCTTGTCGGGGCGGCCTGCGCCGGGGTGCACGATCACGCCCGCTGGCTTGTTCACAACGACCACGTGCTCGTCGGTGTGCACGACATCGAAGGCAACATCGGGATCGGCGTCGAGCGTCACCACCTCTTCTTCGGTGGGCGCAAACGCGACGCGCTGGCCGCGGGCGACGCGCACCGATCGTTGGGTAACCGCTTGGCCGTCGAGGGCCACTTTGCCATCGGCGATCAAGTTCGCTGCTACCGATCGAGAGCACCCGTCAAGCATGGCGACGACGCGGTCGAGGCGCTCGCCATCGAGCGCCTCGGGCAGGACCTCGTCGATGAGCGGGGCGCTGCTCATGAGGGCTCGGTCCGTGCGGGTTCGGTCCTTGCTGGTTCGGCCAGTTCGGGTTCGCGGAAACTGAGCACCATCAGGCCCAATGCGCCACACACCACAGCGATGTCGGCGATGTTGAAGATCGGCCACCACTGGAAGTCGATGAAGTCGATCACGCCGCCACTCATGAAACCATCTTTGGCCCGCACGATGCGGTCGATCACATTGCCGATCGCGCCACCGGCGATTGCACCGAACAAGGCCAACATGCGACGATCGGTGATTGTGCGGGCGTACCAGATCACACCGGCGATGACGAACAGGATCAGGATACCGAGCCATCGCCCCAGGCTGGAGCCGAGGCCGAATGCCGATCCGAAGTTGCGCGTCAGGTTGAACCGAGCTGTCCAGAACAGGTCGATGTCTCGATCAACCAGCGCCGACGCAGCCCAAATTTTGGTGATTTGGTCGAGAACGACGACCACCGCGCCGACGATGGCAACCGTGCGCAACGAACGCGCTGGCGCTCCGGCTACGGGATCGTCGTCGGCGTGGGGGTTAGCGTCGGAATCCGGCGACTTTGTATTCGACACGTTCGGCAGCCCAGGGGATGGCTTCGAGGCGTTCTTTGGGAATGGGTTTGCCCGAAGTCACACACATGCCATAGGTGCCTGCTTCGACTCGCTTGAGGGCCTCGTCGATTTCGTCGACGGCGTTCTGGGCATAGCTGCTGAGCGCCAGGTCGCGTTCTCGTTCTACTTGCAACGTGTCGCCGTCGCCAGATTCTTCGTCGAACTGTACGTCGCCGGGTTCACGGTCTACGAGCAGGCTGTCGGCTTCGGCTTTCCAGGTATCGCGCGACTTGGTATAGCGAGCCCGCTCTTCGAGCAGCTTCTTTTCTTGAGCGTCGATGAATTTCTGACCGAACGGGTTGGATGGCTTCGATGCCTTGTCGGCAGCCTTTTTCACAGGGGCCTTCTTAGATGATGGTTTTTTGGCAGGAGA
>Ga0209831_1004799_pt1 | contig 10439 bp, 5 predicted proteins | sample Maine_Asex4_meta_FD_187451 | JGI IMG/M metagenome (GOLD analysis project Ga0209831, IMG submission 187451) | Marine algal microbial communities from Maine, USA - Maine_Asex4_metaG (SPAdes) (version 2) | ecosystem: Host-associated > Algae > Red algae > Unclassified | place: Maine, USA | collected...
GGCGGCGCCGAAAGGAGCGTCGTGCGGGGGACCTGGCAAGCACCCGCTGGTGGCACCGGCGGAGGTGGTCTGCGGCGGCCGTCGGCGTGCGTTGGCGCGCGAGCGCGCTCGCGGCGCGTTGGCGCACACGTGAGGAACTTGTAGGCCGTCGGCGGAGGCAACCGGAGGCAAGGAGGCAGGCGGATAAATCGACGCTGCGGAAGCAGGGAGTTCCTCCACACCCCGTTCCTATGCCCGAGGAATTGGAGGCGTTCAAAAACGTGGCGGCAGCGGCGCCGGAGTGGCAAGGGACGGCAACTCCGGTGCGTCATACGCACCCGGAAAGGCGACCAAGGTCAGTTGCATGGCTGCCACCGGCCACGCTCGCCGCCCGCGGTCACCTGCTTCGTTGGCGCTGCCGCATGCGGGCAGCGGCGGAGGGAAAGCTGGTGCGGCAGCGACGGGCAGAAAGCCGGCGGCGGCAAGCCGCGACGCAGCGGGCGTTGCGGTCGGCGTCTCGCCATTCGCGCCGATGGTGACGTGGCAGCCGACGACGCGGCGCCGACGCGCCAGGCAAGCGCGTTCGTCCGCGGCGGCTGTGGCATTAGCCGCCGCCGACGGAGGCGGGGCAGGCGGGGGCAGCGGCGGCGCCGCATCGTGAAGGCCGTTCGCGTCGCCCGCAGGGGGTGGCGCCGGCACGCGCTGACGCAGGGTTGTGTGGCAGGGGCGGGGAAGCGGGGGGTGGGGGGCGGGAGGGTGGTGGAAGTAAAGACTCAAAAGAGGGAGACCACTCTGAGTGAGTTGGCTCGATTCGGTCCGCGGGCCCCGCCCGAGTGGATTCCGGCGCCGCCGCTGGCTGCCCCGCAGCGAGCGGCGACGCGGTAGGGCCAGGCGGAGAGTGAACATCGTCAGACGGGGACGCGTCGCCGCTTCCGCCGCCACCCACTGCAGGTGGCGGGGGCGCCCCGGCCAGGCCCACAAAGTATAGCGAACTCTGCTAATGCGTCGGCCACAACCACGGACGGGTGGGGCGCAGGAAGGCCGCGGAGGGCACGATGGCCACCATGCCGCTCGATCAAGGCCAGCAGGCCTCTGCCTTGTGAGCGTCAGAACCAGGGCGCGCCGCCGTGGAGTGCGCGCGCGCAGCCGGTGCGCACGTAGAAGGTGCGTCAGCGATGATCAGTGCGAACAAGACATCCCGCGATGTTCACGTCCACAAACATCGCGGCTTTGACCTAATGCGGCTGTTGATCCTTCCAAAACAATGGAGCTGGAAAAGAAAGAAGCCCATGCTGTCCACATGATAACGTGAAAGCCCACAGACATGACACATAAACCTACCGCCCTCAGCTGCGCCAGCATACTGCAAGGTTGTGCAAAGCCGGAAATGCAGCCGGGCAAGCATCCTGACCAGCTCGACAAGCCAGCGCGATAGCACATGCCAATCCGCTGGCGCGACCTTGGCACATGGATGCACTCAAATGCCAGCCCGAGATGGTGCAGTGGCAGCAGTCTATGTTTGGGAGATGCAGGCGGCAGGGAGCACGCCGAAAATATTTCTGAGAGCTGGGACTTATAGAACTGAGCGGGTTACTCCGTCCTGTTTTGTACATTTGCATCGTCACGAATTTGTGACTTACTACGCTCGGTGTTTAGCTGCTCAGAGTAGTTAACTCAAGTGGTACCACGAAGACACACCGGCGACCAAGTCGATGCATCGACGAGTAACATGGTCTGTCCCACGCAATGAGGAATCCTAAATGAACGCGCTCGTTGCCGACGCGCCCATGAGGACAACCGTGAACTGCTACATCAGTGACTGTGAGCAAGCGTCGAGCAGCGCGCCAGAGAATGATGAAGAATGAGTTTATGTTGGGCGGAAGAGCGTGAAACGAATACGGCGGGGAGGGAGGCAAGACAAAGGATCAGTCCTCTCATGCACAGTGTTGAAAGAGGCACCTCTCCAACCGCCAGGTCCGTGCAGAATCGAGAATCTCCGTTTTCTTCAGATTGTCTTCCTTTCTCAGTGGTGTCATGGAGTAAAGTACCCCAGAGCAATTTGTTATCGAGCTGTTCTTCGAGATTCTCTGATAATCTCAGAAAGTCGAGAGCGCCGATTGTGCGTTTGCGGGCTGTACGGGCACATTTTGTAAAGATGGGACCCGACATGCACTGCTGTCCATCCTCTTGGCCAATCAGAAACGTCCCTTTCTTGGTGTTGCACTCCCGTTCTTTGAGGATGAGGTCAAATTAGGTGGATCTGCAATAGATCTGCAAATCCTATAGTGCGTGTCCCAAAAATGAGACATGCGCGTTTTCTGAAGGACTGACACATCACTGCATGGGGGCAGGCGGCGTGGGGTACGAGAACATTTTTTGACTGGCCTCCATGGAAAGAGCCTCTCCCGACGCGTGGTTGGCTGACAACTCCTTAATACCCGCCTGTGGGCCCTGTTCTGTGCGCCTCTCAGGTAGCCTCGATCTTGGAGCCAGTCTTTTTCGGGTTCTTGGGGTTAAAGGTTTGCAACGCCAAAGCTCATGTGCTAACTGGAGCTTCAATGAGGGGTGTCCCAAATCTTGTTTTCCTCACAGGGGCTGCATGGGGGTCTTTTTCACGTTTTTATTGGTAAGGTGGTGCCCTTTTCTTCGTGCACAAAGTGTCAGCACATGCCTGCTCTAGTATCTGTACATTTGATTGGGCCGCGTGTTCGTCACCTGTCGAAGTTGCAATGAATGACACTTTCCCCCATGACACGTCAGGATGTGCCGCCTCTGCTATCACTGTCAGGGGCTGTTCTCGAAGCACAGTGGGACCGAGTAGGTCACATTACATTATCGGACAGTTGCAGAAGGCCTGTGGGCCGAGAAAAAAAGAAAAACCGCCATGTCTCATTTTCGGGACACGCACCATACCTCTGCTCTTAGACCCAGTCTACACGGCGAGCGACGTGAACGTGATTCGGCGCCAATATGAACATACGTGCGCAAAAAACACGTGATGTGGCGCCGTCTTTCTTCGCGGCACGCACGAACACACTGTGACAGAAGTCTCTGGTCATATCTGGCAGATCGTATCGTGGGTGACACCGACGCAGCCAGAGCTACGGGCCCCAGAACCATGCACACACATATGTTTTTCTTTGAATTCACCCCAACAGGGAGCGATTAAAGGACGAATAGCAAACCCCATTCGAATTTTCGTCCACCGCTACGTTTGTGCACGCGATACTGGCATGAACCGTAGGCCTGTCGAACGTGACGCTGTCGTCAATGTGGAACTCTCTGTGTGCCATCATCGTCAAAGTGACAGGCTTCGTCACCTCTTGTCTAACACGCAGCTTCGGTGATCGTATCCGCTCTTATCCCACGCTTTCAGTCGTGTCAGCATTTCAGTGTGTTTCTTTTATGTGGTTACGTCGAGCGCTGACATGGGGCGCTATGAAAAATTGCAACAGATTTTAGCAAAATATACATGGAGTTTGCTTCGCAGGAATCGGATCATCGCTGCCCCCAACCGAGAGTGTCACCAACCAGTGGGGACCACGGCCGCCGCGGCGCGGGCGCTCCGCCGACGACAACGACACGGCCGTCGCCACGCCCCACGCTGCGTCGCTACTCGAGCGGCGGCTGGGGCCGGCCAACCGAGATAACGACACGCTGAGAATCGCTCTTACATCCAGCAATATGTGTGTGCATGGTCCCCGGGCCGAGCTACGCGGCTGCACCGAGCAGGCATCTCTCGAGAACTGACGGGTGTCACATCTCTAGGTTGTAAAGTGGGGTAGGATAGTCGATCGTCGGACTGCCGGCGGACTGGTATGATTGGTGGGAAGCCAAATCGTTCCGTCGACCGCGCCCCGCAGTCCGCCGCGTCGCGGGATAGAAAGGGCTCGCCTGCAGGGTCTATGCGCGAAGCTGCCCTCGCTCGACTCGGTCGTGCGCGATCGACGAGGCGACCACCCCCCTGGCCCCCCCGGCCGGCACGGTCGTGGCCCGAGCGTCGCTCGCGCGGGCCGCAGCCAGCAGCAGTGCGGGCCCCCCCCCGCGTGCCGCGGCTCGCGTGCCCGTCAGCCGTGTGGCGCCCACCGCCAGCAAGGCACGATGTGGGCCCGGTCCGAACGCCGCCGCCGTCGCACGCACGCACGCGCGCTGTCAGACACAGCCGTGCGCGGTGCTTGTGCCGCTGGCTGGGGTGTGGCTGCACAGATTCTTCGGGTGGGGCGGGGGGGCGGCGGGGCAGGGCGCCGTCAGATGCTCCTGTTGCGGGGGTGCCACACGCATGCCACCAAGGGCACCACAGACGGCACCCCACCTCTGCTGCTTTAGCTCCAAGAGTCTGCCTCCGCACGCCTACCGCGCATTGGTCCCACGTCAGCGGGAAGGGGTTTGACGAATCATTTTTAATTTCCCGCTAAGACAATTCACACGAGGTGCCTGCCAAAGCGTATTTTGCTGGCGAAGTGGAGTGCTTGCATGACGAAGTGGAGTGATTGTATGGCGAAATGGGGTGCATGCGCGCCCAACAGCAGTCGTGAAACACTGTTTTCAGCTCAAATTCGGCGCCCTTCTGGAATCCCGCACCAAGTTTCCTCGAAAACAATCTGATACAGGTTGGCTGAGTCCGCCAACCCGCCGGCGCGGGGAAACTGTGCGGGGCCTGCGGAGAATCTGGCGCCCTGCGGCTCGCTGTGCGGCTGAGGTGTTTTGAGCGCCGCCAGGTTCGTTCCCGGACGCGTGTGGCCTGCTCGCAGCCGCACGCGGTGGCCAGCGCGTGCCTGTGGTGGGCGGACGAGGCCTGCCCGTAAGGTGCGCGCACGCTCGTTCGAGGCGCGTATTGTGCGGTCACGCCAACCGCCACAGCCCAGATGGTCGCTCTTGAGTGTGTCCAGAAGGGGGGGTTGGAGGCAGCCGACCTGCGCACCGACCGACACCCCCCCTCGCGCTGTGCCGCCGCCGCATCAGTGGACAGTGGGGGCCGGTGGGCGAGGTGTCGTCGCAAACTGGCTCCCCCGCTGACTGGCGGCCAGCTCTCCGCCCTGGCCGGCTGCGAACGCGGCGTCTTTCGGACTTTGCTCCGCATCCCCCCATCCCCCCCGCGGCGCTGGCGTGCTCGTCCGGCTCTGTCGCTGTGGCGCTTGGCCCCCGCCCCTCCTCTGCCGACGGTGACCTGGGCGGCTCTGCTTCCTGCAGCCGCGCGCTCGTTTTGTGGCTGTCCCGCCTCTCGGCGGTCCTGGCCGCCACGCTCCCCTGCTGCGGCCTTCCCCCGCGTCGAGGCGTCTGTGACACAGCCGCTCCCCGCCACGCTCGCCACCTGCCGCCCTCCGCCACGTCACGACACCTGGGCCCCCACCGGCGTAGGCCACGCTCGCCTTCGGTGGCTCTCCCCCGCTTTGCTGCGGCTGTGCCCCCGCCGTCCTCCGCCACACTTTTCCGTTGCCCCCGCTACGCCCGGCACCTGCCACACGCGGTGGCTTCCCTCACCTTCGAGCCCCCGCGTGGGGCGCTGCTCTACCACGCCACTCGCCGCGTCGCTTCGGTGCGCTGTTTTTTAGCGGGCCTGGAAGATGTTTGGGGCTGTATCTTGGCCCCGTCCCTGCGGTGTAAGACGACGACGGCCACCGGGCGGCCGCGGGGGGTGAGGGAAGGCGCACCCCGACCGACCATCCCCCTCCCCACCCACACCACCATCGTCGTCGTCGTCGCTTACGGCCTCTGCGCCCAAACGGCGTTGGCTTTCCCTCCCTTCCTGCCTCCTTGCTCTCTCCATCACTGTCCTGCCGCCACCCCTCGCCGAGTTCCACGAGCCCAACAGAGCGGGTATGGGGGGGTCGTGCCCCGCGGCCAATGGGGGTCGACAGGTCGATGCTGGTGTCGGTGGGGCCGGGCGCCTCGCTGCGCGGCGACGGCGCGTCGTGCGGGCGGGGGGGGGCAGGGGCCGAGGGGTGACGGGCGTGTCGCGGGAGGGTAGCGCCGTGGGATGACGACGGGCGGCGAGCGAGGACTGAGTGACACTGCCTCGGTCGCTCGGGTGCAGGCATCGCTGTTGCCAGCGGTCGCCGCCCGATTTTTCTAGCCGTTCCACTACTCCCCCATCCTTGCTGCTCCGTGCTCTTTCGTTTCCTCTGCCTCGTCAGCCCGCCTTCAAGATGCCCTCGGAGACGAGTAACCGACGACGGCGTCGGACAGGGCGCGGTCGGTCGAGGCCGTTGGCACCACGCCGACTGAGCCGCATTGTCAAATTGGGACACTACCTAAATACCGTGGCGCATGGCAATGTGGCCCCGTCTTGGATGCATCGCCGCAGGTCTCCGGGCCCGGACTGCGTGGGGGGAATGTTTTCGGGCCGATGGGGGTGTGGGGCATGAGGACGGGGCAGTTGGGCGGGGGAAGCGGGACTGGTCGCGACGACGGTTGTCCTGACGAAGCGCGCCCCTTGACCCTTTTATCCTTGTTTTGAGTAGAAATTCTTGGGCATGGCGTGGCCTGCCGGGCATGCCCCATTCCTTCCAGAGCTTTTCGGCCCCCACTTCCTCCTCACCGCACGCAGGCCCCCACTTCCACCACTTCCTTTTTTATTCTGCGCCGCGCGCGGACACCGGTAGGTATAATGCGCGGGTACAGATTGCGTGGAGGAGAGGGTCGTACTGCAATGGAGGCGGTGCCGCGGTGGCTGCAGCTCGGCTGTGCCTGTCGCGTGGCGGAGGTGGGGGTGCGGCGACGGTAATCTTGCGGCCGTAGGAGTCGTGCTGGTCTCGGGGTCGTGTGGCGGCTGGGGTCTTCAGGCGGCGGGCGTCGTGCAGCGATGGGCGTCGTGCGGCGGTGGGCGTCGTGCGTCGAGTAAGACCGTGCCGTGGTAGTTTCCGTGTGGGTGGCGGGGGTTTTGTGCGGGTGGGGTTCGCGAGGCGGGAAGGGTTGTGCCACTGCGGGGGTCTTGTGGGGATGGGAGCTGTGCCGCAACGGTAGTTGTGTGGCCGTGGGTGTCGTGCTGGGGAATTCGTCTTGGAGGCGCAGTGTCGGGGGTCATTGTTTCATGAGTCGTGCGGTGGGCAGGGTCTCACCGCCTATGCGTCGCAGATGGTCGCCACTGCCGGCGTCCGCCAAGGCTAGCTGGCAATAACTGGCCTCCCCGACGCCGCCAATTGCCGCCACCGCCGGCGCCGGCCAGCGCCATGCATCCTCCCTTCGTTCCACCGCGGCTGGCTTCCTGCACCCGCGGCTGCCGACGCCAGACTCCCCCCCGTCGCCGTCGATAGCCACTTTCGCCCGCGGCTTCCCGCACCCGGCATCCCCGCTGTCGCCGCCGATCGCCGTCACCACGGGCGTCTGCCGCAATCCGCCGCCCCCGCCGACGGCCCCCGCCAAGGCCGCCCACCATGTTGCCGCCGGTCGTGACGGCCGCCGGCGCCGGCCATTAACAGCGGCCCTCCCTGCTGCAGTCGATCGTCGCCGGCCTCGGTAACCGGCGACCACCACCATGCCCGTTGCAACCGACCGAAGCCACATAGGGCGCCCGCCAAGACTCGCTGATACCGGCGTCGTCGCCGATCGTCGCCGCCGCCGACAACTTTTATGGGGAGATGGCTGTGAACGGAAGGGGACTTTGTGTTTAGAACAGTGAAGGAAAAGCAAGAGGAAGCACGCAAAGCCATCTCCAAACTGTATGCATCCCCCCCACCACCACCCACCTTCTTCTCAGGGTAGTCTAGCCTGGCCATGTCCAACACTGTCTTGATGCCAGCAGAGGCGGGGTACTTGGCCTTCAGCTCAATCAACACGCGGTCCTTGCCAACCGCATGCCCGCGGTCGGCGTACTCGACGGCATAAGCGCGGTGGAGGGGCCCACGCTCGGAGAACGTCCTGATAACAAGCCGCCGCACCGCCGAGTTGCGGTGACACAGGCGCAATCACTTTCCAAACAGCATCTCCGTCTCCAGGATTGACACTCCGCCTTCCAGCCCATTGACGTACTCATCCAACACTGTCCACCAGTTCAGCCTCTTGGCCATGCTCAACAGCAGGACGCACTCCGTGGCGGACTCGAATATCGGCACCCCCGCCAACTTTCCGTCGCTCTTCAGCCTCCGCACGTTCTGGCGGACGACGAGAAGCTGCCTCGAGACACGCGGGGGGACGGGGGGGGAGGGGGACGCGAGGGCAGCCGGATGCGAGGCACTGCGCAGCACCTCGGCCGTGGCCGAGGACGACGCCGCGGACTGCGACGCGCTCGCCAGCTTTTCCCGCACCAGCTCCCGTGCGCGTGGGTCCTGCAGTACGCCGTCGGTCACCAGGCGCGCCATCAACTCCCGCTGCCGCGCCAAGTCGCGCTCCATCGCGTTGAAGCGGGCGTCGAAGTGCGACCTGACCTCAAGCCGCACGGACGATCTGTGCTCGTTGACGCGCACCACGCCCGCGTCGGCGTGCGCCGTGACGACCACCACGCTGGCGTCAAACAGTTGCGACATCCGCTCCTCGATTGCCTTCGTCTCCGCCGCGCTGGCGGCCGCTACCGCCTCGACGGCCACCCTCACAGCCTCCGCCATCGGCGGGATGACTTGTGCCACCGCGGCGGCGGCAGCCTCACCAGCGGCCGACAGCGTCCGAGCCATGAGCGTGCGGAAGGGGGGGAAGAGGGGGTGCTGGAAGAGAGGGAGGCGGGTCATGTAGGCGGTTGGAGGGATGCTCGCAGTCCCAAGCCGCGCGGCCATCGTCTGGAAGTAGACGGAGCGCACCCAGCGTATCAGACCATTCAGGTCATTCAGCGCCTCGTCCGCCGCGTCCGCGTTGGCCGCCACCCGTGCGCCGCACGCCTTCTCCGCCGCCTCAAGCCAGGGACAGACGGTGCGTTGCAGCTCCGCGGGAACTGGAACGTTGAGGCGGGGGGTCACGGGAGCCACGTGGTTGGGGTGCCGGCCCGACAGCGCCCGCATCATCTGCGGGTTCGGGATGGCCCTGTCGTACGTCCCCCCGCCCATCGGCACCGACCAGCAGCCGTGCTCTTTGTTGTCGCTCTTGCCGACGCCCCTCGCCTTCGCCGTGGAAGCCGCCGCGCCGCGCACGACGTGGGTTTTGGCCATACAATCCGGCACACCTATGGCCATCAGCAACAGTTTCACGCGGTCGTTGTGGAACCGGTAGGTCATCGCCTTCATCCGCCCCCCCCGCGCGCCGACCACCGCCAAAACGCGGTACCACTCGCGGAAGAACAGGTTTTTCCCCGCCTCGCGAAACAGCGCGGGAGTCACGCCGGCGGCCGTCAACTCGTCGTCGTCGGGCTGGAAGATGGGCGTGAAGTCAATGGGAGGACTCGAAGGCGTGCCCTTCGGCGGGTGGCACCACTCGACGAGCGCATCCGGCACGACGCCGATCGGGCAGAGCCACGGGTCGTCGTGCGGCAGCGCGCCGATGCACCGGGTGATCCCCTCGATTGTCTTGGTCGCCGTGATGTACGTACACAGCACCCGTGCTGGCTTGCCGTCGTCGTTGAACATGCCGACGAACGTCCTGGCGGCCATGTCGCTGAAGGTGAGCTGGCGCGCCGTGGCCCCCCGCGCCTCCAGCGCGTACTGCATTACCCAGACAGTGTTGAGGTTGACGTTCTTGGTGGACGCGTCCCACGTCGTGGGCGTGACGAGTAGGGAGAGGCACACGTCGCGGCGCTGCGCGTCCGAGACGGTGTGGTTGCGCTTTCCCATTGCCTTGCCCACCCCGGCGGCCCCCTCCTGCAACCTCTGGTCTCGCTGCCGCCGCCTCTTGACCGAGACAGCGGGGTGAAAGCTACCGGCCGACTGGTAGTCATCGACCGTCCACGCCTTGCAGCAAGCACTCGTGGCCGTCCGCCATAGGACGTTAAACAAGGTGGCGATTTTGGCCAGCGCGTTGAGGTTGCCGCCGATGACATGGTGGCTGACCAGCTTGCCCGCCCACGCCGCGGCCGGCACAGCAGTGGATACGCCGCCGCCTGTCGTCGTCGTCACTCCGGCAGTCAACGTCGTCGCCCCCGCAGCCGTTGGTACCGCCGCGGCCATCCCACCACCATGGGCCGCACGAGAAGGCCTCGGCGGCGGCCCGGCGCCGGGTAGGCGGGGGTGGGGGGAGCACGTGCCAAAAGATGTGTATGGAGGGAGAGGGGGGTGAGTGCGGAGGCAGAGCCGGAGGGGGTCGCAGCACTCGGACGGCTAGCGAACCGGTCTCTGACCATTTCTCGCGCCAGCGTCCCGCCTCGCTCTGCGGAGCCACCCACCAATCTTGCCGCCGTGTCTGCGGCTACGACAGCCGGGTGCGACACGCCCAGAGGCGCCCGCGGGTGCGAGGTCCCGCCGCCGACGGCTCGCTCCCCTTGCACCTGTGGCAGCACAGCCGCACCAGCGCCACGCCTCCCCCGCCCAGCAGAGGCCGTTCGTTCACCTGTCCTTCCTGCGGCGGCGCTGCCCCTCCCCCCTCGCCCCACTGTGGCTCTTTCC
>Ga0209831_1004801_pt1 | contig 10436 bp, 13 predicted proteins | sample Maine_Asex4_meta_FD_187451 | JGI IMG/M metagenome (GOLD analysis project Ga0209831, IMG submission 187451) | Marine algal microbial communities from Maine, USA - Maine_Asex4_metaG (SPAdes) (version 2) | ecosystem: Host-associated > Algae > Red algae > Unclassified | place: Maine, USA | collected...
CCGCTTCGAATGTTGGTGGAACTTCTCGAAAATGAGCTCACATATCGCTGACCCCAGCTGCGCAAGTGGGAGGGTGCGATATAACAGTTCCAGTACACGATTTACGGATGGTCTCTCCCATATTCCGTTAACGGTTAACAGTCTACGCAGCTCAATCATCAAGCTCTCGCCCATAACTTGGAGCTCAGCGACGGTCGGCCGCTCTTTCATGGCCTTCTCCCCGTCCGAAAAGGGTGTTGGCACATAGAACAGTGCCGTGGAAAACCATCGCAGGGCTTTGAGACCTCCGAGAGCAGCACGTGCGTGAGGTGACGTGGCCGTGCTGCGCACGAGGTACTGTAGGACAGTGGGACCCACTGTGATCAGCACTGCATAGTCTGACATTCACAGAGTTGTGCCGCCCATTTTTTCTGGCTCGAATGAGGACAGGATCGTGTGTGTCGGAACATGCCTCGCACTTCGGCGCATCTCCCGCATGAACTTGTCTCGCTCCTCAACTGAAAGCGCCTCTTACGCTTCCATCAGGAGGTGTGAACCAATGTTGTAGTATAGAAGATGTGAAGGAGCAACTATGACGTGCTCGTGTATGTCAAACGTCCCAGGTCCCCGGGCCTTGGCCAGGCGCATCATTAGACTGCCTGCCTTTTCCGTAATGCCATTCAACAGGAGTGCGTCTTTCACGGCGTCTGTCGATAGTCCCGGTTTTTTTTTTTGACAGACATGATGAGAGAAGTTCGCTCTTGCGTTCTTGAGTACCGTGAGTCCTTCACATTGAAAGAGACCGTGCTGCCTATCACTCTCTCCTTCCTTTCTGTGAGTGTTTTTGGTTGCACCATGTCGCAGCTTGTGCAGTGCTCTGTGCCTGGGGCGCCTATTGAGTTTGAGAACTTGGCGGCCATGGGGAAATCAAATACACTGAGGCACAGGTACACCCGAATGACAACACTCTCCTTTTTGAAGGCGTCATAGACAGCCGAGCCCTCCTTGCCCGCTATTATCAAGTCGTCGACGAAGTTTTTGAGCAGGGCATCCGGGCTTGCTCCTGGGGGAAGGTAAAAGTGAGAACGGACCGAATACGCACGATCTTTCAAGCACAGCGATGTGTATCCCCCGTAGGAGCCCTCCAGGCTTCCGCGGCGACGCTTATGCACATTGAACTCGTCGCCATACAGCGACACGTACAGCACATATGGGTTCTTCTCTGAAAGATTGTCTTCGCAGGGCTGAGGCACATGTGACAGCTCTAAGGGGCTGGCGACAGTCAAAGCTGACCATGAATCCTTTTCATGCTCGGTGGCCTCCCGTACGGCGATAACAAACCCGCCACCGGACCGCGTGAAGCGTCGCGTAACACGGCGCTCTTCCGTGAAACAATACGCCCAGCACTCTGGCGGCATGACCCCAGGGAGCGCCTCAAACAGCGCGAGTGAGTTACCTACCCGCAGCGTGCGTTCAGGAGCATTCGTGGACGCCGATGTGGTTACCCATCCGTCAGGCGCCATGAAGGTGCTGAACAAGCGGGCCTCGAACACGGTCGCTTCATCACAAGAGATCTTGGCAACGCATCCAATGTTAAAGCTGTGTTCGTCACGGAAGAAGACCCCGTTCACATTAAACCTGGCGGGGTCCCTGGCCGCCACTGTTTGAGAGAACTCGGCCGGTCGCTCGACTGAGCCCATTCGAAAGTCCCCTGTGTTGTGGAACAGTGCTGCTGTTACAGGATCCGCAAAGTCCCTCTTTATGTGCTCAGAAAACGTAATGTACGACACTTCCACGTTCGGCAGTTTACGCATGGCTTTCCCTTTTCCAACAGGTAGCTGGCATGTTGTCGTCTCCCGTTGTAGGGGTATTGCAGACTTCAACATGTGCTCGCGCAGTTTTCGCAAGCGCCACTGCGACGGCCATTTTTTCTGTCGGAATAAATGAGTTGTCTGCCTCTCGCATAATGTCGTACTGCCTCAGCGTGACGCGCGCTCTGCCGTACAGGTAACCGAAGCACACCAGCTCGCGACGTGATACAAAGCCCCCAAGATCGCGGTCCCCCTCGAAGGAGAATTTCGAGTCATCTGAGGGACACCTGTCACGCCCAGAGTCGGAGGATAGAGCAACGTCCTCATAGTGTCCCACAGAATGTGCTGGTGCCTCCCTGGTGCCTGAATCATCTGGGGTTTGGTTTGCGACGCTGCTTTCAGAATCCTCCAAGCCGCCAGTACGGGCAGCCGAGCCTGATGACACTTGCTTCTCTTCCATGCGCATTCGGTTCCCATCATTGAGATGAAAGAAGGCAGCACCTCGAGGGCCCCGTCGGCGACGCTTCATGTCTTCTTTTGTGCCGTAGTAGTAAACTGCGGCATAACGCGTTCTTTCAGAGCACGAGCAGTCACCCAAGTTTGGTGGTAGTGACACACACTAGACGTCAGTTCAGGGAGAGGCCTCTTGGGTACACGGATAGGCAAGCATACGACGGTCAAACTCAAGAACGCAACCACAGAGGAAAATCAGAACAAAGAGATCCTCACATAGAGACGGTACACAGTGCGACGCGAGGAGAGGTGACACCACGAGCTGGCGGACCGGCGGCAGTACGATAACAGCAGCGTACAAGGACGAGGTTGCAGGAGAAACGGTGGAGGAAGGCGGTGCAGAAACAGTGCACCACGACGAGGCTCTCCCGAGACTCAGGTGCATACACCAGACACGAGCGACGTTCCGGTAGTCAGATCTGCACGATTTGCGTCGTTCCCGGTTGTAAGACGCTCCAAGATCAGCCGCACTTGGGCGACAAAACGACGTGTCCACTTGTGCAACTGCTCCTGCCATGGGCTGGTCCGTTGCCTGGTTCTCAGTTTGATTCTGAGGACTATCTGGGGGACTGTTCCTGAAGATTCCGCAGATGATCCTCACTATCATATTGATGATAGACTGGACGGGAGCACTGAAACAGCTCGCAGGATAGAGTGCTCATTAATTCCATGTCTCGCCCCACACCGGGTGTGGGATCGCCTCAGGACGATTCTCCGGAATAACTGACGGACGGTCCTGAGCCAATATGTGGATCAATACAGTACGATCTCAGAAAAGCGTCGAACCAAACTCGAGAATCGATGTGGCTGTATGGGAAACCCGATCCTCAGTCTTATCCCGTAAATTTCTCGATTTTTCGGCTAGGATTAAATAAGGACGAGCATCCGTCTCGCTGTGTAGGGCGCCGATTGGATCGTCACCGTCTGGTAGATAGATCAAAGGTGTGGGGTTGGGTTGACACACAAAACGTTCGCCGCAGCACACAGTACGTGTGAAATACAATCGAAGATTTTATCAACTGCCAATTAAAGAGGGCGCAAGCGCAACGAACAGCCTCGGCAAATATGGAAAGTAGGGTTGTGCATCACGCCCTTATTTCGAGGGCGGGGTGGTCGATGCACGCCCAATCACGCCCTTTGGCACGCCCGGCTGACACGCACGCCCCAGTTCACGCCCCGGACTGGAAATTTAAATGGCCGACATATGTTGTACGCAACTATCAATTAGTTCACTGCACCCTCCTCATGTGGCATCCAGGGCACTACAAGTATTGCTTCAATTGGCATTATATTAAGTATGCAGATCACGCCCAGTAAGTGTGCAAATCACGCCTTTGGCACGCTGCTCATTGTCAGCCATGTCCAATCGGGTAATGCAGCTCTCTCCTTTCCGGCCTCGCTCATGTCAATGGAGGGTATTTCCAATTGACATGATGACTGCAACTGCCTTACGCATGCCTTCAGAGAGGGGCAGAGGCCGGCCAGGGCTCATTGGGCATGAGAGCTAGCTGCAGGAGGTCGTTGTCCACCGAAGAAAACCTTCTCGGCATATCTCGGTTGTTTTCTCTACCTACAACGCGTACGTGGTTTAACTGAAGGTGCCAGAAGAAAGCGAGACGTCCACTTAGAGATGTAGGCGCGAATGTGCCGGCAGTACAAGTTGCACTGGTATATGACGAAGGCCTCAAAGCGCGTCATGACGCCCTTTCGGCGTCCGCTCGTTGTCCGGAGTGTGGGAGCTACCTGTCGGCCAGCAGAGTTGGGTGTGGCAGCTTTTAAGCATGCTGGGGTCATTCGGAGGACAACCAGGGTAGGAAGAGGTCTAGTTTCTTTGTGGTTCAGTTTTTATGGGACCATCCCCGGTGAGCATGCGGGACCCGACGGGGCCAGTTTTTCCCCATAGAACAGACATGATTTTGGGTTTCTACCAGGATTTATGCACGGAGGCACTCTCATAGAGTCATAGTAGCTCAGCTGAGGTAATTGGTCTGCCCAGCCTCCGGCTTTTGCCCGTGTAGTGAGCAGGTACCGAAGAATGGCGTTAGGCTGCTTTTGAAGCCACAAAGGACCCACCTCTGGCCAAGCGGCCGCCTCCCCGCTGGGTTTCTTGTAGATAACAGGGTCCCACTGGACCAAGGAAGAGTTTCAGGTGGGTGGAGTCGCTGGCTGATGCCTGGGGGGCATCGACGGTGGGCGCAACAAGGGGGCACCAGGGTATTTCGGGCATCGAGAGCGAGCCACCGCCACTATGGTGTGACTGGGCATCAAAGAATAAAGCATACAGTGACAGAAATCTCTTCGTATGCAGTTTTTTTTAGTATGCGGGGGAGGGTATGGTTTTGGCGATTTCATCGGCAAAGGCCGGACGAGGTGCTCGTTGTCCGGCCGTGTCGCCCGTAATGGGATGCAATTTCCTGACCAAATGTTCCGTAATCTGACGGCGTCTGGGAACATCGCATTCGCCGAGTAATAAATCTCACGGGCTCGACCAACAACAAGACCGCCGAGCTCCGACGCCACTTCACTGCCGAGCAACAACCACGACCCAGCCAGTCGAGCGACGAAGAGCATTGCGCCGCTGCTTTGGACGCATGGGAGGCCTCCGTGCGGCAAGTCACGCCGCAGATGCAGCATCATGCCACCAAGACCGTCTTGCCTCAAAAGAGGACGCAGTGCACATGGACGTGGGTAGGTTGGGTTTATTAGATTCCTTTCAACGACATAGCGTACAGCGCACTCGAATGCCTCTCCCCATCAACCATGGCCGACAAAGCACCTTTAAATCGCCAGCTGCACGCAATGCCTAACATTCACTGGATTCACTGACCAAAGTTCGCGTCACGTGAAACTAGCGTGACACACACTCTGTTTTGGCCATCACTCCCGGTCCGCCCTTTGAAAGGCATAACAAATCCGCCCAAGTGCGACGATACAGCCATCGTACTGTCACAACAATCGTGCAATTCCCGATTTGAAAACAACGATCTCAGCTTGAAAATAGCGTGACACACACCCAGTTTTGGCCATATTGACCAGTACAGCCGAGTTCCTCGGCTGAATACCCGCAGTGATCCAATGTGGCGCCTTTTTGCGAAGCGCAACCTCGCGTTCGAAGGGGCGGCTGCCGCCCGCCCAAACCCGGCGCAGCTGCGTGCCCCAACGCCATCAGCCGGCTGCACAGGCATTTCGCGCTCGTGCGGGGCCGTGTCCCTGAGAGGCCTCGTTTGACACGCAGTCGTCATCGAGGAGGACACACTCTCCCGCCACCGTGCACAGGCATCCTGCTTGTTTTACTGCCGCCATCGAGATGAGCGCTCAGCGGGGCACCACCGAGAATGCCGTGGACCCTCTTCCTGCCCCCTCTGACAGAAATCTACCCGAACGGCCACTCGAGGAGTCCGACGGCGCTCCTTCGGAGGAGAGCGGAGGTGAGGAGTTGGACTCACCTGCCCCAGACGCTGAGGTCAACGAACTCTTGAAGAAGGAGTAGTCGGGCCTCTACAGGGTAAGCAGGGGGGGTCATCTGTACTGGTGTGTACCCACTTGAGAGGGCCCATTATAATTTAGATGGCTCCACGAAGCATGAACCGACCATACAACATGGGCCAAGATTTACTGACTAGGTGGACATTGGCATACTGACCAGCAATACGAGGGCAAATGGTACGTGCGGACCCCCGAGGATGGGAGCAGGCCGTTCGTTGGCTGCACGATGTGGAAGGCAAGAGATCCGCGCACCTGCGAGGGCGGCCACAGCGCGTGCTACTTGCGCGACGGCATGGAACCCGAGCTGCTCGAGCAGTATCCAACGTACGGGGCTCCATCTGGCGTGGTCAAGGACGGGGAATGCACTTTTATTGCTCCCAAGTGTCACAAGGGCAAATTCTGCGACCGCCATGGGGGCGAGGACCCGCCACTCGAGCGTGCCAGTAATGGGTCGGCTTGCCCAGTCCGAGCTCGACTGCTGCACCCGACGTTTATCAAGGACGCGAGCAACATTCGGGTCCTCCTGCTCCTATTCAACACGAACAACCATGTCTACCCCGTCTGCAAGTCATCAGGTGCCGCCATCTTGGACGCCATTGAGACGCACCCAGACGCTTCTATCCGCTCGCTGCACGTACGTGCCCCCGATTATCTGTGTTATTGTCTGCCGCTTATTGCTTTCTTTACCGCTCGGGTTGGCGGTCTTTTTCTCTATTTTTGAGCATCAGACACTGACCAACATGAGAACAAGAACATATTGGTGACCATTTCTCCTGATTTTTTGCTGTATTTGACTGCTTTCTTATCCGTCACGGCACGCGTGTTATTCTGCTTTCTGGCAGAGGGCCGTGGCATCGTCATCTGACAGTGCGCGAGTGGATGCGCGCCACCTGCGCAACCTCCGGGTGTCGGAACGTGCGGCCAAAAAGCCACACGGCCAGGACCTGCTTGGAGTGATGGACCTGTCGCCGCGCCGAAGGCGAGCACCTGTACATACAGGAGGTCGTTGACAACGATGAGTACAAGATTATATTTTTGCAGAGCGACCAGGAGGCGCAGCTCTCTGGGCGCCTCCGCAACTTCCAGGCGGATACGACTTTCGACGTGGTGGCGCCTGGCTCGGCGCGTCCGGGGGTCTCCCAAGCAGCCATTGACTGCAGCGCACCTCACGACCACAACTGGCATCATTTCTCCATCGTGTACGTTACCTCAGGTCCTCGTTGAGTACCTGCCTTTGTGAACTGTGATGCTCTTTTTGGTTGGGTCCATATGTCAAATGGCACTGCTAACCGACAGTGGCTCCTCATTGTTTCTTGTTTCTATTTCCCGTTTTCTGGGTATTATTTTGTTTTTCTTTCCCGTGGAACAGGGCTTGGTTAACATCTCTCAACAAGGCCGTTGTTGTCAAGCGGGCCATCCTGATCGGAAAAGCAAAGCCCATGTACGTCGCAATGTGGCGGTTATTTTTCCACAGCGCGGCGCTGGAGAGGCTCGACCGCCCGCCCGACAGGTGACCGGGCCCGGAATGGCGCCGGCAGACCCTCCGCTGGCCCCCGCCAACGAGCTTCGCACCGCCGAGGCTAAGGACCTCCCCAACTCTTCTGTTTACCCATCCGGACCACCGCCAACTGGCCGGCCACTGCGCAAGCGCGTGCCTCTGGTCGAGCTAGTGCTCGATTTTGAGACGGCGGAGCACGATGGTGGTTTTGAGGCAATGGCGAATGAGCTTGGTGACACGCCGGCAGACTACTACGGGCGGGTGATTGGTTCCGGGTGCACCTCTGCCGGTTCTTGCTCAAGGAGTGCGGCAACGACCCTAAGGACGCGTATATGCCGGCAGTACTGGCAAAACGGGACAGTCCTCCACCTGGGGGCTTGGCGGCCGTCCGGGTGGAGCTGGAGGCACGTTCTGAGCGTGGAAGCGTTGCTGGGGAGCGCAAGAATGTCGAGCTTACGAAGTGGATGCTCAAAAATGGCGCCGCGCTACGAGCTGCATTTCTTCTGTCGGCGGGCACGCTGTCGAGGGCGAAGGTTCTGGCGGCCGGCCAGAGCACCAACGCGTCGGAGTCACGCAATCAGCAAACGCAGAACGAGGTCAAGGATCGCGGACCGCGAACGCTGTTCGGTGTCATCAAGACGCTGATGGAGTGTGACGCTGGGGTCATGTCCAAAAGGAGGAGAAGCCGATGCAGGCGGGGCCGATTGACAACGGGGAGAAGAGACAGCGGCCGCGGCAGTAGGCAGCGTAGATGGGCGACGGGGCGGAGGAGCACGCGCAGAAGCAAGCGTTGCTGATGGTCGACGAGATGGAGCAGCGGGCGCGGCAATAGGCGGTGCAGATGGGCGACTGGGTGAAGCAACGGAGTCGGGACAGCAGGCGTGGGAGCAGGCAATGTGGATGGATGACGATGGGGTGGGGCAGCGGGCGCCGCAACAGGCAGCGTGGATACATGACGGGGAACAGCCGCAGGCGTAGGAGCAACAGGCGCGAGAGCAGGCGGTATTGATGGAAGACGGGGTGGCGCAGCGGGCGCGGCACCAGGCGATGTGGATGCACGACGGCGTGGAGCAGCAGGCGTCAGGGAAGCAGGCGCGGAAGCAGGCGGTGTTGAAGGAAGACTGATTGAGGTAGCGGGCGCGGTAAAAGGCGGCGCGCATGCACCACGGGGCAGAGCCGCAGGCGTGTGAGCAGCAGGCGCGGGAGCAGGAGGTGTTGATGGACGACGGGTTGGGGCAGCAGGCGCGGCATCAGGCGGCGTGGATTCTCGAAGGCGTGGAGAAGCAGGCGTCGGGGCAGTAGGCGGGAACGCAGGCGGTGTTGAAGGACGAAGAGATGGGAGAGCGGGAACGGCAATAGGCGGCGTGGATGCACGAAGGGGCAGAGCAGCAGGCATCGGAGCAGCAGGCGCGACAGCAGATGGTGTGGATCGACCATGGGGCGGGGCAGCAAGACGAGGAACAGACCGCGTGGATGCACGATGGAGCGCAGCAGCAGGCGTCGGGGAAGAAGGAGCAAGAGCAGGCAGTTTTGATGGCCGATGGGGTGGGACAGCGGGAGAGGAAGCAGGTAGTTCGGATTCCCTACGGGGCGGAGCGGCAGGCGCGGGACCAGGCGCGGCACCACGCAGCGCCGAAGGACGCCGGGGAGGAGCAGCAGACGCGACAGCAGGCGCCTCTGATGCACGAAGAGGAGGATGAGCGGGCGCGTCATTGGGCTTCACGGATGGACGGCTATGCGCAGCAACTGTCGCTGCTGCGGGCGGTGTTGTTTGCCCACCAGGTGTCTCAGCGGTAGCGGCACCCCGTGGCGCTGTCAGATTACTTGCGGGAGCGACGGGTGCCGCGGGCACGGTACTGGAAGCCGCTGCACCAGCAGCGGTCCTTGTGTTCCCCGAGGACGGCGGCCTTGTGCAGAGCAGGGGCTTATGAATCTGCAATTTTTGTGACAACTCAAATATACTCAACACCCGCATTTTTTTTAATCAGATGAGATTTCTGCCGCAACTTCTTGAATACGGATAAGATACATCGTCGTGGTTAGGAACCACGCTACTTGGGGACTTACCCCGGCAGTTTTCAGATTGGTGCCAGTACGTCTGAAATGGCTGTATTGGGCCATATTCGACCCCGCTTTTCCACAGTGTCTACACTTTCAGTATAGATGGCATATTCGCCTTTACGAGCAACAGTACGCGGCCAGTACGGTTCTGACGCTGTTCAATGACATTTCTTGGAGCCGCCCCGCCGCCCCCTCACAGCTCCAGTTGGGGGCATCACCGCACCTGCTGAGACACGTCACGTGGCCCCCTTTGGTGTCACGATTGCGAGCGTGCCTGGGCTGGATTTGTATTCAAGCAGCGGATTCATACGAGATGCCAGCTGAACAGCTGTCGGACAGGTCCACACCAGCTGAATACGCTGCAGAAAACAGAAGCGTCTTTTATGGTTCTCTACCAACTCCTGGCCGGGGGTATTGCACCCTCTTCCTTGCCCTCCCCGCGCCAGGCCCTCGCCACCCGCCCCTAGCCGCACCCAAAAAGCCAGAGCAAAGCAAGGACAGAGAGATGATAACATGTAGCGCCCCCCTCCCCTCGCCGTCCGCATCTCCGCCGTCCGTCATGGCTACAGGGGCAGAAAGGGCTGTAGGAGCAAAGGAGGCTGTAGAACCAAATGGTGCATCAGAAGAAAGGACAGTACGGCAAAAAAAAGGCAGCAGGGGTAAAAGAGGCAGTAAAGGGGAAAGAGCAGTAGGGAGGAAAGAGGCAGTAGGGGAATAGGGGTAGCAGGGGAAAAGGCGGCAGCAAAGGCCACATGGACAGAGAGGTTCGGGCATATCACCGGACGGGCTCGCGTTTACGGGGGGAAAACGGTGGACCAAACCATTCACAGTGCAAACAGCATACCCCTCTCCTTGTCCTAAATCTCCTCACGACACCAGACGTACATGAGAACCAAAAGTAGAAGAAGAGCGAGGTTGGCGTCAACGATGCGCAGCTCGGATGCGGCGGGTCTGGTCCGCGCTAGAGGATGCCTTCCTACCGGCGTGACTCGCGGCCGAACCTTTACGCGAGACGACGCCAGTAGCCGTAAGCGGTCACTGTCCCGCAGCCGATCGCCTTTAAGGCGCAGGAGGGGGGGGGGGGGGGG
>Ga0209831_1004803_pt1 | contig 10433 bp, 12 predicted proteins | sample Maine_Asex4_meta_FD_187451 | JGI IMG/M metagenome (GOLD analysis project Ga0209831, IMG submission 187451) | Marine algal microbial communities from Maine, USA - Maine_Asex4_metaG (SPAdes) (version 2) | ecosystem: Host-associated > Algae > Red algae > Unclassified | place: Maine, USA | collected...
TGGGGGGGGCGGGGGGGGCGGCGCAACTGCGCCCCCACAAGCCCAGAGAGCTGGGAGCATGCCACCACCCTCTAGGAAGGCCGCTGGGGGCCTGCGCGTGGCGTGGTCGACCATAGCGCCGGTTCTGTGAGCGCCCGTTGCAAGGTGAGAATGCGCTACGAATGTGCAGATACTCGCGCCAAGACCCTACTTGTTTTCGAGCTAGCATGCCCCCGAGTTCCCCCAAGACTAAAGAGACGCTGCTGAGTCCGTTTCTGTTGTCAGAATGAGCACCAGAGGCCAAGAAGAACAAGAGAAACGGTGTAAAAAAACCGCATCATTTGATGCGATTCGCATCAAATGATGCGGTCAGTAGAATAGACACTAGAGGCCGTGGGGGGGGGATGGGGGAGGCGTCTCTGTAGGCGGAAGTGTGGGGATATCGTCTCGAACATGTACCACGTACTGAGAACGTTCTGGGGCACTTGGCCAGCAGTACAGTGCATTCTCGTTACAAGAGAATCGCCTACAAGGGAATATGTGTCGCGAGTCTTCCATTCCAGTCCGTATAGGCCACTTTTATTCATACTGAGCTGAATCAGCTGTCTCTTCTAACGAGAACGCACTGTTTTGTAGGTTGATCTGAAACGGTCCCAAATGGGCCGGCCCCCAGTACGATATTTGTTGTGTTTTGTCGCGTACTGGACCCCTCTTCTCCACAGTGTTCTTCCAAATGGGTACAGCCGTTCTCCCAAAAATCCCGCACTCCACTTGTTGCAAAAGAGTTCCAAATCGGCCTCTGCGGGGTCGTACGCGCGGTCGTAGAGGCCGATTTGGAACTCTTTTGCAACTGTTGGAGTGCGGGATTTTTGGGAGAACGGCTGTAAGGTCCCATATTCGCATTTGAGATCCCCAGTACGATCTGACACTGCTCAGGGTGGTGTCTGGGAGCCATGCGCACACCTTGCGCGAAGGCACCATGCAGGACGTCGTCTGGGATTTATGTGCCCCCCTATTGTGGCGATTCGTGGCCGCGCGGCAAAACGACTGTGGTGCTTTTCTATACTTTAGCCGCGCTGCGGGGGAGGGTAGTTTTCCCAAACCACGACACGGCACCCACCCCCCCCCTGCCAATGCATCTCAGTAGCCGGTGTCGAGTGCGCCTCGGAAGCCAGCACCTCTGTCATGCATGCCTCTGGCAGTGCCCCCGGCTTTCTGACGAGATATATGCGACCCGGTCCCGCCGGACCAGCTCTCTGGTGGCCCCTGCAGAAGGGACGTGAACCGATGTCTCTTGGAGTCGGCACGGGCGGGGAAACCATGACGTGCCCGGCCATGGTTTCTGATGAGAATCGCTAACAGGGGCTCTCAGGGGAAGTGTAGTTCTTAATGGGAGCTCTCATGTTTCCTCTGAGCCTCCACAGGAAGGCGAAGCATTCCGCCCCCAACCGAACGTGTCAGCATGACTGCGGCGGCGAATCTCGTTCATTGGTCGGATCAAACCCCTGACTTGTGGCAATAGAGAGCGTCGGCAAGTCAAATGTGGGTCGGTGGCGTGGGTTGGGGACACGTTTCATGCCACGTTACAGCTGGTACCCATATTTGGAACCCATTTATGGGTATGGGGGTCATCTTACCGACGCCAAATACCGGTCGGTGCAGGCGGCCGTGGCATCACACGCCTAGGGTTGTGCAACCCGCCCAAGGCGTGTTCGCGGACACGCCCAGGGCGTGTTTTATCGCGTGTTTAGGGCGTGTCACGCCAGCACGCCTGCCCAAACTTGGGGCGTGTTTTAGGCGTGTTTACTTACAGGTTCATGTGCACTGATTAGGCTGGTTGCAGTGAGGTGGTCGTGTAAGGATTGCAACCGACTCGAACCCCACCGATTGACCGACATGAGCAAGGTGGTGCTGAAAATGCGAGCTGCGCTGGCCAAAGAGGCGGCGCCGCGCCAGACGGTGTCACCGGGGTCCCGCATGGGTGATTTTGGTCAACATGCCGACGGATTGGTGGACCCTGATGATGACTACGAGGACGAGTGGAGCCCCCCCCCCGCTGCCGGCAACGAGAATGACGCTGAAGCGGGTGCGGTCGCAGGCCTGGCATCCGACGCCAGAAGCATACCGCAAGAGTTGGACGAAGTGTCCCAGGCATGCCGCGAGCGGGGAGAGGCGACAGCGAACGACGAAGCGTCGGAAGTCAACGGCGCCAGCCAGCCGCTTCGCCTCCGAGAGACTGATCTTGTGAGCATTTGCGAGGCTTACGTGGCGCGGAGCGTCGGCACGGAGGGTGTCGCTACTGCGGTAGGTGGGGCGTCGAGCGCGGCAGGCAGCGGCCGCAGTCCTCGTCAGACCAATAGGATGTGTTTGACACGACGTGGTAAGATTGTGTATCGTATGGAGCGGTTTAGGCAGAGCATTGGTAGGTGCTACCTGGAGTTTTTATGGGTGATACTTTAGGGCGTGTTGGGCGTGTTTAGTGTTTAAGGGCGTGTTTAGAGCGTGTCTTAACGTGTCACTACCGCACGCCCTTCAAAAAGGGGCGTGTTGCGCAACCCTACTTCAGCCGCGTCGCCAGCGCTCGTCCCAGCCGATCTGGGCGCGTGCACGCATAAAATTTGAGGGGCGAGACGATGGAGCACCTTTCGCAGCGCACCCTGCCGTCGCCAACCGCCACCATGGCTCTCCCAATGCCGTCACCCCCCCCACCCTCGCCGATACCTGCCAATGCTGCTCCACCCAACACCCTCAATGCTCCCACAGCTGCCCCGACTCTTTTATCCGCCGCCGGGCCTGCCATAGGCCCGGCTGCAGCTCTTCCCATCCACCACATGACTCCGCCCCGATCCGCTCCTGGGGCGACGTCGACCGAACGACTCAAGGTGGTCCGCCGCCGGTGGACGGACGAGGCGGACTATCCTCAGCTCAAGGAGGTCGTCGTCGCGAATGCGCACATGTCCCCCAGGGGAAAAAAGACGCAGCAGTTCCAAGTCGTGACAAACAACCTTAACGCCAACCCGCGGGCAACATTTAAGACCGACCATAAGCACGCCAAGGGCCGTTTTCAACTCCTGGCCAAGTCGTTTGAGGCGTTGGACAAGAAGCGCGCCACCATGACCACGACGGAAGAGGTCCTTACGCCCATGGAGCTGCTGCTGGTTGAAGATGAACGGGTTCAACGATCGTACCGCCGCCGAGTGAAAGGAACGCACCGGCTTTGCTTGCTGACTCCCGTCGTACCCTCTTCACTTCTACGTACATCGCTGGTGTGCATTTGTATTGGTATACAAGAGAGCAGACGTACGATATCAATCAGACAGGTATCGCTCCAAAGATGGTGGGTTAAAGATACTGCTTGCCCACCGCTGTCTCCCGCATGTTGAGCTTCCTCTGGAAGTCGAGTGTGGTGAAGTATTTCTTGATGTCCTTATTCCACCGTCTCGCGAACGTGGCTCATGGAGAGGTCGAATGTCCGTTCCGCTGCAGTATGGTCCTGCCCGTTCCCATGACCCGTCTGCATCCAAGGACGGAGAACATACGCCGAGTCGCCATACAGGCAATGTTGGACACCGTCGATGAGGGGAGTCTGCCGCAAGTCTTCGTCCAGCCAGGAAACATAGTAAAGCACCATGTCGTCGCGCCGCCCCTGAAGCGGACCGCACATGTGGAGGACCAACCCATCAGGGGTCGTGACGCTCTGGAACTTGAGAACATGTCGCCTCTTCTGCCCCGAATAACACGCGCGCTGGTGCTCTCCACCTCAGCGAGCAACGTGAATGGCAGTACCGTCAATAAATCCAACACAAGTTTGCAGCGGCGCTCCCCGCCTGCGAACGGCGTCCGCATACACCGCCGCTCGCTCAGCCATTAACTATCCGCGCCACCTTGTCAAAAGAAGGCCCCTCTTGGCCATCAAGCCGTCCACCGTGCGGCAAAACTACTCGCTGAGCGAGGGGCGGCAGCGACCAAACATTCCCTCCAGGTCGGCCCAACGCGCAGGGGAGGCAAGGCGCCGCAGCAAAATTGCAAGGCACTCTGTTGCGTCAGCCCTGTACAGCCGTACTGGAAAAATCGCGTCCACGTGGAGAGCTGTGGCCAGCCGGCTCACATCGGAAGGCAAAAAGCGAAAAGTGGAGAGCGACTCTTGGGCAGAAAACACGTTTACGTTGAACATCACTCCTCCAACGCGACCGGCTCGAGACACAGAACGCAGAATGACAGCCCCCACTTGAAGATACACCCGCGCGGCGTGGTGTATTTTCACCAGGTCATGGTCAAGTACAAAGCAAGCGCGCACCAATCGACGCAGGCGCGCCCGTCGGCGATGCAAGACACCAATGGCCATGTCCTTCTGGGTCACCATGGCATGAGATAGAGAAAGGTTGGGTGATGTGAGAATGATGGAGGAGTGAGGCGCGGGTGGCTAGGGTGCTCGAGGTGGTGGGGTGGTCGCGCTTGTGGTGGAGGTCAGGCCAGATGAAAGATGGTGATTGCACGGAGGTTGCTGTCGTGCCGTCGCGGCAGAGATGGAGATCTCAAATCTTCTCGACCGATATTTCGGCACTTACTGACGCCGAATGTGGGTAAGATGTGGGTATATCCGACGTGGGTCGGCGACCCATATTTTACCCACATTTAGTACCCACGCCCTACTTACCGACGCTCTCTGATGTGGGCTGGCCAACCAAGGACCAATTCGGCTTGCCAGCTGACACACAGTGGACCGAATATGAACTTCGTCTGACCGGGTCGTTTGGGACTGGGCCACACCGGAATACTGTTGTCCTGATGCAATCCGCAGAGCTGGATGCACGACAGGCGCCAATCGAATGGGTCTCTTTCGTCATCCCCGCAACATGAGTAGCCGCGATCACAGCAGACACTGCCACCGGAGAACCGTTCGCGTGAGGCCGTGAAGTCGTCTGCTTTAGGGCAATGCTGTAGGTGCGCGTTCCCGCGTGCCCCCTCGCTCTCTCGGGTGGGGACCGCAGTGCGTGCGTCATGCGGGGTGGCGGCAGGCCTTCGGTAGGCGGCGCTGGGCCGGTTTCTTGCGGGAATCCGTCTTCGCGTCGACCTGCACCACCTTGGTGGTCGCGGTTGTTTGCTGATCGGCGTCATTGCCGTGCTCCCGTGGTTGAGTCCTCGTCGGTGCGCTTTTCGCCACCCTCTTTTTTCGTGCAACGACCTACTGTCTCGACGCGCTCGTGGTCGGTGCTTGGCGCGCGCGCGCCCGTCGAGTGCCCGCCGTCCGTCTCGTGGCCGCACTCGTGCTCCCCCCCCCTCTCCACCTCGACGCCCTCGTGGTCCCTGTATGGCGCGCGCGCGCCCGTGCTCTCTCCCCGCACGGCCTCGACGTGGTCCCTGTGTGATGCGCGTGGCCTATCGAGCGCCCGCCGTCCGTCGCGTCGCCTCACTAGTGCACTCCCGCCTGGACCACGACAAGCGCCTGCTCTACCACCTCATCGGCATCGACGCGCTTGTGGTCCCTGTTTGGCGCGCGCGCGCCCGTCGTGCGCCCGCCGTCCGCTGGATCGTAGCCGTTTGCCTCTACGCCCTCTTCCTCACCCGTTACCCGACTCTACGCGCTCGTGCTACCTGTGTTGTGCGGGCACGCGTCGCCTGGGCGCCGTCCTTCTGGGCATCGTCCCTCTCGTCGCTCTGTATTTCGGCCAGCTGCCTTCCTGCCCACCCCCAAGTGCAACCGCCCACGTCAGCGGACCACTCCGCGAGAAGACCGTGTGCACGGGCATTGCGCATACCATATTCCGTGCGGCCACCGACTCGTTGCCTTTTTCGGCGTTGGTGGACTCGGCAGTGTCAACGGCCACGAAGGCAACCGAGCCACGAGCGCAGACTGACGCGCCCCAGAGTTCATCCACGTCCAAGTCTACCCACTTCACCTGCACCGAAATCAGTGCGTCTGACGATTCGACGAACAAGGACGCCGTCGACGTCGCGGCGTTTCCGGCCGTGACCGTGTTCTCCGAAGACACACGGCAGCACGTGCTAGGGTTGTTGGACGAGGGATACCCCGTCTCGGACATGGCAGAGATCATCGGGTGCTGGGCGCGATCCATGCGCCGTTGGTCGCGGCATTCTCGGGACAACGGGACGGTGTGGTGTGACCCGCGCTTGCGCATCCTCCACGGAGACACAGCCATCCGCAACACGCACCTGACGCGAGCCATCCTCACGCTCGTGGAGAGCAAGCCGGCGGCGTTTCTGCGTGACCACGTGGACCTTCTCGTGGCGCTCAGCGTGGAACACCCTACGAGCGACCACAAGTACGTCAGCCCCGCGAAGGTCTACAGTGTCTTGCGCAACCACGACTACACCCACAAGAGGATTGAGAGCCTCTACCTCGAGAGCTGCGTCCAAGCGCAACGTGCATTTGCGGTGCTGATCGACGAGATACTACTCAGGTGCCTTGTCTTCTGTGATGAGGCGCACACAGCGGGCAGTGACCTGCTACTCCTGGACGGGCGGACGCGGCAGAACATCTCTTGCGTGCTACGCGATCGGGACACCCTCCAAATTAAGTGGACGAGCACGATGATGGCCGTCACCTTGACGCACGGCGTGCTTTTGTCACAGACGGTCGTGGTGGGCAGCGCGCAGACGTCGGACGATTGGTGGGTTCTTCTACAGTGTCTTCATGCTCGGATGAACACGTCCATCCCCGGTCTGGCTTGGGAGATGCAACCCGACGCCTGCGTCGTCGTGTACGACAACGCCAGAATCCAGGACTACTGGGGCGACGAGTACATGCAGGCCAACGGCCTTCACTACGTTCTGCTGCCGCCGTACTCTTCCAACTTACAGCCAATCGAAGGTGTCTTTGCGGAGCTTAAGAAGCACGCGCGGGCGCTCGTCTCCGAGGACGGCCGGTACATGGACAAGCCGTTTAATGGCGGCTGCAGTGGGCATGGTCACCACCTGTCGTGTGGCGGGGAAGTGCTCGAGTGTGTTCCGCCAGATCTCGCGGCTGCTGGCGGGTGCCGGCCTTATTTGATTATTTTTGACTCGTGCAGCTTGCTGTTCTTGCACTTTTCTTGCAGCAGCTTTTTAGTTGTGTGCGCGTGCGTGTTAGGGGGGTCGCAGCAACACGTCAGTATTTCAGGTGACCGTACTGTTCATCTGCACCATCTTGTCCTTTCAAGACGGCGCACATTGTGCTCACGACGCCATCCGTGCCCCAACAGACTGGCCCACCGCCCCAAGCCCTGCCCGAATCCTCGAGATCTGGCTGGCACGGCAGCTCCTGAGGCTTCCCCGCCAACAGATAGACCAGTACAGCGGGAGACCGATGCAGTCGACCAGAGGTCGACCGCTCGGCTGTACCTGCGGAAGCAGCGACAGCAAGCCCCACAGGGGCGACCGTGCATCGCCAGCAATCCATCCTCCCCCCCCGATCCCCATCTTCCCCCTCCCCGGCGGCCCTATCCCCGTCTGCGCCTTGCCCGGCGGCGCAGTTGTCTGCCTCGTCTGCCGCACAGCCGCCCCGTCGTGGCGCCGCGGGGGCCTCGCGCCCTTCACCTACGGCGCGCGCGCGGCGCCACCCGCGCACCTGGTGTGCCTCGGCGGCCGGCGGCCAGTACCCGGCGGCCTTGGCGGCACTGGCGCATGCGGGAGTGACGGCGGCAGCATGCGTGGCGCCAGCGACGGCGGCGTCCGCGGCCTGCGCCGCCGTGCGCCCGGTGCGCGGACGGCCCCAGCTCTCAGAACGTTGGCGTGCAGCTGCTGTGTGGCTGCGACCACCTCCCCCGGTTTCGGTGTCACGAGCAGCCTTGCATAGATCGCACGCGCGACGGCGGGCGATGCTTGAAGGCGGTTCCTGTTGCCGCGTCGGGGCTGCGCCCGCGCCGTGGTCCAGTGGGGCCGTCGGCGGGGCCCGGTAGGGGGGGGGGTAAGCCACCACATCACTCGCCCTCGTGCGTGCGTCACGCGCACGTGGTGAGGCTTCGAGCGGGCCGAGCCATGGCGGCGGCGGGTGCGCGGGAACATCCTCCTTGCGGGCACCACCGGGGGTGGGTATGGTGCAAGGGAGCCGCCCCGCCGCGCGTGGCTATGCTCCGAGTGCGACAAGGCGGAAGCGGCGGACGCGGCGGTGCCGGCGGTCATGCCCGCTATGGGCGGCGGCGGCGGCGGCGGCTGCGGCAGTCGGCCCGCGCACACGCGACGCACGGAGGCGTGTCTGGGAGCGAGCGGCGGTCGCGGTGGCCGCGGCGGCGGCGGCGGCTCCGGCAGTGGCGGCGGCAGGGGCGAGCCGCCACCCCCCCACGGCGCCGCGGCGCGGCGCATCGTCACCGGCGTTCGCCAGTATTCGGATCGCGCGGGGTGCTACGGAAAGCGGACGACGATGGCTTGGGCCTGCCGCTGCCGCCACTCCAGTTGCTAACTCTTTCGGTCGGCGGCTCGTGCGCTGCCTCCGGCTGTCGATGAGGCCATTGTCGACGCGAGCGACGAGGTAGCGTTGTAGGGAGACTCGTGATGCGTCGAGCTGCCACGCATCGCCAGCCGGGGGGGTGGCCATGACGTCGCCCACTCCGCAACTCTCGTCCCTGTCAATGTCCCTGAAAGCGCTGAAGCTCGCGTCGCCACCTGTGCCTTCGCAGCCGTTGGCGCCAGCAAAGCCGTCGTCGCCGCCAGCGCCGACACGGGCCCGGTCGCCTCGTCGCCCGTGCTCGCCAGTGCAGTGCATTCCGTGGCCAGAACTCTGCCGCTCCTCTCCCCGCCGCTATCCCCCGACGTCATTGTAGTCCTGCAGTCGCACTCTCTGTCGCCGCAGCCGCACGTGGCTCCGACGGTAGCCACGGCGGCGGCGGTAGTGGCGGCTGCGGCGACGACGGCGGAGGCGGGGGTCCTGGAATTCCCTCGCCGTCTGGCCCACGACCAGTGCCCGTGTCCGTTGATCTGCGGGGAATCGGTCCTCCTGGCGGGGGGCAGTGGGGCCAAGGCCGAGCGTGGCCAAGGCGGATCGCCGCCCTCTGTCGGCGGTGGCCCAAACGCGTGCAAGGATCGACCCGCACCCGCCGCCCATCGCGACCGTGGGTGTCATTGCAAAGAAGGCCACGGTCCAGCCTCCGCCGCGGACCGCAGCCGCGGTCGCCGCGAGGTCTAGCACGACCGCAACCATCGCGGCCGGCGCACCCGCAGCGACGCACGCAGTCCATTTTTGTCGCTGCGGTTGCACCCCGCTCGGCTGTATGCTGGCCGGCTGTTCCCAGCTTGAAAAAACGCCATCTGACTGCCCCCAGCTCGGCTTTACGCCAACGGGCTCCTCCTCGACAGGCCTCACGCCCGCTTTTTCTCGACCGTTTCCGTCGCACGGCCGCTGCCCTCGCCCACTGTCGCCACGGCAACTGTATCGACTCTTCACCGCCCCCGGCTACAGTTGCTTTCCCGTTGTCCGCCGGCATGTGCCCAGCTGTCACCATAAGGTGGACGGGTGGACCCATCTCGTTGTACGGGTCATTACCATGCTACATCATGGTCGGCCGTTACGGTCATCACTTTGCTAGTGGGGTAAATTGTTGTTCTGGGCTTGTACGTGAAGCCGTCTGGAGAAAATGTCGCTCAGAGGACTGTACGGGTCGCGCCTAAGCCATTTCCTGCTCCCGTCCTAGTCCAGCGCCCCCAATCCGGCTCTCCGTCCCGTGTGCTGCACGGTCCTGCCCGAAATCCTGATATTCAGCATCTAGCACCGAACGGGACTGTAACAGAATCGCATCTGTTGGGCGTCTGTTCAGCAACAGACGCCCGAACAGAATGGCGTTCTGTTCGGGCTGCCGCCTGCAGCGACGATGGGGGGGGGTACCGCAACCGCTGTGATCCAGTGGTTTTGGCAGTGTCGGTGGAGTCGCGCCGCGTGTCGGACGGGCCCAAAAGCGCGTTCGGCCACGCGCCACCGCATGAGAGATACGTGACACACTTCTACGATCGGGGCTGTGGGGCTGAGCTGGCACGCGGCCGTCCAGTTCCGAAAGGTCCCATTTTCCATACGTCGGTAGCTGTCGAAACAAAAATATGATAAATTGGGCAATCTGAGGACAATATGAAGTGCCACATGTCACTCATTTAACCCCGAGAAACTGCGATGGACAAATCAGAGCACAGGACCCGTTGGCCCCAGGGCCAACGAGTTGCCAGCGGAGGCTCCGTCGGCATCTCGTTGGCCCCGGGGCCAGCGGCTCGGACCCCGAATCGGACGCAAGTACATTGGCGTGTTCACTCGCTTGACCTCCGTTGGCAACGCCGCGTGCACGTTCGACTTCGTTGACCGCCCCAAGAACTGGCCAATGGCGAATTTGAGACACGTTTCTGCAACGTGTGCACAATATGGCGTTGGCCCGACATTAGAGAGCGTCGGCAAGTCAAATGTGGGTCGGCGGCGTGGATCGGGGACACGTTTCGTGCCACGTAGCAGCGGCTACCCACATTTGGAACCCATTTGT
>Ga0209831_1004807_pt1 | contig 10429 bp, 5 predicted proteins | sample Maine_Asex4_meta_FD_187451 | JGI IMG/M metagenome (GOLD analysis project Ga0209831, IMG submission 187451) | Marine algal microbial communities from Maine, USA - Maine_Asex4_metaG (SPAdes) (version 2) | ecosystem: Host-associated > Algae > Red algae > Unclassified | place: Maine, USA | collected...
AATTATCATGAAGACGATCCCTATCCTTAGTCTCCTTCTCCTCACTTCGCTGCCTTCTCTGGCGCTGGCTCAAAACCAGCCTCAAGTTCAGTACGGTGCGGCCACCGTGTCTCTCGCGGACCAGTTTCATCGCCTCGACAACAATGATCGTGAGTTGGCCGCCGAAATCACCGCCGTCGGACGGCGCGTCGATGTTCTCGAAGGAGCCTCCTCTCCCAGCAACCCTGTCGGTGGAACCACGAGATACCGAGTCCGTCAGGGCGACACGATTACTCGCATTGCGAGCAACTTTGGCCTCAACGTAGAGAAGGTTCGTTTGGCAAACGGAGGAAGCACGACTCTGTACGTCGATCAAGTACTGACCCTCCCGACACGTGCGGGAGGCTCCACAGCTCCTGTCGTGGATGGTGATCCGGGTCCGATCGGGAACTTCGTGAACTACCGCGTGGTTCGTGGCGACACCCTTTCCAGGATTGCCCGCCAGCACGGTACGACCGTTTCTTCCATCCTCAGTGCCAACGGCCTCAGCAACGAGAATCGCATTCAAGTGAATCAAAGATTGAAGATTCCGGTCATCGGGACCGGACCCGTCACCACGCCCACGGTCGTGCAAGGCACTCAAGACTACCGCGTGCGCCCGGGGGACACGTTGTCCCGCATCGCTCGCAGCCATCGCGTGGATGTCAATGAACTCGCTCGGATGAACCGTCTCTCCAATCTTGATCGCCTCAGTGTCGGTCAGGTGCTCCTTGTGCCCCGAACTTCGGGAGCGCGCGTCGGATATGCGGCGGTTTCGACGGCTGCGGATGCGCCGATTCGTTCGTCCCAAGCTGTGGCGCCAAGGCGCGAAATGACCTCCGCACCGCTGCCTCCGCAGCGTCCCGTTCCCTTCAACTACGACGGGGTTCTTCTCTCCTACAAGATTCTCCCGTCGGACACTCTTGAGACGGTGGCGCAGACCTTCATGACGACCCCGGAAATTCTTGCGGGAATCAACGGGATTCCAACGACGAGGCGGCCTGCCACCGGCACGACGCTCCTCGTTCCCAAGCCGAGCTATCTCGATCAGAACGGCTTCACCTCCTAACACGACCTTACCCGAGACCAAAGGCGTCGCTGTCCCCTGGACGGCGGCGCCTTCTCTTTTTCATCTCGGACCCTTGCGTCGCCCGCATTGCGGGTATGATGCTTCGCATGGGCCGATGGAGAAGAACTCGGGCGAGAACGGAACCGAAAGCCTCGGCCCGTGCCCCAAGGCCTGTACCGGTCGTGGATCCCCGCCGACCTGGGTCCGGTCCGATTCCACAGGTCGAGGAGACTCTTGCCCGTGCCGATCTCTTGGATCTGCCCGGCTACGTTCTGGTCTCGAAAATCGGGGAAGGGGGCATGGGAGAGGTTTTTCTTGCCCGAGACAACGGCTCGGACCGCCACGTCGCGATCAAAGTGGTCAGTTCGCCGCTGGCAGGCGAGAACGATGCCGAGGCACTTCGCAGGCTCGAGAGGGAGGCGTCGCTCATGGCGCGCCTCGATCACCCGGGCATCGTCAAGGTAGAACGTCTCGTCACCAACCGAGAGGGGCGTGCCTGCCTCGTCATGGAGTACGTCGAGGGGGCGGATCTCGAAACGATTCTTCTGGATGGACGGCTTCCGGTCGCGGAGGCGGTCCGCATTGTCATGGAGATCGGCGAAGCGCTCGAATCAGCGCACCGACAGGGGGTGTACCACCGCGACGTGAAGCCGGCCAACGTGCTCTTTGACCGGATGGGCCGAGTCAAGCTGGTTGACTTCGGTCTCGCCCAGTTTGGCGATGAGCCCGATGATTTTCTTGCCATCACCGGGAAGGTGACCGGCTCGCTTCAGTATCTTCCTCCCGAGCGAGGGCAGCGCGAAACCGAAAACTCCAGCGTGGCAGGCGACGTCTTTTCCCTCGGGGTATTGTTCTACCGAATGTTGACCGGTCGACTGCCGGTGGGCAGTCACCCGCAGCCGAGCGAGGTATCTGCCACGCCGCCCGAATTGGACATGGTCGTCGCCCGCGCCATGGCTCACGATCCTGAGGATCGCTTTCTCTCGGCACGCGAGCTGCGTGATGCCGTCCAGTCGGCCGCGACGGAGGGCAGGCGGCCGTGTTCCGTCCGAGCGCTGCGCTGCCTCGACGGGATCTGGTCGGTGCTTGGCGTTCTGTGCCTGGTCTTGGCTTTTTCAGGGTGGGCGCGGACCCAAATCGGCGGATCCTCCTGGACTCATTTCGTCTACCGAGGTGCATCCGAGCACGGCGTGGTGGGCCTCGCGCCGGCTTTCCTGATCCCCCTTCTGGCTTTGCTCTATTCCTGGGCCATCTACCGCATGGTGCATTGTGGCGGCAGCGCACCTACCTTGAAAGTCCCGGAATTTCGGCTTCTGCCAGCGCGCCGCGATGATCGCGAACTGGGGAGGCTTCATCTTGCTGGTGCGATGATGATTCTGATCCCGCCCGTTTTGGCGCTGCTGCATCTTCTTCGCATTCTGTTGACCCAACAGGCGTCTGGGATGGTCACTGCCTTCTCGGATGGCTCTCGGGTTTCCGTCTGGCATTGGGATCCCACGATGATCGCGGAAATGGCGACTCGGACGGAGTTCCGTCTCGGCGGCTATACCTTCTATCCGTTTTTCCAACCGCTGCTCTATGTGCTTGGGACCCTGGCCATTGTCCTGACTGCCGTGCTCTTCTGGTACCACGTCTTTCGAATTCGGAAGGCTCGCTGACCGACGCTTTACATTGAGGTGCGCCCGCCCATATTCGCGCTCCCATGGCCGAACTGGATAAGAGCTACACCCCCGTCGAAGTCGAGGCAAAATGGCAGGAGCGCTGGAAGTCGTCCGGCGCATTCAGGGCCGACACCTCTTCTCCGAAAGAGGGGTATTCGATCGTGATTCCGCCACCCAACGTCACGGGTATCCTTCACCTTGGTCACGTCCTCAACAACACGATTCAGGACATTCTGGCGCGGCGCGCGCGGCAGGAAGGCAAGGAGGTCCTCTGGCTGCCCGGCACCGACCACGCGGGCATCGCGACCCAGACGAAGGTCGAGAAGCAGTGTCGGGACGAGGGGACGTCCCGCGCGGAACTCGGCCGCGAAAATTTTCTCGAGAAGGTATGGGAATGGAAGGACCTTCACGGGGGTATCATTCAGAACCAGCTTCAGCGTCTAGGCGCCTCCTGCGACTGGAGCCGGGAACGGTTCACTCTCGATGAGGACTACTCCCGCTGGGTGACCCGGGCTTTCGTAGACCTTTTCCAGCAGGGGCAGATCTATCGCGGGCGACGCATGGTGAATTGGTGCCCCGTCTCGCGCACCGCGCTTTCGGACGAGGAAGTGATTCCCAAGCCGCAGAAGAGCAAGCTCTACGTCATGAAGTACGAGATCGCGGACGAGCAGGGCAAAGGGACTGGAAAGTACCTCGAGATTGCCACGACCCGTCCCGAGACTCTCATGGGAGACACCGGCGTAGCCGTGAATCCCAAGGACGAGCGCTACAGAAATCTCGTGGGCACACACGCGATCCGGCCTTTCCCGCGGGCGCTGATTCCGATCGTGGCCGACGAGCATATCGACATCGAGTTTGGGACCGGCGTGCTCAAGGTGACCCCCGCTCACGACAAGGCCGATTTTGAGATCGGCGAGCGCCACGGGCTCGAGATCATCGACGTCTTGAACCCCGACGGGACGCTCAATGAGCATGCCGGTCCCGACTTCGAGGGCATGGACCGATTCGAGGCTCGGGACAAGGCCGCTGCCACGCTCGAGCAGATGGGACTGCTTGTCCGGGTCGAGGACTACGACAACGTCGTCGGATTTTCCGAGCGCGCCGACGTTCCCATCGAGCCGAGACTCAGCATGCAGTGGTTCCTCCGCTATCCGAAGGTGGAAGAGAGCACGTGTGCGGTGGCGGACGACGAGATCGTGTTCCGTCCCGAGCGATGGAAAAAGACCTACCTCCACTGGATGGAAAATCTGCAGGACTGGTGCATCAGCAGACAGCTGTGGTGGGGCCACCGAGTTCCTGTCTGGTACCGTAGGGAAGATGCCGAGGAACTTCAGGACACGGCGCTCGGCGTCGATGCCGAGGGAATTCACGTCGGCATGACCCCGCCCGATGATTCCGGAAGCTGGGTGCAGGATCCTGACGTGCTCGATACCTGGTTCTCGTCCTGGCTCTGGCCCTTCGGAACAATGACCAGCGAGGGCGAGGAGGATTCCGCTGTGGTGGCCAAGTTTTATCCGACCGCTGACCTCGTCACCGGCCCCGACATCATCTTCTTCTGGGTCGCCCGCATGATTGTGGCAGGCTACCAGTTCCGGGGTGAGAAGCCTTTCTCCAACGTCTTCTTCACGAGCATCATCCGCGATCGTTTTGGTCGCAAGATGGCCAAGCAGCTGGGCAACTCTCCCGACCCCATCGAGATCATGGATCAATTGGGCGCCGATGCGCTGCGGTTTTCGCTGATGCGGATCGCCCCGGTGGGAAGCGACGCTCGTTTCGAGGAGGACCGGGCCGGCTTCAAGGGTGGCGACGACGACAAGGCCGCCAGGCAGTTCGACCAGTGCGAGCGGGGTGGGGGAGCCTTCCCTCAGGTCGAGGCGGGACGCAATTTCGCCACCAAGATCTGGAATGCAGCACGCTATCGCCAGATGCAGGGAGGGGATGCCACCTACTCACTGCCGGCGGATTTGTCAGCGTTTGATCTCGACGTTCTGGTCAAGCTCGATGGTCTCAGCGACTCGGTCGCCGACGGCTATGCGCGCTACCGTTTCGCGGCGATTGCCAACGAGCTCTCCGATTTCTTCTGGGGGCAGTTCTGCGACCGCTACCTCGAGTCGGTGAAGGCCGTGCTCCGCGAGGAGTCCTCTTCTCCCGCCCGAGGCGCTGCCGTCGCGGTGATCGACGAGGTCTTCCGTCGCTTCCTTCCCCTTCTGCACCCCTTCATGCCGCACCTGAGCGAGGAGCTCTGGGAAAAAATGGGCTTCGCGGCGGAAGGTGAGCTTCTCACCCTGCACGTGCATTCCCAGGAGAGCTGCCTTGCCGGTCGCGATTCAAGCCGTGCCCGGCGCGCGACGGACGTCTACGAGGCGGCGGCGAGAATCCGCAATCTCAAGGCGGAGTACCACCTTGCCACCAGGAACGACGTCCCTCTGGTGCTGGTGCCTGCCGATATCTGGGAGTCCGATCTGAGCGAGGTGCTCGCGCTTCTCGCGGGAGCTTCCGAGGTGAAGGCGGACCCTTCCTACAAGGCGGCCCAGGGAACTCCGACCGTGCTCACGAATCTAGGTGAGATCGCGATGCCCCTCGAAGGGCTGATCGACGTCGAGGCCGAGAGAAAGCGCCTCGGTGCCGAACTCGCGAAGGTCGAGAAGGAACTTGCCATCTCCGGGAAAAAGCTCGGCAATGCCAGCTTCGTCGATCGCGCCAAGCCCGAGGTCGTCGAGCAGGAGCGCGTCAGGTTAAGGGAGTGGTCCGAGAAGAAGGAACAGCTTGGGAAAATGATCGAGAGCCTTGGGTAGTCGGATCTGCATACTGTCACTCTTCCGCCCCTGTCCATGACATCGTCCCCGACCAGCGCCAGTCCCTCACCGCCCACTCTTCGATCGCTTCAACTCGCACGAGGTGTCGCTGCGCTCGCCGTGGTCTTTTATCATGTCCAGGTGATCTCGAGCAACCGGATGGGATTTGATTTCCTCGACCGGATCTTTCACTACGGACACCTTGGCGTGGACCTTTTCTTCGTCCTCAGCGGATTTATCATTTTCTTCATTCATGGCAAGGATCTTGGGGAGGAAGCCCATCTGAAGAGTTACGTTTTGAAGCGTTTTTTCCGGCTGTTTCCGATTCTGTTCATTCTTCTGATCGTGAAGACGTTCTTTGGGGTTGTTCTAGGCACGGATGCCTTCACCGGAAACCGCTTTCATCCCGAAGTGATCCTCGGTTCCTTTTTCATGGTGCCGATCAGCACCGAATTGGGAGGCCAGCCCCTGATCGGGGTCGCTTGGACGTTGAGCCATGAGATGTTGTTCTACGCGGTGTTCGGACTCGGCATTCTTCTGGGGCGGAAATTCTTGTTTGGTTTTTCCGCGCTCTGGGTCGGTGCCATCTGCATCCAGAGCTTTGTAACTTCCGAGACAAACACGGCGATGGACTTTTTATTCCGCCATCAAAATCTGCAGTTTCTTCTCGGCATTCTTCTTTGCTGGCTCTATCGGCGATCCTCCCCGCAAGGAACTCCTCTCCTGGTTTCCCTGTTCCTTCTGCTGAGCTGTCTCGGCTGTGTTCTCTTCCTTCCCGGCCGACTTTTCAATCTTCCCCATCTCTGGTCTTCGTTGATTTTTGGCCTGCTTTTCGTGGGGGTGCTCAGAGCCCTTCTTGATCTGGAAGGCAAGGGGTGGGAACCTCCGCGATTTCTTTGTTTCATCGGAGATGCCTCCTACTCCGTGTACCTCGTTCATTCCTCGGTTCAGGTTCTATTCTACGTCGTTGCCAAGAAGGTGCTTGGCCCCGATTTTGGAGGAGGGGCAGGCGCTCAGGTGGCCCTGGGTGTCATGGCCTTCGCCTCAGTCGTTGGCGGTCTGGTCTTCTACCTTCTAGTGGAGAAGCCACTCCTGCGGGTAAGCAGGAATTGGATCCGCAGACGGAGCTAGACCTTTTCCTACCGGAGAGAGATTGTGATCTGGCGATGCCCGCGTCTATCACTGGGCAGAGGTGCCTTCCCAGCGAGGGGTCTTCCTAGTCCGGAAATCCGGTTCGAGTGGACCCCGAGTACTACGAGTCAATTCCGGAAAAGTCGCCGTTCACCTGATCGCTTGGCGTTGCCGCCTCATTGGTACTGGCGGGGTTCGCCAAGATCGGCGGGGAGACGGTGGCTACGCCCGTGAATTTCGAGGCAGGGCAGAGCTGCGTCGTTTCATCGGTGCCCAATGAGCAGGGCTGGAGCCTCGCGGAATGTCGACGGACGGGAGACACATTGACCGCGACCGCGAGGAGGCGGTACATCCTCCCGCCGATGAGGCCTGGCCGGTCTCTCTAGAAGAGGGTGTAGATGAACGGGGCCGCTCCGGTGGCGCTCAGGATGAGCAGAGCTCCGAGCAGGAGCATCACGATGATGATTGGCAGAAGCCACCAGCGGCCTCCGCTTCCCGTGAAGTCGAGCAGTTCGCCGAAGAAGCTGGAGTTCTTCTTCTCTTCGCTGATTTTAGCGAAGTCGTTTTCGAATTCGTCTTGGTCTTCCTCGGACATGCGCGGGATTTACTTCAAAGATGAGGGGTAGGCAAGGGTGATTGTCTTACTTCTTTTTGTTCCACTCGTTCGCCTTGATGATCTCCTGCACGGCTCCCTTGGCGGGGTGGTCGCCGGCGATGTGGCCGAACTTCTCGAGATAATCGAGGGCCGCCTTGAACTTGAGCACTTCGCCTTTCCTTGATTCCATCTGGTCTTTCGGGAGCCCGGCGACTCCTCCGAGGTACTTTTCCGAGAGCACCGTGACCTGAGCGAGTGCGGCGTCGTCTTTGGCGTAGATCAGAGATTCCATGGTGCGGAGGAGCTGCGGGAAAGGCGTCTCATCGTTGGACAGCGTGGCGGCGTCCTCCCGGATCGCGGCCGCGATCGCGGCGCGCTTGGCGGCGGTGGCCTCCGCAGTGAGAATGCCCCGTTCGCCGCCTTCGGTGGCGCGTGGTGGCAGGGGGCGATACCAGACGTTGCGGAAGCGGACGGGGTTGCCGTGATCCTGAAGTTTCAGGGGGCCCTTCTCACCAAAATCCTTCGGCTTGGAGCGGCCCCTGTGACCGCCGGATCCTTCCGCATAGGAGGTGTGATCCTGGACAAGGACGCCGTTGACGAAAACCGTGACGTAGCCGGGGTCGATCATGGCGCCATCCTTGTAGATGGGGCGACGGAACACGATGTCGTAGCTCTGAAACTCGCCCGGAGGGCGGAGTGCGTTCACCATGGGTGGCGCGATGCCGTAGACAGAGCCCGCCATGCCATCCGGGTAGGAGGGGTTATCGTAATTATCGAGAACCTGAACCTCGGTCTGTCCCATGAGGAAGACTCCGCTGTTTCCGCGGCCCTGACTGTCGCCCTGCACTTCGGTGGGCGCCGCCCATTCGACGTGAAGCTGGCAGTCGCCCCACTCGGACTTCGTGCGGATGTAGCCGGCCCCCTTGACACTCTCCATGGCGCCGTCGCGCAGGATCCAGTTTTTCCCCGCCTCGATCGCCTTTGGGTTTTCGAGGATCCAGTTGGCTTCGAAGGACTCCTGGGTTCCGTCGAAGAGAACGACGGCATCGGAAGGCGGCGCGCCGGCTTCTCCCGGGGTGACAACCGGGGGTTGGGGACGGTTGCCATCATGGACGGCCCAAGGATGAGTCGCGTCGGGGGCATCGCCGTAGAACGGATGGCCGACCCTCTGCTCGGCGATTTGAGCTGACGTCTGACTCACGCAGAGGATAGCGAGTAGACCTGCGGGAGAAAGCACGCGATTCAATTGCATGCTTCTCCGTAGTGCTTTCCGAAGATTTGGGCAAGAAGGGAACGCAGGGAAAAAAGCGGTTGCCCGACGGAGGCGATCCATAGAGGCTCGTGGGCCTTCCCAACCCCTGGAACTCCACTAGATGAGTCTGAAACACGTTCATTGTCCCTCCTGCAACCAGAGCGTTCCCTTCGATACGAAGCTTGGAACCGAGCAGCGTTGCGCGAGTTGCGATGGGCTGATTCGACTGGTGAGCAAGGAGCGGCGAACGTCCCGGCGTTCGGGTGTCCGTTTTGGCGAAACCGTGTATGGGGTCAATGCCCGGGAGGGTGATGAGGATGCGCCCGAGCCGAGTGCGGCGACCCCCTCGCTTTCGCCCCGTCTTGTCAGCCGAGACTTTCGGCCTGATCCTCCGACTTCTCCCGAACAACCTGCGGCTCCCGCAACTCCTGCGTCCTCGGGTAATTCGGAACTGGAGGCTCTGCGGGCCCAGGCTCTCGAGGCGCGGGCCGAAGCTCTCCAGGCAAAGGCCGACTTGCTCGAGGCCCAGCTCCGTGAGGCAGGCTCCAGCGAGACGGAGGCACCCCTGCCGGAGACCTCGCCGACCGAGGCGCCTTCGCCGCCCGCTTCCAAGGCTCCTCCCAGCTTTGAGGTGCCGAAGCCGGCGGACTCCGAATCATCGCACGGAGCGCCCTCTTCCCGAGGTCGACGTCGGACAGGCGTGCGTTTTGGCGACACGGTCTACGGTGTCGAGAAATCCGAGTCCAAGGAGGAAGCGGACCCTGTGCCGGAACTGCCCGAGTTTGCCGCCCGGCAATCGCCTGACATCGATTTCATCGAGGAAGGAGAGGGCGAGATGGAGTTTGTCGGGGACGAGAAACCGGACTCCGATGAACTCGCCGAGGGCGAGCGTCGTTCGAAGGTCCGGTCCAAGCGTTCCTCCAAAGACAGGAAGGCCGAAAAGCCCATTGCGGAGGAGAAGGGTGCAAAGAAGCGGAGGACGACCTCGTCGTTCCGAAAGCGGAAGTTCATGTACGGCCTGGTGGCCGCTTTGGTTCTGGTCAGTTCCGTGGCGGTCTGGCTGTATCTGGATGCCAGCAAAGATCCGACAGCGCTTCGAAGCAGCAGTGTTCAGTCGAAGAGCGGTCGCCTTGCCCAGAGTCGTGGACAGTTTGATCTCTCACCCGAAGAACGGCTTAAAGAGGCCGGAAGCCAGCGGGCTGTCGATGGCGCTGCCGTGGAGGCCGCCGAGCCCGACGGCGCCGTTTTCGAGGTCGATCCTGAGGCTGTCTCCGCGACGATGGTGACCCTTGATGAAGCCAACGGCGGAGTAAGTACGGACCAACGGCCCGGGATACGCCGGGTCAATGCGCTTGAAGTGGCCAAAAAATTCCTCGAGGCGAATAGCATTGAGGAGCGCCTTGGTTTCGTGCGCAATCCCGAACAGGCAGCCCCGCTGATGGTACGCTACTTCAAGGACATCGGCGATGGTCCGATCCGCTACAAGGGGATCTCTCTCCTCGTGGCCGAGGACGTCGATCCCCGGTATGTCGCCTGCAGCGTTCAGTTGGAGGACGGGCCGCGCATGATGGGGGTCGAGGTCGCGGACGACGGCTATTTCGTCGATTGGGACAGCTTCGCCCTGATGTCGGAAATGGACTGGAAGGAGTTCATGGAGAAGAAACCGAGCACGCCCGCTTTGTTTCGAGTGAGCGCCTCGGTCGACGACTACTACAACTTCGGATTCGAGGACGAGGAGAAGTGGCTCTGCCTGCGGATGGTCGACCCGAAAGGCCTGGAGCGCACGATCTACGGGTATGCGGCTCGGGACAGCGTCGCGGCATCTGAAATCCTCAAGGTCAAGAAAATGGCAGGCGAGAAGACGATGCCACTCGTGGTGCGGCTTCGTTTCCCCGTCGGCGGAAAGGC
>Ga0209831_1004809_pt1 | contig 10428 bp, 4 predicted proteins | sample Maine_Asex4_meta_FD_187451 | JGI IMG/M metagenome (GOLD analysis project Ga0209831, IMG submission 187451) | Marine algal microbial communities from Maine, USA - Maine_Asex4_metaG (SPAdes) (version 2) | ecosystem: Host-associated > Algae > Red algae > Unclassified | place: Maine, USA | collected...
GACGGCGACCCCGGACCCATGGTGGTTTAATACAAACAACGGCACTGGTCGATCGACCATCCGATCAAGCGATCGTAATGAGTGCCGGCAGACAGATAAGACAGGCAAGCAAACAAGCAATAAAAAGTAAACAATGCGGAAGTAACCCCCCAAAGGGCGTGCCACAAGCCGAGTCGCACACATCCGTGGATTCGGCCAGTCAAGGGGGCTACCCGTGGCTAATTGCCAATTGGTAGCAGAGATATGCTACAGCGGACGCGCTGAGCTCGGCGAGCTCCCTCTCAGACCACGCTGTGGAGGCCGGTGACCCGGCCTCGCAGACGCCTAGGACGGGAGGGACGCTCCCCTCTCTCTCGTTACCGGTCGCCACCCCTGCCGGCGGGCCAGCGACGGTAGCGGCGGTGCCGGCGTCGTCGGCGATGGTGGCCCGTGACGGTGATGGGGCTGTCAGCCCGCCCGCTGGCGGAACGCGCAGCGACACCGTCGAGCGAGCGCTGATATTTTGCGCCATGTGTTTGGACTCTTTGGAGCGCCACAACCCGAAAGGAAACCCCCCCCGGTTGGCGCTGGCCAATGGCAACGCCATAGGCCGCCTGCCACCTGCGTTTCGGGATACCAGCAGCACAGAATTGAATCTCGTGTCGACAGTCTCAATGCGGGCTGCTATCACTTTCTTGCGGGGTGGCGGGCAGGCGGCGCTGCGGGCCCACACGCTGCTCATTGACACCCGGCCGACGCCGCCCGCCGCCAAGCTCCCTCGCGTCCTGGGCGACAGTGACGCCGACGGTATTGTTCGCGTCGTGTTTTCTTCCCGCCTGACGACGGCACAGCAGGAGGCGGCACGGAGGACGTTTACGGTGCGGCGGCGGCGGGTGTCGGACCTGCTCGCCTGGCTCCTTGACAGCAACCACCTATACGCCGGCGTAGTCGTCGAGCCTGCCGCCGTCGACCTGCTGCCCGACGTGGCGGGCGGTGGCGTCCCAGAGGGGCTCTTCTTGGACGCAGACGAGGAGGATGAAGGCGCCCCACACCCGCCCACCGATGGCGGCGGCGCGACGGCGGAGGCCGCCGCGGCGGCTGCGGGGGGCGCCCCGGCAGCCGCCACGTCTGGCGCGGACTGTGAGGTGGAGGTCGTGCGTGACGCCTCTGTCGTCGTGCAAGGCGACCACCGGACGGAGGAGGAGCGGGTGCGCACCGCCTTTGAAGAGACGGTTCGCGTGCGGCGGTCGGGCCCCGTCATGCGGGACGGTGAGTTTGGGGACATTGAGGCGGCGTTTGTCTCGGTCTTCCCCTTTGGCCGCGGCGGCCCATCGGAGAAGCGGCCGGTGTACCTGTCCGAGACCGAGGTCATGCGGCGGGTGATGCTAGACGGCTACAGGGAGTTTGGGCGCAACCAGCTGCTACTCGTGCATGCCTTTGACCGCGCCGCGCGCATCAAGATGCTCCGCAAGGGCTGTTTGCGTCTCCAGCGGAGCCCCGACGACGTTGGCCGCGTGTGCCACGTCACTCTGGAAGAGCTTCGTGCCGAGCTGCGGCGCGATGAGCGACGCAAGCGGCGACGCGCGGCGGGTGTGGCGGACGACGGTGGCGACGGGAGCGCCGACGGCGGTGCTGATGGGGGAGACCGTTGTGGACCGTGGGGGAGCAAGCGGCCACGCAAGGCGCCGGGCGTCGGCGCGTCGGCGGTTGGTGCTGCGGCGACTGCGCCACTGGGGGCCAACGACCGCACCCCCGCACGCGCATGCGGCGGCGCCGACGGCGGCAGCGCGAATAGCGGTGGCGTGACCCGCGGCGGACCAGCGGTAGAAGCTCCAGGTGGCACTAGGGGCGGTCTACCACTCGGCGGCGAGCATGGCCCACGCCTTGGCCACCGGCACGCGAAGCGTTTGCTGCGTTTGGTGTGGGCGGCGGCGTCGGCGTATGACGGTTCCAATGAGCAGCGCGCCGCGTATCGGCAGGAGACGTACGCAATGTGCAACCACTTTGGGTTGCCCCAAGTTTTCTTCACCTTCTCACCCAACGACATTGGCTCGGCGACGTTGTGGTACTACGCAGGCGTCGTCGGCGGTGACATCTTCACGTCGTTCAACGTTGGACACCTGCTCAGCAAGTCAGAGCGCTACCGCACACTGGCGCGCGATCCCGTGGCGGGCGCTCGCTTCTTCCGCCGACTGACGGACATTGTAGTTGACACCCTCATCGGTTGGTGCTCCGCGCGTGGCCGGCCGCTCGCTCGGGGTGGCGCGTTTGGGCGGTGCAAGGGCTTTTACGGCGCCATCGAGGCGCAGGCGCGGGGGAGCCCGCACATCCACATGCTCATCTGGCTGTTTGGGCACGCGCCGTCAGCAAAGGAGTTTACCAAGCTCTTGCGCAACGACGACCGCTTTCGCCAAAACTGGTGGGCGTGGGCGGAGGATCTCGTGCACGCCGACCTGCCAACGTCGACGGAGACGTTGACGTGCCCCAAGTGCAGCTCGCCGGTCGCGGCGGTCCCCGTCACGGCCGCCTTTCGCGGTGTGCAGCCGCGCGCGGCGATGCCACCGGTTGTGGCCGCCTGTGTGCGGGCGTCGTGCGATGGAACGTTGACGTCGATGGCAGCGCTGCATCAGCAGCAGCATAAGGCCGTCGGCCTCCCCATTGGCGGCAGTAACGCATCTGCCATGTCGCGGTGCGGCGGCGCGGTGACCTCGCGTGGCATTCAGAGCGACGAGGAGGCGCCCGACGGCGGTGACGGGGCGTCCAAGGCGCTGTTTGACGGTGACGCCGTAGACGAGATGATGGCAACGCCGAACCTGCCGAATTGGGACGGGGTCAGCGGCCACGCGCACCACGGTGAGGTGTACGAGTCGGCGCTTTCCATGGCAACGCAGATGCACTCGCACCGCCATTCAGTGTCGTGCTTTAAGCGGACGCGCTCGGGGAAGCCGCGGGAGTGCCGGTACGGGTTCCCGCGCGAGCCACGGGAAGAGGCGGAGATTGACGGCGAGGGCGGATTTTTGGTACGGCGACCGGTCGGCTGCGAGTACATCAACCCGCACAACCGCCTCGTGCTGGTCACCCTGCGGTGCAACACGGATTTGCGCATCCTGCAGGCCAACGACGTTGTGCTGTACACGGTCAAGTACGTGCTCAAGCCGATGGCGGATGACGAGCGCGACGCCATCCTCATGCTCAACCGCTTCCAGCGCGTCGTGAATGCGGAGCAGACTGACCCGCCAAGGACGGTGTTGAGGACGGCGACACGGCGCGTATGTGCGCTGGCGTACGCAGCGACGGAGCGGCAGGAAATGCCCGCCACGCTGGCCGCCATATACCTGCTGTACAAGGAGGGGCGGATTACGTCGCACACCTTTGTGCCGCTGCTCATGCCGCAGCTACTTGCGTTCCACGAGGGTGACTTGGCCGCCTTGACGGTGACTCCCACCCGTGGCAAGCACGGGGGGGTGCCCAATGGTGGGGTGCCGCGCCATCCCGGCCGCGGCGCGCAGGCGGCCGCGGCCGACGTGGACGCCGGTGCTGAGGGCGCCGATGGCGACGCCGCTGGCGATTCGCCGCGTACAATAGCGGCGGCAGTTGGCGAGGAGGTCGTACCGGCGGACGTGGACGGCGACGGCGGCGACGGGGACGGCAATGGGGATGAGGATGGGGACGACGACACGCCCCGCAGATTCGTCTTGATGTCGCAGACGCTGGACTACCGCTTGCGACCCGTCGGCCTTTCACACCTGTCACCGTACGAGATGTACGAGAAGTACGAGAAGCGGAGCATTTCGTCGCCCGCGCGGGCGGCCGCGTCGACGGGCAACCTGTGGGGCGGGTCGGGGGAGGTCGGCGTTGACGACGACGCGGACGTAGACGGTCGTGGTCCGGTTTCTTGTCGGACAGCGCGACGATTTCTGCACGATCACCCGCAGCGCGAGACACACGAGCTTGTCCGCTGCGACCCGCCGCGTGTGCCGCGCGTCGTTGGGCCCCGCCTCCCGGACCGGGACGTGCTCGCGGACAACCAGGAGGCGCAGGAGCTGTACGGCGCGTTTGCTCTCATTGTCTTCACGCCATGGCGGTCGCGCGACGACCTGCGCTCCCATGCTGACGCGTCCTGGTGGGAGGCGTACGAGGCGTCGGTGCTGCCGCCGTACGCGGTGGCCAAACTCGGCACGTTTCAAGCGTGGCACGACGGGGGCGACAAGAAGCGGCGGGTTCCACCGGCGGCCGACGTGGAGGGCGCAAACGACGGGGCGCCGAGGGATGCGGCGGTCGACAGCGGGGTCGGCGGCTTTGGCGGTTCCTCTGACGAAGAGGGCGGGGGGTCGGACGGCGGCATCTCCATCGACCCCGAGGCCGCGCTTGGCGCCGACGTCGACAATGGCGATGGCGTGGGAGGCGCGCCACTGGACTTTGTGGCGGGGCTGGCGATTGACGACGGCGGGGCCGAGATGCTGCCACGGCGTGGATTGGTCTGCATGCGCGCCGAGTCGCGGGGCCTTGTCAACGCAGTGGCGCACGTCCACACGGGTGGAACAGCAGCAATCTGTGGCGTAGCAGCGGCTTCCGATGCTCCGCTGAAGGCCATAGACGGTGACGGCTTCGCCGAGCCGCTGCTGGAGCGTGTCGCCGCAGCCGCGCGTGGCGCCATCGTGAGCGGCGGTGGCCCGTCAGCCAAGGAGCTCGACGCCGCCCTACAGGCCGCGTGTGAGGCGCGACGGACGTGTGAAGGCGACGCGATGCGGGTGGCGGCCGCGCCAGACGGCACTGAGGGCGAGGGGGCGCCGTTCAACGCCAACCCCCTCCCAGAGGTGACCGTGGAGCGGCTGGATGCGCTGCAAGAGGACGCCGAAGGCCTCCTTCGGGGTGGTACCGAGGTGGCCGCCGCGACGCGGGCCGACGCGGCGGGCTTGACGCCGCGTAGCTCGCCGCCGCCTGGCCTCTCCGTCGCCGTCGTTGCTGAGGTGTTTACGCTTAACACCGAGCAGCGGCGGGCCTTCGGGCAGTGCGCGAAGACGCTCGCCGCGCAATGGGCCAAGGGGCTGCGCGCGTTGGCGGAGGTGGACACTGGGTTGGCCCCTGCCCCAGCAGGCAGGAGAGGCGTGGCGGACGTGGTCGACGACACGCCCGCCGACGGGCAGCTGTTGATGTACCTTGGCGGCACGGCGGGGGCCGGCAAGTCGCGCGTCATTGACGCGGTCCGATTTTTTGCGCTGAGCTGGGCGCGGGCGCGCAGCGTTGTCTGTGCCGCCCCGACTGGCGTGGCGGCGGCCAACATTGACGGGTCGACCATCCACTCCCTGCTCAAGCTGGCGCTCCGCGAAAAGCAGAAAAAGGTGACGGTGTCGCTGGTCCGGTTCTTCATTGGCGTTGTGCTAGTCATCATTGACGAGCTGTCCATGATCAGTGCCGACTTTCTGGCGCTGATTGAGAAGCGGCTGCGGCAAGTGGGGGAGCCAGATGTCATCTTTGGTGGCCGGTCGGTCGTGCTCTGCGGCGACCTGAAGCAGCTGCCGCCGGTCGTGAGCACGCCGCTGTGGACGGCCGGGTCGCCGCCGAAGGCGGGCAATGCAGCCGAAGACGAGCGCCACCTGCGCCGTTTGCGAGGCGTGCAGGTGTGGCGGTGCTTCCAGACGGTGATCTTATTGCAACGCAACGTGCGGCAGGGGGCGGACCCAGTGTTTGCTGCGCTGTGCAACCGCATGCGTGACGGGCTGATGACGCCGGCGGATGTCAACACGATCAACACCAACTGCGTTGTCTCGCGTGAGACGCCTCCCGGGCTGTCAGCAGCGGACGTCGACCTGTTTTGCCCAATCATCGTCGGCACCAACGCGGCGCGGGTTCAAGTGACAAAGAGCATCCTTCGGCGGTGCGCGCGCCAACTACCCATGACCGACAAACCGGTGCGCCACTACCCCTCCGTGCGGTTGGTCAAGGGCGAGCCGCCAGGGGTGGATCGGCGGGCGTTGGCGGCGGCGATGGAGGCACTCCCACCGTCCCGCACGGCCAAGCGGGACATGGTGCTTGAGACGTTCGACGGGGCGCTGCTGATGGTCGACTACAACGTCGGTACCGAGGCGGGGGTGGCCAACGGCAGCCTCGTGCGACTGCTGTGCGTGCAATACCCGGCGGGCACGACCTTCTCAGACGTTGTCGTGGCGGGCGGCGGTGTTATGCGCGTGCCGTCCAAGGACGCGGAGGTGCTGTACGTCTTGCCGCTGGAGCAATCGCGGGAGTGGAAGCGGCTGCGCGGCATTCCTCCGTGGCTACCCGACGAGACTGTGCCCATCATTCGCAAGGAGGCGCGCTTCCGCGTCACGGTCGACGCGCTGTCCGTGCCCGTTGCGGCGTTTCAGTTCCCAGTCACCCCCGCCTTTGCCATGACCGCGTACAAGGTACAAGGCAAGACGACGGACTGCATCTTTTTGCTCGAGTGGTCGTCCTACTTTGCGTGGTGCGTGGCGTTTGTCGTCATCACCCGCGTGCGGCAGATGTGCAAGCTCTTCCTCGCCGAGCCGCTGACGTGGGAGACGGCGGAGGGCTTCAAGCCGCCGCCCGAGTTGATGGCGGAACTGGCCCGCCTGCGGACCCTGGCGACGGCGGCGGCGACCGGGGAGGGCAACGCGGGCGGGTCGGCCGCCCAAGTGCCGGAAGACAGCGCGCAAGCTGCTGCTGCGGCGACTGGTGGGGCGACGCGTGAAGACGGGGGAGCACGCCGCCGCCGGCGCGTCTCCTCGCCGTCATCCTCGCGGGTGGTCATGGGAGCGGCGCTCGCGGTCGCCGTTGTAGTGTCAACCGTGGGCACAAATGCGGCGAGTGACCGGAACTTTGGGCTGCTCGCCGCCCTGGGGGTGGCCAACGCGTGCTTTTGGGTGGCGCTATTCCTGAGCGGCCATCCCCGCGCGCGCCACTCTGATCCGACCGACGTAGTCGCGCGGATGCTCGGCGGCGGCAGCACAACGGCCGGCGGGCCGCTGCAGAGGCAGGGCGTGTCGGCTGCACCATCAGTGCCCGCCGCGGCTACGGCGGGGGCGGCGGCGGCGGGGGAGGCGACTGCCGCTGACAGTGTTGAGTGGCCGGCGCCTGCGGCCGACGGGGCGCATTTTTTTGCCACGCCGCTTCTAGCTGCGGCCGTTGTCGACGCGGACGTCGCGCTGTCGCCCGTGACACTGGCTGGCAGGGCGCTTGTGGCCGCCGGCTTGGCCGTGGGCGCGGCGGGGGCGCAAGGTAGCGGCGAGGAGGACGAGCTGTTGGTCGTCGGGCCCGGCAACGAGCGCATCACGCGCCACGTGCTGCGGCGTTTCCAGCCTGGGAATTGGCTCGCCGATGAGAATATAAATGGCATCCTGTCGATGCTGCAGCGGCGCAACGACGCAGACCTGGCGGTGGGGCGGGCGGTGCCCGTGTGCTTCTTCCTCAACTCGTTCTTCTTCGACACGTTGATGGGCGGCACCCGCCGTCGTTAGAACTTTGATGGCGTGCATCGTTGGACGGCTCGGCGGGACCTGCTGGCGGTCGACCTGATCATCACAGTCGTCAAGCATGGAGGCGGCCACGGCAGCCACTGGACGCTGGCGGTCGTGCACACCGCCAGCGGGACGGTGGAGCACTTTGATTCGAACGGGGCTAGGCACCCCCGCGTCACGTCAGCGTTGGGCCAGTGGTTTCGTGACGCGGTGCGGAGCAGAGGCGGCTGCCCACCTCGGCCTGCCGTCCCAATTGATCACGGGGCGGCGGCGCCGCAACAAGACAACAGCGACGACTGTGGCGCGTTTTGCCTCGCCGTTGCATCGGCGTTGGCGCGGTTGGCGCCCGTAGAGAACGTGACGGCGGCGCGGATGGGGTACTACCGGCTGCGTCTGGCTGCCGAGTTGCTGGCGGTCGGGCGGCGCCCAGCTGTGTGAGGGTGGCTTTGTGTTGGGGCGGGGTGAGGGGAAGGAAGTAGGACGCACGGCGGTGGTTGGCTATCATTGTGGAATTGAGATGGCTGGGGGTGGCGGGGGAGGTGATCATAAATGTTGTCGGGGGGCTGGTGGAACTTGGGGAGCTCCCCGCCGCTGGCGGAGAGCCCTGCGACGGAGGCGGTGCCCGCGGGGAGGCAAACGAGGGAAGCGGGCAGGGTGGCAGCCAAGGAACCAACGGAATTGATCCGCGTGGCCCGACTGACAAGGACACTGGCCGATCCGTCAGCGGTACCGAGCCACCGCGAACGCACCTGATTGGATGGGGACCGAGCGGGGGCCACAGGGGATGGGCCGACACGCGACAGGCCTGAGGCCTGCCCGACGGTGTGTGGCGGGCATGCCCTCACACCCGACCGGGGACGGGGAGCCACCACGCGAGGCCGTGCGTGACGACGGGGGGGGACAGTACGGGGGATGGATGCCGCAGCGGAGAACTGCAGCGGCGCAGGCGGTGGATTTTGGGGCGCTGGCGCGGCGCCTCCCGGCGCCGCGGTTCAAGAGGCGGAATTTGGGACGGCCGTGGCGCCTCGTGGCGCCAGGGGCGTGGGCGGGGCTGTGGCGGCCGTGGCGCCACGGCCGCCTCACGGCGCCAAGGGCGGACGTGGGGGTTGGCCGCAAAGGTTGTGAACTGCAGGGGGAGTGAGCGAGCGGGGACGGCCCGCGGTGGGGGACCTGGGGGTGGGGCCGAGGAGGGCCCGTGGATGCGCCTGTTTGCTCGTCTGGAGGGGTCTGACCACGGGTGGGAGAGGTGGACTGGGGGGCAGGACCCCGACCCTGGAGGAGCATACGTTCGCTCGGGGGCGGGGGAGAGAAGGAGGCAGAGAAGAAACCAATGACTATTCCCTCTCCTATCGTCGCTGAGGGAGGAGACAGTGGGGAGGCGGCCACCGTGATGGTGCCCTCCTTCACCCCGCTGGTGGCCTTCATCAATAAAGTCGACGAATACCGCCGTTCTCTCAAAATTCCCCCACTCCAATTGTTGCAAAAGAGTTCCAAATCGGCCTCTATGACCCCGCAGAGGCCGATTTGAAACACTTGCGAAACAGTTAGATTGCTGGAGTTTTGAGAGAACGGCTGTAATGCGTTCTTTTTTATGCACACATGCCTGGGGAAAGGCTGAATAGTCCGGCAGACGGGCAAGATAATAATCAAGCTCACGCACAAAGGATGGCGAATAAGCATGGGCAAGCACGGGCATGCATTGAAAGGCAGAAGAGATATAGAGAAACGCACAGGCATGCAAAAGTAGGCAGGGAGAACAAAGAAGATGCAGCAGAACGCAAGCCCACAAGGTCACAGCATACATTACATCATCATTCTCATTCTCATTTCTGCTTTTCCTGCTTATAAAACTTCAAGCTCGAAACAAAAGCCAAAGAAAAAAATGCAAGCGTGCAACGACAATCCAACGAACAAGCAAGATAAGTGGGGAGCAGACACACACATATTGCAAGGGGTTGCCTGAGCCGGGTGCCTACTGCGTGCGCTTGGGATAGGCCTGCTCGGCCATGTCGGCGGCAAGCACACAGAGCATGTCCCACGTGTCCTTGGACACCCCTGCGGGGCTGTCGTCCGCAGACGGCGTACGGTGCGTGGCCCGCGCCAAGGTCGTCTCTGGCAGCGGCGGCGGCGGCGGCGGCGGCGGCGGCGGGGGAGGCAAAGTGCCCAAAGGCAACGTCTGCCGGGTTCCGGGCGGCGGCGGCGGCAGGCCAGCCGCGCGCGCCTGGGCGCCCGTCGGCGGGCGGCTGGCCGTGCCGCCACCACGGCCACCGCCGTAAGGTGTGACGGCACGGCGCGCGGGCGGGCCGAGCGGGCGTGGGTGGGAAGTCACGGGGGGGAGGGGGACGGCCTCTGGTGGCCCAGCGTTGACAACATCCGTCATGGGTGCTGTCGACAAGTTGTACAACGCTGTGCAGCTCGGAGCCGGTTCTTCGGCCTCGGGGGTAGGCGGCACCGTCGGGGCGGTGACGCCGACATCGCCGATGGACGCCGCTTGGGCTTCGGTGGCGTCCGCGGTTGGCGTCCGCGTCGACCGGTGGCGCGGCTGACGAGGAACGGCCTGTTTCACGGTCTTCTTCAAAGCCATGAGGAGCCACTTGGGGAAGGTGTACCGAGTCTCTGTGCTGACACGACGCTTCTTGCGGTCCCGCCCCGTCGACGGTTGGGCGACCGGTGAGGGCGGGCAGTCGGTGCGGCACATAACCGCGCTCATGCACAGCGTCGGGAGCAATGACGGGTGCAGCTCTGAGCGGGTCGACAGCGCCGCCGTGGGCGGCCGCACCTCCGCCGGCGGCAACGGCGACGACAGAGGCGACGACGGCGACACGACGGGGGTGGCCGGCGCCGCCGGCAGCAGCCGCACCTCCGCCCGCGGTGGCGGCGACGACGGCGACGACGGCGGCGACGACGGCGGCGCGGGGGGGTTGGACGGCGCCGCCGGCACCGGCCGCACCTCCGCCGGCGGTGGCGGCGACGA
>Ga0209831_1004810_pt1 | contig 10425 bp, 12 predicted proteins | sample Maine_Asex4_meta_FD_187451 | JGI IMG/M metagenome (GOLD analysis project Ga0209831, IMG submission 187451) | Marine algal microbial communities from Maine, USA - Maine_Asex4_metaG (SPAdes) (version 2) | ecosystem: Host-associated > Algae > Red algae > Unclassified | place: Maine, USA | collected...
GGCGGGGGGGGGTTGTAACGGATCGCGGTGGCGACGTTGACCGGATCGGCGACGCCGTCGTCCGGTCGACATATGCGCCCGGCTCGTCACAAGTTTCCGAATGCAATTTTGAGCGCCCAAGAACGGGCCCATGATCTCGACCGTCGGGCCATTGTTCAGGGATCAGACCAGGATCAAAACATGCTACGTTTTCCGATGCTTTTGCCAGGGACTTGCAATCGTCCCAAAAGTAGCGCGCAAGAGGAGATCTTTTGGTCTCTGGCCACCTCGCACTCGGCCGTCAGCCAAAATTGGCCGACGGGCCGGCCTCCGCGCTCTGAACATTCAAACGGGACGTGTGACCCCTGGCACGCCCGCCAGTGGGAGACCAGCCACATTGGCGGATGGGCCCGGCTCCACGATGTGGGGGGCCAGAAAAAGCGATGGAGGGCTCATTGCTGTCATGTGCTGCCTCGTGTGTGTGAGCACACGCAGTCTTTGAGCAGAAAAGCGCCTTTGAGAATTGTTCGTTGACACGTCACTGGTTTGAAGCCACGTTTACGCGAAACGAGGGACATATGGGTGGTACTATTGATCTCGGCTGAGTGCTAGGTTTTTTGTGGAACGACTGTAGGATCTGCAAGGTGGCACCTGGCCAGGTGATTTGACTCATTTTCTCTGTAATTTGACTCTCTGGGTGTGCACAATCGGCCACCAGCAAGGGATTATGACGATCTGTTGAGACCGAACAGTGAATCAATGCGCCAGATGAGCTCAAGTCCACACGACGGTCAAAGTGATTATTAATTTTTCCATAGGGCTGCCATCTACCGGCGAGGTTAGAGGTGCGCTGCGCGGCGGAGTGAAGGCCCCTCCCGTCGGCGTCGCGCGACGCCGGCGAGCCGCCGCCGCTGCGGTGACGGCGGCGGCACCCTTTTCCCCGCCCCACGTTTCCGCCGCCACGGCAACATGGCTGTCCGTGCCCCTGTGCGCGCTCGCGGCTATGGAGTCGGCCGGCGTGCCCGGTGTCGATGCGTCGCCAAGCGCGCCACCCGCCCTGAAGGCCAGGGTATTGCACGCACGTGACTGAAATCTCTACAATAGAACGTGGGTCCGCTTGTCTTGACATCCTACACGCCGCACAGGCTGGTTATCCCTGGGGGGGGACCGCCGGGGGGACCGGCGCACTGTAAGCTGTCCCCCCAGGGACGATAAGTTGGAATACGCCGAGTTATTCTTGGAGGGGGACCGCTGGGGGGACCGCTCGGGATGTGGGGGGACCGCGCTCGTCCGCGGCGCAGACTCCACATCTACATGGCGCACGCGAGAGGTTTAAGAACCGAAGCGGGAGCCGACGTGCAGCGCTCCCAGGTGAATTTCCAGATTTAGAGATTGACCCTTCAACCTCTGCCGCGCGGGCCGCCGTGCAGTGTAACCCGGGGCAAATCCTAGTGGCAGCCACGCTCCGCTTTGCGCGAAAAACGCAGTGCTCGCTACCAAATTTATATAGAAACATGATACGTGCATTTCGGGACATGTGATTGGGTGGATAGCGATGAGAATCGACCAATGAAATTGTGTCGCTCAGCTGTCAGAATCCAAATCAAGTCGTTTTCAAATCCCCTGTCCCCCCGGCGGTCCCCCTACTTCGAATAAGGGTAGATTCCAGCTGGTCGTCCGTGGCTGCTTCGCATGTTGTTAACAAGTTCAGGGTATTTCCGAGATCACATTTTCAGTTACGATGATCCAGTTGTGCAACACTACTATTGGGTGCCTGAGCAGCGGTCGCGGCGCGTGAAATCTGACGCGTGGCCGGCCATGGAAGAATTAGCAGCGGCCGTGGTGCAATGGTCGAACATCATTCCTCCCGGACAGGCCGTCGGAAGCGGACCACACCAGAAAGCTGTTCCGCGTGGCGACCACAGGGGCACCGCCACGCCACCCTTCCGGACTGCGGGTGTGTGTCGCGGGCGGGTGTGCCGTGAAGGAACACAGCGCATCTACTCTCCCAGTTTCGGGCACCCGCCGCTGCCGCGTCCCCTGCTTCAGTCAATCAGATGTGCGCAAAAATGCCGTGCAGGCGCCCTGGGCCCCGTCAGACACCAGCCCCAATCCGCCACCAATTGCGCCTGTTGACACCACGGGCATGCATCGCAGACACGTCGACCAGACGTGTCCCAGACGTGTCCGGGGATATTTCATGCCTGGCCCCAGACATGCGAGATCTGGATCTGGATGCCGCTTCCAGCGGCGGCGGTTTGGGCGCGCATGCGTCATCGCCGTGCTGACGGTACCCGGTACGACGACGATACGGCTGCCCCCCGCATGGTGCTGCTACTGGCGCTCGCCTGCTCCTCCGTCGTCTCCTGCGCCGTTCCCGTTCCCTCTGCATCTCTAGCGCCACTCACCCCCTCCCCCCCTCCCTAATTTGTTGCTGATTGCATATTTGGCATGGTTGGCGCGCGCGCGCACGCGCATTTCGGCGATCTGGTCGCCACCGCCGCCCCGCCAGCTGCTCCCCGCCGTCATTGGTCCTTCCACGCGATTGTTGCGCGGCCGGCCTGCACCATTTTGCCGTTGCTTTTTTGCGTTGCTGCGGGCGGGGGGAGAGGTGCCAGCGGTGCTGCCGCCGGCGGGCGCGGCACCCCGCCGGCGGTCGTTGCCGCGGCGGCGCCCGGCGAATGTGGCTCCTCCCCGGCCTGATTGAGCTTGCCAAGGACGCGGTTGTTGCGCGGCCGTCCCCCACCATTGTGCTGTTGCTTTTTTGCGTTGCTGCGGGCGGGGGGAGAGGTGTCGGCTGTGCTGCCGTCGGCGGGTGCGGCGCCCCGCCGGCGGGCGTCGCCGCGGCGGCGCCCGGGGTATGTGGCTCCTCCCCGGCGTGATCGGGCTTTCAGAGGTCGTGGTGGTTGCGCCGCCGTCCCCCACCGTTTTGCTTTTTCTTTTTCGTGGCGCTGCTGGTGGGGGGGGGGTCGGGGGCGGCGCCCGGAGATGTTGGCTTCTCCCCCGCGTCATTGAGCTTCCCGAGGACGTGGTTGCTGCGCGACCGTCCCCTGCCATTGTGCTGTTGCTTCTTCGCGGCGCTGCGTGTGCGAGGGGGGTCAGGGGTGCCGCTGCCGTCGGCCGGCGTGGCGCCGCGGTGGCGGGCGCCGCGGCGGCATGGACCCCAGACCGCCACCATTGTCGGGGCGGCCGGTCGTTTCCCGGTTTGCTGCGTCGTTGGAACCAGCGGAGCGCGTGCGGGATGCGCTCGTGGGTCGTCCTCTGCGGCCGACCTTTGGGCGCGTCGTCCACGTCGAGCGGGCTGCCTCACACGGCGGTCAAGTGGCAAGACGTTGGTGCGACGACCTTGAGGAGTTGCGGCGACATGGGACAGCCCCCCTACTCCTGCCGCTGCATCGGACTTTGAGACGGCGGCACGTGGTCGTACCACGGAGCGCTGCGTTAGGGGACTCTCCCTCCACTGACGCGCTCGCTCCTGGTGCTGGGGAGGATCAAGGTGACCAAGACGGCCCACAGGGTCCACCTCCCGATGATCCGCCTCCACAACGTCGAATGCGGTCAGTGGGCCCGAAGGTGCTCGTGGAGGACTACGTCGTCGACACCTTGGCCGCCTGCATCCGTCGGACCTGTGGGCTGCCATCGCGCCGGCAGATGGGAAAGTACCCCTCCCCCGTCACTGCCCGTGTGGTCGGGGACTCGTCGTCGCGGTCGCGGGCAATCGTGCTGCGCTCGGGCGCCGAGAAGGCGGACGTTTCCATCATGTGGGTGTCTTGCCGAGACGGTCTTCTGTGCTCGTGCTTTAGCGGCACGCAGAACGCCCTCTTCTTGTCGGTGTCGTCACGAAGCACGACCTGCAAGCACACGGCGGCATTGGTGCAGGCGTTGCGCGTGGCTAACGTCTCCCTGTCAACCTTCCGTGCCCGCATGCGTCTCCGCGCCGACTCGGCCGACTTTGCCGTGTTTGAGGACTACGGGACGTCGGTATTATGGGCTGTACTTTACCACGCCGTCTACTCGGTCGTGATGTTCACCACCGCCAACGTTGCGACGTGCATCGCGCCCGGTTGCCGACGCTTCCGAGGCCGTTGCGGCCACGTACGTGTTGCCCGCGACTCCCAAGGGCCTGAAGGCTTCCGCAATCTCGAGTCTGGCTCCGCTCCTGTCGCCGCCAAGGCGCGCAAGGAGGCCCGCCACATTCCAGCGGCTCCCCGCGCCAAGGTGCTTGATAACGAGGAGGAGGACGAGGGCCTTGAAGGCCGGGACGGCGACACGGTCCGCGGCCCAAGAGATATGGAGCAGAGCAAGGTGGCCAAAAGGACGCCACGCAACATGATGCCGTGCACCACCGAGCTCGCGCAGGGTGCGGTGTGGACGCGGACTGCGGATTGGCGCGGGCTCCTTGCGCAACGCGCCGCCGGCCGGCCGGAGAACAAGGCGGCTGACGTGAAGCAGCTCCGTGACCTGTTTCAGATGTCCCAGTCGCTAGGCGCCGTGCGTGACCTAGGGCTCCCCCTTGTCGAGCCCTTTTGTGGGAGCTGCGGCCAGGAACGAGCAGATCGGCACAATATCACCAAGGAGCCGGGGCTACTCGTCACACACCATCCCACTGCTCCACCTCTACGGGTACGTTGCTCCTCTCTTCTGTGTCTACAACCTCTTCGCCGTCCGCCTTGCTTTCTTTGAATTGCTTGGCGGCTGCATTGAGCGCTCCATCTTGTGCCTCCAGCAAATGTGATCTTCTAATGTTCTGGTGTCTGACGCGTGCGCCTTGTATCCCCTGTTCCTGACGCCGTTTCGTTGCCTGCTTTGGTTATATGCACTTTCTGTTCCAATCAGGTGTGGGTTGGCAGCTGGGTGTGCGATGCGACGGCGTGTCAGCACAAGGTGGAGTACGACGGCAACGCCGATTCGCTCTTCTCCATGCGTCGCCGTAACAAGAACCGGGAATGGCTGCTCTTCTCCCGAGGCGTTGTGGACAAGATCATCTCCTTCATCATTTCCGGCCGCACGACGTACACGGCGGCAACGCGACATGTCTCATCCGACGTGCTTTCTTTTTCGCTCCGGCGGCAGGACGTGGTGAAGCTCGGAACGATGGCCATCCGCACGATTCGTATCCCGCCCGGGACGGGGCGTTGTCCACGGTGCGGGCCGAGCCCGGCGTTTGTCGTCATAGACGCGCAAGCCTTAGGCTGCTCGGACGCGGACAGCGCAAACCCGTTCCGCCTCGCGGACGATTGCCCCGTACTCGACATCCCCGCCTCCAACCTGTGCATCATCAAGAAGTCGGCTTTGCGCGTCTCCATCCTGAAGGTACTTCGATCGTCCACACCATTGACCCCGACCCAAGTCGAGCTGCTGCGGGAGTGGCACGGGTTGATATCGACGATTGCTCGCCCTACCCCCGAGGCCGCAGCAGCCATCGTCTTTTTCCGCTTCTTCCCCCTCGGTGTGGAAGCGCCTGCGGGTCTCGCGGCGCCCCCTGCCGCTGCTGCTGCTCCGCCGCCGGCCCAGCCGGCAGCCGAAGATTTGGGGCCGAGGCGCAAGCGCGCGCGGTTGGGGAGCACCCTTGAAGACGCCCTGCGCCTAGACGCGGCCGGCAACACGGTGCTGGGTGGGAGCGGCCCGCCTGCCAAGAAGGCGCTCGAGACCTGGCGGGACCGGACGGGCATTTGTGCGCCGGCGTTTAAGGAGTACGCTCGGAGCGACGACGGCGTTTGGATCTGCGTGCGCCCCTTCCTCCAAGCAATGCTGGCCGAGACGGTCACGGGCATGTTCCTGCACAAGGACACCGAGCCCGTCACCCTCCTTGCCAACACCCTCCGATTGATGAGCAAGGACGCTTGGAAGAAGCTCACCAAGGCTATTGACGACGTTGGTTTTTTGACGAGCTTCCTCGGCCGGTTTGCCGGCGATATGGACGACGACATCTATTTCCGCAAGGCGGTCGGCGAGTTGCTGCTGCAAGTGATGGTCGTGGAGCAGTACGTCAACACCACCTTTGACGAGCAGGCCGAGCTCAAGTCCAAAGCTGTACCAGTGTGGAAGAACAAGGCCTACTGCGAGCGGTGGAAGGAGACGCCGACACCAGGGGACTACAAGCGGTGGCGGGCGGAGCAGAACCACTTGGAGGAGCTGGACGAGGACGACCCGCTTATCAGCTTTGAGTTTTTTGCCAGCCTCCCGCGGGTGCGGCCTGGGATTGTCGACTCCGTCGCCGCCAAGCGCAGGGTCGGGTACCGCGGCAAGGAACGCCATGTCGCGGACGCGGAAGGTGACGGCGACGCCTGCAACAAGGCGTTCTCCATCCAGGCCGGGCTGTCTCAGGGCGTCTTCAACGTGGTCTGCCCTCACGTTGTCACGCTTGGGTTTCGATGCCTCTTCCGCGCCGAGAGCGTCGGGGAGGCCCTTTCCATCGTGCTGGAGCGGTTCTCCTCGCTGCCGACGGCCATCTTTTACGACGTCGCCTGCAAGATTGACAAGAACGCCATGAGGCGAGTGCGCACCATCATGCGGGCGCACGGCGTTCGGTGCATCCTCGACCGCCCGCACTCGATCACCCACTCCTGCTCCCCCGTGTATATGCCAGACGAAAGTCTTGGCACCACGGCCGGGGTGGCGACCCAAGCGGCGGAGGTGTCGCACTCGGTGTCGGTCGTCAACCGCACGAGCCTTGCGTACATGGCGCCCACCACGTACATGTTGCACCGCATGGTGCAGGTTGCCTACATGAACTTGCGGAAGATCTACCGCCTGCAAGCCGACAAATCCGCCGGGGAGAACGATCACATCCCGCTTGCGCCCTTCTTCCACGCCAGGATCGCCCACCAATGCGAGCGCAGCGCCGTCTGCTCGTGCGAGGCGGTCGACTCGTCGGCAGAGGAGCTGGTGGCACTGGCGGGGCACCAACATGGTCAAGATGCCGATGACGGTGCAGTGCCAGACGCAGCTGATGCCCCTCCAGGCTCGCCACAAGGTGACCCGGTGGACGACCAGGATTGCGTCGATGATGATCGAGATGGTGAGCCCCCCCAAGGTTCTGGAAACGACGGGCGGGCGGGTGCAGCCGATCAGCCTGCTCTCGTTCAGGTCGCTGCCGATCGCGTCGTCGCCCACCCAGCCCACGTGCAGCTGCAGGCAGAGTTTGATGAGTTGGCGGGCGATGGCGCCGACGCCAGCCAAGTGTCGTTGGCCTCTGCCCCCATCACGCGCGCGGAGGCGCGCCTTGTCGGTGAGATCACCGACCAGCGCGACGGTGCGGAGGTCGTCCGGCTCGTCAACAAGGCGAGGATCACTTTGCGCGTGGCGGACATGGAGCTGCTCGAGGGTGCGGCATGGTTGAACGACGAAATCATGAACTCGTTCTCGGCGCTTATCAACCACCGATCGATGTTGCAGCAAGGTGCTGCTGCTGCTGCCACAGGCGGCGGGCTCCCTCTCGGTGTGCGCGTGTGCATGTTATCAACCTACTTCTACTCGAGGCTGTCGGCGCGGATGGGGTGCTATGACTACGATGGGGTGCGGGAGTGGGGAAAGAAGCGATCGCTCAACCTCGAGCGGGTTGACGTTGTGCTTGTGCCCGTCAACCTGCACCGAACGCACTGGATTCTCGTCACGGTGGACATCAAAAGATGCACCTTCCACTACTACGACTCCCTCGGGGCAGACGACACGAGCGGGGTGTTGGTCAACGTGCAGCGGTGGCTTGGCGATGAGGTGCGCTCGAGGTTGGGGGACCAGGCGGCGGCGACATGGGCGGTCGACTCGTGGAAAACTATGGACGTGGACGGGTTGCCTGTGCAGCTCGACGGGGGTAGCTGTGGGGTGTTTGTACTGGCCGCTGCTGATTGCTTGTCTCTGGGGGTCCCCGTGCACTTTTCACAGGAGCAAGTTGGGGCGCTGCGACAGCGCATTGCCCTTACTTTGTTTTTTGACAGCTTGTTCTCTTTGCGTTTCTCCGCGGGGCTGGATGTCCCGGTTGAACAGCCGACGTTGGGCGATGATGATGCTTGACAATATATATATTCTCTCTTGTTCTTTTCCAAACCATTGTCTTGTCCAAGGAGATGGTCACAAGTAAACCCGCTGTCCTCTACCGCACAGTGCAAGTCAATGATGCGAAAATGGACTCAACGAAGGGCACCACTGCATCGTGTCAAAACAGCGCGAAGAAGTGGCATACACCCCCCATCTCCGATGCCAACGACGGCGTCGACACCCCACTCTACGCCGAATGCTCCCACGTGCACTATGGCGTCCGCTCACATCGTACCGCCTCCTATGCAACCTCTTCCCGCTTGATGGTGGTCTGCTTGCCGCCGGCGGCAGCAACAGAGCCGCCGGCAGAGTAGCAGCCACGGCGGACGTATCCGCGTCGTTGGCCAAGTAAGCGGTAGCCAGCAGTACCGTCCGACATCGTCCCTCTAGATGACGCTGCGCGGAAGCCGACAGGCAACGCGGGCACCAGAGACAATACATGCATGATAGAAGCCGGCCCTTATGCCCCGCGCCAGGCGCGACCGTACCCAGAGTAAGAGCTGAGAAGCACCAATGCAGCATCAGAAGGAAGCCAAGTCAATCAGCACAGACAGCGAAGGGGACAGTGAGTACGGGCAGGCCAACAGAATGAGCGACGAGCACCTCAAGCAACCTCGTCAAACGGAAACGATAGGAACAGCTGCAGCTCCGCGGAAACCAAGAGGCGTTCCTGAGCAGGCGGAACCGCAGAAAGCGGCGCGTTAACACCAAAGAAGCGCTACACCAACACAGCAGCGCTGGCACAAAAGACGCCCAACAGACCCCTGCTGTCATACCTGTAGCGCTCCTCGCCCATTGATCCGGGGGAAGAGAACCACTGGCCGAGACGTCTGTCGGAAGCCGCCGCCTAGGTCATTGCACGAAGAAGACGATGACGGAAGCGATGCGGTGTTCCGCGCAACGACTGGCACCTTGCTGGGTGCTTCGATGCGCCCTAGAGCTGAATGCGGATGAGTCAAAACCGGCGGACTACTTGACACTATGCCACATGTCAAAAACGTGGCGGCTGGCGAACTCGTCAAGTCCGTGGTGAGCAATCTGCAGAAGGACGAAGATGTCGTCGTGACGTCGACCAACTTAGGCAGCAATTCATGCTATACATGAAGCGAAGGGCACGAAGCAGACAACCAACTGAGGGTACAATGCAGAATCTCGAACAGGGGATATCTAAACGACGGACGTGACGGGCACCGATGACTGGCGTCGATGCGCACAGTGAGAGCGGTCTGCACTCTCCACAGAAGCCTGCAGGGCATGCACTACTGTGCAGAAGTTCCGAACAGTGACACGGAAGGGAAAACGACACTGGATACAATCAGAGCGACTCATAAGAAGAGTTGCTCACCGACAGACTGCATCGAGCTCAACAATTCTCCCGAGAGTATGCGCGTCCTGTAACACTCCCGTCGGATGCTACTATTGAGTAGGCCAGTCCAGCTGTCAAGCGTTTGATCGTTGGCAAAGAACGACCACAACTCTGCGGGATACCGAATTAGTCCTGGCCCTGTTGGGAGTCAGAAGGCCATTCGCATCCGCCATGTTCTGATGTCTGACCTCTGTGGTCCTACGACCCTACTTGCACCCACCTGTTACAAGTCGCGTTGTGCATTGTCATGTGCGCGGGCGCGCAGCCACCAGAAACACAGGTGCGCGGCACCTGCTGACTACACATACGTTGAGCCCCTGAGCGTATCAGTGTTCCTTTTGGATCTTTACTTGGTTGCCCCGGGTGAGGTCTGCTGTTGGGGCGTGCACTTGCGACGCAAGACCAACTTGACGTGTATGCTTCGAGCCCCCCAGCTCCATCACCAGTCGATTTTCACAAACGACGGTTCGACGTGGACGAAGGGATGTAAGGTGGGTACTGGATATCCGGAGCTTATGTCCCTGCCCACCACGCAATTGGCTTCGAGGACAGCCCTATGCACTGCAGACACGTGGTCACCGGCAGTTGACGGGATGCCACCGGCAGTGACTGAGGTCGAGGCTAAGAAGTTTCTGGTCATCTCGAGCAATCCCTGTATGATGGCTCTATCGCACAGCGCATGTACAGCTCGTGGCAAGCATGGGGGGCGGTGGGCACGAGGATGCCCGAACGTGCTCCGCCATGGCCGAGCCGCAGGAGGGTCAGGGCCTCGTAAGATGCGGATCGTGTTGGAATTACGATTCATGCACACACAGTATGAAAGGAAATGCAGTTAAGGGAGGAATTTCATTTTGATCCGCTCGGCATCTCCACGCTTCGTGATCTTGCATGACGTGGCAGGTCCAATTGTAGCACCCGTGCTGACACGTCAGACCTCGTGCTTCGTGTCGTTTGGCCGTTGGCGCGAGTTGTGCCCGCTTTTTTTGCCCGCCCGGAAGCCCTGGCCGACGACCGGTGTTTCTGGCCCCTATTTTGGCATCTGG